>Ga0265797_10003690_pt1 | contig 24300 bp, 17 predicted proteins | sample P2T30metagenome_FD_192433 | JGI IMG/M metagenome (GOLD analysis project Ga0265797, IMG submission 192433) | Plant litter microbial communities from East Loma Ridge, Irvine, California - P2 T30 | ecosystem: Environmental > Terrestrial > Plant litter > Unclassified | place: USA: California... | reverse complement strand
CGTCTCTACGAACTGCCGAAGGAGCGACCCATCATTGGCTAGCAACCCGTTCTCGTCCCACCGCCGCCGCACCGACGCGCGGACGGTCGCCGTCATCGGCCTGGGCCGCTTCGGCGGCGCCCTGGCCACCGAGCTCGCCCGCACCGGCACCGAGGTCATGGGCCTCGACACCGACGAGGACATCGTGCAGTCCTTCAACGGGGTGCTCACCCACGTGCTCCGCGCCGACGCGACCCGGCAGGAGGTGCTGGACCAGATCGGCATCGCCGAGTTCGACCGCGTGGTCATCGGCATCGGCAACGACATCCAGGCCAGCATCCTCACCGCCTCGATGCTGCGGCGCATGGAGCTGCCCTCGATCTGGGCCAAGGCCATCAACCCGCAGCACGGCCTCATCCTCGAGCAGCTCGGCATCGACCACGTCGTGTACCCGGAGGCCGACATGGGCCGTCGCGTCGCCCACCTCGTGCGCGGCGCCATGCTCGACTACGTCGAGCTGGACCGCGACCTCGTCGTCGCCAAGACGGTCGTCCCCGAGGCCGTGGTGGGCAGGAGGCTGGACGAGAGCGAGCTGCGCCGGCGGTGGTCCGTCACCATGGTGAAGATCAAGTCGACGGACGGCGACTGGCGCGCCGCCGCCGGCGACACCGTGCCCCGCAGCGGCGACCTCGCGGTCGTCATCGGGCCCCGGCAGCGCACCGAGGCCTTCTGCTCGGCCTGACGCGGACGACGCTCAGGGGCGCGCCGCGGCCGCCCGCAGGTCGGCCCTGATCCGGTCGAGCTGCTGCCGGCGCGGGGCGCTGCAGTCCCGGCCGAGGCGGTCGAGGAGGCGCTCGGCGGCCTCGACGACCAGGGGGTGCTCGGCACCGTACGTGCGCACGCCCGCGAACACGGAGTCGACGAGCTCCTCGGCCGTGCACCAGTGGGGCAGCACGCGCGCGACCTGCTCCTCGTCGAGGTAGGCCGTCACCGCGGTCCGCTCCCGCCAGAGCGGCACCAGCGCGGTCGCGGACAGGTCGAGCGCGCTCACCGCGGTGTAGGGGTCGTTGGTGCCGCTGGCCAGGCCGCGCACGGCGATCTCGACGAGCTGCTGCAGGGCGAAGCCGACGTCCTGCACGGGCGTCCTCGCCTGCCCGAGCGTCACCGCCGCGCGCAGCTTCTCCTCGTCGGGCCCGTCCCCCGAGGGCGAGGCGCCGGTCGCGCCGACCCCCTCGCGCACGCCCACCCGGAGCAGGACGTCGCCCTCGAGGACGTGGTCGCCCGGCATGACGACCATGTCGACCACGCGGTCCGCGTCCGCGGCGAGCGCGACGAGCCGCTCCCACCCGACGGACTGGACGTACCCGTGGGAGGTGGACCGCACCTCCTGCCCGCCCCGCCCGATCGACGCCACCGGCGCGACCGAGGCGCCGTCCTCGTCCTCGCTGCGGAAGGCGTGGTCGACGGCGGCCTCGAGGTCGACCTGCACCTGTCGCTGGAGCGCCGTGATCTGCACGCTCGACGCGATGTGGTGGATGAAGAAGACGAGGACGGCCACGTCGACGAGCCCCAGCAGCACGGCGACGTGGATCGCGATGACGGGCACGAAGGCCGAGCCGTCGTCGACCGCGGTGTGGACCGACCGGAGCACCACGATCGCGTAGAGGAACGTCGACGTGAACGCCGCGAGGACCAGCTGGTTCGCGCGGTCGGCCATGAAGTTGCGCACGAGGCGCGGCCCGTACGTCGACGACGTCGTCGCCAGGACCGAGATCGTGATGGAGAACGACGTGCCCGCGACGGTCAGCATGGAGGTGCCGATCGTGGTGAGGATCGCCCGACCGCCGCTGGCGCTGAGGGCGTCGAGGAACGGGATGCCCCGCACGCCGCCGTCGACGACGGCCTGGTCGACCACGACCAGGAGCTGGGCGACGACGACCGCGAGGACGCCCAGGACGGCGGGGAAGAACCAGAACGACTCGCGGATGCGGAGGGTGGCGGTGCGCACGGGCGGGCTGCTCTCTGTCGGTGCCCCGGGAGGTCGGGCAGGCCCCGGACGCTACCCGCACCGCGACCGGCCCGGGCCCGAGGGACCTGCGGGACCGGGCACCCGTGACCTAGCCTGGGGACGGTGAGGGCCGACGTGAGGGACCAGGCGGTGCCGATCCGCGACTCCGGCCTGCTGCAGCGCCTGCTGCGCCGCTCGCCCGCGCTCGTCGCCCTGGCGATCTTCCTCGGCGTCGTCGTGCTCTTCGCGGCGCTGCTCTCCCTGCCGCAGGCCGCCGCCGACGGCGCGCGCACGCCCCTGCACGACGCGGTCTTCACGGCCGTGTCGGCGATGACCGTCACGGGCCTCGTCACGGTCGAGACCGCGACCCACTGGTCGTTCTTCGGGCAGCTCGTGATCCTCGCCGGCGTGCAGGTGGGCGGGCTCGGCATCGTCACGATCGCGCTGCTGCTCTCGCGGGCCGTCACCCACAAGCTCGGGGTCCGCGGCCGCATCATGGCCCAGCAGGGCGTGGGCACCGACAAGCTCGGCGAGGTGCAGTCGCTGCTGAGGATCGTCGTGCTCACGACCTTCGCCGTCGAGGCGGTCCTCGCCCTGGCGCTGGTCCCCGCCTTCGCCGTGCGGGAGGGCTCCCTCGCGTCCGGCACGTGGCACGGCGTCTTCTACGCCGTCTCGGCCTTCAACAACGCCGGCTTCGTGACGCACGAGGGCGGGCTCGCGCAGTTCGGCACCGACCCCTTCATCGTCGTGCCCCTCATGGTCGGGGTGTTCGTGGGCAGCCTCGGGTTCCCCGTGTTCCTGGTCCTCATGGTCCACCGGGCGCGGTTCCGTCGCTGGACCCTGCACGCGAAGCTCACCGTCACGGTGACCACGGGCCTCCTGGTCGTCGGTGCCGTCGTCTGGATGCTCCTCGAGTGGTCGAACCCGGCGACCATCGGCGACCTGCCGGCCGGCGAGAAGGTCGTCCAGGGCCTCTTCGCCTCGACGATGATGCGCAGCGGCGGCTTCGCCCTCGTCGACACCGCCGCCTCCCACCCCATCACGCTGCTGGCGACGGACGCGCTCATGTTCGTCGGCGGCGGCTCCGCCTCGACCGCCGGCGGCATCAAGGTGACGACGATCGCCCTGCTGTTCCTCGCCATCGCCGCCGAGGGCAAGGGCGACAAGCACGTGCGGGTGTTCCGTCGGACGGTCCCCGAGGCGGCGCTCCGGGTGGCCATCAGCGTCATCTTCCTGGGCGCGACCCTCGTGCTCGCGGCGACGGCCCTCATCATGACGGTGAGCGACGAGCCGCTCGACCGGATCCTCTTCGAGGTCATCTCCGCCTTCGCCACCTGTGGGCTGAGCGTGGGCCTCAGCCAGGAGCTCGAGCCCTTCGGCAAGTACGTCCTCGCGGCGCTCATGATCGCCGGGCGCGTCGGGCCGATCGGCCTGGCCTCGGCGCTGGCGGTCCGGCGCCGCACGCTCCTCTACGACTACCCCCGCGACACCCCGGTCATCGGCTGACCCGCGTCGACCGTCGCCGTGCGCGACGACGGTCGTCTCGCTGAGCGGCCATCGTCGCCTTGAACGACGACCGTTCCCGGTCGGCTCCGAGGAGCAGCGAGCAGACTGGCACGATGCCCGGACCATCCTCGACGACGACCGCCCGTCGCGATCGCGTCCTCCCGCTCGACGGGCTGAGGACCCTCGCCATCGCGCTGGTGGTCCTCTACCACCTGCACGTGCCGGGCTTCGGCAGCGGCTTCGTGGGCGTCAACGTCTTCTTCGTGCTCTCGGGCTACCTCATCACCACGCTGCTGCTCCGCGAGCACGCCCGCACGGGGCGCATCCGCCTCGGTCGCTTCTGGGTCCGCCGGATCCTGCGCCTCTACCCGACGCTGCTCGCGGTCGTCGTCGCCGGGGTCGCGCTGTGGGGCGTCGTCGGCAGCTACCAGGGCAGCAGCATGAGCGCAGGAGGCGCGGCCCTGGTCGCGATCACCTACACCGGCAACCTCGCGCGCGCCTTCTTCGACCAGGCCCAGGGCGTCTTCGCGCCGATGTGGAGCCTGTCGATGGAGGAGCAGTTCTACCTGGTCTGGCCGCCGCTGCTGCTGCTCGGCCTCGCCCTGGTCGCCGGCCGACGCCACGGCCGCGCCCTGCTCGTCGGGGCCCTCGCCGTGCTCGTCGTCGCCTCGAGCGTCGCCGCGGGCCTGTTGCACGAGGTGCCCACCTCCGGCTCCACGCCGGCGATCTACTTCAGCCCGGTGCTCAACGTCGGCCCCCTGCTGCTCGGCTGCCTGCTCTCGGTCGTGCTCGACGACCCGCGCGGCCGCGCCGTCTTCGCCGGACGAGGCGGGACCGTCGCCACCTGGGTCGGCCTCGCCGGCGTGCTCGGCTCGCTCGTCGCGATCCGCAGCGGCTGGCAGCAGACGCCGCTCACCTTCGGGCTCGCCCTGCCCGCCGTGGCCGTCGCGTCGGCGCTCCTCATCGGCGGCCTCGCCGGACGCCCCTCGCTCGTCGCCCGGGCGCTCTCGCTCGGCCCCGTCGCCTGGACCGGCCGCGCCCTGTCGTACCCGATCTACCTCTGGCACGTGCTCATGATCGCGCTCATCAGCCCCGTGCTCTCGGGCCCCCTCGGCATCGTGGCCGTCATCGTCGCCACGGTCGCCGTCTCGGCCCTCTCGTACCGCTTCGTCGAGCAGCCGGCGCTGCGCCTCAAGGACCGCCTCGAGCCGCGGGCGCGCGGGAGCCGGGCCGACGCGGTCGCGGTGGGCCGCGACTCCGGCGCCTCGACCCGGTCGCCGGCGCTCGCCGGCGCCGACGCCCTGGCCGACCTCGACGCCGCGCGCGACGAGGCACGTCGCGCCGCCCTCAGCCGGGCCTGAGGCGTGGCGCGCAGCACCCCCGCCGCCCGTGGCCCCGAGGCGACCCCGCGGACCTGGCGACTGCTCGTCGTCGGAGCCGTGGGCGGCATCCTGTCCGGGGCGTTCGGCATCGGCGGCGGCATCGTCATGGTGCCGCTGCTCACCGCGTTCGCCGGGCTCGACCAGCGACGGGCCTCGGCGGCGTCGCTCGCGGCGATCCTGCCGGCCTCGGTCGTCGCCTCGGTCACCTACGCCGTGCAGGGCGAGGTGGACGTCGACGCGGCCCTCTTCGTGGCCCTCGGCAGCGTCGTCGGGGCCCTCGCCGGCGGGTGGCTGCTGCCCCGGGTGCGCGTGCGGGTGCTGCAGTGGCTCTTCGTCGGGCTGATCGTCGTCGCGGCGGTGCGCCTCCTGCTCACCGAGCCCGAGCGGGCAGGAGGCGCGGCCGCGTCCGCCGCGCTGCTCCCGGAGGGTCCCGTCACCTGGCTCGGCCTGGTCGCCCTCGGCCTCGTCATGGGCGTCGCCTCGGGGCTGTTCGGCATCGGCGGCGGACTCGTGGCCGTGCCCGGGCTCGTCACGCTCTTCGGGCTGGGCGACCTCGTCGCGAAGGGCACCTCGCTCGTGGTCATGGTGCCCACGGCCGCCATCGGCACCGTCGGCAACGCGCGGCGCGGGCTCGTGCGGGTCGGGCCGGCCCTCCTGCTGGGCCTCGCCGCGACCGCCACCTCGTTCGCGGGCGTCGCCCTCGCGTTCGTCATGCCCGCGCGCGTGTCGACCGTGTCGTTCGCGGTGCTCCTGCTGCTCGTGGCCGTGCAGCAGGCCGTCCGCGCCGCCCGCCGCCGCCCCCGCTGACCCGCGCGGGCGTGCCCCCGCGCGGGCGCGCCCGCGAACGCGCGAACGCGACCGGCGAGGTGACCCGAACTGCGGCCTCCTGCGACCGCGGACCGCAGATCGAGGCACCTCGATCGAGGGGGCGGGCAGGAGGCGCGCCTCCTGCCCGCCTGGCACGATGGCCGGGTGACCGACCTCGACCTCGACGGGCTGCTCGCGGTGTGCGCGAGCCTGCCCGCGGCCGAGCTCTCGCACCCGTTCGGCCCGGAGCTGGCCGTCGCGAAGGTGCGCGGCAAGGTGTTCGCGATCGTGCCGCTCGACGCGCCCGTGCTGTCGGTGACCCTCAAGGCGCTGCCCGAGCACGGCGAGGCCCTGCGCCGCGACCACCCCGAGATCACGCCCGGGTGGCACATGAACAAGGAGCACTGGGTCACCGTGCGCCTCGACGGCGACCTCGACCGCGTCGCCGTCGAGGACCTCGTCGCCAACTCGTGGGACCGGGTCGTCGCCGGCCTCCCCCGGGCCCGCCGCCCCCTCGCCTGACGCGCGCCCGGTCGCCCCCGCGCGCCCCCAGGCACGCCGACCCGCGAGATGCCCTTCCGGACGGGTGCGGAGCGCTCACACCACCCGCGAGGGGCATCTCGTGAAGGGGCGGGGCGGGGTGCGCGGGACGGGCAGGAGGCGCGGGCGGGGCCGTCAGGGGCGGGCGCGGGGCGGGCGCACGGTGGCGGGCACGCCCACGGCGACCACGCCCTCCGGCACGTCCTTCGTCACGACGGCGTTCGCTCCGATCGTGGCGCCCGCCCCGACGACGACGCCGCCGAGCACGGCGGCTCCCGCGCCGACGGTCACGCCGTCGCGGAGCTGCGGGTGGCGCCGCCCGCGCACGCCGGGCACGCCCCGACCACCGAGGGTGACCCCGTGGTACAGCACGCAGTCGTCGCCGACCACGGCCGTCTCGCCGATGACGACCCCGGTGCCGTGGTCGATGAAGACGCGCCTGCCGAGCGTCGCGCCGGGGTGGATCTCGACGCCGGTCGCGGTGCGCGCCAGCTGCGAGAGCACGCGGGCGAGGGTGCGGGCGCCGACCGCGCGGGGCAGGCCGCGCACGGTCCAGAGGCGGTGCGTGAGCCGGTGCACCCACACCGCGTGCAGCCCGTTGTAGACGAGCGCGGTCTCGACGGCCCCGCGCGCGGCAGGGTCGCGGCGGCGCACGGTCGCGAGGTCCTCGCGCAGCCGCGCGACCCCCCGCACCGCGCCGCGCCCCGGGGAGGGCGAGCCGGTCACGCGGTCGTGAGGCCCTCGAAGAGGACGGTCGACAGGTAGCGCTCGCCCGTGTCGCAGACGATCGCGACGATGCGCTTGCCCGCCATCTCGGGGCGGGCGGCGATCTGGAGGGCGGCGTGCACGATGGCGCCCGACGAGATGCCGGAGAGGATGCCCTCCTGCGTCGCGAGGTCGCGGCCGACGCGCAGGGCGTCCTCGAGCTGGACGGGGAACACCTCGTCGATGACGTCGCGGTCGAGCACCTCGGGCACGAAGTTGGCGCCGATGCCCTGGATCTTGTGCGGCCCGGCCTTCCCCTCGCTGAGCAGGGGAGAGTCGGCGGGCTCCACGGCGACGATGTGCACGCCGGGCACCTCCTCCTTGAGCACGTGGCCGACGCCCGTGATGGTGCCGCCGGTGCCCACGCCGGCGACGAAGACGTCGACCTTCCCGTCGGTGTCGCGGAGGATCTCGCGCGCGGTCGTGCGGCGGTGGATCTCGGCGTTCGCCTCGGTCTCGAACTGCTGGGCCCAGACGGCGCCCTCGGTCTCGTCGACGATCTGCTTCGCGCGCTCGACCGCTCCGCGCATGCCCTCGCCGCCGGGGGTGAGCACGATCTCGGCGCCGTAGGCGCGGGCGACGGCTCGGCGCTCGACGCTCATCGTCTCGGGCATGGTGAGCACCACGCGGTAGCCGCGGGCGGCGCCGACGAGCGCGAGCGCGATGCCCGTGTTGCCGCTGGTGCCCTCGACGATCGTGCCGCCGGGGCGCAGGGCGCCCGACGCCTCGGCCGCGTCGACGATGGCGACCCCGAGGCGGTCCTTGACGCTGGCGCCGGGGTTGTAGAACTCGAGCTTGACGACGACCTCGGCGTCGAGGCCGGCACCGAGCCGGTTGAGCCGCACGAGCGGGGTGTCGCCGAAGGCGGAGGTGATGTCGCCGTGGATGCCGGGCATGCGGTGCTCTTTCGTCGGTCGCGGCACATCGCGGGGACGGCCGGAGGCGGTGGTCGGGATCGTCGCGATCCTAGCCGCGGCGGGTCCCCGCCGGCTCCGCGTCGACGCCGACCAGGCGCGCGAGGCGGGCGGTGGTGCGCGCCCAGCGCGAGGGGCGCGCCGGGGTCGCGCTCGCGACTCCTGCGCTGATGCCGAGGTCGTGCAGGTTGTTGCGGCGGGTGCCGTCCCAGTTGGCGTAGAGGTAGTCGACGCCGAGGGCGTCGCGGACCCGCACGGGGACGGCGTCCCAGGCGCTGGGCCCGGCGACGAACGACGCGCGGCCGGAGGCGATGTCGGCGACGACCGCGTGGGCGTCGAGGACCCCGGTGGAGGTGACGACGGTGGTGATGCCGCTGTGGTCGCGGCCGACGAACTCGATGTGCTGGTTCACGGTGTCCTGGAGGTGCTGGTGGCGGGCTCGGTCCCCCGGGCGCGCTGAGGGCGCCGCGACGGGGAGGAACCTCCGTCGCTTCCCCCTCCAGTGTGCGCCTCCGGACGGCGGGGCGTCGGTCGGCACGGACGGCGTGACACGGACGCGCCGTCGGGTGAGGGTGCACGAGGAGGAGGCAGGACCCGCCCTACTTGGTAATCTTACCGACAGACGGGCGCGCTGGTAAGGTTACCACCGTGCGTGACTCCGTCGACAACCCCTTCAGCCCCGGTTCCGACACGGTGCCCGCGATCTGGGCGGGACGCACCGCCCAGCTCGGCGACTGGCGCGACGTGCTGCGACCGCGGCTCGCCCGGGGCCTCCCCGAGCGCGGTCGGACGATCCTCGGAGAGCCGGGCCTCGGCAAGTCGTCGCTCGTGCGACGCATCGCGCAGGGCGCCGCTGCCGACGGCGACTGGATCACGCCGCAGACGCGCATCCCCTCGGGCTCCGACCCGCTCAAGCTCGTGGCCGCCGCCGTCCTCGAGCTGGCCGCGGCGGCGGGGCTCACCACCTCGCGCGAGCAGCGGATCGCCGAGGTCCTGGCGCGCGTGGAGACCGTCGCCGCGAGCGGCGTCTCCCTGACGCTGCGCGCCGAGCGGGGCCCGGAGCCGTTCACGGCGCTCACGGCCCTGCTCGTCGAGGTGGGCCGCGCGGCGATCGCGCAGGACAGGGTGGCGCTGATCCACCTCGACGAGGTCCAGAACGTCACCGACGAGCACGCGCTGTCGCAGCTGCTCATCGCCCTCGGCGACGCCGTCACCCACGAGGAGCTCGTGACCGTCGCCGGCGGGGCCCGCGTCGCGCGGTCCCTGCCCCTCGCCGTCTACCTCACGGGCCTGCCCGACTTCGAGGACCGGGCGGGGGCGCACAAGGGCGCCACCTTCGCCCGCCGCTTCATGACGACCGTGCTCACGGCCATCGACGACGCCGACATCGCGGCGGCGCTCCAGGACTTCGTCCTGCCCGGCTGGGAGGTCCCCGACGGCGAGGGCGGCACCGCCCTCGTGCGCATGGACCGCGACGCGGTCTCCGCGATCGTGGACCTCTGCCGCGGGGAGCCCTTCCTCTTCCAGCTCGCCGGGGAGCGCGCCTGGTACGCGGGCACCGGACCGACCATCACGCGCGAGCACGTCGTGGCGGGCTGGCGCGGCGCGCAGCGGGAGGCCGCGGCGCACGTCGAGCGCATCCTCGACCGCCTGCCCGACCGGGAGCGGTCCTTCCTCGAGGCGATGGCCGCGCTGCCCGCGGAGGAGAGGTCGCTCACGCGCATCGCCGAGTCCCTCGGGCTGCCGTCGGTGACGGCGGCGGGGACGACGTCGCGGCGGCTCGACACCGTCCGAGGCATCGTCGACCGCGGCACGCGGTACTCGTTCCGCCACCGGGCCATCGAGGCCTACCTGACGAGCGACTGGCCCACGGCCCGCTGACCGCGCAGCGCAGGAGGCTCACCCCGGCGAGCTGAGGGATCGTCGGTGACAACGGGGTCGAGTGTCGCACGACCCCGCGGCCACCCGCGAGGCGCGGCTCAGTCGGTGCGCGCGGCGGTCGCCCCCGCGCCGGACGCGGTCCCGTCGGCGCCGCCCTCGCCCTCTCCCTCGTGCACGTCGGGCACGACGAGCAGTTCGGAGATGCGGCGGCGGTCGACGGCCGTGACCTGGAGGCGGGCGCCGTCGATCTCGACGACGTCGCCGACCTTGGCCAGGCGGCCGAGGGTCTCGATGACGAAGCCGGCGACCGTGTCGGACGCGCTGTCGGGCAGGTGGATGCCCGTGGCCTCCTCGAAGTCCTGGAAGTTCAGGCGACCGTCGACGGTGCCGCCGGCCTCGCCGAGGTCGTCGGCCGCGGACTCGGTGTCGTACTCGTCGAAGATCTCGCCCACGACCTCCTCGACGAGGTCCTCGAGGGTGACGATGCCGTCGGTGCCGCCGTACTCGTCGACGATGACCGCGATGTGGTGCCCGTCGGCGCGCATGGAGGTCAGCGTGGGCAGCACGCGCGCGGTGGCCGGCAGGTACGAGATGGTGCGCACGATGTCGCGGACCGGGGTCGACGGGTCCTTCGTGATGGCCTCGAAGAGGTCGCGCACGTGCACGAAGCCGATGATGTCGTCGATCGAGCGGTCGATGACGGGGTAGCGCGAGTACGGCTGGTCGTGCACCTCGGTCGCGGCGTCCGCGACGGTGCCGGTGCCGTCGACGGCGGTCACCTCGGGGCGGGGCCGCATGACCTGGCTGAGCTGGCGGTGGCGCAGCGAGAGGACGTCGTCGAGGATCCTCCGCTCGTCCTCGGGCAGGCCCTCGTGGCTGGAGACGATGTCGCGGAGCTCCTCCTCGGTCATCTCCTCCCCCGTCTTGTGCGGGTCGCCGCCCAGGAGCCGCACCACCAGGTTCGTCGAGATCGACAGCAGCCAGATGACGGGGCGCATGAACACGGCGAACACCGCGAGCACCGGGGCGACCGCGTACGCGAAGGCCGCGTTGCGCTGGATCGCCAGGCGCTTGGGGGCGAGCTCGCCGAGCACGAGCGAGAGGTAGGCGATGACGAGGGTCAGCGCGATGGTGGCGACGGTCGAGGCGAGCTGCTCGCCGAGGCCGAGGCCGACCAGGAGGGGCGCGACCGACGGCGCGATCGAGGACGCACCGTAGGCGGCCGACGCGAACCCGGCGACGGTGACGCCGATCTGCACGGCGGCGAGGAACATGTTGGGGTCGCGGGCGAGGCCGGCGACCTTCTCGCCGCGCTTGCCGCGCGCGGCGATCGCGTTCACCTGGCTCTCGCGCAGGGTGACGAGCGCCATCTCGGTGGCGGCGAACACGCCGCCGACGAGCACGAAGACGACGACGAGGACGATGTTGAGGACGAGGTCGCCGTTCATCGGGTCGCGCCCGCGGTGCGGGTGGTGGTGGCCTCAGGGGCCTGGTCGGTGCCCGGGGTCGTCCGGGCGCCGGGCCTGTGGCAGTCGGACGAGGAGGTGCCTGCTGTCGCGGTCATGCGGGGAGCGTAGCCGGTCCGACCTGAGGAAGGGTCGGTGCGGCCAGGCCCCCGTGGCATCGCGGAGCTCGCGCGGCACCGCAGATGTTCGCGGTGCCGCGCGAACTCCGCGGTGCCGGGCCCGGCCGCCCGCGGCCTACCGCAGCTCGACCGCGTGCAGCGAGTACCCCCACTGCGTGGCGCGCTCGACGCCGTGCACCCGCACGTACCGCCAGGTCCCCTCGAGGGCCAGCACCTCCGTGCCGCCCCGGCTCGCGGTCTCGGCGGCGAGCGTCGTCCAGGCGTCGCCCGTCGCGTTGCGCGCCTCGACCCGGTACGAGCGGGCGTGCGCGCCCTCCCAGGTGAGCGTCGCCTCCTGCACCGCGGTGGGCCGCCCGAGGTCGAGCTGCAGCCACTCGTCGTCGCTGCCGCCACGGCTGGCCCAGCGGGTGCCGGCGTCGCCGTCGACGGCGCGGGCGGGCGAGAAGGTGCCCGACTCCTGCGACGACGCGGTGACGGCCGCCGACCGGGCGAGGTCGGGCGTGGGAGCACCCTCGCGTGACAGGACGCGCAGCTCGTGCAGCGAGTACCCGTAGCCGGTGTGCCGGGCGACGCCGAGCATCCTGACCTGGCGGCCGCTGACGCCCTCGAGGTCGTGGCGCTCGGTGCCGCCCGCGCCGTGCTCCTCGCTCGCGACGGTGCGCCACGGCCGGTCGGCCGCGTCGCGCACCTGCAGGCGGTACCGGTCGGCGTGCGCGGCCTCCCAGTCGAGCTCGACGGCGTCGATCGGCAGCACCTCGCCGAGGTCGACGGCGATCCACTCGTCGTCGCTCGCGGCGCTCGCCCAGCGGGTCGCCCGGTCGCCGTCGACGGCCTGCCCGCCGGCGAGGTCGGCGCGCTCCTGCGACGACGTCGTCACGCGCTTGCCCGCCGCGACGTCGCGCGGCTCGGCGACGGGCGCCGGGTCCTCGGGGACCGGCTCGGCCTCGACGGTCCCGTCGGGCAGCACGGTGAGCACGGCCCGGCCGGAGGCGCCGCCCACGGTCGCGGTGACGGTGGCCGTCCCCGGCGTGGCCGGCGCGGTGTACGTGCCGTCGGCCGCGATCGTGCCGGGCCCCTCGAGGGACCAGGAGGCGCGCGTGGCCCCGCCGTGCCCGTCGCCGTCGACCGCGTGCGCGGCCAGGCGCACGGTGCCGCCCGCGACGACGGACGCGCTGCGCGGCCCGACGAGCACGGTCGTCGGGGTGATCGAGGACGCGGCGGGCGTGCCCGCGACGGTGAGGTCCCAGAGCGAGTGGCCGTACTGCGTCAGCCGGTCGGTGGCGTGCACCCGCACGAAGCGGGCGGTCTCGCCCACCTCGATCGAGTCCGCGGACGCGTCGGACTTCTCGACGGTGCGCACGGTCCGCCAGGGGCCGTCGGCCGACGAGGCCACCTGCAGCTCGTACCGGCTCGCGGCGGCGGCCTCCCAGCGGAGTCCGACGGCGGCGACGTCGGTGGCCCGGCCGAGGTCGACGGTGAGGTCGACCTCGTCGACGCCGTGCGCGCTCTCCCAGCGGGTCGACGGGTCCCCGTCGACGGCGAGCGCGGCGGAGCCCTGCCCGCTCGTGGCCGTGACCGCGGCGCGGAGGGCCGCGTCGGGGACGGCGACGACCGACGTCGCGACGGCGCTGCCCTCGACGACGCCGCTGCCGCTGCCGGCGCCGCTGCCGCTGCCGGAGCCGACCACGCTGCCCGCGCTCGGTGCCCCGTCGGCGCTGCCAGCGGCTCCTGCCGTCGTGGCCACGACGTGCCCCGCGCCGGGGCCGCTCGTCGTGAGCACGCCGTCGGCCGAGATCGTGCCCGGGCCGGTGTACGACCAGGCGAGGTCGCCGCCGACGCCGATCGGGTCGCCGTACTGGTCGCGGCCCTCGGCCGAGAAGCCGACCGGGCTGCCGACGACGGCCTGGACGGAGCCGGGCCGCACGGCGAGGCCGGTGAGCACCGGCGCGGGCGCCACCCTGAACCCGTACGACGCCTCGACCCCGTCGAGCGACGCGGTCACGGTCGCGGCGGGCGTGCGCACGGTCGCGGAGTAGCGGCCCTCGGCGTCGACCGTGCCCGCGGAGGCCCGCCAGGCCAGCCCGTCGAGCGGCACGACGGCGCCGTACTGGTCGCGGCCGACGGCGGTGAAGGCCGTCGTCGAGCCGGGCACGAGCGTCGCCGGCGAGCCCTCGGCCGCGAGGTCGATCGTCGCGAGCCGGGAGTCGAGCCGAGAGGTGACCTGCGTGCGCGCGGGCACGGCGATCGAGCCGACCACGCGGTCGCCCTCGAGCACGTCGTAGCTCTGCTGCTCGCCCGTGGGGTTGTCCACCACGTAGGCGTACCGGCCCTCGGCGTCGCGGTGCACCTCGCTGAACGGCGCGCGCACGCGGCGGTCCTCGACGACGGGGCCGAGGCTCCGGTTCGACAGGCCCTGCCAGTGCACGAGGCCGGCCATCGACTGCCCGGTGACCGCCGGGTCCTGCGCCGCCCAGAGCGCGGCGTGCACGTCGACGTACACCTCGGGGTCGTACTGGGCGACGAAGCCGAGCACGACGTTGCCGAGGGCGTCACCCATCTCGCTGAACACCCGGGCGGCCTGGGCGGTGTCGCGCCCGGGCTCGTAGTCGGCCAGGTCGAGTCCGTAGAGCGCCTCGACCGCGGCGGGGTCGACCTCGTAGTCGGCCGAGAGGTACCGGTACAGCGGCGAGGCGACCGGCCAGTCCGCCGGCAGGCGGTCGGCCTCGGCGTCGGTGAGGCGCGCGGGCACGAGGGCCGCGGGCAGGGTCGCGGGCGTCCACCAGCGATCGTCGAAGACGACCCGGCCGGAGGCGTCGGTCGAGACGTAGAGGGTGTCGCTCGCGGCGTCCCAGAGCGGGTTCGCGGCCGTCCGGGCCGTGACCCAGCCGGGGTGGTGGCGCTCGGCGGCGCGCACCGCCTCCTGGATCTCGCCGATCGCGGCGGGCCTGTCCTCGGTGATCCGGATCGTGCCGTAGCTGCCGACGCCGTACCAGCGCTTCGTCGCCATCTGCACGCGCCCGACGTTGCCGCCGACCGTGCCCTCGCGGCCCACGACCTCCGGCCGCTCCGCCATCATCTGCGCGGCGATCGCGCGCGACAGGCCCGGGTCGCGGCCGAAGAACGAGAACCAGGGCGCCGTGGGCATCCACTGGATGCCCGAGATCCAGGCCGGGTCGCCCGAGAAGTAGGTGGCGTACGCCTGGCCGGAGTCGAAGAGGATGCCGGCCTGCGCGTGCCCGTACGACTCGGGGAACGCCCCGTCGCCGTCGTAGCTGGCCGAGGCCGGGTTGCCGGAGGCGTCCTGGTAGTACTCGAGGACGGCCGCGCGCTCGACGACGTACTGCATCGCCCCGGTGGCCTGCATGCGCTCGTCGCCGAGCACGGTGCCCAGGAGGAACGACCCGGCCTCGGACTGCAGGGCCTCGGAGGACGACTCCTGGTTGTTGCCGCCGGGCGACGAGAAGCCGCCGGCGTTCGAGTGGCCGGTCCAGGTGCCGAAGGTGCGCAGGTACGGGAACCGCTCGTCGTCGCGGTCGGCGTTCGCGTACTGCTTGTTCACGAGCGTGGCCATGCCGCCGTACTGCTCGAGCCAGGCGGGGTCCTCCTGCCCCAGCACGGCCGTCGCGACCGCGAAGTAGCCGTGGTGGAAGTGCGCGTCGTTGAACTGCGCCGAGCCGTACGAGTCGCCGAAGCCGACGAGCGCGCCCCAGTTCTCGTAGCGGGCGAAGAAGTGCTCCCGCTCGCCGGCGCTGTACGTGTACCAGTCGGTGAGCGCGGTGCGCAGGCTGGCCTCGAGGCGCGCCTCGCTCTCGGCGTCGCCGATCTGCTTCGCGACGAGCAGGTACTGGGCGAGCTGCTGCAGGTCCTTGCCGCCCCAGTAGGTGTCGCCGCCGTAGGTGGTCCGGGTCGCGTACTCGCGGACGTAGCGCTGCGTGACCGCGCGCTGCCCGGCGTCGAGCTCGTCGCCGGGGGCGGGCCCGCCGGCGATCGGCGCGAAGCCCGTGAAGGGGTACTCGAGGTGCCAGCCGCCCCGGCCGACGGTGGTGCGCATCGTGCCGCGCGGCGTCTCGTAGGTGGCGGGCGTGAAGGCCAGGTTCGTCGACGCCTGCTTGTACTGGTGCTTGAGCCAGCCCTGCACGGTGTCGCGCTCCGTGCCCTCGAGGGGCTCGGTGTCGATCGACCAGTCCTGGACGACCTGCCCGCGGGCCTGGTCCCAGTCGTGGTCCATGCGGGTGTCGCGGGGCACGGCGAACGCGTGGCGGTGCAGCTCGTCGAGGGTGAGGCCGTCCTCCGGCACGGCGCTGACGACGAGGTGCGGCGTGCCGGCGGAGGCCTGCAGCACGTCGCCCGAGCGGGTGAAGGTCGTGCCGGCGGGCGCGTGCACGCCGAAGACGTGGCCGCCCTGGTCCACGCGGAACCGGTCGGTCGTCACGGGGAAGGCCAGCCGCTCGCCGGTGGCGTCGGTGACGACGGCCCCCGGGGCGAGGGTGATCCGCGGGGCCATGCCCTCGTACTCGAACCACGTGTAGGGCACGCCCTGGGTGCTCGTGACGTCCATGCGCTGGCCGCCCGAGCCGACCTGCGGCATCCGCCAGCTCACGCTCCAGTCGCCCCAGTCGAGCACGTCGGCCCGGTCGGCGCGGAAGTCGGTGGTCCACTGCGCGGCGAGGTCGGTGGCGTCGTCGGTGGCGACGACCTGGTCGACGAGCACGTGGGCCCACCCGGCGGGCAGCTGGTCGACGATCCGCAGCTGGGCCGTGCGGCCCCGCAGCTCGGCGACGTCCCACGTCACCCAGCGCAGCTGCTCGGAGTCCTCGCCCGTGGCGGTGCGGACGACCTCGCCGTCGACGAGCAGCTCGAGGGCCTCCTGCCCGGGGTGCCGGCCGCCGCCCACCAGGGCGGCGATCGTCGTCCGGTCGACGGTGAACCCCGGCGAGGTGAGGGTGCCGGTCGCGGCGTCGCCGCGGGCGTCGGTGAACGAGTTCGCGAAGCCGTCGCCGAGCCAGCCCGAGACGGCGCTCTGACCGCGGGCGGTGCCGGAGGCGGTGGTCGCGAAGGCGTCGCCCGTCGCGGTCCAGCCGGCGGGCGTGCCGTCCTCGAAGTCGGCGAGCACGACGCTGCCGGGCGTCGGTGCCGGGGTCACGGCGCCGCTCACGGTGAGCGACTGCGTGAGCTGCATCGCCGTGCCCTCGGCGTTCCAGGTGGTCGGGTAGCTGAGCTTCGTGCCCGCGGCGCTGTTCGACGCCACGAAGGGGTTCGCCCACAGGTCGCCCGAGAAGCGGCTGACGAGCAGGTCGGTCCACCACTGGTTCGTCGGCACCGCGCGGCCCTGCGCCGAGGGGTCGAGGTACAGCGGCTTGTCGATCGTCGCCTGCACGTCGGCGGCGGAGCTGATCGTGGCGGGCGGCTCGGGCGCGAACGACCCACCGCCGAGCGGCGTGCCGTCGACGGCCGGCCCGGCGGCAGGAGTCGCGGGCGCGGCCCCGGCGGGCGCCGCCGAGGCGGGCGCCGCCGAGGCGGGCGCGGCCGCGGCGGGCGCGGCACCGGCGGGCACGACGCCCGTGGCGACGACCGCGGCGGCGGTGATCCCCACGAGGGCCCTCACGAGGGCGGACGGGACGGGGCGTGGGCGGGTCGTCATCGGGCGGCTCCTCCGGGGCGTGGGGTCGCTCACGACGCTAGCGCCAGGGGCGGACCGAGTGGTCCACCCCTGCGCTGTCCCACGCCCCCAGTGCGGGGCACGACGAGCCCCCGCGTCAGGCGCCGGTGATCTTGCCCGGGTTGAAGCGGCGCTCGGGGTCGGCCGAGTCGAACAGGCCCTGCATGACCGCGACTCCTGAGGTCGAGACGTCCTGCTCGAGCCAGGGGGTGTGCTCGATGCCGACGCCGTGGTGGTGCGAGACCGTCGCGCCGCTGTCGATGAAGGCCTGCTGGATCGCGTGCTTCACGACGTCGTACTCGCCCTCGGCGTCGTCGCCGTGCTCGAACGCGAAGGTGAAGTAGAGGCACGCGCCCGAGTGGTACGAGTGCGACAGGTGGCCCATGATCCAGCCCTGCTTGCCGATGGCGTCGAAGGCCTGGTTCGCGGCGGCGTACACGCGCGACGACACGAGGCGCAGCTTCGACCACGGTGCGGCGGTCTCGCTGACGTCGGCGGCGCCGCCGTGGTCCATGAAGAAGTCGCGCAGGTAGGGCGTGTCGAACTTCTTCTGGTCGTAGAGCTTGCCGGGGCCCTTGCCGACGCCCATGCCGCCGTTCGCACGGACGATCTTCGCGACGATCTTCTGCGTGTACGCGACGTGCTCGGGGCTGCCCTCGTAGCCGATGAACGACAGGCACATCGCGTCGACGTCCCAGCCCTTCGCCTTGAGCAGCGTCGGCAGGGCGTCGTTGACGACCTTCGAGATGCCCTTCGAGGCCTTCGAGGTGGCGAACGAGAAGCGGGTCTCGTGGGGGTCGCTCACGCGGGTCACCGACGGCGACGCGTCGCTCTCGGCGATGGCCTGCATGGCCGCGAGGCCGTCGTGCCACGACGGGAAGAGGTAGGCGAGGATCACGCGCTCCTCGGGCAGGCGGTGCACCTGCACGGTCACCTCGGTGATGACGCCGAGGCGCCCCTCCGAGCCGATGACCATCTCGCGCAGCGAGGGACCGGTCGACGCGCTCGGCACGCCGCGGATCGCGAGCACGCCGTCGGGGCGCACGACGCGCAGGCCCTTCGTGATGTCGGCGATGTCGCCGTACTTGTCGCTCTGCATGCCGGAGGAGCGGGTCGCGACCCAGCCGCCCAGCGTCGAGTGCGTGAAGCTGTCGGGGAAGTGGCCGAGCGTCCAGCCGCGGGCGTTGAGCTGCTCCTCGAGGTCGGGGCCCTGGCCGCCGGCCTCGATGCGGGCCAGGCCGGAGTCCTCGTCGACGTCGAGCACCCGGCGCAGCTTGCCCATGTCGAGCGAGAGCACGGTGCGCTCCTCCTCGGGCTGCGGCTCGAGGCTGCCGACGATGTTGCTGCCGCCGCCGAAGGGGATGAGCACGAGGTCGTGCTCGGCGGCGAGCGCGACGACGGCCTGCACCTGCGCCTCGTCGGCCGGGTACACGACGGCGTCGGGCACGCGGCGGAGGATCCCGGCGCGGATGCGGATGAGGTCGCGGATGCTCTTGCCGTAGGTGTGCACGACGCGGTCGTGGTCGGTCACGTCGACCGAGTCGTCGCCGACGGCGCCCCGGAGGGCGTCGAGCACGGCCTCGGGCGCGCGCGAGGCGGGCACGTCGAGGTCGGCGAAGTCGAGGTCGGTGGCGTGCTCGCCGGCGGTGAGCTCGACGCCGACGATCTCCTGGACGAAGGGCGCGAAGCCCGGCTTGTCGTCGTGGTGGAAGGCGACGCCCTCGACGCCCCACCCCCACCACTTCATGTGGGCGACGCCGTGGTCGACGGTCTGGGCGGGGGTGGTCTCGACGTCGGTCACGGTCGTGCTCCTCTGGACGGGTTCTGCGGGCCCAGGATACGGGCCGTGTTGGCGTCCTTGAGACGCAGGATCTCGGTGCGGACCCGCTCCGAGAAGGCGGAGGTGCTCTCGCCCTCGCGCGGCCACATGGGGTCGCCGAACGCGACGCCGACGGGCAGGCGGCCGGGGCGCGGCCAGTGCGAGCCGCGGGGGTGGGCGAGGTGCGCGCCGATGAGCGCGAGCGGGATCACGGGCACCCCGACGGTCGCGGCGAGCGCGGCGGCGCCGGGCTTGAACGGGCCCACCTCGCCGGTCTTCGAGCGCGTGCCCTCGGGGAACACCAGCACCGGGTAGCCGCGCTCGAGCAGCGAGCGCGCCGTGACGGTGGGCTGGCCCCGGCGCCGACGCGCGTCGGCGGCCGCCGCGGCGCGCTTGCGGGCCGGCGTGGTCGCGCCCGCCGCGGCGGCCGCGCCGACCGTCGTGCTCGTGGGGCCGGAGTCGCCGGTCGCCCGCTCGGGCCCGCTCACGACGGACGCCGCCCCGGCCCGCGCCGACCCGGCCTGCGCCGACCGCGCGCGCTGCACCGGGAAGGCGTTGAAGAACAGCTCGGTGAGCTGACGCCGCCAGCGGACGTCGAAGAAGTAGTCGGCGGCGGCGCCGGTGGCGAGGTAGCGCGCCAGGCGACCCGGCAGCGCGCCGAGCACGAGCGGGGCGTCGAGGTGGCTGGAGTGGTTCGCGACCACGACGAAGCCGCCGCGGACGCCGCGCAGCCGGTCGCGGTCGACGACGGTCACGTCGGTGATCGACCAGATCGTCGGCTTGAGCACGAGCCGCTGGGCGACCCAGCGCGCGCAGGCCCGGGTGCGCGAGCTGAACCGGTCGCGCACGTCGGTGGCGGCCTGCGCGACGGCCTCGAGCCTCCTGTGCGCCTCGGGGTGCGCGTGCTCCTCCGAGTGCGCGGTCGCGTCGGCGTGCGCGGGCGCCTCGGGGCGGTGCCGGCCCGCGGCCGCGTCGTCGCGGGCGGCGCCCTCGTCGGGGAGCGTCACGACCGGCTCGACCTGATCGCGCCGGAGACGCGGCGCACGGCCGACAGCGGCGCGTGCCGGAGCAGGCCGAGCAGCACCTTGTAGCGGAGGGTCGGCATCGAGATCACCTTTCCCGCGTCCATGTCGGCGAGGGCCGCGGTGACGAGGTGTTCGGAGCTGAGCCACAGGGCGTTCGGGATGCTCGACGACCGGATGCCCGCGCGCTCGTGGAACTCGGTGCGCACCCAGCCCGGCAGGAGCGCCGTCACGCCGACGCCCGTGCCGCGCAGCTCGACGGCCAGGCCCTGGCTGTACGAGGTGACCCAGGCCTTGATCGTCGAGTAGCTGCCCATCGTGAGGTAGCCGGCCGTGCTCGAGACGTTGAGCACGTGGCCGCGCCCGCGCTCGCGCATGCCCCGCGCGGCCGCGCCGGAGAGCACGAGCGTGGCACGGCACATGACGTCGAACGCGACGTCGTGCACGCTCACGTCGGGATCGGTGAGGTCGTGGTGCACGCCGAAGCCGGCGTTGTTGACGAGCAGGTCGACGGGGCGGGAGCGGTCCTCGAGGCGGGTGGCCACCGTGTCGACGGCGGCCCGGTCGGCGAGGTCGGCCGGCAGCAGCTCGACGTCGATCCCCTCGCCGCGCAGGGCGTCCGCGGTGACCTCGAGGCGCGCGACGTCGCGCGCCACGAGGACGAGGTCCCAGCCGCGCACCGCGAGCTGCCTCGCGAACTCGGCTCCGATGCCGGAGGTGCCACCGGTCACGAGCGCTGTTGCCATGCCGCTTACGATACGGTGCTGACTGGTCCGTGCGTGCAGCCCCTGCGGCGAGGAGCCGGGCCGGCACCAGCGAGCGCCCCCCTCTCGCCCGCACGCACCCGGAGGAACAGCACGATGACGCTCGGAGAGCACGCGCAGCCGGCCGACCACGACGGCCACGGCTTCGACATGAAGGCCTTCACCCTGTCGGCGCAGGGGAACCTCCGCCCGCAGCTCGACCTCGACGCGTACGCGGCGCGACCGCTCGCGGCCGACGACCTCCGGCTCGTCCGCCACCTGGGCCGGCTCGAGGCCGCGACCATGGAGCACCTCCGCAACCTGCTCGTCACGGCCACCCACAAGGACGCCCGCGTCACCGCGTTCCTCGTCACCTGGGCCTACGAGAAGTTCTGGATCGCCGACTCGCTCGACGCGGTCCTGCAGGCCCACGGCGAGCCGCGGCTCCGGGACGAGCCCGAGGGCGCCCCGCGCCGCACGCTCGACGAGCGCGCCGAGCGCCGGGGGCCCATCCGCCGCGCGATCCGCGCCATGGGCCTCGGGGTCCCCATCGTCGCCGTGCACACCACGAGCGGCCTCGTCGACGAGTGGGTGCTGCGCACCGCCTACGAGCGCCTCGACGACCGCGCAGGGCACCCCGCCCTGCACGCCCAGGTCGAGCTGCTGCTGTCGATCAAGCAGCGCCACGAGGACTTCTTCGCCGACGAGACGCTCCGCCGCCTCCGCGAGTCGCCGAAGGCCGTGCAGCAGACCCGCGACCACCTCGCCCAGGCCGTCTGGCCGATCGGCGCCGTCGACCGGGCCGCCGCCGAGCGCGCGTTCTTCGACGCCACCGTCTGGGGCGACGCCGAGGGCCGGGAGCGCGCCACCGCGATCGGCGAGCGCGTCGCCGCCCTGCCCGGCATGGACGACGCCGTCGGCCGCGCCACGACCAGGAGGCTCTCCGCATGAGCGACGCCGTCCCCTCCCCCTCCACGCCTCCGCTGCACCCGGCGCCCGTGGTCCCCGGCAGCACCGCCACCGACCTGGGCGACGCCCACGTGCTGCTCACCGGCGGCACGGGCTTCGTCGGCCAGGCGATCCTCGAGCGGCTGCTGTCGACCCACCCGGGCACGACGATCACGCTGCTGATCCGCCCGAAGGCGTCGACGCCGGCCGAGCAGCGCCTGCGCCACCTGCTGCGCAAGCCGGTCTTCGCGGCCTGGCGCGAGCGCGTCGGGCCCGACGAGGTCGAGCGCGCCCTCGCCGAGCGCCTGCGCGTCGTCCAGGGCTCGCTGGGCGACGTCCCCGCCCTGCCCGCCGACCTCGACCTCGTGCTGCACAGCGCGTCGACCGTGTCGTTCGACCCGCCCATCGACCAGGCCTTCGACACGAACGTCGGCGGCGCGGTCGGCCTCTACGAGGCCCTCGCCGCGGCGGGCGGCTCGCCGCACGTCGTGCACGTCTCGACCGCGTACGTGGGCGGCATCCGCAAGGGCGTGTTCCCCGAGGCGCGCCTCGAGCACGACGTCGACTGGCGCGCCGAGCACGCCGCCGCGACCGACGCGCGCGTGCGCGTCGAGGCGGCGTCGCGCCGGCCCGAGCAGCTGCGCGAGTTCCTGGCCGGAGGCCGCGCCCGCGTGGGCAAGACCGGCCCCCAGGCCGTCGCCGCGGCCGCCGAGGAGGCCCGCCGCGCCTGGGTCGCCGCCCGGCTCGTCGACTACGGCCGCACCCGCGCCGAGAGCCTCGGCTGGACCGACGTCTACACGCTCACCAAGGCGTTCGCCGAGCGGGCCGCCGAGGAGCTCTGGGCCGAGCGCGGCCACCGGCTCTCGTTCGTGCGCCCCGCCATCGTGGAGAGCGCCCTGCGCCACCCGTTCCCCGGCTGGATCGACGGCTTCAAGGTCGCCGACCCGCTGATCATGTCGTACGCGCGCGGCCTGCTGCCCGAGTTCCCGGGCGTGCCCGACAGCGTGCTCGACGTGGTCCCCGTCGACTACGTCGTCAACGTGGTGCTCGCGGTCGCCGCGAACCCGGCCGAGCCCTCGCACCCGCAGTGGTTCCACGCCAGCTCGGGCAACGGCAACCCGTTCACGATCCTGCGCATGTTCGAGAACCTCCAGGCGTTCTTCACCGCGAACCCGCTGCCCGACGGCGAGGACGCCACGATCGCGGCCTCGCACTGGCGGTTCCCCGGCGCGCGCAAGGTGGAGCGCGCCGTGCGATTCCAGCAGCGCGCCAACGACCTCCGCGAGACGGTGCTCACGCGGCTGCCCTCCGGCCAGCGCACCCGCGCCGCGCTGGCGGCCGTGCAGGCCCGGCGCGGCGACCTCGAGTCTCTGCAGAGCCTCACCGACCTGTACCGCCACTACGTGCAGTCCGAGATCATCTTCGACGACCGCCGCACCCGGGCGCTGCACGCGGGCCTGCCCGAGGGGTCCCCCGTCGACATCGGCTTCGACGTCGCCGACATCGACTGGGAGGAGTACTTCCAGACCGTGCACTTCCCCGCCATCACGACGATGACGCGGGCGTTCTCGGTCCGCTCGCAGGGCTCCGCGCCCGTGGTCGAGAAGCCGCTCCCGCAGCGCACCGACGTCGTCGCGGTCTTCGACCTCGAGGGCACCGTCGTCGACTCGAACATCGTGCAGCAGTACCTCTGGCTGCGGTCGGCGGGACTGCGCAGGGCGGCCTGGCCGGGCGAGGTGGCGAGCCTCCTGACGTCGCTGCCCGGCTACCTCGCGGCCGAGGGGCGCGACCGCGGCGAGTTCATCCGCGCGTTCCTGCGCCGCTACGAGGGCATGCCCGTCACCCGCCTCGCGAACCTCGTGCGGCGCCCCGCCTACGCCGACATGCTGCGCCGGCAGACGCTCCCCGCCGCCCTCGAGCGGCTGGCCGAGCACCGTGCCGCCGGGCACCGGACCGTGCTCGTCACCGGGTCCATCGGCACGCTGGCCGGGCCCATCGCGCACCTCTTCGACGAGGTCGTCGCGAGCAGCATGCACCAGCGCGACGGCGTGCTCACCGGCTACCTCGACCAGCCGCCGCTCGTCGACGAGGCGCGGGGCGCCTGGCTGCGCCAGTACGCCTCGGACGGGGGTTACGATCTCTCGGCGTCGTACGGCTACGGTGACTCCTACGCGGACCTCGTGTGGCTCGAGATGCTCGGCACCCCCAACGCGGTGAACCCCGACGCCAATCTCGCGCGGGAGGCGCTCCGAAGAAGGTGGAGGATCCGCGACTGGCGTCGCGGCCCCCACGACAGCAGCACCGTCGCGCCCGGCACCGGCCGGGGCGGCACAGGGAAAGGAGAGGGTGACCGCGCCTGACGGCCGGCCCCCGCACGCACATGGCATTCGACATCGACAAGTACGCGGCAACGTCGGAACGCCTCACCTGGGACGATCTCGACCTCGAGCACTTCCGTGAGCACCCGCTGAGCGAGACCTCCCTGCGCACCCTCCGGTACATGGCCGACGTGGAGTACCACACGGTCTGCTACACCCGCGACCTGCTCACCACGCCCTCCCACAAGGAGAGCGAGATGACCACCTTCATGACCATGTGGAACCGCGAGGAGTTCTGGCACGGCGAGGCCCTCGCCGCGATCCTCGAGGTGCACGGCATCACGGTCGACTACGACCAGCTGCGCGCGAACCGCCTCAAGCTGGGCTGGCGCGACAAGCTCGACCCGGTCAAGCAGGGCCTGCT
>Ga0265797_10003689_pt1 | contig 24303 bp, 26 predicted proteins | sample P2T30metagenome_FD_192433 | JGI IMG/M metagenome (GOLD analysis project Ga0265797, IMG submission 192433) | Plant litter microbial communities from East Loma Ridge, Irvine, California - P2 T30 | ecosystem: Environmental > Terrestrial > Plant litter > Unclassified | place: USA: California... | reverse complement strand
AGGGCTTGGGGGAGTTTGGTAGCGAGGCAGTCATAGATGCCGAGATGGGAAAGAATGAAGGAAGCTTGGATAGGTGTGGATGACGGCGGGCGACTGGACACGTCGCCGAAAAAGCAAAGGGGGCTGGCGAGGAGTCTGGGTCGAAGATGTCACGCGACGTGAACGATTGCTGAATGAAGAGTAAGAAGTATTTGGATTGACGACAGCGTATACAAGCCATGCCAGGCTTTCCCACGAATACAGAGGACTAGCGCGATCGAGGTCGCGCATCCATATCCAGGACCTTGCAGCATACAGAACATGCGAGATGCACACTGCGCATCCCGCATTCTGTTCTACTCCCAAAGACCTCCGCCTGCCTCCCATCCCACGCAAACACCCCGAACCTTGGACTCATCTCCTATCCCAAATGCTCTCTCCCCACGCCCCCTACCAAATTCCTAGCTACCAACCTACCGAAACAGGGAATTCCCCATCCCCCATAGATTCCAGAAGGCTTGAGGAGAATTACTCGCCTACGCACTAAGACAAGGCTGAAGACTGTTCCAGACTACAAACCTTCTCCCAGCACCCACCGGCTCCGTTCAAACATCAAACAGCCCCAATTAGGCAATACGACATTACAACCGTAGAATGTAGTTCAGGCGTCCCACCTACGAGAGTTTGGAGCTTGCAAACATTTAAATTTGTTTTGGGGTTTGAGTTTGGTTTTTCGGGGTCAGATCTTGGACCGCCCGGTCGTGCCAGCGCAGTGCTGCGGTACCAAAGCGCGTACCAAAGTATGGATTGGAAGATGTGCCCGAAAGGGCAGTTTGGGGGAGAAGTGTTGATTCCAGATGTGGAATGTGGCTTGATGTGTGAAGAAGTAAGAAGAGGGCTCTGCTCCTTTGATAGGTTTGTGGTTTCTTTTCGCCGGCAGATGGTCGATGTGTTGGGCGTTTGTGTGCTTGAATAGGAAGGAGGAGGGAAAGCATGGATTCCAGTCATGAATCGCATGTGGTATCTCCGGAGGGTTGGATGGGCGTGCGCTGTATTGAGGATGTGCTCGGACTGGTTTGAAATGTAGGCATGGGAGTTTGGAGCGCAGCGTGCATGCGGTTCGCTTGACAAAGTTGGTGCGCGAAACGTAAGCGTGGAGACGCGAAGGTTACGAGAATGCAAAGGCTTTTACATTTGTCTAGTACGTGCTTGCTGCTACCGTGGAGTATGAACAATAAGGCGACGAGCCTAATCCGAATTGTTGCAGTGTGCAACAGCATCGACGACTTAACACTCAAGTGCTCATGCATTCGCCTTTGCTCACTTTTTCGCTCAAGACCTCTTTCACAGCTATTCAAAATGCCATGAAGACTACTCTGTGTTTGCCAATAGATGTATTTTATATGAACCCTATGCCGTAGTTCAACCCCAAAACATCCAAACTACCCTCTCCAGCACGTCGCCGATCTCGCAGGTTGATACAGATCACCCCCAGGGAAGGGTAATCCCTCAACCCCACCAATCCGTCCTTTGCAGAAATCCTCACTGTCACACAATGAATTAGCACGCAGTCCGCCACGAACGAGCTTTGTGTTTTATGATGATAGAGTGGTAGAGCATAGCAACGTACCGGAAGAACCGGCATCTGTATCCCTCGAATATGAGGACAAACTTGACGGTTTTCCCAAAATTTGGCGAACATCCGCCGTTGACGAAGATACCGTTGAATTCGGGACCGTTTGCGAAGATTCCGGCTATGTTATCGCCTCCGGGCATTATGTGTACAGGTAGTTCTTGGTTGGTGGGTCGACTGTTGGCTAGGAGGGGGAGGGCGACGAGGGAGAGGAAGGCGGATAGATGCATGGTTGATGTGTACGACGAGAATCTTGAGGGTAGAAAGATACGTGAAAGTCAATAGAATGTATTGAGTATGAATGTGACTGTGTATGATGAGATGAAGAATAGAGATGAAGGAGAGAGAGCAGGTTTATATAGAGGAAGACAGGAAACAAAAGCTAAGCAACAACGTAGGTACGATTGCCAGGAATGAACAATGGGTTTACTCTCATGTATGAGTACGGCGCAGTCGAATCCAGTTCATACATACTGCCGAGCCAGCGCATGCGTGCATATATTAGTTGTAAGGTATCTCAACGTGCCGCATTCTTCGGACGGGTCGATCCGACTATGTGCCACAATGTTGTCTGCAAGGAAAACGGAAGGGTTGCAGTGAGGTTCACCAACTAGAAGACTCAGCTAGAATGGTATTGTAAGCTCTTGAGCTTCGCTTGCAGGCTCATTTGGTAGTCTTTCGTGGACGCAACAGACGATCGAACTGCGGACTGTAACACCTGCAGCTATCTTTGCCTCACATGTTCGCAGCTTTCTTTGGTAAAGCCTCCGGTCGAACACGGGTCTAAATACTTCAAACAGGTAGTGCGAGCGAGGGTTTTGTGGATATTGAATGTAGTTGGGTGCGCTCGAAGGATGAATGCTCGTCTATTGCGCATGCAGGTGTTGAGCACTAGGTAGAACAGTGGCGGTTAAATCATCGGCTCCAACGATGTCGATGGAAAGAACGACTTCCTCTGAGCTTACGCGGAACCTGGTTCTCTGTTCAAGACTGACCAAAACGTAGTGAGAAGCTTCAAATGGCCTGCGAGGTGAATGAGTGATTACGGTGAACTCATCATGAGCCTAGGTAGTTATGATGGCGGGGTTACGTTACGTTCCTGCCCCACCCAACTGCACTTGCACCCTGGAGGGGTTCAACGGTGCCTCTTTCCTACATGTTCGAGATGACGTGCATATGTGATCCTACGTAGATATATTAGCCTTTGAGTGCTTTCGACTTGTCTCTCATCTCAGCACTGCTTCTCAATTGGGAAGGTAGGTGAGTATCTACGTCATTGCGATAGTTGGGTTCCTGCATTGTGTTGTGGTGAGATTGTATGTTACTGGACGCCTTCAGTCGTATCGATACTCTGAGTCATCCGTTGTGACGTCCAGGTAGTGATGGGATAACCTTCAGTACTTGTAGAGCGTGTCGCATCCTCTGTGAAATCTTTGTGATTAGACTCAGCCGGTACTAATCATACTGCTGGATACCTACACACCACAACCATGCCACTCCAACTGCATCCAATGAGTACTGAAGATACTTTGTCTTGGACACGTGTGCGCGCACTCGCCTACTACGGTCCGACGCACGACCTTTTACACACCGGCCCCATCAGCGAAACATCTATACGCGGTGTGGCTGAAGACCGCAAACGCGAAATCAACAAGCCAAACGCGTGGCACTGGAAAGTAGTAGACACAGATCTCGAGCCTAGTTCTGACGACCCACCTGATAACGGCGGACGCACGATCGCGGTGTCAGTATGGAGCATGCACAACGTCTCAGTGATCAAAGGGGATGAGAAGATCGAAGCACCTTCCATTCCGGTCGAGAAAGCAGATGACACTCCCGGTTTCCTCCCACCGGAATTGCGTCTCGATGCTCTGGGTTCGTTGCTTGGTCCTCTACGAGCTGCTCAAGCCGCTATCATGGGCACGTCGACGCCGTACTTTATGCTGAATCAGCTGGCTACGCATCCGGAGCACCAAGGTCGCGGGGCAGCGAAGATGATGCTGGACTGGGGGATGCAGAAGGCGGATGAAGAGGGGCTGGTCACGTATTTGGATTCCACGACGACCGGCAGGCCTGTGTATGAGCGGAGAGGGTTTGCGCTGGTGAAGACGCTTGAGTGGGATCGAGTGCCGTGGGGAGGAGAGGGCAAGGACTGGCATGGGTGCATGGTTCGACCAGCGAAGAGCGTAGAGAAGTAGTTGTGTTGTGGAAATACATAGCAGAGATGAGAATGCAGGGCGTACCAGGTCGGTGGATAGCCGGCTAGCCGCCCGAAGAGCCGTAGAGCGAATGCGAACGCCCGGCTCGTGGGCTGTCAGACCCCGCAGCCTGCGCCCACGTTGCCGGGAAGCCAGCTGGGACGGTAGAGGGTGCAGGTGTCTATACAGCTGGCCGTTGAATTTCTCCAGTACCATTACATAGATCTAATCCCATCATGAGCCCGGCGGTGACGTATCCATTCCTCTCCAGAAAGCAGCGGGCGCGGCTGGGAACGAGCGCAGGCACTTGCAGCCTTCTCCGCGCCTGATGGCCCAGCCCTGGTAAGAATCCCGGGCGGCGCGGGTTGCAGTGGTCGACTATGATGCACCGGGCAGGGGACATGAGCCCGCCTGGAATCCTCCTACCAAGCCGCCCTCAACCCCATAACATCATAACATAGCCCCGTACAAGGTATATCTACCAACACACTTATTCACCGCCCGCATGTCCGCGCAGGGCTAATCTTGGGGCATGGGACGCAACGCGCGGAAGCGTATCTCGTACGGTAAGTGTCGGCTGCTGCATGCGCCGTTGCGACAAGCTGGAGCTGGAGCTGGAGCTGACCTGGGCGCGCAGTGCTGCCACTGGCCAACTCGGCGGGCGGCCACAGGCTGGGAGTCAATGGCTTGGCCGTCGACCCCCAGAACTCGATCCTCTACTCGGGCGGCCGTGATGGCGTAATCTGCGCCTGGGACCTGCATCTCGACCTCGACCACTCCACCCAAGACGACGACGACCCCTTCGCCGACTCCAACACGACCGACTCCAAGCCCCCGCCCACGCAGTTCCGCAACCAGGTCCAGGCCCACACCCACTGGATCAACGACATCGTCCTCGCCCAGAACAACGACGCCCTCGTCTCCGCCTCCTCCGACATCACCGTCAAGGTATGGCGACCCGCTGCCACCGACAAGCTGCCCCCGCAGACGATTGGCCTGCACACCGACTACGTCAAGCGCGTCGCATCGCCGGGCGGCAACGAGAACTGGGTAGCTTCGGGCGGCCTCGACCGCAAGATCAGCCTGTGGGACCTCAATGGCGCGGGCAAGAAGCTGGAGATTGCTGTCGGCGAGGATGAGAACACCGCCAAGGGCTCTGTATACGCCCTGGCAGCGACACCCAACCTCATCGCTAGTGGCGGACCGGAGAGCATCGTCCGCGTGTGGGACGCGAGATCGGGCAAGCGCATCACCAAGTTTGTCGGACACACGGACAATGTGCGCGATATCCTCCTCGCGCAGGACGGCGACATGATCCTGACGGGCTCGTCCGATCAGACGGTCAAGGTGTGGTCCATGACGGCAGGCCGCTGCATGTACACGCTTACTATGCACAACGACAGCGTCTGGTCTCTGCACTCCGACTCGCCTGAACTCGACGTCTTCTACTCCTCCGACCGCTCCGGCATAGTCGCCAAAAGCGATGTGCGCAACTGCGCCGAGATGGACGAGGGACTCTCGCTAGCAGTGTGTCAGGAGCACGAGGGTGTGAACAAGGTTGTCGCAGCTGGCGACTATATCTGGACTGCAACCTCAAGCTCGAGCATCAACCGGTGGAACGACGTCGAAACCGCGGCCGAGGTCGAGCTTCCAGAGTCCTACAAGTGGCATAGGAACAGCGTGTCGACTATGCGATCGCGCATTCCTTCGCCTCCTGCTGGCAGCCCTCCGAAGAACGAAACCTCCAAGATTCCGCTCAAGTCTCTACTACGCATGTCCAACACTGCCCCATTCCCGCAAGCGCTTGCGACCAAGGATGCCGACACCTCAACTCTAGCCAGCACGCGCAAACCCTCCGAAGTACTAGCGGCTCCCGAGCACAGTGCTGTTGGGACTGTCCGGGCACTACCAGACTTTACAATCGAAGGCCAGAACGGTCTCATCAAGCATCATTTGCTCAACGATCGGCGAAGAGTCCTCACTCTCGACACTGCGGGAGAGGTGGTTCTATGGGATCTACTGCAATGCGCACCCATCAAGTCATATGGCAAGAAGCACATGGAGGACGTCGTGCCAGAAGTTAACACCGTCGACACCGTTGCTCACTGGTGCGCTGTCGATACAAGGATAGGGACCTTGACGTGCATGCTCGAAGAGAACTACTGCTTCGATGCCGAGACATATGCAGACGAGCTGGAACTAGAGGAGCAGATTGACTTCCGGGAAGACCATCGTATAAACCTCGGCAAATGGATATTACGATACCTTTTCTCCAACCTCATCGACGAGGAAATCAAGCGCGATGAGGTCCTGCGCGCAGAGCTGCTCAAACAGAAGGAAGAACAACCTCAGCCGGGTCGCCCGACAAACATCGAGCTACCGAACATGAACATCAACGGATGGACGGATGCGACTTCTGGGCCTGCTTCAGGCTCGACTATCAGAGCTGACGGAATGCGCTTACCACATACACCAGGTCTGGCTATCGGTCTAGCCACGCCAATGGCAGCACCTATGAGTGCAGGACGCAACTCTACCACCAATCCCTTGACTCCTACTAAGGAAGAGGGCGCACAGCTGGAGAAGACGCAAACACAACGGAGCTCGACTCAAGAAGGCGGTGACTACTTTGGTTCTGCCTCTGCTGCTAACGGCAACGGAAGTGGAAAAGCCACTGAGGCTTCGAAAGACGGCTCTGCGGACTCAAAAGAGGAGACTGTTCAATCACCTACCGAGGCCGACACGCCAGCTAAGAAGGGCAAAGGCATGTTTGGTAAGAAGTTTAACATGGGCTTTAGCATGAAGAAGTTCAGCACCGGCACAGCCGCTCCGGAGCCAGCCAAACCCGCCGTTGACGAAAAGGCCGAGGACAGCGATGCACACTCCAACAAGACGGATGAAAAGACCATTGAAGATAACTTCTTCGGCGCTCTTCAACGGATAAGGCAGGGTTACGAGGAACAGCTTGCGGCCGGCGCGACCAAGTTGGACACGCAGATTGCACCCAGTCTGCCCAACGAAACACCTGTACTAAAACCACCTGCTATGACCACCATTCTGATCCAAGAGGACCGCCCCGACTCCGGCGGTGTAGCCGACCTGTTCGAGGGCAAAGTCGGAACCCTAGGAACCCAAGCCGACCTCATCGAAAAAGCCGCACCAATGTGGCTAGCAGAAGTCCTCCTACGAGTTCGTCACCCCCTACACCCTAACCACCATATTTACTAACGCAACCCCCTCACAGAACCAACTCCCACCCAAAGACATCGTCAAAGTATCCTTCGTGCTGGAACCGTTTAACAACACGCTCCCCTCCATCTCATCCGACGGGTACATTCCCTTTGCCCTCCCCTTCGAAACCGCCGCCAGCGCTAACGCGACTCTCAGTAACAACCGCCTCAACGCAAATAGAATGTTGCGCGCACGCAAGATACTGGGTTACGTGGCTGAGCGCATTGAACCCGCGCCCACCAAGGAGGATCTCGAGAAGTCGGCGGAGAATGGTGGCGTGCTTAAGCCGGATGAGTATTTGGAGTTGTATTGTAATAATCAGGTGAGTTTTACGTTTACTTGTTATATAACGTTGGTGGAGGGAATTGTGCTAATTTTTGTATTAACAGTTAATCCCGCCAACCATGACACTAGCCAGTATACGCGCACACATCTGGCGCGGTGGCGGCGACGTCCTCCTCCTGTACAAAGCCAATGGCCGCAAGGAAATCAGACACGCGCCTTACCCTGGACCGCAGTCTGGTGCGCCTCCTGGTCCTATGCATGGATTGAAGGTGGGTGCGGGGTTGAACTCGCAGCCTGGGAGTAGCAATGCGAGTGAGGGGAAGCAGAGCAGTGAGGCGGATAGGAGTACCAAGGATGCTGCGGTTTTTGGACCGTAGGTTGTTTTTGGTTTGGTTTGGAGTGGTTTGGTTCGGGAGGTTTGGATATGCAAGGGGACAGGGTTGGCTGGCTGTGTGGCAGCTCAGTTGGAGACATTGGTATTGTTCTTTGGATAAAGACCAGAGGGGTTGAATAGTGTATATAGCATACCCACTCGCCAGTAGATTCTTCCATGAGTCCGTGGCCTCGGCCTCAAACAGCTGAGTAGGATGAACGTAATCCTATACTCTCATTATCGTTGTTCCCTCCTCCATCCTTTTCTCCAAAACCATAAACATGATCAACCATACCGCTTCACCTCACTCCTCAACCACACCCCCCAACGCATTACTCGCCCACTGATAAGTCCCCAAGAAAATCGCTCCCCCAACACTAATCCAACCCACCCTCGGCCCCATCCCCGCGAAGAAAGCCCTCGGCCCACTCTCCCTCATGATCGACGCCAACATCTGCATCATAGGCTGTTTCTCCCTCGCAAGCATCATCCTCGTCTTAAGCACATCCAACGGCGTCGTCACACCCGCCGCCACAGCCCCCGCCACACTCCCCAGCAGACCCCCCTCCAGACCCGTTACTTCTGCCCGCCCAGTCCGGCTCATCCGCCATTTCTTCAGCGCCTCCCAGAGCGGGAATTGGATTACTGTGAAGGGCACTTCGCGGACTATGGTTATTGACCACCCCCGGTAGAGTTCCATCCAGACGTGTGCGAGACCGTGGGTCTGTCTTTGGCGGAGGATGAAGGTGAGCGCGGAGAGGGAGGAGGGGTGTTGAGATGCTTGGGCGCGTTGTTTTATTACTTCTGTTGGTACACGTACCGCACACGCAGCGACCTCCCCCGCACTCGCGGCTGCCATGTGCACGAGCGCTTCCGTCCCACTGTCCCTCGCATCTTCTTTATACGGTTTTCCTTCCGCGTTATACCGTACGGTGGTTGTAGCTAGACTTTGGCTCTGGGCGAAGGTGCGTTTTATCGTGTCGTAGGTTATGAAGAAGAGGGCGGCGCCGGGCGCGGACCCGACGATTGCGCTGCCGACGCCTCGGTAGATGCCGTTGAAGCCGCCGCTGGCGGCGAAGCCGGAGGCGGATTGGAGACGCGTTTTTAGCGTGTCGAGGGGGTAGAGGGATAGGTCGACTGTTGTGCCTGCTAGGCCGCCTGCCTGGGTGGGTGTTAGTATGTGTGGATTTGTTTGCGTGGGTGGGTAGGTGGATCGCAGAGTGTAGAACATAGAGGATATGTAGAAATGAACATCCATTGCGAGTATTGTATGGAATCGAGACAGCATCTGGCCCAGTGGCTTCGCAATGGCAATAAAAGATGTAGATGATGCGCCTTAACCCGATATCGGGAGAGCAAGAGCCATTGAAAGGCATTTTTCTGACACCTGAATGATTTGATTACTTACTATAAGCGACCTCAAGTATGGCGATTCAACCCATGCTTGTGGTGGTTGTGCGCGTGAGGAGTCGAGCATGGTGGGAAAGTAATTCGGCGGGCCATGACGATGGGAGTCAAGACGTGCGTTGGAGAACGAAGGGTCTGTGCGCAAGCTAGTGGACTGTCTACTTCTTTCGTCCTGACTAGACGAGTACCTTGCTCATTTTAATGTTTTCCTGATACACGAATTACTGACGATACCGTTCCTTGTTTTCTTTGTGTCGAACGTGGTATTCACGGAAAGAAGATGGCGCGTTGAAAGAATGTCTGCTTCGGCTATGAATGTGAGATGTCTGGCTAGCACAAGGATTTCGATATGCGACGCGCAAGAGAAGGAACGAGAGGAGGAGAGAGATGAAGATCGGGGTCCTGCCGAGTCAGATGAGGCAGGCGAGGCGGAGAGGGTGATGGCTAGCCGCGATGAGGCACCACAGCAGTCCATGGAAGACGATCTGGAAGACAAGAACAACAATCACCCCTCGGATCGCCAATTCTCTCCGAGATCATCACTTTCATCTTCCGAGTCGGAATCGGTATCAGAAGATGGCAGCGAGTCTGTCAGCTCAGATCATGTGTTGGATGCCAAACCGTACACGAGTTGCATACAAGAAGCCCAACTCTCACCGGATGGTAGCTGCGTTTTCACGTCGGATTACAGCCGTCAATTTTCCGTGTATCCCATCTCCAACGACATTCTGACTCAGACCAGCCCCCAGCCTCTCACGCCCTACGCATCTCTCCGCTCTGCTGATCCTATTTGGGCTTTTGCTGTCAACCCACTCTTCAACTTACAAGACGCCAGCAGCACGACTGTGCTCATCAGTCGGAGAGATGCCTACATCAGTCTGCACAACGCATTATGGCCTACCTCGCAAAAGCACAACGAAGATAATCAGAGCTCAGGACCGGTGGACATATCCACCCCTCTTGCATCATACAAACTCATCAACAATCTGACTGAAGCCGTCATAGCACCTCTCAGCCTCGCCTACTCCATCACCGCCACCCACTTCTTCGCCGGCTCTAAAGACGAAATCCACATCTTCGACCTCCTCGAGACCGATAAACCAATCCACACAATCCGCACCATACCCGCCAAACGCAACAAACTCAAAGGCGGAGGTCGCGGCTTCAAAGGCCAAATAACCGCTTTGTCCCTCTCGCCACCCACTTCCACATCACACGATGGCATTCTAGCAGCCGGCTCACGCACCCGCTATATCGGCATCTACGACCCCATCGGCGGCACAGAAGTGACACATTTCTCACTCCCAGGCACGGTCAATGGCATCAAATTCCGCAACGAAAACCTTCAAAGCGTCATGGGCGACGGCGTCACATCCCTCAAATGGAGCCCCTGCGGTAAATATCTCTACGTCGCGGAACGCAGTTCAGACGTCCTTCTCATCTACGACGTCCGCAACTTCTCGCTCACACTGGGTTACTGTGCGGGTAGACAAGCGCTCGCTCGTCAGAAACTGGGGTTTGATGTGTGGAATGCGGGACAGAGCCCGTATGATGTTGAGGGGGTGTCGCATGAGGTTTGGGCAGGTGGGACGGATGGGAAGATGAGGGTCTGGAGGGATCCGTATAGGAGGGAGGGGGCTGTACAGGCTGATGAGGTGGTGGAGGTGGGTGATGGGAAGGCGCCTGTTGTAGGGAGTCTTGTTCATGCTTCGGGGAGTTTGGCGGTTGCGGCTTGTGGGAGGGTCGGGTTGGGGGATGAGATGGAAGAGGGGGCGAGGAGGGGTGGAGGTACTAGGCCCGTGGTGAGGGAGTGGGGGAGTTTGGATATTCTTGGTCTGGGCTGAGATGTTGCTCCCGGAGATGCTGAGACGTTGGAGGTTAATGGGGTTCAAGAAGTGTTGGTAATGATATTCGCCTATCTGCCACCACGCCACACAGCTACATGACGGAAGTTTCCTCGCTCCTCGCGCTTCCTTGATACAAACGACCGACGCCACCCTATCCAAGCCCCGATTCTCTTGATCACTGTTCCACAATCGCGGATCGTCTTTTGAGGCATTGCAAGATCTTCGCAGTAATAAAATTGTGCTTGTATCTACTCTCTCACCGCCACACGAGCATTACTAGGTGCCAGTCTGCCGGTCCACACACATACCCGCTACCACGTCAGGGGGTAGAAGACCTCGGGGTATAGCCGGAGTAAGGAGTGCAAGCGCGATCCCCATCTGGAAGTCGTCCGCTAATGGCGGTTGCTCGCTGGGTTTTCTTACTATTGTTCGTTGAATGTGCTTGGGTTTAAACGCAGGTACGGCGTAGCTAAGCAACACGCTAGTTATTGCAATGCTTGTGTATTTCCTGGACACATTCTTCCATAGTATGAAGTAGTACATTTCTTTGATAAGTCATGTCTATTGATATTAAGCAATGAGTTGGACGTTCTTACAGTGACAGCCTTGGACGAGCTGTCCTTCACTGTGGGTTTAATCGTTGAGCTCAGCTGTTCATGCTTCAGCACCAGACACATACATGTAAGTTTCCAGATCTACCAGCTCTTGAGTGGCATATTGTGTTGGTCTGCAGTGTGCTGCTATGGGTAAATACACGAAATGCCTATGCAAAGACCACCTGGGCACTCTACCCGCTGTGCACTTCCCAGGTTTCTAACAGATCTTCTTGTCCTACTGCTATCTTCGTTCCAAGAACAATAGTAGGATAAAATGATTCTACGAATTTGCCAGACCCAACAAAAGTAAGGGCGCGCCTGTACGTTGGGGCACATCAGACGAGCCAGACTGCGCCGGAATCACACGTGGTAGTATCACTATCTCTCACCGTAAATCTATCGCTAAGGTCCTTTCCGCACTCTCTCGCCGCCTATATAAACTACCTTCTCTCTGTTGTTACACATGGTATCATCGAACACTCTGATCACCCCATCTTACTCTACACCACCTCTCGCTCCCAAGCTATCCGCAAAACGACCAGCCATGCATCTCGCTGCCCTCCTCTCCCTCGTTGCTCTCCCATTCCTCGCGAGCGGCCTTCCAACCGCCGAAACAGAGGCCACGCATCTGGTCCCCCGTGCTTCCGACGCCGGCTACATCTATTATGAACCAGGCGGTATACCCGATCATCTAAGTCATAGAGCTCCCTTGATAGCCAACGGTGGTTGTTCGCCAAACTTCCCTGGACAGGCCAGTACCTGTACTGTTTTTGCAGGCTATAGATGCCGTTTCTTCCGGTAAGTTGTCATTGTGTTATGCACTATGCTTCGCGGCTGGGTTCTCTTTTGTACTGTGGTCTATGTGAGATTAAGACCCTTGAAGCTGGTTGCTGACAGAACGTGTGATAGGGACAATAACTGCAAAGGCCTCATTGGTGGAGTTGAAGGGCTGCCTTCTCCTGGAGGAGGGCTCTATCAAAAAGCCAGGTCCGCCACTTGCTGGCGTGGATAGAGTGGTTGCAGCCAAGAGTAGAGTTATCGCCATGTACGCTTCGCATGGGAAGTCCCTCAAACGTACTTTAAATAGCACAAGTCGGTGGAACGGAACAAATGGACGGTCATTTTACTAGTATATACGGAGGAGCACCAGAATGAACTACTTGTCGCATTCTATAACATCATCGTCCCTTGGACTGACTTTTAAACGCGACATCCAGCTACGCCAACCCTAAACTCCTACCCAAACCAGCAAAGATACTGAAAGGATGTGACACGTCCCTTTGGATAAAAGCACATCTCATCCCTCCATGACCACCCCAAGTTCGGAATAATCTTGACCTGTACATCAACGTTACTTCGCTTCTCCCTGCTCTTCTCAACAAAGCTCTCAGCCCAAATCTGAGCCGCGTCCCTCAAAGCAGTCCAAGTCAGACTCTTATTCGGCTTCACATCGCTGTCTTCGAGATCGGCGTAGTAATACTCATTACCATCGACGCAAACCAACTCCAACTTCTGGAGACCCGTAGAATCCACCATATCCGCAAGCTCCGCCATATCCCCAAACGTCGCTTCGTTGACTAAACGCAACGTCCTCGCGTCTTGAGACTCCTCATCTTTTGCTTGCTTCTTCAAAAACATACTCCCTGGAACACCCACAGTAAGACTCTTAAGGCCGGGACATCTCTTCACAACATCAACAACACTCCCAGCGCGGTACCAAACAGGGCTCAGCCGCGGTACATGCGCAGTCTCCCGCACAGTCCCTATTTCGAGGTGCTGGATGCAGCTCCATGCGCTAGAAGGCATACCGACCATCCATAGTTCCAGGTTGATTACGTCGTTGACAGCGATGACGATGTGGCGCAGATATACCTCAGAAGCTTCTTGGTTGATTTGACGGTTTAGGCGTAGGTAGGGTGGGAGGCGCGAGCTGAGAGGCGGTAGAGGGGATGGGTCGCTGGGTTGGGCGTATTGAAGTTTTGGAGGTAGGGAGGTGAGGAGGTGGGTGTAGATCTCGTCGCGGATCTCGCGCGGGAAGAGGCTTAGGAAGGGGCGGGTGTTGGATGTTTGTTGTGTGTACATTTTGAGAAGCTTCGGGTTTGAGTAGTGAGCGGTGGTTCTGACGTTATCTTCAGAGATGCCTATATAGATATCCCGAGCTGATTGCTGATTATGAGAAGATCTTTGGGCTCGAGTGTTCGGACGTAGTAGAGTTATATGTTCATAGCCGTGGTGGCTGTGGGACGTTGTCAAGTTGGTTCAAAGTGGCGGTGCAGTTCCCATCTACCGGTGAGTAGCATTCGGCTGATATTAGCAGGCATCTGCACAGCGCATCCGTCTCGCTCATTTTCCTCGTAAATGTGTCATGGGAGAAGGCCCGGTGGAAGGTTGGAAGGATGGTTCAACTGCCCGACCTGTGACTGCGCCACATTGCACCGCCACAACTCCAAAGTCGCTGCCTATTGATCCAAGCCAACTTCCAAACTTGATCAAAACTCACTCAAAATTCCTTCAAGAAAGAACCAGGAAAAAGTATCATAGGAAATACCTCGACCAAACCCCCCAAAATGCTCGACCTAGCAACCCGCCGCCGCATCTGCGAAGACACAATAACCCGCTCGTCCTCCATCGCATCCTCCACCCCTTCCGGCTCCCTAACCAGCTACTTCATCCCATCCCAACTCCCTCCCTTATCAAAAACACTCTCCACATACCCATCTTACCCATCTTACCCCGCACTCCCCCCAGTCAAAATCCACAACAGCGACGCCTTCGCCCTCGCGCGCACCCTCCCCGGCACCTCCAAACCCGGCATCTTGAACCTCGCCTCCGACGCCGAGCCCGGCGGCGGCTGGCGGTTCACACTATCCTCCACGCAAGAAGAAGCCCTGTGTTATTCATCCACGCTATACGCGACGTTGAAACCGGAGTGGTATCCGTGGGCTAACACGGGGCCGGGGTGTGTGGCTGGTGTTATGTCGCCCAATGTCGTTGTGTTTAGGGATACGCTAGATAATGGGCTTGTTGAGTTATCGGAGGATCGGCGGTTTGTGATTGCTGTTATGACGGTTGCGGCGCCGAGGTTTCCTGCTGTTGTGACGGAGGGGGAGAGGGAGGGGGAGGTGGTGTTTAAGGAGGAAACTGTGGTGGAGGAACTCAGGGAGAAGGTTAGGCTGGTGTTGAGGATGGCGGCGGGGGAGGGTGTGGGGAGATTGGTGCTTGGGGCGATGGGTTGTGGCGCTTATGGGTGTCCGCCTAGGGCTGTGGCGAAGGAGATGAAGGGCGTGTTGGGAGAGGAAGAGTTTGAGGGGTGGTTTGAGAGTGTGGATTTTGCGGTTTATGCTAAAGGCCCGGTGGGGATGAGGAATTTGGAGGCTTTTAGAGAGGTTTTTGGAGGGGAGTGAGTATGGAGAGTTTGATGGGGATGCAATTGGTCGTTGCATTGTAGATTGTATGTACATATTTGGTAAAGGTAAAGTAGATACAGAGAAGATAAATCATGGCGCCTTCCGACTCGCAAAGGCCTCATGCTTTGCGTACACCTTCAACTCGACCCAACCCTTGTCAACTCACTCTAGATCTTACCAACACCAGCGGTGTTAGCAACATTCGAGCTTGCCGCCGAAGCACCCGCAACAGTCTTTCCCTGGAAGTTGACCAGGAAATCTGTCTGAGTACCACTGAAGCTTCCACTGCTACCAAACGAGTTAAGTTGGCAAGTATGGCCAAGGTAAGTCTGGCACACACCATTCGCGCCCGTCGAAGGCGCCGAGAAAAGCTGCCCTTTGTTGTTAAGCAGTGGCGTGTTGACATTCTGAAACACATTGCCCTCGGCAACAACCATACCGCCAGCTTCAATATCAAACGCATGACCTGTGTTGCTGTAGAAGTAGTTGTTTACAGCGTGGAGCAGCGTGTTGCCCTGTCCACCTACTTTGGGGCTGCGGCCAGAGGTGTGATGGATGTAGTTGCCCTTCATAGTGATGAGATCGCTGCCGCCGAGGAGGAGGATGCTCCAGTAGTGACGGCCGTCACAGGAGGCGGACCAGGAGGTGCTGCCGTCGAATTCCGTGTTGCTGATTGTTACGCGGCCCGAGGCGCCGTAGCCGGCTACGAACATTTGGCGGCCGATGAGGGAGATCTTGACGTGGTCTGGAGGGGGTGTTAGATGTGGGAGGGGTTAGGATGAGAGGGAGTGGACGTACCGATCCAGACTAGGTCGGACTTGTCGAGGGTGATGGCGTCACCACCCCAGATGTACTGTGGGTTGAGCTCGGTGATGTGGATATTTTGGATGATGATGTTCTGTGCTCCATTGGCGATGCGGAGACCTTTGCCACGGATGACACCCTTGTTGCCAACACCGATGAGGGACTTGTTGGAGCCCATGTTGATGGCAGTCACACCGGCATTGTCGTACTTGACCTGGACAGACGTGGCGCCTGCTCCAGCGTTTCCGTTGTCACACCAGTTGGCAGAGTTGATGGCGTCTTGACCCCCATTGCCAGGGCATTTGTTGGATGCGGGACGGCAGCCGGTGGCTGTTGTGGTTCCCTCAGTACCCTTGAAGTTGAACTCTCGGTCGAGTACGATACAGCGGGCAGTGCTGTCGCTGAGCCAGGTCTTCAGCTGGGCTACCGAGGAAGGTACAACACAGGCTGCATTGCCACCTCCCGTAGTACCTCTTCCGAAGCCTTCAGGCGTGCCCTTGACTCCGTATGATTGCCTCTCTCCAAGAACGGCGGCGCTTGCTGTGTACGCGCCTGCGAGCGCAAGAATAGAGAACTTCATAGTAAAGGACGAATGAATGGTGCTTTCCTGAAGCAAGATGAAGGCTTAATAAGTAGAAAGAGTGGTTTGATACTGTAGATAGTCCTTTACCGGTGGCACATCTGCTCTTTAAAAGCAATGCCCATGCTAGCTAGAAGGGTACCCCTCTGGAAGGATACTCGGCAACCATGCCGGCATCGAGATACATCTGATGTTGAGGGGAGTAGTTTCTGCGCCTTAGTGTTGATTTCCTCCATTAGCAGCGCGGAAGGACCAGCGCTTGGTGATGATAGGGGCATGGTAAAGCACCAGCTCATGGCGCTAACGCACGCTCCAAATGACAGCGGCGCGCAGTCGAGAACGCCACAGGGACTGTGAGTAGTTTGACAGCTATCCAGATCCCTGTAATCTCGTTCTCTTCAGGTACTGTTGCCGGTATGCTATCGTTGTGCCAGGGAACGTGAACATGTTTGCCCTGCTTCTGGAAGTTGCATCATTTCGGCTGTCGCGCTCGAGCCCTGATGGATTCTGCTCTTGGAAATAGGTGTGGGACCATTGGTACCGGACGTTCCTAATCGCGCGACTCAGGTGTTGTCGGTGTCTGCCCAGGTGTTCGCACGTGTAGTCGATGAACGTGTATTCGACGTCGGTCCGAATGACTACACCACACTGCTGTTAGATCGTACCCTAGTCGCTCATCTTTTCGCGATCAGCCTCGAGCTAATCGCTGGTCAGTTGATCTGGCTTCATATAGAGATAGCGCTTGAGCGGTGGAAGAATAATGCAGACCTCGGCGTTCTCTTCGGAACGGGTAGGGCGGATGGCAGACCCTGGGCTAGCACGTTTCGTCTCTCCGCACTTTGGTAGACCTGCGCTAGCGTAGCATATGCCGGCGCTACAAGCACACCAAGCACATCTCGGCAATGTTTTGCCCGGTCATAGGCATGTCGGTGTTTGAGTTGCCAGCATTCCAGCTATACCCATCTAGGTGTATGCATATCTGATTCACGGAACAGAAAACCCGTCTTTGACAATGTGATGCTGCAAATGATCCAAGGTTGCCCCAGGAGCAGCAATATCAGGCGTACACGCTTGCTTTGCGACTATTATGCACGGAAGCTGGTATCCGCACCTGTCGAGTGTCGGAAGAATATTCACGCGCGTAGCTCGTCGGACTTTTAGATGACAGGACGCGATGGATGGAGACTACGAGGTGGATTTAAATGTCCGTAACCCACTTCCACATGGCTACCGAGTGTTCGGACGACGTGTTGAGTAATCGAAACTATGACTGACTGCGACTGTTCATATTTTTAGTCTTCGTAACGTCGTAGATGGCTTGTATTTCATGTACTCATAGCCACTCATACTCCGGTCTTATGCATCAAGCCCAGCCACGACTGTCATCGTCATGAGACTCGAGGAAACGCCCTTAATCAGCTCGACTAACATATTTATACATACTCTCTGTCCGCACAGCTCTGGATCATGCCCTTGTTGGTCGCGTCGTACTCAATCAAGTCGATCTTGCCGTCCTTCTCGACAGTGTTTGCCTGGACGAAGACCTTCCTGGGTGTCTTCTTCTTAAGAACGGCCGGCCTGACCATGTTCTCGTAGAACGGCTCAACGGTGGTTATCTCATCGTACATCCTCTTACCAGCTGCGTAGTCGGCAGTGGCCTTGTAGATGTGCAGCTTCTGGAGGTAGTCATTCACGGCAGGGCGGCCTAGATCCAGGATGCGATCACGCTCGAGGCGAATAGTCAGGTCGGAGAGATCATCCTTCTCCCATTCCAGCTGGCAGAACTCGACACCGGCATTGAGGAATGTGCGCAAGATGGAGAAGCGAGCTTGCATGTGGGCTTGACCCCACTTCCTGCTCTTGGGATCCCAGAACTCTAGAGCTGCGATACCCGCGCGGGCCATTTGGAGGTATGCTGTGAAGAGAACGTCGCCGGCCTCACTGTTCATGTCGGCCTTGCCATCACCGAAACCGAACAGTTGCAGAATGGGGAATTCGCAAGAGAGTGCCATGGCAACGCACTCGGCACGGCACTCCTCATAAGAAGCAGCGATGGTGCCGAATGTTGATCCCCAAGTCTGGCCTGGCTTGTACCAAGACTTTATTGGCTGGCCGCTTAGTGGTGAGATTGGAGGGTTCTCTTTGTCGAAGTTGAAGACGCCTGGCTCAGTCTCCTGGAGAAGCTTACCACAACCGTGGCCTAGCAGCTCGTGGAGACCGACCTGGACCTCAAACGCAGGGTCTCGGTACTTTTGGTACGTGGCCAGGTCTTTGTCTTTTATGAACGGAACAGCCTCGTTTGGTGCTTTTGCAGAGAGGATGTTGCCAAGCGATACGTTCTTGAAGCCGAAGTTCTGCCGAATGTCATCGTAGTTGGGGATGTTGATTCCGGCAGGGATGCTGTTGATGTTAGATGAGGTCACACAACAACGTTGAAAGTTTTCTTGACTTACCCACTGCCCGCAAATGTCAGCACCTCGAGCGAGGTGAAGTCAGGGCTAAGGAACTTGTCCTTCTCGAACGACTTGTCCCACGGTAGCAGAGGGATGTACTGTGGCGCGGTCTCGACCAGCTTGCCAAAGGCTCGCGTCCGTTCCTTGTTGACCATGGCAACGAAGCCTTCCCACTCGCCACGGATGCCGTGTGGGTCGCGGTATGTCTCGATAAATCCGATGTCTGATTCCACCTGAGGTCCCTTGTCTTGTACCCATGCCTTTTGGCTCTCCTTGAAAGCCTGGAGTGACCCAGTCCTGAAGCTCTTGGAGTATTCCTCCATCATCTTGATCTCGTGGTCATTGGCTGCGTATTTCTTCGCCTGCTCAATGTGGTGCGCGATGGTATCCATCTCCTTGGAGTAGTCACCAAAGACTAGCTTCACCTTGCTCCCATCGTCCATTGTCCACTCGCTCTCCTTCAGATCGCGTTGTTCTGCCGATGGGTTGTCCGAGGCTGAAGCAATGAGAACCTCGTACCCATCCTTCGCCTTCTTGATCCTTGTGTTCTCTGGAAGCAGTCCTTTGCCTTCGAGGAAATCGCTCACGCTAGAGATCTGTTCGCTGGTGATGTCGGGGCTATCGGGGTAGTAGGTCGAGATGTGTCCCGCACCGGGGTAGCCCAGATGCAGCTTCCCCACATCGTTTCCAGCATATATGGCGTCTTTGAACTTTTCGTATATGGCCAGAGTATCTTTGGAGGCGGTCGCGAGTGCCTTCAGCTGTCGCGGTTCGAGGCGGGGCACGAACTTGCTGTCTCCGAAGGACTTGAAGTTGCCTAGATTGCCCAGGAACTGCGCTGAGTAATCAAGGTATGCGTCAATCTCCTCCTGGGAGAGACCCGTGTCTTTGGCGAGGGAGGTATAGTCGCCCTTGGCGTGCTTATGAAGGGCGACGATGAAGTCATAGATGTGCTCGGATTCGGGGGAGACTTGGCGGAGGACGACGCGTGTTCCGGCGAAGCAGGCTCTGTAGTATGTGTCAATGACTATGCCGTATACTGCTGAGGCATATGTATGTCCTACACTGAGAGATGATGGGCGTAGAGCTTCTCTTTGTCGCTGAGCGCATCGAAGTGAGGCTTGATGGTCAGAGGCACGACAGTGGGCGGGCTATCGGCCAAGTACTGCTTGAGTGTCTCGGAGTCTATAGTGGCGGTCATGTTGTTGGTGGTAGTTGAGGTTGAGAGTCGTCTGGTAAGCTCCAAAGGCATCGGCGGGGGGCTGACGCGGGCCCAGTAGCGTGGGCGTGGGGTAGCTGCACGTGTCTCACCTAAGGTCGTGGCAGGTTCGCGCCTCACTGCCGCGCACCATGAGCCAATTCGCCCACTCGTGAGCCTCCCTCCAAGAGGCTGCAACAGACGCGGCTTAGCAAGCATCATTGTCAGACGTTTTCTCTCTACCATCGTACTAGAGTAAAGATTCCTCTTTTCGCTCGCTTAGCTGGCGCGAATTCCCGCCGAGGTGTTTCATTCCCGACGCGTCACGGTCGTGCCTTCTCCAATACCCGTCAACGCCATTGTTCATCCCACCAACACTCTTGCCGTCGACAAAATCGCCAACACCATCCATTGGGTCTCGAATCGTTTTCACAATGGACGACATTCCTAACGAATTGCTCATCCACATTGTTGACCAACTAAGAGGCCCAACGACCTGGTCAGAACCAGCAGATTACAGCCGAATGCACGCCCTTGCGGCTCTTTGCTCCGTCTCAAAGAAGCTGTACCACATTGCCCAACCCTTACTCTACGAATCGATAGATCTGCCTTCGAATGAAGTCGTTCGCTCACAGTCTCAAAGGCTCTGGCGTCATCTGCAAGAACAGCCAAGTCTCCGCTTTAAGGTCAAAGCCCTTCGACAGAGAACGCGCCCTAGGCTGATACGGGACGGCCAGGACCGTATACGTGTTCGCGATGAGTACGTTAAGGACATTTTGAGAGACTTGAAAGCCGTTGGACTAGGCATCGAAGACGCCTCAAGACTCGTAGGCCGCTGGCTTAGTTTCGAGGACCTATACTTCGCTCTAGTGGCATTTAGGACACCGAACTTGGAACTTTTATGGATGCGGCCGGGTATGTCGAACCAAGGGTCCCCTGGCGACTGTCATTGTACACTTCTTGAGGGCATAGGTCGTATGGCTATGGGCGGACGATGGCTCGACACTCACCATTTTGACAATCTCAAGACTTTATATATCGATTTCACTTCATCGCCGGAAACGCACGTACAGTATGCTCTACCTTTGTTACTTCTTCCCAACTTGGACGAGCTTACTCTTGTCGCATGGGGTGGCAACTACAACATCCCAGTGCACGATGATGGACTCGACTTTGATTACGACGAGTTTTACGACCAGTCGATTTTCGACCGTGAGTGGTCGTGGCCGTACCTCTCATCGCCTATCACCAAGCTCTCGCTATTCAAACCAATTGTGTCCGAGGAAATGGTCAATCATATGATAACGTCGTGTAAAGCTCTGGAGCGATTCGAATGCTTTCACCCAGCACCATGCGACGGGCTCGAACAGTGGTTTGGGGGTCTCATTCCTGCGCTGAACAACCACATCGAGAGTCTTCAAAACTTATCGTTGTTGTGTAGGCAACATTTCCCCTCATTAGAGGACACTGGCATGGCTCAGCTCGATTCTATCCATGAGTTCACCAAGTTAAACTCGGTCAGGGTCTCTTTGTATCTGGTGTCTGATCCGGGGGAAACTCTGAATGCTCGAAGTCTGCCTGCTTTCTTACCGCCCAACATCACATCACTGCACATCCACTATCCCCGTGAGCCAAACGACCAAGCCGATCAACAACTTCTCGATGTTCTCACCGCGCACAAGGACGGTACCTTAGCGTCGCTGAAAGATGTATACATCACATGGGTATACTACCAACGCGGAGAGGAAGAATTCGATCTGCTAGAACGACTTCAGTCGCTGGTACAGATCAAAGCGCAATACGAGACGTCATCCATCACGTTTGACATTATGTTGAAAATCAGAGACGACAAAGGTAAATGGCCGTTGGTCAGGGGGTCGTCAAGCAGTGCTAACGTCTACTAGGGATCAGACGCAATTGGCCTAAGCTGGCCAATCTAGGACTGGTCATGAATGGGACGCACCTGAGCACGGATCCCTCCTACTATGAACCTCAACCGGAAAGTGTCTTTGTCGATTTCACGACGTCCCCTGCTCGCTACACGGCGCAGGAACTACAGGATGATCAAGATCATTGGTATTTCTGGTGAACCCGCGATTTGTATACCAGGGGCAACGGGGTATACTTAACAATCTTATCAGCTCCGTTTCTTGGTTCTGAAACATGCCTACCTGGCCCGACACGAACCGGCTCACGATCACGATATCTCCAACCCGTAGGTTTTCTGCACGTCGAGGTCCAGTGGCGCGCGTATGGACGTCGATCGCGCAACTGTCGCCATCGTCCATATCTGTCGATACACCTTAGCCCTATTCTCGGCTTCTTAATGACTATGCGAAATCAAGACAGCCTCATCAGCGATCTCGAGTCTGTGGAGATGTGCGGATATGAAGCTTCCGGCGCTTCTTACAGCCACTTCGCACCATCCTTTTATACCCCTCTCTCATCAACAATACGACATCGAGAGACTAGGCCACCATAGCCTCATCCTGGCTGTTGGCACAAGCATCATCGTCAACTGCGTGTGATACGCTACTTGACATCGCATTCATTATGCTAAAAGCTCCGGCACCGGGCATGGCGCCCCATTGTTTCTCTCATCACGAAAAATTATTTATAGTTCTTGGTAGCTCAAGATGCTGTACCTACGCACCACACGGTCGGTGGAAGACCCGCTTTCAAGATACTAGCTATGCCGATCAGATGCACTGAAGTCAACATGGCGTCGATCGCTTGACAAGGACGAAGTTGGTTATGCTTGTTACCCTTGTGGTAACAAAGCACGTGCCGCCTGCACCAAGTTATTTTGAGGAGCAGAAGTCCACCAGATCTGTCGCCGTACTTCTAGTGCCCGGTCTTGCATATGCCGAACAAGTGTCTAACAGCGGTCATTCATCATAACGGCTTGGAAATTTGGCTCACTGCGTGTGGCGTCATGGTATACCTTCTCAGTATCGCCGGATGCGTCCAAGCTACCTAGGCACAGTCGCTCTCTTAGCCTGGTACCTGCCATAGATGAGCTAGCGCTGACTGTGGAACACCAAGAATATAATCTGACTAGTCAGCTATTCCCGGCACATCGGTCTGAGTTCATGTTGCGGCTCACAAGGCTGAGGCCGCAATCGCCAGCAATCCTACTCCGCTTAAGCTAGTCTCCCGCGAATGATACTGAACGCCAGAGTACCCTGTCAGGCTAAATGCTGGGTGTAGCATACATACGAAGCACTTTGCTCTATTCAGTTCTACTTCCTGAACTGAATGGGGGCGGTGTCAGCAATTCTTCCTTGGCGCAAAAAGCACCGCACAGCAAGGCTGAAAATCTAGGTATTCGGACCCGTTGCAGCATTCAGCGCCAATGGTTTCCGACTCATCAAAGATGGACGGAATTCCTGTTGAGGAAGTTTCTCGGGCTATACAAGCTGTCGGCCAGATCACATCAGCCACTTCAAGTACTCTAGAAGGAACCGACTTCAAATGATCTTCAGATGTTCACGGCATACAAAATCACAGGCGAGAATACGCACTTGGCACCTGTGCATAATGACTCGGCCCCAAAAGCCACGGCGTCGGAGTCAACATGAGCTTTGGTCATCTCTACAATTCCGGCGATGTCTCTTCATCACACCATCAGCACGCTATGCTGTGTGATATTGGGGGGCCAGCGTCGTTGATTGGCAAAGATGCATGCACAGTGCCTCTTGATAGCCGCAAGAGGCTCCATTGAACCTCACATTCGCTTTCCCTTGCTTTGTCGCGGATATCCGGTCGGCAAATCCGACCCCCATGGGACTGGGCCTTAACATACTCACCCTTTGGGTCAGGCTGAACACAAGAACATAAATAGGGGATGGTGCTCGTAGCAATAGAGCAGAACTCGACCTAAGATTACTCCTGCCTCCGAAAACTCATCTGCATCAGCGGAATCCTTCAGTCAAACCCCACCCAGCTTCTAAGCTTTGCTTCTCGCTGAAGTGATACACTTCCGCTCTCGCTATTATGTCTTCGTTCACCTTACAGGGGCTACTGCTATCCCTTCTGCTGCTGGCAAACGTGGCTATTGCAGGTCGCTACAGTTTCACCATCCAGGAAGTGAGCATCGGGGTGACCCGCGACTGGAGGGAAGAGGACTTGACCTTGGCCCTCGTCTCAACTGCAGGCGGTAGTAACATCGTCGGGAACTCCACTTGGCTGGTGGGCGAGGTTCATAAGGGTCAAACCATTGCGACAAACGACACCGTCAAATACATGCAGGAATTCGACATTACCGACACTGCCTCGAATCTATCAGTAGCCATTGGTGGATTCAACATAG
>Ga0265797_10003688_pt1 | contig 24314 bp, 29 predicted proteins | sample P2T30metagenome_FD_192433 | JGI IMG/M metagenome (GOLD analysis project Ga0265797, IMG submission 192433) | Plant litter microbial communities from East Loma Ridge, Irvine, California - P2 T30 | ecosystem: Environmental > Terrestrial > Plant litter > Unclassified | place: USA: California... | reverse complement strand
GCATGCCTCAATCGCAGTCCAAGTCTTCGCTACCATGGACAAAATGACATGAGAAACGTGAGAGTTCTTACTTGATACTGCGCTAAACCTTTCGCTACGCATACGTTGTCCAATCTCAAGAATACTTCTCAAGCGGTAATCCCCAAGATCTGTCCCCTCAAAATTCGGCAACGAAGTCACGATGTCCATCTCTATGCCACTTTTGTTTGCTCTCGCTCCTCCAAGAACGCAACATCTAAGTCCACATGACACTGACATCTGATCATATGTTGTCGCATGCTGCGCATGTGCATTTGTCATTAAACCATTCACCCGCGTATATAAAGAGTCGTCTCATTCTCCTTTCGAAGTTGCGCTCGGTCACCCACCGCAATTTCCCACTCTTGACTTGGGCACCTTCCCATGGTTGCGCAGTGTCGCAGTCCGGCCAATTAAACGACCAGCATTCCCAATTTCACCATGTTCTATTCACGTGCTCCAACCATGCTGCGGCGACCACTGAGCACGTCCTGCAAACGGACGAAGACGCATTCACGTCATCATTTGTGTCGCACCTTCACTGTGAGCGCCTTCCTATCTATATAGCAAACACTCTTATCAGTCCTATCAGGGCTGCTCGACCCCAATCTCGCGTCACCTTCGACCTGGACCGCAACAATCTCGAGACCGGCCATAACAAAATCTTCCACTCACCTGCCTTCGACCACTTACACCTACTACCAACAATCAACAACCATACATCCGCGCATCGCGACCATGGCCGAACTCAAGGATAACCTAGGTCCCTACGTCCTCGAGACAACGCTCGCGGCTGACCGCGCTGACGACTCCTGCTACGTACTTAATGTCGGTCGCAACGAGAATGGCGATGTGACTTCGTCCCTCAAGCACGTAAATACGCAAGTAGACGATTATCTCATCAATGTCTATGATCGCCTTGTTCCAGTCACCAAGCTCTACGTCATTGGCGAGTGGAAGTCGGCTCGAGCGAAGAAAGACAGCGAACAAGCCAGTGCGCCCGAGGAGCAAAAGCGCTATGCGAACGAGGTAAGAGGAGTCGGCAATGATGGCGGCGATGAAGCTAAATTCATCACAGCCGCACTGGCCCACCAAGTCTGAGCAGAACTGGCATGATGCGGGCGAGCAAATCGCGAAGCTCGTTGAACAGATGCCTGCGCTCAAGGAGTTGACGTACGTATATCCTCTTCTCGCAACAGGCCTACTGGCTAACAGGCTCCAGCTGGATCTCAGACCTGCCCTTCATGGCCGTAATCTGGACAAAGCTGTCCACCTCGCTTACGAAGCTTGTCCTCGATCTCGGCCAGCCTGTCCGCCTTCAGCAAGATGGCGAGAATGAGTACAAGTCATACATCAGCCCGGCAGAGATGAAGCCTCTTGTCCAGCAGACCGAGCTTGAGGAGCTTCGCCTGTTTCATATGCATGACTCTTATCAGTCCATTTACTGGGAGACTGTCTTCCGCAGTACGTCCAAGACTGGCATGCGCGTCCTGGATCTCGACATGGCCGCGCCTCCGATCGTGCGCAAAGACCATTGGCACAAGGCTGAGGACGTCCGTGGCTTGACCGTTCCGAAGATAGATTCAAAAGAAAAGGAGTACAAGTGAGTCCTCATGCACAGGATCACATCCAGAGTTCGACACAGTACTGTCGCTAACACACTGCAGGGGCATAGACGGAAAGGGAGTGCTACACTACTCCTTCGGTACCGGAGAGTATCTCGATGATTTCAGCATGCGCAAGGGACGTATTGCAGCTGGATTGGAGGAGGCCAAACCGTTCCCGTTACGGTAAGTGGAATGATTTCGAAGAAACAGGTGGTCATGAGCCAAACGAAGCCCCATATACCGAGATACATCGCAAATGTATACTTGGCGCGACTAAGCGACCAGTACGTACTGGGATGAGACTGACTTGCTTGTTAGGTGCCTCAAGCTCAACGGTTTCGTTGTTGACTACCTACCGTTTGAACAAGAGCTCTCTCGTATCGCATTGTTGACCTGCGGTAAAGATTGCATGGATAGCGGTTTACGAGCCCCAAAGACTTCTCGCAATCCACATAGTCGAGAGGGCAAGGCCGTCAAGAACCATTGTCTGATCCAATGGCCGAATTGGACCGGGGTATTCGATGACCGTGGCGACCCGATACCGCTAACAAAGGAGTCACTCCAGATGAAGGACCTGGGCGAGGCCTTAGATGGCGCAGCCAAAGAAGACGGGTACTTCTCAGCTCAGTCACCGTGGTCCCATGGCAGTGCTGTCACCTCCCACTTGCAGCCGCAAGAAGCCGTGTCTTCTGCAAGTCCGCCTTCTGTCCCCGTAACTGATGGCAAGACACCTGTCATTCTCGCGACGACCGGAAGCCCTGCCGCTGACGGAAACACCTTTTCTGGCGCAACCTCTCCCACTGGCGCGAGCCTGGTACTTGTCGACAGCGCGACCTTCGAAGATTCCATCGTTTCCAACGATAGCAGCTTCGACCAAATCCTCCCCGCAGACATCGACGACGCCTCAATGAAACCTACGACAGCCGCCAAGAACGGTAGCTTTAAGCACAAGGTAAGAAGATCTTGGGATTGGTTGTCTGGTTCTGGTTCTGGTATTGGCGCTGCTTCTTGAATTTGGTCCGGTTTTGCTCAGCGTTCTACTTGCTTTTGGTGTTTCGACGATATTTTTATCACGCAGCTGACCAAAGGGAGTGAGGAGACATGGATGGCACTTGCTGGCAGCAGCGGATGTGTCCTACCCAAAGACCCTTGCTTGACCTTCGTAGGAATCGATAGATGGACGGCGGACGGGTGACGGCGGATGACGAACGACGAACGATTGACAATTCGGACTTGAGCAATGACGGAGCAGAGGATGAACTACGATACCACGACGCGCCTGCGGAGCTTTTGGCGCTTGGAAGCCTTGGGAAAGGGTATTTGGGAATAACCTTGTAGCTAGGTCTCACTCCAGAGTCTGGCCCTTTCCTAGGATCTACACGAAAAACACATCCCACAACCTGGCTGTGTCGATGCTTCTCCGTCGTTGCTGACAGCTCGGCGTCTTTGCAAGTGCTACAGCTCTCCGATTGCTGCCTCGGTCCGATGTGCTTGCGATTCAGGTTGTGAGGCGGTGTGCGCAAAGTGTGCCGTCCTCTTTTCATCGCAAATGGGACGGGCGACGTCTGACGATGACAGCTGTTCTGTGGGTCTAGTGAACGTTACGTCTGCAGTATGTTTCCTTGTCCTTCCGTTGCTGCAGGATCATGGGTCTAATGCATTGGCGAGGCTGGGAGTTGCATGTCGTGTATGCGGGTTCCAGGGGTGGACATGATGGAATGTTTGTTGGCTGTGCAAAACACCGAACGACTTCATCATCAGCTGGTCGTTGCGACGCGGGCCTTTGGAGAAGGCGGCTTGTTGTCAGGTTGAAGAGGCACGACGCTCGTGGCCAGATGCTGTGACGATTTGACCCGCTGGAGACGGGCCGCTCCTTCCTCACAACTCGGCTGATTGGCAGGCGCATGCGGGTGGGCAGGTGCGATGAGGTAACCGCGACCACGAGCATGAGAGAGGCCGTGAGCCAAATGAATCTCCAGCTATCAACTACATGACTTCTTTGTAATCTTGGACTGCTGGCTTCTAATGCCTTGCTTCGTTCGGCCGGTCATGACGGCGATGGGCTTTCCGCTTTCCGGCTCGCGCTGTACCTTGGCCCCATGCCAGGTTTAGCAGAACAAGCACGATGAGCTGGCACGCTGGCAATCGATCGTAGCCGTCACCAACTCGACGTCCGCTATCCTCGTCCCAGTGCAGTCGCTTGCATGCATCTCGCTGCACGTCGGTCAGTGCGACTCCACATCAGCAAATATCAGCGTTTGGCGTATTTGCTTCCCGGGTGAAGCTCCGCTCGCGCTCAAAGCGCTACCACAGGTCCGCGATTGCTCAGCCGCGCGACTTCAATGCATATCCAGACGAGACCCTCTGTCTCTTCCGTCACTCTTTTCTACCCACCCGCGCGTTGCAGCAGGCGCCGCGCTTCCGAGCGCTGGGGCTGAGGGCCAGCTTTTCGTCCGGTGACGTCTGTTTCGGCACTGCCAGCAGAACTCGAGGCATTGGACAACCACCAGCACCACGACGACAGCACAGCGCAGCGCAGCGCATACATAGTCACCAATCGCGCATCCAGACACGTACATTGGCTGTTTCATGGACTGTCGGTGAGAGGTGTAAGTTGATTTCACGAAGCGTCCCAGCCACCTCCCAGCCCTTCACCTCCTCCCAACCACCCTACCTCGCGCGCGGAATTGCTAGGGCGCACCGCAGCAATGGCTCCTCTGCTAGCCCTCCCGCAGTCTCTGTCTCTAACATTACCCTCTCCAGCCAGCTTTCGTGCCTCTCGATATAAGCAAGCCGTCGCGCGTTGCTTACCCAATCCCAAGAGAACCAGCCGCTGGGTATCTTCTCCAACCCGGCGGGTGCCCCTCGACGGCGCAAGGGCAATCGGGCCTGAGTGAGAGTCCCTGACTTCGCGGTGACGTCCAGCGACCCATCTGAGCTCGCCAACATATTACCCTTCCAACAACCATCTTCACGAGACCACGACCGCCACGGCCCAGCGCCACTGTTCGAATACCGAACCTCCCTCCAGCTACGCCAGGAGCAAGCCGACGCCTTCTATCGCACGCAGCACAATCGCTCGAGAGCATCGAGCTCGACCGGCAGCGTCGCAAACAGTCTTCGCCGCACGCCCAACTTCGAGCGCGCGAGATCTGTCGATCCGAGCCAACAGCAGCAGCGCGTTCGCTTCGAGACACCTCGCCCTCGCTCGACCTCCTACGCCGAGCCTCACCCTGCCCTTCGCGTCAGTCAACGTACTGCCTCGGCAATACGTTTTGTGCTCGAAGAGGGACTCCGACTTCCACATCCCTTCACCCCGGATCTGGTCGAAGAGAACGCCCTCATGTCCGATCTAACAAGTGGCCGCGCTGCCAATGGCGGCGCGCGCACAACAGGCGGTCCTGTGCCCGTTGACAGGTCCAACATACGCACGCCAACGCAGATCATGAACGCCAGACGGCAACGGGCTGAAGTGGAGGAACAAAGGAAGGCCGCTGAAGAGGAGCGCAGGAGAGCTAGCGCAGAAAGAAGAGCTCAAGCTGTTTCTGGTGTAGCTGGAGCACCAACAACGGAGCCCGGGACCCAGAGGCAGCCCCAATCGGCAGCTCTGAGATCTGGCGACCAGTATGTACAATACCCGACATCATCGGGTGGAGTGCCTCGTCAGCCAGAGAGGCCGATCCCATCACAAAACACCATGAGCGAAGCGCAGGAGACCACTACCGGCGCATCGCAATCCAGACCCCGGGCAGCTTCGCAAGCACAGCAGCAGCAGTCTCGACCCGCTCAGGCAAATCTAGGCCTACCAACGACGGCGGAACAAGGCAGACGGCCAGCTGGCTCAGGCCATGCGAGGCGACCGTCTGGTGCCACGGCCGCTTCGTCGCAAGCAGGCCCTTCCACCGCTGCAGCACGCCCACCACCTCCGCCAGGCTCGTCCTCCGGACAGGTTCGCGAGTCAACCACATCAAACTTTCCACATGCGTTTGAGCGCTGGGAAACACTATCCTCGCATTGGGAAGGTCTTACCTCCTACTGGATACGGCGGCTTGAGCAGAATACCGATGAAGTTCGCAGGGAGCCGCTGGCTCAGCAAATGTCACGCCAGATCACCGACCTGTCTGCAGCTGGTGCCAACCTTTTCCATGCTGTTGTTGAGCTGCAGCGCCTACGCGCATCTTCCGAGCGCAAGTTCCAGAGATGGTTCTACGAGCATCGCCAGGATCAGGAACGAGCTCAAGAGCGCGAGGCTCAACTGACGGAACAAATCAACACGGAGCAGGAGGCTCGACTTGAGGCTGAGGCAAACATGGAACGCATGGCCACCGAGAAGAAGAACGCCGAACGAGCGGTGTCGGAGATGAAGCGTGAGCTTCAAATCTCGAAAGAGGAAGCACGCCGAGCATGGGAGGAGCTTGGAAGACGGGAGCAAGAGGAACGTGATCGCACGTTTTCACTCAGAGAAGGGCAGCCTACGTTGGTCGGCGGAGTGCAGGTGGTGCCAATGGCGCAGAACATGGGACGTCAAGGGAGGGGACATGGGGACGACACATACGCCGGTGCTCAGAGCAGTGGCTCTGGCATAGAACAGCACTACTCGTATGAGGAAGGTCAGTCACCAACTGACACCGATCCCTTCACGGAAGGCGCTCGCCATGCGCACCGAGAGCCCGAACCCCCCGCACACGTAGCTCAAGGAACCTACGTCCCATCAGGTGCGGCATCCGCCGCCTCCTCTCGACCGGGTGGCTCTTCGGTCGCGGACGAGTCACTAGCCCCTGCTCCATTACAGTATCCATACTACACATCTCAGGCACAGCAAGCTCCTGCACAACCGCCCATGTCTCAGCCTGAGGCGTTCTACCAGCAGCCAGGTTCATATCTACATCAAGAGTCTGAGTCTGGTCTGCCAGAGGACGAACAGTCGTACGTCACGTCTCAGGCGGAGGAGTCCGAAGGCGATATCGAGTACGCCCTGGACGAGAGAGGCAACTTCATTCGCGATGATTCAGGCCGCCGCATCCCGTTCCGATCGCTTCAGTCTCCAGTATCGGATGAGTATGATGTAGAAGATGCACGTCGACGCGAGCTTGAGCATCTGCAGCACTACGGCACAACTGCCACCTCTTCAGGTGCCTACGCCACAAGTTCGAGCGCGGGATCGTCACGCCAGGGTCACCCAACCGCTGGCGGTGCACCCGACTACAGTGGTGATGGCTACGGCGACGAGTGGGTAGGCATGAGACATCACCATCCTACAAGACTGAGTGACGTTCCTGAGGAAGACGAGAGGAGCCGTACATCGCCCAGCAGAGCAAGCCAGGCCAGCCGAGGACGTCTCTATTAGAGGGATGCCATACGCCATCCCACCTCGTCGTCATGAGTATCCTAAAGGCGCTTGAGCTTTGCAACCATACTGTTATCGAACCGCGTTTTGCAGACCGTCTCCACACCACCTCGAATTCCGCACACGCATATATCGTTTCGGCATACATGTTACAGCGAGCATTACATACCAGGTTCCCTGCGTTTATACCCTTCTACAAGATCTCAACCGAGCGTCCCCGGCCCTTTATGGCTGATTCTTGCATCTACGACCGCTCCCTGTACTAGTAGAACTGTCTTTTTTTTTGTTTTGCGATTTAATCTCTTCCAAGCAAGCATGGTGTTTATCGGGCATTGGCATAGGGCTGGATTGAACGATGATGGAAGGAGGACTTGGTGGTAGGGTAGGCAGTCTCCGTACGTCATGATGGAGTAATATCGGGGTTGAGTGTCTAATGGATTGAATGAACTGGAGAGATGGGTGAGCTAATGCATAAACCTCGAGTGTTCTGTTTCTGAGATTCTCATCTTTTCGTTTTTCGTCGCGTCTCTTGTCTTGGTCCGTTTCCTTCTCCGAGCGTAGTGACCATTTTCTTGTTAAAGTTCTCCTTAATGTAGTTTCATTCGCATGTGTCTTCAGTAGACAGTCTTCTCAAATGTGCCGTCATTCTTTCTGCTTATGAAGAGCTTGGTGAGTATACCATTGGGCGGACATCTGCACACCTCAGTACTGATGTACTCGCGGTGAATCGAACAAGTCACGTGCCAATTAGCACAAACTGAAGGTGAGTGCCTATGAAGCACGCATGTCTCCAAGGACTAGAGACAACGAAAGGTACTGCTCTATGGAATACGCCTAGTAGTTTCTTCTAGCCCGCGCGACCCTGTTGTTCCGTATCCGACGCGCTTCTCGCGCGCTCTATTGCGCGCCAAGCATTGCTCCTTCCTCTTCTGTTGCGTCGCTGAGTCTCACCTTTTCGCGTCTCAGCTTTGACTCATCGTCCCTTCACCTCGTACAGCATTCTCTTTAGGCGATTTCGTCACGCAGCTAGACGCCAAAGTGAGCGTATCCGCCACTCCTTTTCGTCCCCCGCGATACCGGTCACACGGCTGCAAGTGAGATGCCAGCGTTCAACACAGTCGCTGCAGATGATGGCGCTACCACGGCAGCTACGGAGGGTAACATTAGCGGAAGATGGATCAATGTCAGTCGAGGTAAGATGACTTCTGCCTTTGCCTGACATTACTGACATATAGAAGATGGCAAGCTTGTTTTCAAGAAGTCCGCGTTTCCTCACCCCCAACATTCATTGACCGAACAGCCACCTCGACCCGTTCGACCAGCGTTCCAGAACATACCCAATGCAAGCTTGCACCAAGAGAGCAAGCAATGTCAGGACTTCATAGAGTGGTTGGAAAAACGGATGGAAGATCAAGATAAGAGATTGGTTCGCGCAGAGATAGGACGGGCTGAGGATAACAAAAGAGCTGCCTCGGACATGGCGGGACTGAAAGAGCGCAACAGAAGGGCGATGACCGACTTTGGCCGCGCCACAGCGGAGAAAAAAGAATACGAGAAGAAAGTGAGGGTGGCTGAAGACAAGCTGGCCTCGCTTGAGCAGCGTGAGGAGACTTTGAAGATTGCGACGATGAAGCTTAAGCATCTCGAAACTAAGTCCAAGACATTCCAAGACCTCTCTGATGCGGTTGTGGCTATGGGCGCCAAGGTGGAAAAAGCAAGTCGGGATATGAAGAACTCAGCAGCACGCAAGAGCACTCAACAATCAGCATTCGATAAGTGGGAGAGACAGTATTGCGAGCCAAGCATCCGGCTCGTTCAGCTCAACGAGCAGGTCAAACAAGAGCGAGACGAGAACCGAGAAGAGCACGCTGTACGGTCCAGGAGGTTACAAGAGCAAGAGATCTCACAGAGTCAGACAACAGACCAAAAAGAAGAAGAGAAAGCGAGATTAGCAGTCGAGCGACAAGCTTTTCTCGCCGAGAAACAAGCGTGGTATCTGAAGAAAGGTCAAACACTCAGCGAGACAGAGTTCAAGCTCACTCTGAATGTTTGCGTTGAAAAGAGACTAGAAGAGATTACGCCTCTTGTTGTGAAAGAAGCCCAAAGATACATCTGGACATTGCAAGAGGCGGATTGGGATGAACGCAAGACCGAGAGTATCGCAAACGCAAAAGAGCAAGGTCATGAGGACGGTTACACCAAGGGTCTTGCAGAAGGCAGACGCATTGCTTCAACTGATAGGGGCGAGATCGAGTGTGAAGCCTACAATGATGGCTATTCCGTTGGGTATGAAGCAGGCAAAACTTCCGGGATGGACTGGGTTGAGGCGGAGCACGAGATCAAGCTTCCACGGATCCAGGAAGATGCAGGTCATGCTCGCGAGACCATCCTGTTGTCTACTATCCGAAGGATCGACCACTCGGAAGATGGGACAATCCGACGGATCTATGCGTGCTGTGCAGACATGACTTGCTCTGACCACCGAAGGGAAATTGAAGTTCAACACCAATTCAGGTATAGCCAGGAATATTCATATCGTTACAGCGACGACTGGGCAAGTGGCGACCCAGAGTTCGTCCAAGAGTACACTCGTGGAAAGGTAGATGGTGAAGCCCAGGGATACGAGAAAGGTCGGAACGCGGGACAATCTCAGGGTCATCAGAAAGGTTACGCGAAGGGGTACGCCAGAGGGTTCACCGTGGGACATTCGCAGGGGAACGATGATAACTGGGAGAGCGCATATGACGAAGGCTACGCCGACGCAAATGCCGGATTCGACGGACAACTGGATGCAGCGCACAAGAAAGGAGTTGATGCGGTTGAGGAAACTTTCAAGCCGAGACTCGACAGCGAACGTCAGGCTGGTAAAACTCTGGGCTATAACAGCGGATGGATTGATGGCTACGAGGCTCATAAGTCCATGCGCAGTCGTCAAGAGACTGAAGAAGCCGAAAAAGCCGCAGAGGCTGCAGAAGCATTGGCTAATTCGTGGGGTATGGGCGGCGACGGTGATCCCAGGGATGATGGCTGGGGACAGCTTGATCAATGGTGAAGCCACGCAGAGTACTAAAGAACTGAACATGTACAGTCATGTCAAGAACTAGATAACTCGACCCCAGTGTCACAGTTTCGAAGCCCTAAGCTTCGTACTATCAACCCTCCTCCCCTCATCATCCTGCTCCTTGACTCTCAAATCCGGAAAATCCGCAGGCATAATCCTCCTCGGGCTACTCCCCTCCACCAAATTGTACTTCTCAAAATCACTAACCCCCTTCATCCGCAAGAAGTCCTCATCAAGCAGCAACTCCCCATTCACCTCTTCCACAGGCGCCTTAATCATCTGCAACACCGCATCGGAGAAGACATTCGCAGTCCTAAGATCCTTGGCATCTTCCTGGGCCATATTCTGCGTCGCAGCACTCTGCACCGCCGTCGCAGGCCAAATACTCGTAACTGCCATCTCGCTCTTTCCTTCGCGCTGGAAGTCCATCGCTAGCCCCTTTGTCAGAACAGACATGCCCACCTTGCCCATCGCATACGCCGTCTTCCCGCGGAAGAAGCGCGAGTAAATCGGCGGACTGACGATAATGATTCTGCCCTTCCAGGCCCCATCGCGCTGCTCAAAGTGCGGAAGACAGGCTTGTACGACGCCATACAGACCCTCGACGTTCACGCGCTGCATGAGCTGGAACCGCTTCATCGGGGTCTTGGCTACGCTTGCCCACCATATCGCGCCGCTATTGTACACAAGTACGTCCAGACGGCCGTACTTGGCTATTGTCTCGGCGACCATGCGCTCGATACTGGTATAGTCTCGTGTATCGACGCTTGTGGCCGTGGCTTCGCCGCCTGACTCGTGGATCTCGCGGGTCACGGTGGAGATGGTGGACGCCGGCGAGTTTGGGTCGGGTGGGAAAGGAGAGCATTTGGAGGCGTCGGAGGTGGATTTGGCGGCTACGACGACTGCGTTGTTGTCAGTGCTTTGGCTCTTGGACGGAGGAGGTGGTTGCTATGTCCACCTGCGTAGCCGTCTTTTGCTAGGTCGATGGCGATTTGTCGACCGATGCCTCGTGAAGCGCCGACGACGAGTGCGACTTGTTTGTTGGACGTTGGCATGGTGGAGAGAGCGTATTGCGTAGGGTTGAAGGTTACGTCGCGCTGGGGGAATTGTTGCTTGTTGCTAACAGCAAGAGGCGCCTACGGAACGCATGCAGACATGACATTGCAATGAGCATTCATTCTATAACCTCGGTCAATGCGTATGGCGCTGCATCTGCGGTACGCATAAGCTGCGCGGCGAGAATCCGGGGTATCCGCATCATTCGCGGTCTGAAAGGCGGAGGTGTGGTCGCGATTAGTGATAGAGTCCGGCCATGCTAGACCTCGGCAGCCAAGACACCTGGGCACTGCGCCGATCCAACGACGACGCGCATAAGACAGGGCCAGCATCTTTGCAAGTACGGCCTTGATTTCTCATCTCGTACGTTTGGACGTATTGCAAATATGGCAGGCAAAATTACGTGCTATCTAGATTGCGGTGCGTACTTACTGTCCTCTTGATCGACATCACATGCTAATTATGGACCAGTATCTCCATACTCATACTACGCTTTACTGCACCTAGAGAGGAACAAGCAGACTCTCGAAGCGCACAATGTAGAGATCGAGTTAGTACCCGTTGTTTCATTACCTAAATTTCGAGACGAATTCCCTTCTCTGAAACCCTACCAACGAGATCGCGCTCTCGCCAAGAGCAAGTATGATCACTGACTTCATACAGTATAGTGCCCGTCTTTCTAGGGGGTATCAATGTCGGTAGCGGTAACACTCCCTCATCCCCTCCCATGTGGAGTGCCTGGAAATTCGGTACTCGCTATGCCAAACCAGTCCTGACACTGCAGCGCAGGCAACAAGCCGCCGTGGTCCCTGCCAGCAAAGGCGAACTACAGCCAGTACGATGGCGCGCGAGCGAAACACCACTTTGGCGTTCCCAATCTGCAGACACCATCTTTCTTTCCGATCCTCTCATTGCTACCACAGCGGGCGTTATGCTACGTGAAGGAAGCACACGGAGAGAATTTCGTCGCTATCTTCCGTGACATCTACCATGCAATGTGGGAAAACGGCAAGGATGTCAGTAAACCGGAGGTACTTGTGGAAGTCCTAAAGCAGCGTCTCAAGGAAGACGAAGCTCGGGAAGTCATGGCGAAAGCAAACAGCCCGCCATACAAGCAACAGCTGAACGACAATACCAAGGAAGCCCTCGATCGGGGTGCCTTTGGCTGTCCATGGTTCCTTGTGCGCAACTCGAAAGGGGAAGAAGAACCGTTCTTTGGTAGTGATAGGTACGTGCTCTCTCATCAGTATCCCCGGCCTTGCCTTTTGCTTAGCATGCTCGTGTGTTCCGTTGTGGGTCGACGAGGTTGGACCTTTACTAGTACATTCATGTTCAGTAAGGCGCCCGCTACGGGGGAGATGCTGTAACGGATGCGAAATAAGCTGCGAACGGTTGAAACATGGCGAACGAACACTCGAGAGCTGTGGGGCGCGCTAACGGGTATTCCATACAGGTTCCATTACATGTGGGAGTACTTGGGATTGCCGTGGAAGGATGTTCAGCTGTTGCCGCCGGGTGATGCAAAGGCGAAGATCTGACCGAGAAGATTTCGGGAGGCTGATAGATATCCCAGTGCGTGGGGGATTGTATGGAACTGGCGCGGAGGTGGAAGGCGGATTGCGTAGTACGTGCGCCTAGACAATCCTGCGCGTCAGTGCAAATGTCTTCCAACATGTCAGACTTTTCACCTCTTGCTCAATTTCTCAGACTTGTGTCTCTGCTCGAACGTTTCAATCGTCCCGCACAACCCTACAGGTCGTACCTTCAACCATCATGTCCTCGCACGCGACATGCACGATGCACAGTCGCCATTTCGTACCACTCACGGCGAAGCGTGGTAGTGTAGCCACCGGAGACGGGTACAAGCTTCCCCAGACATATGCAATCATATGCAAGATTAAGTCTCCGCGACCTGTCAAGGCAGCATCATGCGCCACCGGAAAGGATTTACCGCACACGCGATGCGCATGCCTGACCAGATCCACGCTATCGCGGTCGGGCACCGGTACCAGGCGGTTGTTGGACTGCGGCCTTCCGGTGGCGTGGGGATTACAAGCGAGCTCGGAGGTGGATCGTTGTATGCGTGGGTTATTACTAGCCATATTAGTGAGTATATTGAAGCATGTGCAGTGTCTAGCCGGTATTGAGTCGGTATTGATAGGAAAGACTTACAGGCCTCCCCGCCTTCACCAGCGACAAGCCGACACCGGGAATTCCAGCAGATTCGGCCTTTTACTTGTCGAAGGAATAGATTGTTGCGATGTCCGGAGTACTCCAGGGCTGATTGCGAAGCGCATGTGTGACGTGAGCGTCATGATCGACGACACATGTAGTACACGCGAGGCTCCTGCCAACCCAGCGAACATCGTCGCATCAGATTGCATACGTACCTGCGTCTCTGCACGCCATGACATCTCAGCTGGTCTGCTACTGGTGCGCCAGACACAATGGCTTGTTGCCAAGCCATGCCATGCAGATAACCGTTCGCTTCTGCACGCCGGCCAAACAAGACGATGTAGAACTTTTTTCGCCAGCTCAGCTAGCACTAAACGAGCAATCTGTCTTCAGCTCGACGCTTGACAGCTCGTCGTTATAGGTCTGCCAACCGCCATGCGAGGGGAGCGTAGACCGACACAGCCGTCAGGCAAATGGTATTTGCCTTCTTTGAGCTAGCCACGTTGAACATCACGGAGTAGCGGGATGGCAGTGCTGTTGCTTGATGAGAGTTATGCTTGCTTCTGACAATCTTTTCGCATCCCAATGAGTCTGCACGAATGGAGTGCGGTCTAGCCTATACGGACAACCCGTTACCCTTCCGCGCGGATTCCGGAAGACTTTGCTGATTGAAAGAAATGGCGGGTCTACCCGAAAGCTTAGGCCTCTAACTCCGCGTACCATAGTATAACAAGACATGGGTGTGGCGTATTTCAAACGTGAGTCTCATCGCTCCTGTCAAGGTTCTGAGGCTGTCTTGGACTATAATTGTGCAGATCGTCCCTCACCTCTACATACCCAACATATGTGATTGGGCCTGTTTCATCATTTGGCTTCGGCTTCATCCTTACACTTTGTCTTGTTGGTGTACGATCCGGATCGTCAGTTCACCGTGTGCGTTTTCCATCCCCGCTGTCCACAAGACTCGTTCCACCAGCCAGAGGGCGCCGATAGAGACCTTAGTGTGTTTGCGTGTCCATACGATCATTGCCTCCATCTTTGGGCTCCTCCTGGTCCCTCTGATCTCGTGGCACATTCTGGTGAGGCTACCTCTCTTCACGTAACCGCTCTGGCCTAGCGTACTGATGATGTGTATCGATTAGGTACCTTGCGTGGGCTCACTGTTGCATCATATAGATAGCAGGGCCAGCCTCGTCTCCTCCACTTTTGTGGCCGACCATTCACAATACCAAGTCTGGAAATTGCAAGATTTAGCGTTGTTGTCTACCTACCTTGGCAGAGCTTTGTACTCGCTCGAACTCCGCATCCCCACCGCCTAATCTTGTGAAGCGGTCAGGTCTGTCGAGCGAATGACAGAGTGTCACTCCTGTGAATACTGAACGTGCCCGTGTGCCTCGACATCTCGACAGCACCCCGCAATCCTCAGTCACGCCCACTTCACAGCGGTGGTATCCCGCCCGTTTTGGCCTCGCGTAATCGCGCATTCACGCCGACTTGCAATACTATTGTAAGATTAGCGTCTCTTGTGGTACCCATAAGAAGCGGATGCCGCGAGAGAAGTCATGGCTCTCGCTCAAGAAGTCCCCCAGGATTGCAAGTATCTTCTTCCTCAATCTCTTGCTCAGCTCCAACCCCGCCTGGTCTACGTCCCGGAACCTACCTCAGCGGATCAATCTCGCGACTTCCCTGACTATACTGGAATGCCGGAATCAATGATGGTAAGTGACTCTTATGCTATCGCGGCACCAACACTGACAACTGTGAAGGCAAGTCACTATGTGCAGACCCAGCCGTATGCACTGCAAAGGGCCGAGCAGGAGGACACTAAGTCGACAGGCACAGCACCTGCCACGCCGAGCTCCAATATCCATGCGTACTCATCCGGCCAGCACTGGAGCGGAGTCCCTGCACCCCCGTTCGACTGGCACCATGCTATCCAACAGACGCAGCCTTACGTCGTACCAATTTCGGACCCGCAATTCCGCCGGAATCAGGTCCTGACATATAACCCTACGCCCATCACACAGAACAGTATCGCGAAGAGCTTTAGCGACCCAATACCCTGGCCGTCCCCGGAACTCCATGGGCTGCCTCGTGGAATGACCGCCAACAGCTCTGTCCTGGACAAGAGCATATCACTGTCGCCAAAGAGTTACCGCAGCGATGACTTCGAGAACACATACAGTCCAGGGTCTATGCTAGACCAATCTTCGCCATGCGGAAATTGGAGCGTACCTTCAGCGACTACCACCGACGCCATCCTTTCACCTCCCTGCAGGTCTTTCCTTGTACACGACGGAGATGGCGACACTGGATACTCAGGACTCCCGAGAATGGACGAGGACAGGGCCAAAGTCACAGTGCCATCCGGATATCATAACCGAAGGGACCAAATACCAATCACCACTTACGGAGATGAACACAATTCCGGATCCGAGTATTCGCGATCTCAAACTAGTAGCGCTGGCCATTCTCCGTGGTACGGTGAGAACTTCGCGTATAACACCTCCAATCTAGCGTTCAGGACCCGCGACGTTGTGCGCTCCAGTCACCCAAACAATAGCACGAGCATATCGTCGACGGACGAAGCTCATACAGCGCACTATCCTGTGACGCCCTGGAATACTTCATGCCCGGATGGCGGTCTCCAGAGCCGTGTCCAGGATAGGTTCCAGGTACCACGCAGTGCTGGTGCCCAAGCCCAGCGAGAGCACAACGATCAGCTACTGATCGATGGAAAGAAGAGAGGAGAGACGTACAAGGAGATCAAGTCGAAGATGGTCGGTGAGAAGCCTGCAGAGTCTACTCTGAGGGGCCGCTACCGATCCTTGACCAAGGCGAGAAAGGATCGCGTCCGGAAGCCTGTCTGGACAATGATCGATGTAAGTCGACTGTTTGGATTTTACTCGTCATAGTAGACTGACACATCGACAGCTACAGCTCCTGAATGAGACCGTTCAGCAAGAGTTTGATCGTATCGAGAGCAACCTCCAGAACCCGTACTCGCTAAGCTTTGAGCAAAAGATCCTCAAAGTCGCTTGGAAGAAGGTCGCAGAGTTTATCGCCGACAACGGCGGATCGTATCATTTCGGCAACGCGACGTGCAAGAGGAAATGGTTGGAGCGCAACCACGATCGCAAGTGATCGGAGATACACATGGGCATGTCGAGCGACGGCATCGACACCTCCTCATCCTCCAGTACGCTTGACTGGTGTCAAGTACTGTTCACTTTGAAGGCAAAAACTGCGACCACTGGAACATTCCCCGACTGCACAGCGTTACTGTTGCTGTTGAGGCACCGAGGAATGTTGCAGGGGCACCTGTCTTCTGCAAATGCGCGGAAGATCGCCGCATGGCAGCATCTGTTATTTCTGCTACTTCCGGAGTCGTACTCCCTGTCTGTACTATCTTGTTCTATTGTTATGTTGATGGTAATGTTGGCGGATATGTTTGTCTTAGTAGCATCTTGGGGCGTAAGAAGCCTCCATGGCCTAGATGGGGAAGCTGCAAAGCATGGCGGTGGCGTGACGTCGTTTCGGGAGGTCTTTTGAGCGGGTTCTTGACGATATAATATCCCTTGAAATGAATGTGGCACGTCGAAGCAGATGCTGTATGACAAACGTGATGACGATAGTGTAGGAGATGTCGTGAAGTGTGAAAACAATTCTAGACTTTGGCGCTAGCTCGCGGTGGAAGCTCGAACGGTTGAACTGCCCACGCACCCCACCTGTCATCGATACGCGACAACGAATGAAGATGATTCTCGGGCTATCTGAAGCTCTTCCGAGCATCACGAAGCGCAAGTTCGAGGCTGCAAAGGCATCGTCGGATCTGCTGTTCTCGCCTACGGAGCTGGCCATCATCCGCTCATCTGCAGGCATTCCCGTGAGTATGCCGGCCCTGCCACCACCACCAAGCTCACACGCCAGCAGTTCCAATTACGATACTGCCCGTCGCTCGCGAAGAAACCCATTCCGAAGCTCCAGAATGCGACGCCCAAACAGAAGATCGACCCGTTCGAGAACCCCCCACCAGCCCTCCACCTGGCTGACATACCAGCCGCCGACCCAACCCACTTCCTCGTCCTGAACAAGTACCCCATAATATCCGAGCACTTCATCTTGGCGACAAAACCCAACAAGAAGCAAACACACGTGCTCGAACAGGACGATCTGGAGGCGACCTACGCCGTCTTGAAGGCATGGCAGGCAGACTCGGGCGGCGACCAGAAGCGTCTTCTGGCCTTCTTCAACTCCGGCGACCACAGCGGCGCCTCTCAGCCCCACCGACACTTGCAGTTCCTACCTGTAGAAGGAATGCGCGATAGCAACAATGCTAGCGACTGGGGCCTGCTCATAGATTTGATCTTGTCGAGCCCGGCAGCCAAGGCAACGGGTAGGCGTCTGACAACTCTGCGCTTTCCCGTAGCTAACGCGCATCCAAGAACAGCATTCCGCATTCCTGCAACATCCTTCTCTGCCGTTCACGCACTTTGCCTACCCCTTCGACTCTGAGCCATCAGGTACCCAGTTACTCGATGTCTATAACCGTCTGTACGACGCCGCGAAAGCCGCAGTCGACGCCTTCATTTCCGCGAATCCGAACGATTTCGCTCTGCACCCCACCGACGACGGCGATCTACCCATGAGCTATAATCTTGCCATGACGACTGCAGGCATTGTCATTCTGCCTAGACGCGCCGAGGGCACCATGCTTCACCGCGATGACGGCAGTGAGATCGGCTTCGTCGCTCTGAACGGTACAACGTTAGGAGGCACGATGATGGTCAAGCATCAAGACGAGTGGAACATGCTACGCCACGAGTCAGGGTTGCTAGACCGCATCCTGGGTGCTATTGGCATTCCAAAACCTCCTTCATCCAAAGTGGGCTCATCCAACATATGACCGGACCTAGGTAGGATCCACGTGGAGTATCGCTAGCCAGGCTGGTCGAGTACGACTGCGAACGAGCGAGTCCTTGCATCCTTCTCCAAATCCACACCAAAAAGATCACAAGCAAATGTATATGTGGACGAGTGATACCATGGCCACTTTACGAGACGCGAATGTCTAAGACGTGACGCGCACGCGACAACGAGCATGTGCCGCATCCGCATCTCACGAGTAATGATAACCACCTAACGCAGCCAAACATGAAGAAGTCTTGAGAGATTGAGCGCGATCGCGCAACGTCTAGTAAAGATACAACATCGAAGATTTCAGTATGTAACAGGTTGTGTCGATGACCTCGGTTTGTATTTTGTAGAAAGCCCGGGTAAGTCATCTGGTGTTGAACGACACGTGAGCTGGCGCGGTCATGAGACCACTCCTCACCAAAACAAAAAAGGTACTCATGATGCATCAAATGCGAACACAAACTTCAGCTGAGCAAACTGCGGCGAGGTGATACGTTGTCAGAATGACTGTCCGGCTGGTGAGTTCTTGTAGCGCAAGGTTTGAATATGCATCCCACCGTCACCTTTCACACTCCGCATTCATTGTATATTCCATAGCCTAGTATCATGAAAGAAGAAGCAGAAAAAGCCGTAGAGACAGTACGTTACGTGATAGTCATCGCATGCATGGACAAAATGCTGATCGAACTTGCCTAGGCCAAAGGGTTACTTCAAGACTTTGTAGTCGTGGTTTCCCTCGTGCGGACCTTGACGGAATCTTTCGGTTCTGCCAGTGATCTATACCGCAAGCTCAAGCGTAGATCTGGTAAGAAAGATAGCGACGACGAGGAAGATGAGTATCATATTCAGGGGCCATGGTATAGGCGTCGTCGCGACTCCATGTTTGGCTCAGAGAAGAGGAAAGGCGACTACAGTGACAGCGAAGAAGAGCTCATATGCACCTCTTCTTCCCAGATTCGAGCCGAGTACGAACGTGGGTATCGAAAGCTGGGCGAGCCGTTTGCGCGTGGCGATGGTATGTTCTCGTTCAAGTTCACACCACCAGGTACTGATGTCGAACAGTTACAACGCATACCCAGCTCCAGTCTCAGATCATAAAGCTTCAGCAGACGGTCATCAATATCCAACAGGATCTGCTACTAAGCACGTATATGGCGCCGTCATCTTCGCACTCGCACCTTGTACGTCTGATTCAGACGGCTCGTGCAGCGCGTGCAGCTTCCATCGCTTCGTTGAACATGCAGTACGAACGCATGCTGCCACCACTCCCATCACCGCTATTACCTCGACAACCCGACGCACCTTTAAGAGTCCCTGGCGCATTTCCACTACCAGACCATCCGCGACCACCGTCAAGACCACTGCGGCACAAGAAGCGCATGGACAGCAGCTCCAGCTCCTCATGCGAGTCAAAAGAGGTCTTGATCAAACCGATACCAATCGTGAAGCCCAAACCAAAACCCACGCCTATACCTCCACCCCCTCCCCCACCTCAGCCTCAGCCTCAGCCTCAGCCTCAGCCTCAGCCTCCATCTTCACGATACAGCACAAGACTGTTTTGCATCTACGCCAAAGACCTCCAACACAACCCCCGTCTCCACCTCGCCGACGCCTACCGACCCACCGGCGACCACAAGTGTCCTTTCTGCCGCACGCACGTCCCCATCCAACCCGGAAAAGCCTGGGAGCTCGTCGTCGATGGCTACAAGAAGAAAGACGAACACGGTCATTGCAAAACGGCACCGCGAGCGTTTCGCATCAAGAACCGCTTTATTGTCAAGAGCCATAGAGAAGGTGGGGGCTTTGCATGTGTGCTTTGCGCCAGGTTCAGGAAGTCGGATACCGTGTGTAGGGGTATTGAGGCGTTGATGGATCATCTTTGGAGGGAGCATGCGAGTGAGGAGTTGGAGAGGGATGCGGATATTGTGGAGGTGTAGAGGGGTGTTTGTTATTGTTGTCGGTGTTCTCGTGATTGGCGTTGATGATACCCTTTTCGTGATTATCGGCTGCGTTGAACTTTCATATAATACTTTTGCAACATAATCATGGATGCTATATGAACAGTTCGATCAGAATCAAACGCCTACTCAATATGCGTAGAACACGTTGACGCCATCCCTCTTCAGCCGCCGGTTCGTCACCTGGAGCCACGCCCTCAGCGCCCAGGCCGATGCAATACATGCCCCGGCAAACGCCGCATTGCTACTCATAGCAATTACATACTTGGGTCCGTCGCTCGCGGGATACAGGTAAGGCGTGTAGATGAAGCTAGCCATGGAAACCACATTGACGATGGACAGTGACACAGCCTTTTTCTCCGTGGTCTGGCCTAGCGTCCCTGACACCCAGCCCAAAATCACTGAGTTGACCGAATAAACGCCTGAACCATGCAGTGTTAGTAGAATTTCTCACAGTAGAATTGTCAAGAAGGACGGGGATTATGGAGGGGACGACGAACCGGAAGCGAAGAGGAAGCAAGAGATGTAGCGCGCGGCGGTGTTGAGCGTGATAGCACTGATAGCGAATCCAACGACTGCGATTCCCATCATGACAGTAATATGCCATGTTCTGTCGTTGAACTTGCCAGACGAGATGCCGATGCATATGCCGACGACGCCGGCGACGAGCGACGGCGGAGCAGTCAAGACCAACGTGATGGTTGTACTGAAGCCCAGAGACCTGACTACAGTAGGGAAGAACTGTGTTTTGTTAGTAGCTGTAACATGAGAGTTGTCACAAGAATGGCTTCATCCGACATACCTGATTGAAAGACGTAGCGCTCAAATGCATATTCTGCATAAAGACCAGAAGATAAAGTCTCGGGTCGCGCAGAGCCTGCATGAAACCCGCTTTGACTCCTTTGCTTGGCTCAAGTCCGACGGTGTCCCGCTGGATACGATCGTGCGCCAGTTGACGTTGTTCAGGTGTAAGCCACTTCGTTGTCAGCGGCTCATCCGGTAGTAGGAATACACAGACGATCGACACGCCGACTGTGACGATGCCTTCGATTATGAAAAGCCACTGCCATCCGTGCATTCCATGCTTGTCGTCCAGTGTCGCGAAAGTAGCCGCGGCAATGAGTCCAGCGAAAGAGACGGCGAAGATGTTTCCGGCATACAGGATAGATACTCTTGTAGCGATTTCCTTGCGCGTGTAGAACATGCTCAAGATGTATAGAGCGCCTGGATAGAACGGGGCTTCGACGAACCCGAGGAAGAAACGTACGAGTACCAGTCCAGTGTAGTTTTTGACTAGAGCTGTGAGAGCTGCTACACAGCCCCAGACGGAGCAGCACAGAGCCATGTAGAGCGAAGGCCGCACTTTCTTGGACGACATGAGCATGTTACTGGGTATCTGCGCAAAGAGATAGCCAACGTAGAGAATGGATATGCAGGTGTTGTATTGGTTTCCGACAAGACCGAGGTCGTCTTCGAGATCGTTGAGGCGCGCGTTTGCTATCGCATTCTGGTCGAGCTTGTTGCTGGTAGCACAAGTTTTAGCAATGCGAAGATTGAAGGGTTTTTGTGACGTACAGAAAGTACATGCAAAAGAGCGCTGGCATCACTCGCATGTCGAGCTTGCGTACCAGCGCGATCTCTGCTGGATCTGTCTTGGCAATCGCACCACTGTAGTCGGCGCCATCGAGCGCAGCTTGCGCCTTGAGGTCTTTTTCGGATGTCGCGACATCGTCGATTTGCAGGGGTACATTCTTCTCGGTATCTTCGTAACGGTCGGTGTTTGCGTTGGCCATGTTTGGCAATCTTCAGAAGCGCAGGATTGATGACTCGGTCATGTGCAGGATTCTAAAGTATCCTGGAGAACAGCACAAAAGGTCAATCCTCCCAAGAGAAGCGCCTTCTATATACCCCAGCTGGACGAACGTTCCCCAGAAAGTCCATGAGCAAGCTTGACCCCGGACTTTCCCCAGACCCCAACTTCTACGTTGCGGCGCGGAGAAAAACATGGGGAACATGACAATGTCCAGAGCGTCCCGCGGCGTCCGCTACGAGTCAAGTTAAAGACTAGGTAATTGGCCATGAGAATCGTCGGCTGGTCCTGGGTGGAGAGCGGCTTGCGGCTGGAAGACGCTAGCGCGGACAAAGACATGTCCGGTCCGCCTGAGCGGCACATCGGCTCATGCCAGTGGCACTACGTCGGAATATTGCAAGTCCCCGTTACTCGCATGACTCCATCGAGGCTCCAAAGAGCAAACCGGAGCGATTCATCATGGCGTTTTGGCGGACTCTCTCAAGTCCGCCTGCCAAACATGCGCTCGAGACCTAGCACGAAGTCGTATGCTGCAGTGAGATCGTCCAACGTTTGCCGCTCGGCATTTCCATGTAATGGATGGGCGAAGTACATATAACGCAAGCTTTCGATCCAAGATTCAGCACCATCCAACGCAAATCAAACTCATCCACTCTCCTACAATCAACTCTTACTCCCTATCCAAACCCCACTACTTCTCTCACCACAATGGGTTCCATGCCTGAGGTCAAGCAAGCTCCCCAGATCGACCTCGCAGGTCTCGTCCCTGCGCCGGTCACTCCATTCAACAAGGATGGCTCGGTCGACTACGCAGCCATCCAGCGCCTTGGCTCCTGGCTCGGCAGCATTCCAGGCGTGAAGGGTCTGGTCGTGCTGGGACACGCTGGCGAGGGCACTTTCCTCACCCAGGAAGAGCAAGTAGAAGTTATCAAGGCCTTTGTTAAGTCTGTGGACAACAAGATCCCCATCATCGCTGGTATCACCACAGAAGGCACTGAGGTGGCTGCGCTCGAAGCTCAACGCGCCAAGGCTGCTGGTGCGCAAGCGGGTCTTCTGTACCCCAGCCATGGCTGGCTACGCTTCGGATATCAGCCGGGAGCGCCCCAGGACAGATACAAGACTGTGTACGAGAAGTCCGGACTTCCTCTCATCCTGTTCCAATATCCCGACAACACCAAGGCTACCTACAACCTGGACACGCTACTCGAGATTGCCGCACAGCCCGGTGTCATCGCTATGAAGAACGGCGTCCGCAACATGCGCCGTTGGGACGTCGAGATTCCCATTATCAAGAAGCAAAACCCTGATCTTACTATCCTCACATGTCATGATGAGTACTTGCTACACACATGCTTCGACGTCGACGGCATGCTTGTTGGGTACGGCAACATCGCGCCCGAACCGCTGCTTGAGATGATTGAAGCCGGCAAGGCGAGAGACTACCCTCGTGCGAGAGCTGTTCATGACAGACTGCTCCCAGTCACCAGGAACGTCTACCATCGTGGCTCGCACATGGAGGGAACTGTTGCACTCAAACATGGTCTGGTGGCGAGGGGTATCTTGGAGCACGCGACAGTGCGAAGTGGACTTTTGCCATTACAAGACGGCGCAGAGCAGGAGATTCATGCTGCATTCAAGTCAGCCTCGCTAGGCAAGGTCACACCGCCAAAATCGGGTTGATTGTATGTAATTGGTATTATTAGTATTCCTCTTGACGCTCAATGAAAGCTTTGTTCATGATAAAGTGGATTTTCTGTCATCGCAGGGTCGTTCCCGAACCAGTAATTGATGTCTTCGCCGTTGAAGAGATGCATGATTTCCTCGTTGGGTAAGGGATTGTCTGAATATTGCTGTGCAATACCAAGAAAGTTCCCTGCTCCCGCAAGATAGTCGAAGGTTAGGCTGTTGGCATTTTGCATATCGGCAGATTGTGCATTGGCGTTAGATAAGGTTGACTCTGCCGCTTGGGTTGTGAAGCTTGCGGAATATGGTACTGCATGAGGCTGATCGGTAAGTCTCTGGAGCTGTCCTGTTGGCGTCACTGTGCCTGTCGCTGGATTGTGTCTTGAGGCCGCGTAATTTCCCGAACGATTTGCTATTACTTGTCTCTGAGTTTGCCAATTATCCATGCCAATGGAAGGGTCGCGAGTAGCATGAGTTGCCGGCCGCGAGCTGTCCCTAGACGTGTTCGTAAGGTCGCGGCTACATGGCTTATCGAGTCGTGTGACAAGGTTTTGAATAGCGACTATGCATGCGTCTGGCCAACTCGTACCCCTCAACGCCAGGTGCTTGAGAATCTGAATGCTTCGGTCTGAGAGCCTGAATGCGATGTCGCGCGTAACCTGTCCGTCCGCAGCAGCAGACA
>Ga0265797_10003687_pt1 | contig 24316 bp, 2 predicted proteins | sample P2T30metagenome_FD_192433 | JGI IMG/M metagenome (GOLD analysis project Ga0265797, IMG submission 192433) | Plant litter microbial communities from East Loma Ridge, Irvine, California - P2 T30 | ecosystem: Environmental > Terrestrial > Plant litter > Unclassified | place: USA: California... | reverse complement strand
ATAAGCTTTAATAATTGTCGTAAAGTATTTAGTATTATTTCTAAAGAGATTTTGCATACTTTTATAAAGAGTATAAAAGCTTACTACCTAGATACTAAATTTATAAGCTTTATATAGAGTATAAGTAGAAACTAATTATTTATTTATAACTTTAGGCTATAATTACTTAATCTAACTTACTAAGTATTATACTTAGTAAGCTTCTATCTAAAATAAGTTTAAAAAATCTAATAGCGCTACTATAAAAAGAACTAAAGTAGCTTATATAAAAAAAGTTAAGTAACTAGAGTAAAAGATAAGTTCTTTAGCTACTAATTAATTTAGTAATATAGTCTCTATAACTGTTAATCTAAAAAGCTAATTACTAAATATAGATCTTTTACCTTTAGTATAGACTTTAAGGTTTATATACTTTTAGCTAGAATAATTCTTTATAGTAAAGCTATAGTCTATATAGTAAATAATAAAGCTCTTATTAAGTCTAATTTCTTTAATAAGACTAATCAAGAAATAGTAAAGAATAGTTACTAAGCTTTTCTAGTAACAAGTATTAGTAATTATATACTATATTTTATTTTTAGTACTTTAAAAAGTCTATAAAAGCTAATGTTACGCTTAGTAGCGTAAAGATTATTTTTAGATTTAATATAAATAACATTTCTAGATATTTTTTTTATAATAGTAATATATAATATAAAGACTTTAGTTATATAATTAGAATAAGTACGCTAGAGATAACTATTATTTTTGTCATTTTTAGGTATAAATTTAATTTCTTATTTATTAAATATAATACTTCTATTAATTTTTTTAACTCCGTTTTAAATAAATTTATTATCTACCTATAAGTTCTATAGTTATATACTAGTAACGCTAATAATTAGTAATAAAGATTTAACTACTTAAGTAAGTAAGCTCTTAAAGCTTTTGTTAAAGCTACTAAAATTATAGAGATTACTAGGATATACTATATTGAATATAATAATTATACTACTACTTATATACACTAAGTAATACCTATTACTATGTTATAGCGAATATAAGGTGTTTAGAAAATGCACCTATAATTAAGATTACTATATAGAGTTACTAGACTGCATTATATCATCTTGCTCTGCATTAACATTCCACTATAATACACTAAGTAATCTCTTTTTAGATTTATAAGCTCTTATTATATCTCTTTTTTAAAATATTATAAAATCGATTTAACTTCTCTATAAGCTATACGCTTAATAAATAAGCATTTATTCCAAAAAATATTATTTAGATAAGTTATATATTTATAACCTAAAGAATTATAGTAGATTTTTAATATAGAGTAGAGTAACAAAACGCGGTCTAGTAACTCTATATAGTAATCTTAATGAAAGAATGTTTCTTAAATATCTTATATCTACTAGAATATAATAGTAAATATTAATAAATCTTTTCTTAATAATATTTACTCTAGCTATAGTATTTTAATAATAATAGGAACCTAACTATAAAAAGTAATAGTAATAGAAGCTTCTCTTAAAAACTTAATGTAGGAATAAGTAAGCTAAAAAGCTATAAGAATATTAAGATATCTCTAATCTAGAAGTTTAACTAGAAATAAGCTTTCTAAGATAGATGCTAATAGAAATATTAAAGAGGTCTTAGTATTGAAAAATTTACCTAAAAGAGTAGAATATAGAGTAGAACATAAAGTATAGTATAAATTTAAACTAAGGCCCTTATATTAGCTATAAAACTAGATAGGTAACTATAGTACTACGGAGATAAATTCTAAGTCTAGAATAATGATAGAGCGTAGTATTATAAATTTAGAAATAATTACATAGTTAAAATATAGTAAATCTCTAATCTAATATATATTGTATTTATATAATAGGTCTATATCTACTTTCTATAAACTTATTCTTCTTTCTATTTTATATTCTTTTTATTTCTTTAAACTCTTCTTTAAAGCTAAATGATTATCACTATAAGTATAACTATAATAAGAATAATAATAACAAATAAAAGAATAAAAATAAGAATAAAAATAAGAAAAAAAATAAGAATAAAAATAAGAATAAAAATAACAATAAAATCAAGAATGAAAATAATAACAAGATTGATAGTATAAATAATAATAGAAAAAATAGTTATAATAATAATAATAATAATGATAAAAATAGTAATAGTAATAATATAATGATAGTCTATCTTAACCTATTAATTACTCTTATTTCTATCATTAGGTCTAACAATATAAGTATCTAGTATTAAGCTTTTATGTAAGAACAAGTATAGCTATAGGCCTTTAGAAAAAATTAGAATCTTTTTTAAGATAGCTTTTTTTCTATACTAGTTAATCTGTAGAATACCTAGATAGTAATTCGTAAAGTCAGAAATATAAGTCTAGCGTAGAGGTTTAAGCTAACACAATAATATATTAAATATAATAAACATAGTTAATGATAATTTTATAGTTCTAACTATAGTATTTACTTATACTTAGATATACTATAGTAATATTATACTTACTTCTTATAAAATTATAACTAATTAGCTTAGAAGGCTTTGAACGTTACTTTCTCACCTATAATTATATAGCTATATACTAATACTAAGCTTTTGTAAGAGAAACCTTCTAAAGAAGGTAAAAAATACAAAGACTTTTAGCTACATATAAATAGAACTACTATATATATAAAAGATTTTAAATATAGACTTAGAAATGCAATAAAATACTTTTATAAACTAGTATAAAGAATAGTAAAGAGATAACTTTAAAATTAATTTAAGTATTATTATAAACTTTAAGTACTAACTATAAAAGAGTTAGAAACTAAGTAGTATAGATAGAAAGTAGGTACATAGGTAATAATAGAAACAGCTAGTAGTAGTTCTAAGATATAGCTACTAATATTAGACTTACTAAGTAATTATATATAGAATATATATTACTAGTAATTATAGAAATAATTATATAAGTATTATATAGATATCTTAGGTTATCTTAGAGACTTTATACTAGTGTTAGACTTACTATAGTTTACTATATTACTTTTAAATATTAGTAATCACGTAAGATACGCTTTAATACTTCTACTTAATTTTTTTTTTACTTAGAGTTCTAAGCTTTACTTATTAATGTATATTACTATTCTATTTGTTTTTTAATTCTAAGTTATAATAAGTACTTTACTTAATACTTATAGACTATAATAAAGTGATTAGAAAAATTCTCTTTTTCTCTTTTAGTATAACGTAAAGCACTACTAAGCTAGCTATACTACTAAGCTAGCTACTTTTTCTTAGCATTGCGAATACTACGTACAAAATATAAAATTACTCTATATTCTCTATAGATTCTTTATGTAATATAGCTATATTAAATTTAGAATTTTCTTCTATATCCTTCTAATATATATAAGCATTTTATCTAGTCCCTCTATAATTACTATAGCATTATTAAGCTAGCTAAGTCCTTTCTTAACTACTTCTACTACTACTCTTCTTAGACCTTATATAAGTAGTAGAAGCACTTTTAGCTACCTATAATGCGCTTATACTAAACTTTAGTATACTACCTATCTAAATTTACTTCTTTTTATACTCTCTACGCTTTATTAACTCTGCTACTTACTCTTTAAGCTCTTATATATAGGCTTTAATAAAGATATTTTTATATAGTATCTCTTTAGCTCTTTTAATAAGCTTTAAGAAGCTTTCTTAAGCACTTATTAGCGATTATATAAAGAATTCTCTTACTAGCTTTAATTATAACCTAAATTTATATATATTACTTAGTATTTTTAACTACTAGAGTATTTCTAGTAGAGTAACTAGTAGTAGTATATAAAGGTAGATCTTAAAGTAATTAAGAACTCTCTACGTATTAATAGAAACTAGTTCTACTACTTTAAAGGCTTTCTTATAGTTCTTATATATAAATATATTAAAAAACGCGTTCTTAAAGGCTAGAAGAAAGCCTTCTTTATTAATATAGTAAATATATTAGCGTGCTAAGTCTTATATACGCTAAGAGTACTTTAGTTTTAATAGTAAGAAATATACTATATTAAGTAGCTAAAGTATATATAATAAATAAGTAGGTTTATAGAGGGTTAGAATCTTTTATATAAGGTAGTAGTCCTTAAAATTCTAGTTAAAGTAGCTCTTATAGCTATCTAAAATAAGAAACCTATATAACTCTACCTAACGCGACTTTATATACCTATTAAAGTGCTTTAACTACTTAAAGCTAAGCTAATTATTTATCTAGCTATTCTCTAAAATAGAGAGCTTCTAGTTATATAGTATTAAGGTTTTCTTATACTATACTAAGATATAGACGCGTTTCTTATAGATAATAAAGAGTAGAGTCGCGTACTTAGTAGCGCAGATACTCTAGATAACTATAACCTACTTGCGATTACTTAGCTAGATTAAGTTTAGTCTTATATAACGCTCTAAGCTTATAACTACTTTTATTAAGCTAATAACGCCTATCTAGAACTCTATTTTATTAAAGTTATAGATATTAGTATTAAAAACTCTATACTTAGCTTTTATCTCTTATATAAGCTTAAACTAGGCGCTAATAATTTCTAGGTCTTTCTAGAGTATTCTCTAGTAATTCTTTGCTTAGTTAAAGGCTATCTTAAGCTCTTCTATACGCTAAATAAAGTACTCTGCCTAGTTTTTACTAATAAGTATTCTACTATATATAGCTAGTAGTTTATCTATAATATCTACTACCTTATAAAGCTAAGAGGTAAATTCTCGCGCGTCTAGCTTAAAGATATATCATATAATAGTTTATCCTTCTATAGGAGAGAGTTTCTAATAGTTTAGTAGTGCTTAAGCTTAATACTTAATTTTGTTAAGCTAATTAGAGAGCTGCTAATATTATACGCTAAAGGTAGTAGTAGCGCGTTATAAAGTCCAAAATTAACCTAAGATATAGGCTATAAGAGTAAGTTTAATTCTACCTTCTTGCTAATTAAATTCTATTATACATTATAATTATATTGCTATTTATACGTAGTGTTCGCGATACTAAGAAAAAGTAGCTAGCTTAGTAGTGTAGCCGGCTTAGTAGTGCTTTACGTTATAGTAGATAGTGTAATTTAAAATTTATACTCTTAAAACCTTATGTTTCTAATATTAAAGCTTTCTAATCTTAAACGCTAACTTAACTTTATACAAGAGCTTTACTATAGTTTTACTAACTTAAGCTAAACGCTAACTTAGTAATTAGAGCTTAGCGTACTAGTACGTACTACTTTAGAATGTTATTTTAGCTAATTAGAAATCTTATACACTATTAGCTAGTTAGTATATATCTATATATATTAAACCTAGGTATAACTTTATATAGATTACGTCTATCTAGTAATAATATAATATATTATATATATATTAGTTACCTTAAGTAAAACCTTTAATAACTATATAAAAACTATAAGAGTAAAAGACTCTATAAGCTATAACTATATAATATAGCTATAAATATTTTTATATAGTAGAGTAACAAAAAGAAAGAGACATTAAAAAAGTTATCTTTTCTAAAGCTATATATCGAGGTAGCTAGACTAGCTAGAACTAAGATTTATAGTATTTTAGAAAGCTAAGAGCTTTTTCTTCAACAGAGTCTACTAGCATTTATACCTAGTAAGCTTTTAGCGCTAGTAAACTAGGGTTCAAGCAAGCGTAATAAAAAAACTCTACTTTAACTAGCTACATCTTTCTAACTAAGCTATAAACTACTAGTTTTATTCTCTTATATTATTATCTATATTTTTAGCTATCTTTAGTAATTTTTTTAGAATTTTGTAAAATATACTTCGAAAGTTATTAAAGAATTTAAAAGAAAGCTTAAAATAGAACTCTATCTATATTACGTAATCTTTTACTTATAGAAATACTTATATCTAATATAGCCTAGACTTTAAATTCTAGCTTTTAATCTTTAGTTTTAGCTAAGTTATACTACTTTAAAGTCTAAGATTCTTAAAATATTAAGTTTCTATGTTTAGAAACTTTCTTTTATAAACTAGTAGTATATTTTTATATAAACTACTTATATTAGTATACTTTACTTTGTATTATATAATTAGCTTTTTATAGCTACTTTAAATTTATTATAGTTTATCAAGATACTAAAAATAGAATATTACTATTTTTAGATCTAAGCTATAATCTTAAGCTAAAACTATAAGTCTTTTACTATTAAAGTATTTTTTTTTAGATAAGTCTAAGTGAGTTATAAAGCTTTAAAGTTAAAATCTAAAATCTTAATTTAAAAATTACTTAAAATAGCTACTACGTAGATATTAACATATAAGATTTCTAAAACTATATAGACTTAACTACAATCTTATAACTATACTTTTTCCTACTATATAAAAAGCTGTACGCTAATTTAGAGAGCTTTGATTTAAAGCTTATTTTTAAGCTAGTATATTGTAGCCTAAAGGCTTACTAAGCTAGACTACTAAGTTAATAAAAATTAGTTAACTAACTTTTCTTTAAAATTATCAATAAAGTTTTAGTCTAGCTACTCTGATTATCTAGATATTCAGCTTAAAACAAAATAACTTTTTTAATCTCTTTTTCTTTTTGTTACTCTACTATAGTTATAAAGAGTATAATTAAAAAGCTGTTTATATATAAAAATTAAAATTTAACTATTTCTCTTTTCTTATATATTGTAGTAAAATATAACTTTAATAGAAACTTACTATATTAGAATAGCTACAAAAATTACGCGTACCTAATATAGAGAAACTAATAGATATATAATCTATACTAGTATTTATATAAGTACTATTACTTAGTTTATACTTTAACTTAAAGAGATCTACTATTATTTAAGCCTTTAAAATATCTTCTAGCTAAGTCTAAGTTACTTTAACTTAATTTATAAATCTATAGTAAATAGTTATATAGATATCTAGTATATCAAGCTTAAATAATATCTTATAAAAATAACTAAAAGTTATACTTTTTAAAAGAAACTAAAGAATTTATATAGTATAAAGTATTATCTCACTAATATTTACTATTTAAAGCTTTAGAAGTAGTAGTAGCTTATAAAGTCTACTATAGCTAAGTTAGATAGTACTTCATTTCTAAACTTTTTAAGCTTCTATATATAAGTAAAAGATATTATACTATAAATATATTAAAATTTTTATATAAACTTTTTAATATAAACTTTGTCTTTTAGAATACTTTCTCTAGATAAAATTAGCTAAGATATATAGACACGCGTGTACGCTTATAATAAGTAGCTTTAATAGTTTATAGTAAAGAATAATAATAAAGAATTAGAAAATATACTAAATATTAATATACATAAGTAGATTTGTAGAGTGTATTAGTAAGAAAGAGAAAAGGATAAGCTATTATTTTTATTATTATTTAAAATACTTATACTTGTATAATAATAGCGTAATAGATTATAATTAGATAATAAGTACAAAGTACTAAGTAATAAGTAAATACTACTACCTCTATATTTCTAAGACTATAGTAATAAAGCTATTTTAGATACTACTAGTTAATAGTTAAGATAGCTATTAGTATTTTATTATAATAATAAAATAGTTAGTATATTATAATTACGTGTATAATAATTATTACATTAGTAATATAAGTATAAGTTTAATAAAGTTATAACTTATAAATCTAAGCTTATATAAGAGGTTTTCAAGTTAAATTTTAGAGTCTAATATAGTACTTTATTATTACGTAATTATTTAATAAGGCATTTACTTAATCTTAAACAAGTACACTATAGACTCTATCTCTTAGGTCTAGAGGAAGAAACCTAAAGCATTAGACGCTAGACTTAATAATAATAGTCATTATAAGCTTTATAGCTATAGTTAAGCGCTACTATTAGTGTAGATTTTTAGAAATATATTAGAATCATTACACTAAAGTGTTACTTTTAAAAACTACTTATAATATAGAAAAGAAAACTAATAAGAAAAGAATTATAATAACAATATTTCTACTATATATCTATAAGGTTTATAGCTAAGTAGAGATAACTAGCTTAAAGCTTATTACTAATTCAATTAGAATATATATAAGCGCTTAACTTTAAGCAAATCTCTAGCTAGTAACTATTAATATAGTAGCTTAACTTTATAAGATAAGTTTATTATAGCTTTATAGCTACTAATTATCTTTTTTAATGTAATATAAAGAATCTAGAAAGTACTTCTAATATTATTAGCTACTTAAGATTAAGTAGTTATCTACTAATCTTTATCTAGATATTAGTAGAATCTTTACTAATAGCTACTATATCTATTTTTTTAATAGTAATTATATAGCTAAAAAGTACTATTAAGACTTTAATTTTGATATAGAAAGTAAATAATATTATAATAATAAAGCAGCTTAGTAGAGCTTCTTAATAAGCTAGTAAAGTAATATAACGAGTAAGATATTAGTTTTATATAGACTTATAATTATCTAGAAAACTTATAAACTATTTAGAAGTGCGTAATATTATAGTAACGTAGAAATATAGTAATATAGCGTTTAGTATTAAATATAAGCTACTTATATTTCTTCTTATTAGATTTCTAAATATTATTATTATATAAGTATAAACAGTAAAAACAGCGCGCTTTTACTAAGTTTTCAGCGTATATATTAAGACTATTAAGTTTTCAAATTTATTACTATATTAGATATAAGCTTATAAGCGTATATAATTAAGTTTTACCTTTTTAAAAGTATTTAGATTAACATTCTTTTACAAAGTAGTTTAGTATTATAATTTCTTTATAGCTAGCCTAAATTTTAAGCTTTAACTACTTTAAAACTAGTTACACTTAGACTTTAGGTCTTAGTCTATTAAGTTTTGAAAGTAGGTAAAACTTTTAGTTATATATTCTTTAGTGTACTAGTAATAGACCTTTCTTTTTTAGAACTAGCTTATAGGCTAGAGAATTAATACTTTACTAATAAAATTAAAACTTTAAAGTAAAGCTTTCTAGCTATACAAGATATTTTATTAGCTATTAAGCTTCTATTATATATTTTATATAAGTATTAGTAATTAATCAGAGATTTATTACTTATAATATAACTTGAATAAAAGATATTTTATAAAAAAAAAGTATAGAAAAAAGCTAAGTAAGATATAAGTACTTAGAGTAGATTATAATACTTAATAATAGTAAGCTTATTTATATTATAAAGGAGTTTTTACTTTACTTATTAATTAAATAGTAAGTAAAATAAAGCTATTAACTACTAAGTAAAACTCTAAAAATAATATAGACTATAAATAAAGTTATAAAGATAGCTTACTTATCTATAATAAGTAAAGCTTTATTTTTATAATAAAGAATAAGTATAAGGCTAGTATTCTATAAGGAAATTCTAATAATTAGCTACTTTTTACTAGGCTTACTACTCTAAAATTTACACTAAGCCTAAAAAGTTTAGAAATAAGTAACTAAAGTAATTATAACGTTCTTAGTAGTGAAAGAGTAGTATATTAACTAAAAATAGCTATTTACTAAAGGTTAGAGGTAAAGAGCTTTTAATATATAAACCTAATAATCTAACTTTATTTACTAAGTCTATTATAATAGACATTAATTCTATTAAAATAGATAGAAAAAATACTTAGCTAGAGTAAGTGCTAAAGAAAGAGGCTAGTACTCTACTTAAATTAGTAGCTTATTTTTAGAAACTAATATAGCTATAAAATAAGCTAATAGTAAGGTTCGCTAAAATTTACTATACTAAAAATATTATGAATAAAAAGCTTAAGCGCGTATTTTCTATAAGTCTCTATTATCTAGTAAGATATATCTAGAAACTAAAAGTAAATAGTGTATTTAGTCTAGTAATTAACTAAAAAGTAATAGCTTAAGTAGTATAAATATATTAATTATATACTTAGATAACAAGTAAGCTTAGATTAATTATAATTAAACTTATCTTCTTAGTTTTAAAATGAACTCGAATAATAAAGCTAGCTACAAAACTATAAGATATTTTGTTATTATAGCTACGCTTAGTAGGTATAAGCTAAGAACTTACTTACTAATACTATTATAATTTCTAAGAGCTTTCTAGATAATATAAGTAACTAACTTACTACTAAATATATTAACTCTTTATAGATACCTTCAAGTAAAATATTAATTAACTAATTGAATAAAGAACTTAGATACAAGTTTATAGATTATAAGCTTAAGATTAGCTATTTTGTTAAGATATGTATAGAGTTAGAAGTATAATTATAATAGCTATCTTCTTAAAAATAAACCTTAGATTAAAAATTATAGTAATATCTTAAGAAAAGATTTAACTAACGTTACTTATATAGTAAGACTTACTCTGAATTTTTTTTACTATAATAGTAATTACTACTTTAAGTAATTACAAGATTATATAGTTTTATATTATAAAAGCGTTTCTTAATACAAGAATTATAGTAAAGAACTTAGTAATGTACAGAATACTAGATAGTTTTGAAAGCTAGAATTATAAGTTTAATAAAACTACGCGCTTTAAAAATACGAACTATACTACTATAATAGTATAAGAGATTCTTTAAAATACTAATAGCTATTAGAATAATACCTTTTTAATAATTGCTATACCTTCTCTTTACTTACAAATATATAGTTCTTTTTCTGATTTATACTAATATTATTTTATAAATTTACATTAAATTATTAAAGTAGTCAATTATAGCTATCTAAGCCAAAATCTCTAGTATATATAAGATCTAAAGAAGCTAAAAGATAAATTTTTCTATATAACAACACCTTTGCTATTAAGAGATGTAAGAATACTAAAGAAGTATCTAAGCCTAAAATTAATGGATAATAGAAGATAGTTAGCACTTTACTATATATAGTAATTATACTCTAACTAAATATAGTATATACTACTTTAAAGCTTTTATACTTTCTTATTAATCTATGTAATTAGTGTAGAAAAACTATAAAGTAAGTAATTATATATCTTTACTATACTTACTATAATCTTATCTATTATAGTTACTAGAAAATAATTTATCTATTAATTACTAGATAAATATTCTTTACTAATAATTTAGAGCTTTACTACTTATCTTTTAAATATATTACTATACTATATAAAAGTATAATCTTCTAGAAAGCTATAAAGTAAGGTATAGTCACTATATTTACTTTAAAAGTTAAGCTTTTTACTTCTAACTACACTACTAAGAGAGCTATAGTACTTAAATACTTTTTTTTAAAGCTAGCGCTTAATTAATAAGATTTATAGATAGTTTCCTATAATAATGAACAAACTATAAAGCTAGTTTTTCAAAAGAAAAAAGATATTAATACTTACTTTATTATAGTAAAGTAATGATATAGAGTAGAGTAATAAAACGTAGTTAGTAACTTTATATAGAAATCTTAATATAGATATATTTTCTTACTTCCTTATACTTACTATATATAGCTATAGATTTAATAAATACATATTCTAGTATTTATTATATATATAGTACTTAATAATAGAAATAATAATAATATACTTATAGAAGGTAATAGTAATAAAAGCTTCTTTAGTATACTTAAAGGTTAACTTAAAAGTAGTAATAAGTAAACTATAAAGCTATATAAATATCAAAATATTCTTGAAAGTTAATGTAGAAGCTTTTTAAGAGAAGGCTCTTAGTAAAGATTTTAGTAAAAAGAGTAGAAGTCTTTTATCTTAGCCATGAGAGTAAATAGGTAAACTTAAAGTTTAGAGTAATAATAAATTATAGTACTATACTACTATAAGATATTAATAATATATGCGTAAGTAAACTATAGTATAGATAATAGTAGTCTAAAGAGAAGTATAAAAAGCTCTATATATAGAGAATACTTCTCTTCTTTTTTTTTTATTCTATAACTTACTATATTAAAGAACTTCTTATATCTCTATAAACTCTAAATACCTAAGTACTACTTCTAAATTTAATACTAATACTAATATTACCTTAAAGATATTAAACTCTACTTTTCTTATAATGCGTATAACCTAGGAAGGTACTTCTAACTCTTTAATGCCTAGCCTAGGTAATAGTTACCTAGTACTACTAAATACTTACTTTAAGTAAAATAATATTTAGGATTTATAGCTATAGTAATAAATTATAAAAGAGCATTTTAGGATAAGTCTTTTAAAACTATATTAGTACTTAATAATAAATTAACTAAACTACTTTCTTAGTAATAGAAAAAGAAGCTTTAATAGCTACATAATTTAGAAAGTTTACACTATTAGGTTTATAATGAATAAATAAAGCGAGAGAAACTTTCTTTAAACTACTAATAGAAGAACTAACTATTTATAAGCTAGATCTTAAGAATTTTAAGTAGCGCTAAATAGAAAATAAGTAATTACTAGATTAACGTAAGTAGAAGTAGCTAAATTACTAAACTTTCTACTAACTTAAACTTTTAGAGCTACTAACTTACTACTTATATTAATAAGTAAGATCTTTCTTACTGATTTATCTATTTTTTAAGTTCGTAAGCTAAGCTTGTAAATAAGCTTCTTTAGCTTAATAAGTTTATATATAAGCTTTAAGCTACAAATACTAATACTAAATATATGTCTTCTTATACTAACACCTTTACTTAGTAACCTAATACTATGTATAGAAAGAAAATCTACTACTTATAATACTTAATCTTGAGTAATAAATTAAGTAATTATGCAGCTAAAGATTATTATACTAAGATAAAAATTATACTACTAAAACTAAGAGTTACGCTACTAAAACTATAAATTATAGTACTATAAATAACGCTAAGTATACTTATTACGCTACTAACTATATAATAGCTAATTCTAGAGCTATAAAGTATACTAACTAAATTAAAGTAGTAGTTATTACTAAGACTAATACTACAAATTATATTTTAAGTAATACTATAATAGATTAAAATCTATAAGTAAATAAGCTAAAGTAAAAAAACATAGTAGTATATTCTTTTAATTATATATATAAAGCTCTTTTATACTATTACTTAGTATTGCTAACCTAGTATAATTACTATATCAATTATAGTTATCTAAAGTTATAAGTAAAGTAAGGTTAAAGCTCTTCTTCGCTTAAGATGTTTTTAGAGTTCTAGTTTATAATATATCTAGAGTCTTTAATAAACTTTAAGATAAGTTCTACTTTTTATAACTATAAATATATTAATAAAGAAATATTAATAAAAGTTATATTTTTTAATACTTTAGCTCTATTATTAGGTTTATATAGATTTAAAGAAATAACAAAAAAGCTATTAAAGTTACTTTAGTACTAAAGTATAGTACTATATAAATAAAGTAATAATCTTAATCTTAATTAAGTATACTATACTTTAGAGAATTATAAGATAAGTAGCACTAGACTAAGTAAAATTACTTAGAGTAGTTCTACTTAGAAATTTTGTCTTTAAATGAATAATAGATATACTAGTTTAAAATAGAATAGCGTTAGTTCTTAGAATTAAGTATTACTTGATTCTACTTACATTAAGAATCTATAAGCTTTAGAAATTTAAACATAAAAGCTTAAAGCTTAGAAGTTTGATATAGGTAACTATAATTTAAACTTAAAGACTTCTACTCTTATTAAGCTTAATTACATAACTTCTAGACTTACTAAGATTACTTAAAGCTTAGATTTTAATACTAAAGAGTTTTATTAGCTTTTTAAGTACTACTACAATTGTTCTTAATTAATTTTCAAAAGTTTTTATTATTATAGTTACTAAAGTAATACTTTTACTATCAGCGCCTATAACTTATATAAGAAGCTTAGTACTAAGATCTTATTTAATTATTAGAGTTCTGAAATTTCAAGTGTAAGTTACTATTACTATTCTTTATAAGCTTTTAACTTATTTGATTAGTAAAAGAGTAGAAGCTTAATAAACTAATGTTTAAAATAAGTATTAAAAAACTAATAGCTAGAACTTATAAGCTTTAATCAATTACTTACTATATCTACATTTACTATTAAAAAAGCTAAGTACTAGTATACTAAGCGCTATTACGCTAAGCGCTAGCGCGCTTATTAAAATTACAATTTCTAAATTTATTAATTTTTTATATAAGACACTATTATAGTAATAGTTATATCACTAGTATATATAGTTAGTATTAACGTTGAGAGTTAGATATTAAAACTAAATTATAGTAGTTAGCTATTAATTTAAGTATCAAAGTAAAGACTTACTTAAGTAATAAAGAAAATAATAGAAATAGATAAAGTAAGTTCTTAGGTAAAGTTAGGACTTAAGTATAAAGCTTAAAAGTAAAGAAACTTAAGAGTAGAAATTTTAAAGTATATAATAATTTTTTTTAAAAAGTAGCTTATTACTATAAAGGCTTAGGTATCTTAATAACAGAAGAACTAAACAATTATAGTAGAGAAGAGAAGAATTTAGAAGATTATTAAGAATAATAAAGTTTTTTATTTAAGCTTAAGCGCGTATCTATGTTACTAGCTAGCGTAGCTTATTAAGCTATTAGTTATACTAGAGATTTTATTTAAAAAAGATTAAAGCCTAGAGTTTTTAAGTAGAAGTGTCTTTCTCTACTTAAGTATTTAAATTCTTATAGCTATTAGCTATATTAAAAAGTATTATAGAGTAGTTCTTAACTAAATAAAAGTAAATTATAAGCTTTCTAGCTATATTAAGATAAATAATAGCTTACTGTTATTAGTATAAAAGATAGTTAAATACCTTATTAGGCTATAATCTACTACTACACTTTTAATTCTTAAGCTTAGACTTTACTAGAGTATACTAGTTATAGTATATTTGATAGAATTAGTTTTAGTAAAGTGAATCAATACTCTTACTACTCTAGAAAGTATATTAAAGCTAGAAAGTAGCTTTAATGATCTAATTATTAATATTTAAATACTAAACTCTTTATTATATACCTAAAGATTGTATTTAGATTTTCTCTTAAAGAAACTAATTATAATAGACTTAATTTTCTCTTATTGTTAATAGTCTCTCTAGTTATTATATAGAGGTAATTTTAATAGTTCTTTTTCTTTTCTTTCTAGTTCTTTACTGATTTATTAATAGAGCTAAAGTATAAGATAAACTACATTCTAAATTCCCTATTATTAAGATATTTATAAGCATAATAAGTAGAGTGTAGCTACTACTTAACTTAACACTTTTAAACAGTTCTTAACTAAATCTATAAAATATATAGCTAAGAAAAGCTCTAAGACTACGTTATTTATAACTTAAGATAACTTTAATTAGTATAGTAACTATATTAAGTTAGTAATACTAACTAAAAGTATAGCAATAATAGATATATAGGTTATAATTATATAGGTTATAATTATATAGTTTATTTAAATAATTTTTTTACACATGATTAGCGTTTATTTATTATATATATAGCTTCTTCAAATTTAAATAGATTTATTAATAATCTAAAGAAGAGATATTATAATAGTATAAAAAGTCCTTTAAGAATTACTTAATATGTATAGATAGTAGTGTAATTCTTATATTTACTATACTATATACTGGTAATCTTTATAATTTAGGTAGCTTTAATAAGCTCTTAAGAGCCTACTTATCTAAGCAGCCTAATTTCTAATATTAAATAATAGTATTACTAGTATATAACTTTATAACTTATAAATAGGTAATAGTATTCAATAAATAATGAAAGAATTAAAAGAATAAATAGAAATATTATAGTTTATAATTGAAAGATTAAATCTATACCTAAAAGTTATAAAAATAATAAACGCCTTTAGCGTGTTTACCTTAATAATATAATTATAGTTTATATACTTTATACTACTATTTTTAAAAAGCTTTTTTAAGATAATATTTCTATAGAATGTAGAAATAATCTTTATACTAGTGCTAGAGCTAGATTAATAATTAATAATTAGAGATAGTTAAGTATATTATAATCTAGTACGATCTGAGAAAGTTAGGATAAAATCTCTAGCTATATACTTAAGAGCTAAGTAATTAGGTAGCTATAATTACGTAGTTATAACTACTTTCTAACTTTAATATGCTTTCTAAAATAGTAAGAGTATTAATTTACTTTACTAAAAGTAATTTTATTAAATCTACTATAATAAGTATACTTTATTAAAGTCTAGGCTAAAGAATCTAGAGTATAGTAGTAGATTGAAGTCTAAATAAGTATATAATTATCTTTAATACTAAAAGTGATAAGCTCTTACTTATTTAAATATAGCCTTTGTAGTCTAGAAATTACTATAAGTAAATTAGAAATTCCTTTCTAATTTTCTAGAATCTAGCTAATAGCTATGAAAATCTAAGTAATTAATATATGTAAAATAATTCTACTCGTAAAATCTAGGCTTTAAATCTTTTTTAGGTATAGTTTCTACTATAATTAATAGCTTAATAAGCTACACTAGCTACCTACGTAGATACGCGCTTAGACTAGAGTTGAAAACTTTGTTAATAATAATCAGTTTTTTAATTTTTCTTATTTCTACTATAACTTTTTTTTTTATTATATTAAGACACTTAAACTTTTAGGCTAATAAGCTATATATCTAATTTTTTATTTACTTAAAAATCACTACTTTTAAGTCTTCATACTTTTAAGCTTTTATACTTAAATTTTTACTTTACTTAAAACTCTACTTTACTTACTTACTATTCTTTTTACTACTATAGTAAGTTCTTACTTTTATATTTAAAGTTATAGCTAACTATTATAATTTAGTCTAAGAACTTAACTTCGAACTCCAATAATAGCTGTAAGTGTGATTAATCTAGCTTTTACTATACTAGCGTTTTATATAATAATTTTAGCAGTGGTAATTATAGTGTATACGCTAGCATTTAGCGTAATAGTACTTAGTATACTAGCGCTTAGTCTCTACTACAAAGTTAACTTCTAGTAGCTAGTATTTAATACCTACTATTTTTCTCTATAATAATAATCTTAGCTAATAATTTATTTAGTATAGTCTTTAGTACTTAGACTTTAAGTAAGCTAGTAATTTAAGGCTTAATTTTAATCAATAATACTAATCTATATTAAAAATAAAAGAAGTAGCGTAAGTATTTAGAATTAAACTACTAAGCTTCTTTTTTAGATTATAAGTACGCTAAGTAATTTTATAATCTTTTCAATAACAGTATTTTTAAGTCTATTAAGAAAGAGTCTAGTAGTATCTATTTAGAAGATAATATTTTTAAGTATAAAAGTTAAAGTATTTAAAACTATAAGTATATCTAAAAGTAAAATATTTAAAATGTATAAATGTAAAAGTTTTTAAGTAAAATTATAGTTAGTTTAAGAAAAACTCTAAAACTAAAGCTTTTAAGCCTAAGACTCTAAATCTCTTTAGTTACTCACGTAAGTAGATTAAAGTAATACTTAACTATAATACGCTATGATATTTATTATGTAGCTATCATATTTATTCATACCTTTATAATTATCACTTAACGTTAGATTATTTTATGCGCTTTTATAAGATTTAGTACAACCTATTTTGTAACTTTTATAAGTATAGAAAGCTTGATTAAGATCTGTACTAGCGCTTTATTAATATAAAAATATATTATGATTATAATTAAGTTTAATAATCTTTCTATTATCTTTAGTTCTTTACTAACTTAATAATAAAGCTGGAGTTTTAAGAAGTACTATACTTATTATTATAAGCTCTATTAAGATATCTACATGTATAAAAGAAAAATAAAAGTCTTTTTAAGACTTTAAAGTTTCTAGATAAAAAGAGCACTAAGACTAATTTATTTATATCTTTAAATAACTCTATTTATTATAGTAAGTACAGTAAACCTATAATACTAAGTAAATATATAAGAGAAATTAGTATATAGAATTATATATAGATACTACTGTTTTTATTTTCTGTTATAGGTTACCTATCTATAGCTTTTAATTTATTCTACTATTACTTAGAATATTATTATTAAATTTTATTCTAATAGTAATTACTACTTTAGTTCTAGTATAAATCTCTATAATTCTAGACTTAGCTATTATAGAAATTAGTAGCGTAATTAGAAAAACTAGCATTAGTCTTAGTACTATAACTAGTAGTCTTGGTATTATAATTCTTAGCTTTATAGCTACTAATCTAATAGCTTAATATCTAGTATTTTAAGTAGTAGGTTTTATTACTATATATAGTATTAGCTAGCTAAGTCTAAGTATAAGTATAAGTAGATATATATTAAGTATAAGCGCTTACTACTTAAAGCTTATATATAAGCTTATAATACTAAGTAAACTTATATATAAGCTTAGATTAAGAATTCTAAAAATAGATAGATTAGGAAATTAGATATTAATAATTATAACTATAGTACTACTTAGTAAGTTAGTAGCTATATAAGTTTAATTTAGTAGAAAAGTTTACTTATTTAGCTACTTTATGCTTATATTAATTAAGTAATTACTTTATAATAGCTAGGCGCTATATAAAGTAACTAAGATCTAGCTTAAAAAATAATAAACTTTTATAGTAGTAGTCTAAATAAAGGTTTCTCTACTCTATCTACTCTTTAAAGATTAAACATTATAAATTATATAAGTTAAGTAGCTATTTTAACTTTTCAAACTATTACTAGATAAAGAATTTAGTAAATCTATCTATAGGTATAATTTTAGTCTTTAAATACTTAACTTTAATTAGTTTTTTAGTATATTTCTACTATAGGTATATATTCTAGATATTAATATACTTAAGCTAAGTATTAATCTACTTATTCTTTCTAATAACTACTTTAATAGTTTACTAATTATTATACTAAACTATATAAAGTTTTCTAAAATTAAGAACTAGTTTTTTAAGAAAGTATTTAAGTACTATAGCTTTTTTAGTAGTATACTTGAAAGTAAGAAGCTTTACTTCTATAGTAGATATAGTAACTATACTTTACTTTATTACTTTTTAGAAGATTATATCTTTATATAATATAGCTATATATATATATAATAAGTAGTAAGTTTTTATATTATTAGTAAAAAATATATCTCTAGTAATTATTAGATTTATCTTATTATAGTTACTATACTAGATTATATTATAGTAAGTATAGTAAAGATTTAGAATTACTTACTCTATAGTCTTTATATACTTATTACTTAGATTTATAAAAAAGTATAAGAGCTTTAAAGTAGTATATACTATTTTTAGTTAAAGTATAATTACTATATAAGGTATAAAGCTAACTAGTTTCTAGTATTTTGTAATCTTAGGTTTAGTTATCTCTCTAGTATTCTAAATTAGCTTTTCTAATAGTAAAAGTGTTAGAGAAAAAAAATCTATCTCTAAGCTTAAACCTTTTAATAATTTTATCTATATGTATATTATAAATTACTATAATTATATTTAGATACTAGTCTCTAATTATATATATACTAAGAAAGTATTTTACATTTCTCTAATCTAAGATTTTATACTTACTAGCAATTATAGTTTATATAGCTATTACTTTTTACTTTATATTTTTTATAGTAAAGTAATAGAATATTATAAGTATAGAAAAAAATAAAAATCTTTTATTCTTAATTAAAGAAAAGGTATAGCTTCTTTGAAGAAGCTATTAGTATAACAGCTTTTAGTATTTCTAAAAACTTTCTATACTATAATAGTAAAAAATCTTATAATCTATGAAGTAAATAGTTAAGCTATATATATAATTATATCTGTCTAAAGCTATCTAGTATCTTATAAACTACTAAGTTCTTTACTATAATATTTATATTAAGAAATACTTCTATAATATTAAACTATTTAATATCTAGATTACTTTAAGTAGTAATTATTATTAAAGTGTAAACAAACTTTATAGTAAGAGTTACTATATAAGTAAAGTTAATAAAGACCTTCTTTTAGAGATAACTATAAACTATAATTTAAGCCTTATATTTAAAAAGATAGCTATTCTTATTATACTTATAAGTTTATATCTATTTTTATAAAAGTAGCTCACTTTAGACTTATAAATTATAAATCTTTATTTCGTTTCTTTTCTTACTTAGCTAATCTATCTTCTTTTTAGAGGTATTTTTAAAAAGTATATATATTAAATACTAGAGTAGTTACTTTTATAATTTAGATAGCTCTTAGAGATTTTTATACTATTAGTAAGCTATCTTTAGCTTATACTTACTAAGCGTAGTTGCTATAATAATTAAGTTTATAGTTTTATAGCTAGGTTAATTATTTTAGTCTTCTTAAAAACTAAAGAAGTAGACTTTATAAAACTTAATCTAAGCTTATTCATTAATTAAGCTTATAATTACTATAGTTATACTATTTACGCTACTTCTCTTTAGTTAATTACTAGACTAAGTAAGCTATTTACTTTCACTATTAGAACGTTTTAATAGTTTAAAAATATTCATAGAAAAAGCTTACTTAAGCTCTTTACTTATAACTTTTCTACTATAGTATATTCTAGAGAACTTAGCTACTAGCTAATTCTATAGTTATATTAATTATTAGAAAAAGGCTACTAATTTATATAGTCTCTTTCTTTTTCTTTTTAGCACTTACTCTAGTATCATAGATCTTCTATCTATTTCTATAAAACTAAAGTCTATTATAGTAGACTTAATAGATAAAGTTAAATTATTTAATCTATGTCTAAAAGACTCTTTACTTCTAGACTCTAATAAGTTAGCTTTATTAAGCGTATATACTACTCTTAAACTATTTAAAACTTTACAATTACTTTAATAAAATCTATTTATAAAACTTTTAGCTCTAGCGTAGATTCTAAAGTAGTAAGCTTAGTAGAAAGTAGTTAATTATAAGAAATTCTGTATAAAGTACTAGCTTTATATTCTATTTCTATTAGATTTATATAGACTTAATTATATATAATAGATAGACTAACTTTATTACTTTAATTATAGTCTATATTAGTTTTTAAATTCTACTTAGTAGTTAATAGCTCTACTATACCTACTATTTAATTAATAAATCGAAAATTTAACTTCGTTATAAAATTAATAAGTTTATTATTATTAAATTTTTTAATTTACCTAATTACTTAATCTCTAGTTAGCTTCTTTTTACACTTATCTTAATAAAACTTCTACTTATTAAAAGTAATATTATAAGTTATAATTACCTAATTAAATACTAGTATCTATATATAGTATATATTAGAAGCTTAATAGCTAATAAGATATTCTAGAAAGCTATAAAGCTTAAGTTTAAAGTTTTAATAGTACTTTTTAGCTACGTAATTACTATTAAGTAGATATGCGTAATAGCTCTAAGTATAAATTCTACTCTAATCTAGGTAAAGATTAGTAGTCTAGTATCTAATTTAGAATAGCTAATAATATTAGAAGTATTGTTTAAACTATTTATATAATATCTAATTAGAGAATTAGTAGCTATAAAGCTATAATACACTTATTATATAAACTTAAGCTACTATATATATAATTACTAGCTAAAGTATAGTTAAAAGATTAGCGCTTATACGTATTTTAATTAACTTAGTAATAAGTTTTAATCTAGCTCTCTTTACTAGGCTATTAGGCTTATAAATATATAGTAGAGGTATTATATTTATAATTCTCTTCTTTTTAGCCTTTTTTCTATATCTCAAGTACTTTCTCTAAAACAGTATTATAGTATTATTATTTTAATAGATTTCTATAATCTTTTACTAATAGCAGCGTCTAACTATAGCTATAAAGCTTATAATAACTTCTATTATAGTGTTTAGTAACTTATTCTTTAAGTTATAATTATTTAGCTCATATAAATAACTATTTTTAATAATTAAAGGTCTATTTATTAAGTATATAGCTTATAGAAAAGTTAAATAAGTTTTATAATATTCTGAAAAAAGGTCATAGTAATAGCTTATAAAGTTAATTAAAGAGTACTTATTATATATAAGTAGTAGTATAACTACTAGATATACAAGTTTATATACTAGTAATCTCTATATTTTAGGTAGATTCATTAAAGCTTTAAAAGCTTACTTATTCAAGTAGCCTAATCTCTAATACTAAAAATTAGTATTACTAGTATATAACTATAAAACATATAAGTAGATAATAGTATTTAAGATAATAGAATTAAAAAAATACATAAAAGTAATATATTCAATAAATAAGAGGTTCATCTATATTTAAGAGTTATTAAAATTATAAATACCTCTAGTTTACTTATTTTAATTTAAAAATTATAGCTTATATACTATATACTACTATTTCTAAGAAGCTTCTTTAGAATAATATTAGTATAGAAACTAGAAATAATCTTAATACTAGTAAGCGTGAAATTAGCTTTTTTAAGTTCTTTAGAAGTACTAAAAATAGAATAAAGTACATAATTACTAATACTAATTACTAAAAGAATCTACCTACTAGCTTTAACTATCTTACTATTAGTTTTAATAAGAAAATTAAACTTAATTAAAGCTTTATTATTATCTAAGTAGACTATAGCTATACTAATATAAATAATACTAGCCAAAAGCGTATAAAGCCTAAAGCTTATACTAAAGATAGAAGACTTAAACTTAGTAATTTAATTCTTTAGAGTAAATAGCTATTAAGACTATATTACTAAAATACTTAGTAGTTAGTGCGCTTACTTTTTAGCTTAATTACTTAACTTTTTTTTATAGACTACTTTACTTTTCTTTATAATAGTGCTTTTAGATCTTTTTCTTATTTTAAGTAAATAGCTTTTTAGATACTACGCCTAGTAATCTAGATCTAGTTATTATAGTCTATCATTAAAAGTATATAATTAGCTTTTACTTTTACTTTATATTAGACTTATATAAGTAGAATCTAAGTAGTAAGCTTAACTACTTCTTATCTAACTTATTAAAAGTAGAGAGTTAACTTATAATAGTATCAAAAATTATGTTAGCTTTTCTTTCTTTAAAAGTAATTAATATCTTTTAAACAATAATACTAAATATCTTACTAACATTACTAAAGCTTAATATATTCTTTTTAAGAGCTAGAGTAAATAACTAATTATATTACTACTAGTAGACCTACTTAGAATTAAACTTTTTAATTACTATAAAAAACTTAGTAATTATAAGTAGACTTTTAACTTCTAAGAGTTTAAAAACTTTTACTCTTTAGTAAATTATTAAAAAAGTTATTAAACTACTTTTTAGTAAATTCTTTTAAAGTTATCTTAAAATAAGTATAATACTTTATATAGACTATATACTATATAGTTAAATTAGTAGATATAAGCGTTATTTAAAAGTCTTAATAAGTAACTAAACTATTCTTTTTTAATTACTTATAGTTATAAAAGATAAGTACTTAGGCGTAATAGTGCGCAGAATTTAGTTTTTAATATAATTAATCTTCTTAGTCTTTCTTAGCTACTACTTAGACTTATAGTTTTAGTAAACTATTAATATAGTGCTATCTTTAATCTTATAGTTATAATATTATAAAGAAGCTTTATACTTCTAAATAGCTTTATTATACTTATCTTATTACTTCTTAGTTAGGTTTATAATAAAATTAGCTAGCTTTATAATCGCTAAACTTAAAGTATTAGAAAACTAAAGCTTATAAAAGTCTATATATATAATATCTAGAAGATTAGAATTATTTTTCTTCTAAATACCTTTTTTATTATAATAATACTTAAGAAGCGTAAACTTAGTATACTAATTAAATTATTTCCTAAAAAGTATATCTATAGCTATTTTAGCTAAATTTTCATTACTTATATTTAAAGATTTAGTATTTTAATTATGTCTATTAAAGCGTAGAATTAAGCTAAAATAGATATAAGTATAATTATAAAGATAGACAGTAATTATAATTACGCAAAAGTTTTTATTATAGAATATTAGAAAGAGTAGAGTAAAATAAATTTGCTTTTTCGACCTTCTAGTATAACTTAATATATAGTAAAAAATAGTTCTATTCTTAAGCTACTAGGCTTGTAATTATAAGAGCTAAAGAAATAATAAATAATTAGAGATAATTAAGTATATTATAATTTTTTTACTACTGAAGAAAGTTAAAATAAGACCTCTAGCTATATATCTAAGAGCTAAGCAATTACGTGTCTATAATTACGTAACCAAAACTACTCTCTAACTTTAATAGTAAAATAGTATAAGATTATAATTTAGGTATATTTCCTAAATACTTAATTTTATAGTAAGTAGTAGTATATATTTATTTAGAAGTTTTAGTAATTAAAACTAAGCTTTAGAGCTTGAACCTTCTAAGCTTTATAAGCTTAGACTGTATAGAAAAAAAGAGCTAACAGAGTATTTATATATTCTAT
>Ga0265797_10003686_pt1 | contig 24326 bp, 25 predicted proteins | sample P2T30metagenome_FD_192433 | JGI IMG/M metagenome (GOLD analysis project Ga0265797, IMG submission 192433) | Plant litter microbial communities from East Loma Ridge, Irvine, California - P2 T30 | ecosystem: Environmental > Terrestrial > Plant litter > Unclassified | place: USA: California... | reverse complement strand
CGCACCGGCTCGATCCCTTGGCCAGCATGAATCTGGAGGACGAGGATTTTGACTGGATTACGCGCGAAGTGATGGCGATTGCCGGGGATGTGTGCCAGGGCAGGATCGTCTCGATCCTCGAAGGCGGTTACAGCGCCGAGGGCCTGGCGGGTGGCTGCGCGGCGCATGTGCGCGCGCTGATGCAGCACTGATACGGCGCCGCGTGGCGGCGCCGGGTCACGGTTACAGGCCGCAACCGTAGTAGGCTGGGTCCGAATCCTGGCCGGTGTAGCTTGGATCGAGCTTCTCGCGCAGGCTGAGCGTGAGGAACGCGACGACGAGCGACAGCAGCGAGTGCGATGGTGCTGCTGCAAAAGTAGGGTTGGCTGGTGCATTGATCATGGTTCGCTCCTGAAATTTATTGACTTGATGACGTCAATATAGGGACTGCCGCCAGGAGCTGCCAATTTCGAGTCCTGATACCTGATATGGCATCTGTGAATGTTGGTAAACAAGAATTGCTGCTTGTATACAGTCTAGTTTATTGATCGTCTGTCGACCGGTTGTGCCGGCCTTCCAGCTCATCCGCCGGGGCAGGGCGATGGGATCAGCTCGGCAATCCGGTCCGCCCCTTCGTCCAGCAGGAACTGGCGAAATGCCCGTGCGACCGGCGGCAGCCGTTTTTCGCGGCGGTGCACGACATACCAGTTGAGCATTAGCGGAAAACCCTCGACGTCGAGCACCACCAGGCTGCGCGCCGTGAGTTCGCGGCCGATCGTATGAAACGACAGGAAGCCCAGCCCGATGCCGGCGATGACCGCCTGCTTGATCGTCTCGGTGCTCTTGATTTCCATCGCAACGTTCAGCTCGGCCAGGTAGGTGCCGAATGCATCTTCCATCGAGAACCAGGTGTCCGACCCGGGTTCGCGAATCACGAACGGCTGACGGATCAGGTCCGCCATCGATACCGGCCCGCGTCCTGCCAGGGGGTGGTCCGGCGCGCCCACGATCACATAGGGGTGGGGCGCGAATGCATCGTTCTGTGTGTCGAGTTCGGCAGGTGGCCGCACCATGACGGCCAGGTCGGTGCGATTCGCCGCCAGCTCGCCCAGCAGTTCCTCGCGGTTGTGCACCCGCAGGTTCAGCTGCACCCCCGGATGCTGGCGCGCGAAGGCCACCATCAGCTGGGGAAAGAAATAGTCGCCAGCGCTGATCACCGCCACGTTCAGCTTGCCGCCGGCGATCCCCTTGAGCTGCGCCATCGCGGCGTCGGCTTCATCGAACTGCCCGATGATGGCGCGACAGAAGTGCAGCAGCTCGTCGCCCGCCTGGGTGAGATAAATCTTCTTGCCCAATTGTTCGAACAGGGCCATCCCGACGTGGCCCTCGAGCGTGCGGATCTGGGTCGATACCGCCGGCTGGGTGAGATGCAATTCTTCCGCGGCGCGCGAATAACTGAGGCGCCGCGCGACCGCTTCGAAGACCTTCAGCTGACGCAGTGTTGCGTTCTTCATCGAGCCTCCGAAGCATAAGCAGTCGTTGATGATTATCCCTAAAAACTTTAACTATTGCTCATCATTTTGTTGGAATAGACTGGTTTCTCGGATGGCTCAAACGCAACACCCACCTGGAGAATTGCCATGTCCACGATCTCGACCGCCGAAGCCCAATGCAATGCCTACAACGCGGCCTTTCATGAGTTAGGACTGCGTTGCGTCTGGGATGCCGGGCACTACGCACAGGCGGCAGCAGGCAGCAATGACCGTACCGGTCTGCGCAACTACCTGGCGCAGCATCTGCCGCATCTCTTGTGCGCGCACGACGCCGATTTCCTGATCGAGGCGATCCTGGCGGCCAAGGAGCGGTGCCAAACGCAGCTGAGCGCCACTGGCTGCAATCCAGGGGCCTTCATCAACTGGTCCGAGATCCAGCAACGACAAATTGGGGCATAGGGACGACGCGCCGGCCGCCGATTTTCGAATCTTAACCGTGGTCAAGGAACTACGACATCCGTTCTTCCACAATCTGGCCATCCGCTGAACCTCCCGACCCCGCCGCACGAGAGACCCCTCATGATCCGACACTGGATACGCTTTCAACACCTCGATACCATCCGCTTCGGCACGCTCGAAGGCGACAAGATCCGGATCTTCAAGGGCGATATGTTCGACAGTCCGCGCCGGACCGACCTTGCGGTGAACCTGGCCGAGGTCGAGGTGCTCGCGCCAAGCGTGCCCGGCAAGGTCCTGGCGATGTGGAATAATTTTCATGCGCTCGGCCAGAAGCTGGGCCTGGCGCCGCCAAGCGAGCCGCTCTATCTGATGAAGCCGTCGACGTCCTACCTGGCGCCGGGCGGCACGATCCGCAAGCCGCTGTGCGATGGCAAGGTCGCGTTCGAGGGCGAGCTGGCCATCGTGATCGGCCGCCGCTGCAGCGCGGTGGCGGTGGAAGATGCGCCGGATTATGTGTTTGGCTATACCTGCGCCAACGATGTCACCGTGGGCGAGATCATCGGGCGCGACCCGACCTTTCCGCAATGGGTGCGCGCCAAGGGCTTCGATACCTTCTGCCCGTTCGGGCCGGTCATCGCCACCGGGCTCAACCCGGCCATGCTGGTGGTGCGCACGACCCTGAACGGCGAGGTGCGCCAGGATTACCCGATCAATGACATGGTGTTTTCGGTGGCCGAACTGGTCAGCAAGATATCCCAGGACATGACCTTGGAGCCGGGTGATTTGCTGCTGTGCGGGACGTCGGTCGGCGTCGGCTCGATGCGGCCCGGCAGCGTGGTCGAGGTGGAGATCGACGGCATCGGAAAGCTCATCAATCGGTTCGAGTAGACAGATTCGAGTGAACTATAGGGAGCGGGTCATGAAGATCGCAGTGATCGGAGCGGGGGCCATCGGCGGCCTGGTGGGCGCCAGGCTGGCGCTGGCGGGCGAAGAGGTAACGTTCATCGTCCGGGGCGCCAACCTGGAGGCGATTCGCGCCAACGGCATCAGGCTCATTGAAATGAATGGCGAGGAAAAAGTGGCGTCGCAAGTACGCGCGACCGATGACTACGATGCGGCAGGCCAGCAGGATCTGGTGATCCTCGCGCTGAAGGCGCACCAGGTCGACGGCGTGTCGGCCCAGATCGGCATGCTGTTCGGTCCGCAAACCGTGGTGGTGACGATGCAGAACGGCATACCGTTCTGGTATTTCCACCGCCATGGCGGCGAGTTCGACGGGCGCACGGTGCGCAGCGTCGATGCCGGCGGCGAACTCGCGCGCCGGATTCCACCCGAGCGGGTGCTCGGCTGCGTGGTCTATCCGGCCGCCGAACTGGTGGCGCCGGGCGTGATCCGGCATATCGAAGGCAGCCGTTTTCCTTTGGGAGAACTGGACGGCGCAGAGAGCGAGCGGGTCAAAGAGGTGTCGGCCTGCTTCCAGCATGCCGGCTTCAAGTCGCCGGTGCTGGACAATATCCGCGCCGAGATCTGGCTCAAGCTGTGGGGCAATGTCAGCTTCAACCCGATCAGCGCATTGGCGCATTCGACGCTGGTCGACATCTGCCAATACCCGCTCACGCGCGAGCTGGCGGCGGAGATGATGCGTGAGGCCGAAGCGGTAGCATCCAAACTGGGTATTTCGTTTCGCGTCACGCTCGACCGGCGGATCGAGGGCGCCGCGCAAATCGGCAAGCACAAGACCTCGATGCTGCAGGATGTGGAAGCAGGGCGGGGACCCGAAATCGATGCCCTGGTCGGCTCGGTGATCGAACTGGCGCGCATGACGGGGACACCCACGCCGCATATCGATTCCGCGTATGCGCTGGTGAAGTTGCTGGAGCAGACGATGAGTGAAGAACGTGGCGGGGTAAAGCTGCAGAAGCTGGTGACGACCTGATTGGCCTTGAGAAGCACTCCGCTAGCGAAAGCGTTTTCGCGGTAGCCTCAAAACCGTCGCCCCCGCGGAGGCGGGGGCCCAAGTGTGCAAGCGTCTCGGCATGGCGAGCAGCACTTGGGCCCCCGCCTGCGCGGGGGGCGACGTTCAGGCGCTAACGACAATAGAAAATTCGCCTGCTTCAAATTTTGCCCCGGTTCTTCAACCGGCTCAGCGTCTCTGGCGACAGGTTCAGATACGACGCCAATTCCTTCTTGGGCAGCCGTTCGAACAAATCAGGATGCTTGCGCATGAAGCGGTGCACCCGCCCTGGCGCATCGAGCAAATGCAGCGTGATGGTATGCGCCATGATGCTGCTCATCAGGTTCATGACCTCGTATTCGAACGCCTGCTTCACGGTGCTATGGCTGCGCAGGTAATCGACCCATTGCGGCAGCGGCATGCGCGCTACCCGCACCTTGGTCACGCAGGCGATGCTGAACGGCGTGGGCATCTTGAGGCACCAGGCGGCATAGCTGGTTTCGATATCGCGCTCGGCCGAGAAGCGCAGGATCATTTCCTTGGCGTCCTGATTGCCGACCTGGCGTTTGAGAATGCCATCCAGAATGAAATACTGCGACATTTCATGCACGCCCTGATTGAGCAGCAAATCACCTTTCTGGTGATTTTCGATCGTCAGATACGGCTCGAGCGCGGCCATCTCGCTGTCGCGTAATTCCTTCAGGATGACGTTCTGCTTCAGCTGGAGACGGATGATGTTTCGTTCCGCGTGATTTGCAATAGTCGTCATGAACGCAGCCGTTTAGCGAGATTCTTGCATCATGCGGCCAAAATTGACCATGGTCAATGAGACAAATCAGGCGGGCTGGCTATGATGGTTTGCGGGCCTTGCACACTGCGTTCTGCCCGGATCGATAATTACTGGAGACAGCAATGACAAACCACGTATCGGTAGAGGTGACCGACGGCTTTCATTTGGTAATCGATGCGTTGAAGCATAACGATATCGACACGATTTTCGGCCTGGTCGGCATTCCGATTACCGACCTGGCGCGCCTGGCCCAGGCCGAGGGGATGCGTTTCATCGGCTTTCGTCATGAACAAAACGCCGGCAACGCCGCGGCGATTGCGGGCTACATGACGCAAAAGCCGGGCATCTGCCTGACCGTCTCGGCGCCGGGCTTCCTCAACGGCCTGACCGCACTGGCCAACGCCACCACCAACTGCTTCCCGATGATCCTGATCTCGGGCTCGAGCGAACGCGAAATCGTCGACCTGCAGCAGGGCGACTATGAAGAGATGGACCAGCTGAACGCGGCCAAGCCCTATGCCAAGGCGTCCTATCGCATCAACAAGGCCGAGGACATCGGCATTGGCGTGGCCCGTGCGATCCGCGCCGCCGTCTCGGGCCGCCCGGGCGGCGTCTATCTCGACCTGCCGGCCCAGCTGCTGGCGCAGACGATCGAGGCCGGCCACGGCAAGCGCTCGCTGGTCAAGGTCGTCGATCCGGTGCCGCGCCAACTGCCGGCGCCAGACGCAGTAGAGCGCGCCCTGGCGCTGCTCAAAAGCGCCAAAAAGCCGCTGATCCTGCTCGGCAAGGGCGCCGCCTACGCGCAGGCCGATGACGATATCCGCGCCCTGGTCGAGCGCACCGGCATTCCCTACCTGCCGATGTCGATGGCCAAGGGCCTGCTTCCGGATACCCATCCCCAATCGGCGTCGGCGGCCCGCTCGTATGTGCTGGCCGAAGCCGACGTGGTGGTCCTGATCGGGGCGCGCCTGAACTGGCTGCTGGCCCATGGCAAGGGCAAGACCTGGGGCAAGCCCAAGCAGTTCATCCAGATCGATATCTCGCCGACCGAGATCGACAGCAATGTGGCGATTGCGGCGCCGGTGATCGGCGATATCGGCTCGTGCGTGGCGGCCCTGCTGGGTGGCTTGGACGGCGCCGGTATTGGCAAACCCGATGCCGAGTGGCTTGGCCCGATTGCCGAACGCAAGGACCAGAACATGTCGAAGATGGCGGCGCTGCTGGGTCGCGATGTGGCGCCGATGAACTTCCACACAGCCCTGCGGTCGATTCGCGATGTGCTCAAGCAGCATCCCGACATCAACCTGGTGAACGAAGGCGCGAATACCCTGGACTATGCGCGCAGCATCATCGACCAGTACCAGCCGCGCAAGCGGTTCGACTCGGGTACCTGGGGCATCATGGGCATCGGCATGGGCTATGCGATCGGCGCGGCCGTCGTCAGCGGCAAGCCGGTGGTCGCGATCGAAGGCGACAGCGCGTTCGGCTTTTCCGGCATGGAGCTCGAGACCATCTGCCGCTATGAGCTCCCGGTGACGACCATCATCTTCAACAACAACGGTGTGTACCGCGGCACCGATGTCAATCCGACCGGCGGCAAGGATGTCGCGCCGACCGTGTTCGTCAAGAACGCCCGCTACGACAAGATGATCGAGGCCTTCGGTGGCATCGGCTACAACGTCACCACGCCGGAAGACCTGGCCCGCGCATTGAGCGAGGCGATTGCCGCCGGCAAGCCCGCCCTCATCAACGCCGTGATCGACGAGACTGCCGGCACCGAGAGCGGCCGGCTGACCAATCTGAACCCGCAAAGCGCCGCCAAGAAATAAGGTTACGAACCGCACGACCGCTGGCGCCCCAGGCCGCCGGCGGCGCCCCGCATATCGACTGACAAAAGGAGACTGACATCATGAGCAAACCTCTCGAAGGCATCAAGATCATCGACTTTACCCACGTCCAGGCCGGTCCCGCCTGCACCCAGCTGCTGGCGTGGTTCGGCGCCGACGTGATCAAGGTTGAGCGGCCCGGCGCGGGCGACGTCACGCGCTCGCAGCTGCGCGACATCCCGGGCGTCGACGCCCTGTACTTCACCATGCTGAACAGCAATAAGCGTTCGCTGACGCTCGATACCAAGAAGGCCGAGGGCAAGGAAATCCTGACCAAGCTGATCAAGGAGTCGGACGTGCTGGTCGAGAACTTCGGTCCCGGCGCACTGGACCGCATGGGCTTTACCTGGGAACACATCAAGGAGCTGAACCCGGGCATGATCGTGGCCTCGGTGAAGGGTTTCAGCGACGGTCACCATTATGAAGACCTGAAGGTCTATGAAAACGTGGCGCAGTGCGCCGGCGGCGCGGCCTCGACCACCGGCTTCGACGACGGCCCACCAACCGTCAGCGCGGCCGCACTGGGCGACAGCAATACCGGCATGCACCTGGCAATCGGCATCCTGACCGCGCTGCGCGCCCGCGACACCACGGGCAAGGGGCAGAAGGTGGCGGTCTCGATGCAGGACAGCGTGCTCAACCTGTGCCGCGTGAAGCTGCGCGACCAGCAGCGCCTGGACCGTGTGGGCTATCTGGAAGAATATCCCCAATACCCGCATGGCACCTTTTCCGACGTGGTGCCACGTGGCGGCAATGCCGGCGGTGGCGGCCAGCCGGGCTGGGTGCTCAAGTGCCAGGGCTGGGAAACCGATCCCAACGCCTATATCTACTTCACCATCCAGGGTCACGCCTGGGCGCCGATCTGCAGGGCGATCGGCAAGGAAGAGTGGATCGATGATCCGGCCTACATGACGGCGGGCGCGCGCCAGGACAAGATCTTCGCCATCTTCGGGACGATCGAGGAATGGTTGAAGGACAAGACCAAGTTCGAGGCGGTCAATATCCTGCGCAAGTACGATATTCCTTGCTCGCCGGTGCTGTCGATGAAGGAGATCGCCGCCGATCCATCGCTGCGCGCCAGCGGCACGATCACCGAGGTCGACCACAAGGAACGCGGCAAGTACCTGACCGTGGGCAGCCCCATCAAGTTCTCGGACATGAAGGTCGAGATCACCGGTTCGCCGCTGCTGGGCGAGCACACCGACGAAGTGCTGGAAAGCCTGGGCTACAGCTCGCACCAGATCGCGGCGCTGCATGAGCAGCAGGTGGTTTGAACCCGACACTTTTTGATGAGGCGGAATCTGGTGCGCGCCGGCTGTCTGCGACGCGCACGCGCTTTTTCAGACCAAGGAGACTCCATGCATGCCGAACTCGATTTTCCCCAACTGCTGCAGGCGTTGGGCGATGGCGTCGTCGTCTGCGATGCGGATGGCACGATGACCTTCTGGAACCCGGCCGCGACCCGCATCTTCGGCTTCACTGAAGGCGAGGCGCTTGGACAATCGCTCGACCTGATTATCCCGCAGCGTCAGCGCGAGCGTCACTGGGACGGCTACCACAAGACCATGGCCACGGGCCAGACGCGCTATGGCGCCGACGTGCTGCGCGTCCCGGCGCTGCACAAGGAAGGCAAGCCGCTGTCGATCGCGTTCACCGTGGCGCTCTTGCATGCGCCAGGCGGGGAGGTGTCGTCCATCGTGGCCGTGGTGCGCGACGAGACTGAACGCTGGGGCGAAGAGCGCAAGCTGCGCGCACGCGTCACCCAGCTCGAGACGGCCCAGGCCTGATCGCCCGGGCAAACCGGATCAGCCGGCGTCACCACCCGGCGGAGGCGGCGGCATATGCTCGCGCCGGTGCTCCAGCAACGCCTCGATTACCATTGGACTGAGTCCGTCGCCATTCTCGCTGTCGATATGCGCGAACAGCTGGCTGCGCATGCGCGGCGCCCAGAAGCGCTGCAGGTGATTGGCGATTTCGGTGCGGCCCTCCTGGCGGTCCGGGTAGGATTCGAAAAAGGCGCCGATCTGGTTGGCCATGGTGACCAGGTTGTCGATGTTCATGCGGTTTCCATTGCGATATTGGCGCCATGTGCGTAGGCGGTGAAGTCGTCGCCGCGCGCAAACGCGACCAGGGTGAGGCCGCAGCCCAATGCGGTGCGCACGGCCAGCGCGGTGGGGGCGGAGATGGCCACCATCGCGGCAATGCCGGCCGTGGCCGCCTTCTGCACCATCTCGACGCTGGCGCGGCTGGTGATCAGGCAAAAACCGTCGGCCAGGTCGGCGCCATGCAGGTGCAGGCCGCCGATCAGCTTGTCGAGTGCGTTATGCCGGCCCACGTCCTCGAACGCCGCGCGCGGCATGCCGTCACGGCCGCACCACAGCGCCGCATGGGTGGCGCCGGTGAGGCGGTTGAGCGGCTGCTGTTGCCTTGCCTGCGCCACCGCCCGGCGAATCGCCGCGCCTGTCAGGCCCTGGACCGGCGCCAGGTAGGGCAGGGGACGGATCACCTGGGCCAGGCTGTCGACGCCGCACAGGCCGCAGCCGGTGCGCCCGGCCAGGCTGCGCCGACGCGCCTTGAGGCGCATGAAGGCGCCGGCGGCGATCTCGATGTGGGCGGTGATGCCGGCCGCGCCCGCCACGATCTCGACGCCATAAAACTCGGCCGGCGACGCCACCAGGGCTTCGCTCAGCGAAAAGCCGAGCGCGAACGCTTCGAGGTCGGCTGGCGTGGCCAGCATCACCGCGTGCGAGATGCCGTTATATTCGAGCGCGACCGGCACTTCCTCGGCCAGCGCGTCCTGCGCACTGCTGGCCACGCCAGCGCGCACGCGCGCTACCGCCATGCGCGCGCTCGGCGCGCAGCCGGCCGGGTCGTCCAGCCCGGTGTGCGCATCGATGCCGGCAGCGCACATCATGCGACCGGCTCCGCCAGGCCCAGCTGCACCTGGTTGAAGCGGGCGTATTCCAGCTGCCAGTCCGACTGCTGCTGGACATGCATCACCTGCACCGCCGTCACCTTGTATTCGGGGCAGTTGGTGGCCCAGTCCGAATTTTCGGTCGTGATGACGTTGGCGCCCGATTCGGGGAAGTGGAAGGTGGTGTAGACCACGCCCGGCTGCATGCGCTCGGTGATCATCGCCCGCAGCACGGTCTCGCCTGCGCGGCTGTGCACGCCGACCCACTGGCCATCTTCGATGCCGCGTTCCTGCGCATCGTGCGGGTGGATCTCGAGGCGGTCCTCGGCGTGCCAGCGCACGTTCTCGGTGCGGCGCGTCTGCGCGCCGACGTTGTACTGCGACAGGATGCGGCCGGTGGTCAGGATCAGCGGATACTTGCGCGTGACTTTCTCGTCGGTGGCCACGTATTGCGTGATGATGAAGCGCCCCTTGCCGCGCACGAAGCCATCGACGTGCATGGTGGGCGTGCCGTCGGGCGCATTGTCGTTGCACGGCCACTGGATGCTGCCCAGTTCGTCGAGCCGCCGGTAGCTCACGCCGCTGAAGGTCGGCGTCAGGCGCGCGATCTCGTCCATGATCTCGGACGGATGGCGGTAGTGCATCGGATACCCCAGGCGGTTCGACAGCGCGACGGTGACTTCCCAGTCGGCGTAGCCGGCCCGTGGCGGCATCACCTTGCGCACGCGCGAGATGCGGCGTTCTGCATTCGTGAAGGTGCCGTCTTTTTCCAGGAACGAGGAACCGGGCAGCAGCACGTGGGCATACTTGGCTGTCTCGTTCAAGAAGATATCCTGCACCACGATGCACTCCATGGCCTCCAGCGCCGAGGTGACGTGCTGGGTGTTCGGGTCGGACTGGACAATGTCTTCGCCCTGGCAATACAGGCCCATGAAGCTGCCATCCAGCGCCGCTTCGAACATGTTCGGAATGCGCAGCCCCGGTTCGGCCTGCAGCGGCACGCCCCACGCCTGTTCGAACAGGGTGCGCACGGTGGTGTCCGAGACGTGGCGGTAGCCCGGCAGTTCGTGCGGGAAGGAGCCGATATCGCAGGAACCCTGCACATTATTCTGCCCGCGCAGCGGATTGACGCCGACACCGAGGCGGCCAACGTTCCCCGTGACCATGGCCAGGTTGGCGATGCCCATCACGGCGGTCGAGCCCTGCGCATGTTCGGTCACGCCGAGGCCGTAGAAGATCGCGCCATTGCCCCCCAGCGCAAACAGGCGGGCGGCTTCGCGCACCTGCTGGGCCGGCACGCCGGTGATCGCTTCAGTCGCTTCCGGCGAATTGTCGGCTCGTGAAACAAATGCGCGCCACTGCTCGAAAGCGCGCAGGTCGCAGCGCTCGGCGATGAAACTGTCCGCCATCAGGCCCTCGGTGACGATCACGTGGGCCAGCGCGCTGACGATCGCGACATTGGTGCCGGGACGCAGCTGCAGGTGGTAGTCGGCGCGGATGTGGGCGGACTTGACGAGGTCGATGCGGCGCGGATCGATGACGATCAGGCGCGCACCCTGGCGCAGGCGCTTCTTCATGCGCGAGGCGAACACCGGGTGGCCGTCGGTCGGGTTGGCGCCGATGACCAGGATCACGTCGGATTTTTCCACCGACTTGAAAGTCTGGGTGCCGGCCGACTCGCCCAGCGTCGTTTTGAGGCCGTAGCCGGTCGGCGAGTGGCACACGCGGGCGCAGGTATCGACGTTGTTGTTGCCAAACGCCGCGCGCACCAGCTTTTGCACCAGATAGCCTTCTTCATTCGTGCAACGCGACGAGACGATGCCGCCGATCGCATCCTTGCCGTGCTTGGCCTGGATGCGCTTGAATTCCGATGCTGCGTAATCGAGGGCCTCGTCCCACGACACTTCCTTCCACGGATCGGTGATCTTCGCGCGGATCATGGGTTTGAGGATGCGGTCCTTGTGGCTGGCATAGCCCCACGCAAAGCGCCCCTTGACGCACGCATGGCCCTCGTTGGCCTTGCCATCCTTGGCCGGCACCATGCGCACCACCTGGTTGCCCTTCATCTCGGCCTTGAGCGAGCAACCGACGCCGCAATAGGCGCAGGTCGTGGTGATGCTGTGCTCGGCCTGGCCGAGCCAGATGACCGATTTCTCGGTCAGGGTGGCGGTGGGGCAGGCCTCGACGCAGGCGCCGCACGAGACGCACTCGGATTCCATGAACGATTCGCTCTGGCCGGCCGCAACGCGGGCATCGAAACCGCGCCCCGAGATCGTCAGTGCGAAGGTGCCTTGCGTTTCTTCGCAGGCGCGCACGCAGCGGTTGCAGACGATGCATTTCGAGGAATCGAAGGTGAAGTAGGGATTGCTCTCATCCTTCTTCAGTGTTAAATGGTTGGCGCCTTCGTAGCCGTAGCGTACCTCGCGCAGGCCGGTCACGCCGGCCATGTCCTGCAGCTCGCAGTTGCCGTTGGCGGGGCAGGTCAGGCAGTCGAGCGGGTGGTCGGAGATGTACAGCTCCATCACGCCCTTGCGCACCTCTTGCAGCTTGGGCGACTGGGTGCGCACGACCATGCCCGCTTCGGCCGGCGTGGTGCACGATGCCGGATAACCGCGCCGTCCTTCGATCTCCACCAGGCACAGGCGGCAGGAGCCGAACGGCTCCAGGCTGTCGGTGGCGCACAGCTTCGGGATATTGATACTGTTCAGGGCCGCCGCGCGCATCAGCGAGGTCCCGGCCGGGACGGTGACGAAATTACCGTCGATGCTCAGGGTGATCATCTGGGTATCGACATCGATCTCGATCGCCGGCGTGCCGAAATCGCGGGTGAGGATGGTCTCGATCATTCTGTTCTCCTAGGCTGCGACTCAGGCGGCCAATGTGTCGCCGGCCACCTGGCCGAAGTCTTGCGGGAAGTGGTTCAGCGCCGACAGCACCGGGTAGGGCGTCATGCCGCCCATGGCGCACAGCGAACCGTTGAGCATGGTGTCGCACAGGCTGCGCAGCAGGATCACCTGCTGCGCGCGCTCGGTGCCGGCGCGGATCTTGTCGATCACCTCCACGCCGCGGGTCGAGCCGATGCGGCAAGGCGTGCACTTGCCGCAGGATTCGACAGCGCAGAACGCCATCGCATAACGCGCCAGGCCGGCCATGTCGGCGCGGTCGTCGTGGACCACGATGCCGCCATGGCCCAGCACCGCCCACAGGCCGGCGAAGGCTTCGTAGTCGAGCGGGGTATCCCACTGCGACTCCGGCAGATAGGCGCCGAGCGGGCCGCCCACCTGCACCGCCTTGATCGGCCGGCCGCTGGCGCTGCCGCCGCCGTAGTCGATCAGGATCTCGCGCAGCGTGGCGCCGAACGCGAGTTCGATCAGGCCGCCGTGCTTGATATTGCCGGCCAGCTGGACCGGCAGGGTGCCGCGCGAGCGACCCATGCCGAAGTTCTGGTAATACTCCGCTCCCTGGTCGAGAATGATCGGCACCGACGCCAGCGACAGCACATTGTTGATGACGGTCGGCTGGCCGAACAGGCCGGCGAGTGCGGGCAATGGCGGCTTGGCGCGCACCACGCCGCGCTTGCCCTCGATGCTCTCCAGCAGGGCGGTTTCTTCGCCGCAGATGTAGGCGCCGGCGCCCTTGCGCACCTCGAGCGCGAAGGCGCGCCCGCTGCCGGCGACATCGGGCCCGAGCAGGCCGGCGCGCGTGGCCGTTTGAATCGCGTCATTGAGCGCGGCGATCGCATGCGGATACTCGCTGCGCACATAGATGAAACCACGGGTGGCGCCGACCGCGAGCCCGGCGATCGTCATGCCCTCGATCAGGACGAAGGGATCGCTTTCCATGACGATGCGGTCGGCGAAGGTGCCCGAGTCACCCTCGTCGGCATTGCAGACGATGTATTTTTGTGTGCCCGGCGCGCGCAGCACCGTGTTCCACTTGATCCCGGTAGGGAAGGCGGCGCCGCCCCGTCCGCGCAGGCCCGAGGCCGTCACCGCGGCGACGATGTCGGCGCCGGCCATGCGGGTTGCCCGGCGCAGGCCCCGGTAGCCGCCGTGGGCTTCATAGTCGCCAAGCGAGCGCGGATCGGTGATGCCGCAGCGGGCGAAGGTCAGGCGGGTCTGCCTGGCCAGGTAGGGAATCTGCTCGACCAGGCCGAGCGCCAGGGGGTGCGTGGATGCGCCGTTGTGAAAGCCGGATGCGAACAGGGCGGCCACGTCGGCTTCGTCGACGCTGCCGAAGCCGATGCGGCCGGCGGGCGTCTCGACTTCGACCAGCGGTTCGAGGTACAGCAGGCCGCGGGTGCCGTTGCGGACCAGTTCGATGGCGACGCCGCGCTGCGCCGCCTCGCGCACGATGGCGGTGGCGACGTCGTCGGCGCCCAGGGCCAGCGCTGCCGAATCGGCGGGGACGAAGATGCGCACGCTCATACCGCCTCCTCGACGCGGGTCGCCCTGGCGATCAGCCTGTCGAAACGTCCCGGCGTCACGCGTGCATGGACGGCGTCGTTGATCATGATGGCGGGCGCGGTGGCGCACTGCCCAAGGCAGTACACCGGCTCCAGGGCGAAGCCGCCATCCGGCGTATGCGCGTGCAGCTCGCATCCCAGGGCCTGGCTGACGTGCGCCAGCAATGCGTCGCCGCCCATGCTCTGGCACGCCTCGGCGCGGCAGATCTCTACCCTGCAGCGCGCCGGCGGCGTGGTCTTGAAATAGTGGTAGAAGGTGATCACGCCATGGACCTCGGCGCGCGACAGGTTGAAACTCTGCGCCAGGCCCTCGACCGCATCGGGCGGGATGAAGCCGAGGCGGTCCTGGATCGCATGCAGCACCGGCAGCAGCAGGTCCTGGCTGAGCCGGTCGTGCTGCGCGTGCAGGTCGAGGATCTCGCCAATGGCGCGCTTGGCGGCAGTGGTATCTGCTGGGTTCATGGTGTCTCCATGTCTGCCTTGCATATGTTCTTGAGAACATATATAACGGCGTTTATCAGGATAGTGAATCCAGAGTAGCACCCGTTTCACCGACGTTCAATATGAAGGATTTTGCATATGATCAGAGTGGAGATACGGCCGGACTGGATCGTGCGCGATGCCGCCGGTGTGCCGACCGCGCTGCCGGCGCTGCTCGAATTGCTGCTGGCGGTGAGCCAGCTGGGCTCGATCAGCAAGGCGGCCACGGCGCGCGGCATGTCCTACCGCCACGCCTGGGGCCTGCTGCAGCAGTTTTCAAAGCAGTTCGGCGTGGAGCTGGTCTACAAGGTGCGCGGGCGCGGCACGGTGCTGTCTCCGCTCGCCGAAAAGCTGATGTGGGCCGACCAGCGCATCCATGCCCGCCTGACGCCGACGCTCGACAGCCTGGCGTCCGAACTGCAGCAGGAGCTGGCGCGCGTGATGGCCGCCGACGCCCAGGTCGTGCGCATGACCGCCTCGCACGGCTTCGCGGTGGCCGCACTGGTGAAGCAGCTCAACGAGCAGGGCGTCACGGTCGACATCAATTATCGCGGCAGTACCGACGCGGTAGCGGCGCTGGCGCGCGGCGAATGCGACCTGGCGGGCTTTCACCTGCCGGTGGGGGAATTCGAGGGGGCAGCGGCGGCCAAGTACCGGCCCTGGCTCGACCCGGAGCGCCACGCGCTGCTCCACCTGGCGTATCGCATGCAGGGGATGTTCGTGGCCAAGGGTAATCCGCAGCACGTCACCGGCCTGGCCGACCTGGCGCGCCCGGAGCTGCGCTTCGTGAACCGCCAGAAGGGGTCGGGGACCCGGGTGCTGCTCGAGCTGCTGCTGGCGCATGCGGGCCTGGATCCGGCCCTGATCAACCGCTCCGGCAGCGCTGAATTCACCCATGCGGCGGTAGCCGCCTACGTCGCCAGCGGCATGGCCGACGTGGGCTTCGGCGTCGAAACGGCGGCGCGCCGCTTCGATCTCGATTTCATCCCCGTCATTCGCGAGCAGTATTTCCTGGCCTGCAATGCCAGCGCCCTGGACACACCGCTGTTGCGCTCGGCGCAGGCCGGAATGGCAAGCGCCGCGTTCAAGGAGGTGCTGTCGGCGCTGCCCGGCTACGATGGCGCGCTGTGCGGCGCCCGGCTGGACATGCGCTCGTTCTTCCAGGAGCCGAACAAGGGAAATTGAAAGCGCTGTGGCTGGCCTCATCGGAACGGAGACGCGCGAGGTACTCGCCAGCCGTTCAATGGTACCGAGCCGATATTCTCGCTCGATCGGAAAAGCGGCGATCCGAGGCGAATGCGCGAAACGGCGCTCACCTTGTGGTCTACCCGAGCGATGTAGGTCGCTTCTCCGACCTTGCCGCCCACGACGAGAGACTTGCCCGGGGCTTTATCGCAAACGCGGGTCGCCACTGATCGTGGCATTGAAAAATCTCACCACCTTGTCGTTGAAGCTATCGTGAAACGCCGCTCTGTCGAAGCCGGGCTTGCTCGAACAAATAGCCGGTGCGATTAGCGCCATCGCATCGCTGCATGGTGCCAGGAAATCGTAGTGCCCAGCGAGTTGCACGACGTGGTACTCCGGTTCCGCAGGCATGGCTCGTCGTACAGCTTCTGTGAAACGGGGCGGTGGCAGGACCACGTCGTCGGCGGCACCCCATAGCTGTACCGGTACTTTAACGGCTTGCAGTCCAGCTGGCTCAAATGTAAATCCCAACGCAGGGGCGATGACGACTGCCGTCTTGATCCGGGAATCACCACCGAGGTTTGACTCGGACGGTGCAAGCTTGGCGGTTGACGTTTTTGCGATCTGCCGGCACGCAAAATCGTCAGGGTACTCGTGGCACATTGGCGCTACTTTGGCGAGATCAGGAATACCGCCAATGTTCACCAAAGCTGTAAAACCTCCAGCGGAAAAGCCGAACATTCCGATCTTCTGGGGATCGATACTTGCACGGCTGTCCCAGGATGCCAGCATGTGGTCGATGACATGGCGCATCTGTCTGGAACGGTCCATGACCAAAATGCTGCGGCTCTGGTCCGCATAATTGTCGCCAGCGTGGGTAACTGCAGCGACGACATAGCCTGCGTTTGCCAATGCGATCGCAGTGTCGTAGTGATTTAAAAATGAGCCACCGGTTCCATGCGAAATGACCACGAGCGGCAACGCTTGGCCGTCGATCGAACTGTTGAAGGCCACCGACATCGTGGTTGGCCCCATGGTAACGGGCCTCGGTGTGGCCGCGCTTGGATACCAGATGCCGATCTCAAGCGGCTTGCCGGCAGGATCTGCAGCATAGCCACGCTGGAACCCCGCAGCCTGGACACTGGCTGCCGCGAATGCCATTGCCACGGCCGTCAAGAAGGAATACGTCCTCGATCTAACAACGTTCATCATGGGGTCACCTCAGTCGATTTATTCAGAAAGGATGCTGCGTAAATAGGCGACGTGGGCATCGAATGCGGACTTGCCAGTTCTGGACATGGCGATGCGCGTACGGGGCTTTTTCCCTGCGAAATCTTTCTCGACAACGATATAGCCGGCGTTCTCGAGCGTGCCGAGATGCGCGCCAAGGTTGCCTTCGGTCGCATCGACGATCGCGCGCAAACGCACGAACTCCAGCTGCTCGCCAAATGGCAGTGCATTCAAGGCCGCCATGATCTTTAAACGGACCGATTGATGGATGACGTCATTGAACTGTGCCACGTCACACCTGCTTGAGCCACACGCTCGTCAGGATCAGGGAAGTGCCGCCCACGACGGCCATCCATGCATTGAAGTGACTTTGCAGGAAGAAAAACCCGAACATCGTGCAGGCTGCGATGAGAAAACCCGTTACGACCAGTCGGCGCCCGTGCCATATGCCAAACAGGACATAGATGGTAGCGACAATCATGGGGATTAATGCAGACACCTGCTTGCCGGAATCCGGCGGCAAAATGCAAAAGACCGTGATCGCGAAAGCGACAATTGTCAGGATGGAAGCAAGCAGCCGGCCGGCGGCGCTGGCTGCTCGCTGATGCACCAGCACGATGTAGATCGAGAGCGCTGCACCAATGCAGTCAGCGATCAACCAGACCTGTCCTGCCTTCGTGGGAAATGCATCAGTCAGACCATAGGCCAGCATCCAGACACAGCCCCACAGGGCAAGATGCGGCGATGCCTTCGCATATTTGTACAAGGATGAGCTGCGATCCTGGGTTGTTCTCAAGTCACGTAATGCGGCTGCGGCCTGCTCCTTCGAGATCGTCATCTCTCACCTCCGGCGAAATTTGATCAACTCTATCACGCAGAGTACTCTGGAGTAAACGAATTCGACGCCGTTTTGTTGCTTTGGCGCATTTCCCTCGGCTTGGCATCGGTGTACGCCGATTGGCGCTGATATCTGGACTTCTGATGGAGAACAGCAGCGAACAAACGCACAGCCGCCACCTCCAAATAACACGGCCCGCGCAAGGCGAGCCGTGAGTAGATGACCGTGTGCCGAACGTTGTCAGCTTGGGGTCATCTGTACTTCCCTGCTGGTTTCAATCGCAATGACGTTGTTCTGAACTTCATTGCGACGAAAGACGTAGCCCGTTCAGGCGAAATTCTTGTTCACGAATTCCCAGTTAGCGACATTCCAGAACGCGTCCAGGAACTTGGCGCGCGCGTTGCGGTAGTCGATGTAATAGGCGTGCTCCCAGACGTCGGCGGTCAGCAGCGGCACGTCGGTGGTGGTCAGTGGGGTGGCGGCATTCGAGGTGTTGACGATGTCGACGCTGCCGTCGGCCTTTTGCACCAGCCAGGTCCAGCCCGAACCGAAGTTGCCGAGTGCCGACTTGTTGAACTCTTCCTTGAACTTCTCGACCGAACCCCACTTGGCGTTGATCGCATCCAGTGCCTTGCCGGTTGGCGCGCCGCCGCCGTTCGGGCTCATGCAGTTCCAGAAGAAGGTGTGGTTCCAGACCTGGGCCGAATTGTTGAACACGCCGCCGGTCGACTTCTTGATGATCTCTTCCAGCGACATGTTCTCGAACTCGGTGCCCTTGATCATGTTGTTCAGGTTGGTCACATAGGTCTGGTGGTGCTTGCCGTGGTGGTATTCCAGGGTCTCGGCCGAGATGTGCGGTTGCAGGGCGTCTTTTGCATACGGCAGCGCCGGCAGGGTGTGTTCCATGTTCGAATCCTTAGTGATTGGGAAAGATTGCTGTTCTGATAGCGCCGCTATTCTAGCCGTTCTGATGCAGGATTGCAGGCAGGCATTGCTATCGGTTCCCGATCACTCCAGGACGGCCTGGACCGAGGCCACGCCCACCTCGGCGCTGCCGTTGGCCAAACGCACCGACAGCGTGTCGCGCGCATGGATGTGCGCCGGGTCGCGCACGATCTGGCCTTTGCCGTCACGCACGATCGCGTAGCCGCGTTCCAGCGTGCGCTGCGGGTTGAGCAGCTCCAGCTGGGCCGCGAGGCCGTTCAAGGCTTCGCGGCGCGACTTGAGCTGGCTGCCCAGGCGCGCGTTCAGGTGGCGGCTGTCGGACGCCAGGCGCGCGCGCAGGGCGCGCGTGTCGGGACGGTGGCGCGCCACGCGCTGCTGCAGCTGCGCCAGTTGCAGCTTGTGGCGGTTCACCGGCAGCTTGACCCCATGCGTCATGGCGGTGGCCAGAGCGAGCAACTGCAGGCGCTGGTGGCCGATCCGGGTCGATGGACTGAGCAGGCGCCGGCTCAGGTGATCCAGGCCCTGGCCGGCGTCGGCCAGGCGCCGCTCCATGGCGCGCTGCAGGTCGAGCGCGTCGCCCTGGAGCGAGGCGAGCCAGTCGGCGCGCGGCGTGGCGGCCAGCTCGGCCGCCGCGGTCGGCGTGGCGGCGCGCACGTCGGCGGCGAAGTCGGCGATGGTGACGTCGGTCTCGTGGCCCACGCCCGCGATCACGGGGATCGCGCAGGCGTCGATCGCGCGCGCCACGCATTCCTCGTTAAAACTCCACAAGTCCTCGATCGAGCCGCCGCCGCGGCACACCAGCAGCACGTCGACCTCGGCACGGCGCGAGGCCGTCATGATCGCTTCGGCAATCTTGTCGGCGGCGAACTGGCCCTGGACCGGGGCAGGGTAGAGCACGATGCGCACGTGCGGCGCGCGCCGGCGCAGCGCGGTCAGCACATCGCGCAGGGCGGCCGCCTGCGGGCTGGTGACGATGCCGATGCTGCGCGCGAACAGCGGCAGCGGACGCTTGCGGTCAGCGTCGAACAGGCCTTGCGCGGCCAGCTTTTCCTTCAGGCGCAGGAAGGCTTCGTACAGCTGGCCGACGCCGGCGCGGCGGATCGCCTCGACATTGATCTGGTAGTCGCCGCGCGCACCGTACAACGTCACCAGTGCGCGTACCTCGACCTTGTCGCCTTCGCGCGGCGTGAAGCCGGCCATCTGCGCACGGCTGCGGAACATCACGGCGCGCACCTGGGCCGCGTCGTCCTTGAGCGTGAAATACCAGTGGCCCGAGGCGGCGCGCGTGAAGTTGGAGATCTCGCCGCCGATCCACACCAGCGGGAAACTGCGCTCGAGCAGGCGCGCCACTTGCTGGTTGAGGGCGGTGACGGAGAGGACGGCAGGAGCGGTGAAGGCAGGATCGGCGTCGGTCGGCTGTTGCATGATGTGCTGGTCGAAACGGTAAAAACGCCCATTATGCATGGCGCAGCGGGCGCACAGCATTTTCATGTCCAGCGCCGCCAGGTCAAGAGCTGATGTTGCTGCTTTTCAATGCAATCTATTGAAATCCTTTTTAAATCAATGACTTGACGAAAGGTCGAGGCCGTTTGAGAGGGATTTATCCACAAAAACTGTGGGGAACTCACCCCCGCATCAAGGCGCTGCGCAGGGAACAGGCAGAAGGCGAAGAATTATTTCAAATCAGTTACTTAACTTCATTGCCGAAGCGTTGATCACAAAGTTGTCCACAGAATCTGTGCAAATAAAACGCCAGGACAGCACGGCCGCACCACCTGCATGTGACGCATCCGGTCGCGCCGTCAGGCGGGGGAGGGCGCTGCCTCGTTTTGAGGCATGGGTAGTTATCGTCATTTAAATCAATCACTTAGCAAACAAAGATGATGCTTTATCACACTCTTATCCACAAAAAATGTGCATATAGCGAATAATGTCTGTGCCCAGGGCTGCAGCGCCAAATATTGCAAGAGGAAATAACCTGCAAAGCATATTTTATTGGCAAATCAGCGCTTATGCATCATTTTTGAGCAGTGACGTTTTATTGAGGTAAATCAAAGGCTTAGTGTCATAAAAGTGCGCTTGCACACACTTTTGTCCACAAATAGTGTGCGAAACCGAGCACGACAGTAAGCAGATAACGCCAGTGTTTCGCTGCCAGTAATTTAAGCTGGACAATCAAACGCAATGAAATCAAGGACTTGGAGAGGGCTGCAGGCCCTTGCACACAATTTTGTCCACAGAATTTGTTCGCAACTACAGCTTTTCGATGCGCAACTCGCTAAATGCTCGCTCAGCAACATCCGATTGAGCCAAGTCATGAGGCTGCCGTTTTCTTGCGCAGGCTCAGAAACCCCTTACAAATCAAGGTGCTTGCGCCACCTCGAGCCCATTGCGCACAATTTTATCCACAGAAGTTGTGAAGAACTCTACTTGCCGCCACGCTGCCAACTTGCTACATTGCCGCATTGATTTCTTTCCTATCAGGAGTATCTCTTGCTCGCCATTTTCCAAGCCGCAGGTTGGCCTATCTGGTTCCTGCTGGTCGCGTCGATCATTGCTGTTGCCCTGATCGTCGAACGTCTGATTACCCTGCGTCGCGAGAAGATCCTGCCCCGCAACCTGCTCGATGAAGTCATCCGGGTCTACCGCAGCGGCAAGGTCACCCCGGACGTGGTGGACAAGCTGGAACAGAATTCCCCGCTCGGCACCGTGCTGGCGGCCGCGCTGCGCAATGTCGACGCCCCACGCGACGTCATGAAGGAATCGATCGAAGAAGCCGGCCGTGGCGTGACCCAGAACCTGGAACGCTTCCTGACCACGCTCGGCACCATCGCCTCGCTGGCGCCGCTGATGGGCCTGTTCGGCACGGTGGTCGGCATGATCGAGATCTTCGGCGTCTCGAGCCCGACCGGCGGCAATAACCCGGCTCAGCTGGCGCACGGCATCTCGGTGGCGCTGTACAACACCGGTTTCGGCCTGGCGATCGCCATGCCGGCCCTGGTCGCCTACCGCCACTTCCGCAACCTGGTCGACACCTATGTCGTCGACATGGAACTGCAGGCGGTGAAATTTGTCGACGTCGTGCACGGTGCCCGCAAATGATGGACTTTCGCCGCGGCCGCAAGCGCGAGGATCCGGAGATCAACCTGATCCCGTTCATCGACGTGCTGCTGGTGGTCCTGATTTTTGTGATGGTCTCGACCACCTACAGCAAGTTCACCGAGCTGCAGATCACGCTGCCGACGGCCGAGGCCGAGAAGCAGCTTGAAAAGCCGTTCGAGATCAATGTGACGGTGGATGCCAAGGGTAACTACACGGTCAATAACACGCCGGTGAGCTTCCACAACGTGGCCGGCCTGGCGCAGGACATGAAGAACGCCGCGCGCACGTCCGACGGCCAGATCGTGGCCAGCCCGGTCGTGATCGTCAACGCCGACCAGTTCGCGATGCACCAGATGGTGATCAATGTGCTGGAAGCGGCACGCGTGGCCGGCTACGACAAGCTGACCTTCGCGGCCCAGACCGGCGGCGCCAAATAAACCCCGCGGCGCGTCTCCCACGCGCCGCATCGCTCCTCCCGATGTCTCACTCCCTCGAATCGACCTTTACCCACGCCTGGCTCAGGCGCGGGCCGCTGGCATGGGCGCTGCTGCCGCTGGCGCTGCTGTTCCGGATGCTCGCCGCGCTACGCCTGCTGCTGTTTCGCCTTCGCCTGAAAAAAGCCGAACGCTTGCCGGTGCCGGTCATCGTGGTCGGGAATATTTTCATTGGCGGGACCGGCAAGACGCCGCTGACGATCTGGCTGGCCGAGAGCCTGCGCGCGGCCGGCCTGCGGCCCGGCGTGATCTCGCGCGGCCATGGCGGCAAGGACAGCGCGCCGCGCGCCGTCACCCTGCAATCCGACCCGCGCGATGTGGGCGACGAGCCGCTCCTGATCGCGACGCGCGCGGCCTGCCCGGTGGTCGTGGGCCGCCAACGGGCCGAAGCGGGTCGCACCCTGCTCGCACTGCATCCCGAGGTCAATGTCCTGATCACCGACGACGGCCTGCAGCACTACGCGTTGGCGCGCGACGTCGAGATCGTGCTGTTCGACGGCCGCGGCGTGGGCAACGGCTGGCTGCTGCCGGCCGGTCCGCTGCGCGAGCCACCCTCGCGCCGGCGCGATTTCACGGTGGTGAATGCGCCCGAGATCACGCCGGCCCTGGCCGACGCGGTCGGCGGACAGCCCTGGCGCATGGCGCTGGCCGGCGACGTCGCCGAACCGCTGCAGGGCGGGGCGCGCGTGCCCTTGGCCCACATGCGCGATAAACGCATCGTCGCCGCAGCCGGTATCGGCAATCCGGGCCGCTTCTTCAACATGCTGCGCGCCAGCGGATTGACGATCACGGAACTGCCGCTGCCCGACCACCACGACTTCCTCGACGCGCCTTTTGCGAACCTCGACACCGAGATCATCCTGATCACCGAGAAGGATGCAGTAAAATGTCGGCAAATTGATCATCTAAAGGACGATCCGCGCTTGTGGGTCGTGCCGGTGACGGCGCAGCTCGACCTGCGCCTCGCTGAACAAATCGTGGAGAAATGTCGTGGACGCTCGCTTGCTTGATATCCTGGTCTGCCCCCTGTGCAAGGGACCGCTTGAACTCGACAAAAAGGCCCAGGAACTGACCTGCAAGGCCGACCGCCTGGCCTATCCGATCCGCGACGGCATCCCGATCATGTGGGCCGACCAGGCGCGCAAGATCGAGCCAGCCTGACGCGGTATGGGCTTTACCGTCATCATCCCGGCGCGCCTGGCGTCGACGCGCCTGCCGAACAAGCCGCTGGCCGACCTGGGCGGCAAACCCATGGTCGTGCGCGTGGCTGAACGCGCCCGCGCATCCGGCGCCACGCGCATCATCGTCGCCACCGACCATGAAGACATCGCCGAGGCCTGCGCGGCGCATGGCGTCTCTGCCGTGCTGACCCGCGCCGATCATCCGTCCGGCACCGACCGCATCGCCGAAGTCGCGCACGTGCTCGGCCTGGCCGAGGACGAAGTGGTGGTCAACCTGCAGGGCGACGAGCCGCTGATCGACCCGGCGCTCCTCGATGCCTGCGCCGCGCGCATCGACGCGAATGTGCCGATGGCGACCTGCGCCCATCCGATCGTCGATGCCGCCGACCTGTTCAATCCGAATGTGGTCAAGGTGGTGCTCGACAAGCTGGGCCGCGCGCTGTATTTTTCGCGCGCCACCATTCCGTGGCACCGCGACGCCTTCGCCCAGACCCAGGAATCGCTCCCGCTCGGCTATGTGCCGCTGCGCCATGTGGGCCTCTACGCCTACAGCAACGCCTTCCTGCAAGCCTATCCGGAGCTGGATGCCTCGCCGCTCGAATCGATCGAAGCGCTCGAGCAACTGCGCGTGCTGTGGCATGGCTACCCGATTGCCGTGCATGTCACGGAACATGCGCCGCAGGGTGGCGTCGACACGCCCGATGACTTGGCCAGGGTACGCCTGCATTACACGTCTTGATGTACACCACAAGGTTGTCATGAGGCCGTCTGCGGTGGATCAATAATCCCTGCCGCTGGGGCCCAGAACTGGCTTTTAAGCCAACTTTTGTGGTAACTTTCGTGTCAAGAAGGCTTGGCAAAACCAAACATAATTACTACACTCCCCTCCAATTTTCATTATTTTCTAGAATCTCAGGAAACTCATGCGTCT
>Ga0265797_10003685_pt1 | contig 24327 bp, 30 predicted proteins | sample P2T30metagenome_FD_192433 | JGI IMG/M metagenome (GOLD analysis project Ga0265797, IMG submission 192433) | Plant litter microbial communities from East Loma Ridge, Irvine, California - P2 T30 | ecosystem: Environmental > Terrestrial > Plant litter > Unclassified | place: USA: California... | reverse complement strand
GTTCGCAAGAGAGAATCGCTCCCATTCCAGCTTCGCTCTGGTCCTTGAGGGGCATATAGAACCCTGAACCTCGGAGTTTGGATTGCCACGTAGGTATGTAGTACTTTGGCATCATCCGCGAGAACGTCTTGCTTTTGTCCGAGTAGACTTAAATGCTCATGGGCGTGCACTCTAGGTCTGAGATTGGAAGCGTGTAGCGTGGCAACGGGCTCCTTCTCGATGATGCTGGAAGATGTTGGAAGGATGAGAAGATGACATCGAATGTGGCCTCCATTTGAGCTTAATTTGAGATAAGCTCATCAATCTCGAGGCTTGATCGGATTAATGGCAAGTTACAAGACACTACCGGTGACGATCGAACGACCCTGATTTTTCTCGAGGGCCATGTGCTCATATCTCAGCGAGCGCCGATTCCTGCCGGCTGCGAAGAGCTCAGTAATCAAAGGGCTAGGATGTCGGCTTGCAGACTTATCTCTCTGTCCTTGTTCGAAGATGAGAACATGCAGAATTATTTCCCAGTAAGTCGATATGTCGACTTGCATGCTACGATGCTCTCCTACTATCCGTCCCTTCCATTCTTGACTTTAGGGAGAAGAGGCGCAGGTGATCCTCCGGTAAAGTCGGCGTCCGTTGTCCAGCGTAAACTCCGAACTAGGTGAGTGTTCATGCTGCGCCTTGCAAACTTTCCATACATCATACTGGGCATGTAGAGAGACCAGGCAAAGTCCGCATGTGCGAACAGTATATAAGAGGCACGAAAAGCAACCCAGATGGTAAACCACACCCTTTAGCAAAGTACATTTTACGAGAAAGTGACACTGTCTCGTATTCTACCTCCCCGAACTTGTTCGCCCTACACTTCACCAAGCTTCCTTCCTTGCTGTCCATTGCAATCCATATTACCGTCCCTCTGCAGCCATTGTCTCAGCATCAGAGAACAAAGGTTTGACAGCACGGAAAAATAAACAAAAATGGGTGAGCCGACCTGAACATCAACCACAAGTGCTCCGTGGAAACTAATCGCCATCGACACCGTAGTTTGGTGGAACCCTCGCACGTGGCACAAGCATGCCAAATCCGACGTCAGCGGCGTCACCGACACCGAGTCACATCCTTCGAAGGATGCACCTGAATCACAGGCAGCGAGAACCAGCAGAGAACGAGAGCGGCAGTATAATCGCGCTTTCATTGAGAAGCACACGAGAGACATCGCCAGAAGCCGAGGAGAGCTTGCATCAGACAATGACGAAGATTTAGAGCTGGCATTGAGCTATGGGAAGGAGAGAGCACCTCCTGGGTATAACGCGCCGTCCGGGTATAGGGCTCCGCCTACTATGGCTACAGGGCAGATGTATGTTCCGAGTTTGTCTTAGTTGTTGTATCGGCGGCAAGCTTGGAAGTTTGTGAACAAGAGCTGCGATAACACACATGGCTCTCTCCGTGCTCTACGATGGTCTTTTTTTGGACTTAGAGTCAAGGAGAATAATCTTTGTATCTACACATCTGTCACCTAGTACGATTTGGCATCGTGGCCTCTCGCTTTTGTACATGAGATAACATGGCGGACATTGCACCAGAATTCCTTTCGCTGCCCTTTGATTGGTTCGTTTTGGTACATATTCCATCTAACCATTCTTGCCCAATCAACACTAATGTGACTTCTGTAGGAGAACTGGCACACGATTGACTCCTCAGAAAAGAGCCTTGAGAGACAAGAGGAGCATCTTCGTCTTGGTGTCTTGTATGCTGCATTAGGCCACGAAGGGCGCAGGGTAACTGCTCTAACCCTTCTATTCATTGATGTATCTCTAATCTTTCTGCTATCATTAGCCTTACGTTCAGAAAGCATTCGAATGGCGAGTTGGGAGTCCAGACTCTGATGTCTCTTCACCTGCGAATTCCTCGAAAATTCCAAAAGACTTATTGAATACAATCGAACGACGAATCTGCGATCCGGATTACTCATCAGATCCCATCTGGATACGAACAGACTATGGACCCGGTACAGATGAGCGTTTCCAAGAGCTTCTACAAGGTTTTACGGACAGCTCCAGTCGAATGGAAATTGTACAAGACGCACTACGTTACAATGTTCTGGATGGCGACTTGAGATCCATGTTTGCCTTCTTCCCTACCCTGATAGAGGCACATCATATCCACTATGTTGAAGACGTCTACCACTTCGAGTCGCACGAAGTCCAGAGTGCGCTCTTCGCGGCCCATTTGACAGACAGCTTGCCAGAAGAAGATTGCCAGGCACACTCGCTACCTTATATCTTCATCGCAGACACCGAGGCTATGAGGAGTGGATTCATCCACTGGGTAGTTCCTGACCAGTATGGGACGCCCTTGCTTAGTGAGCGCATCCAGCCTTGGAGTATGGTGCAGGCGCTGAGTCTGCGATCGAAGCGTACCCTCCAAGAGTTTAGAGATGAGATAGCACGCGGTTGGTACGGGGATGATCTGAAGTACAGCGATCATGTTGTTGCACCATGGATTCCTCCAACACAAAGAGTATAGAAGTGTTGGCGAATGGGATTCATGTTCTTCAATTTTAGACTGGCCCAGCCAGTCGTTCTTTCTAGCTCGCCGTCGCACGGAGCCATAGTCGATGGTGTGTCTTCGTATAAAGCTTGACACTCCCACAATAGATTAATTGACAGCTTACAAGCTTAATCACAAGTGTTTGGCAGATCACTAAGCGCCCGCCAATTGAGACGTAGCCGAAATCCATGGGGCACGTGATCCAGACGCCGCCACGCGGGCACCTATTTTACAGTCCAGGCAGGCAACCATTTCACCATCATCAAACTGACCGGCAATCTATCAAAGTCTCCTGGACGACATGAAGTCGAGATTGTTGTATTTCATTATGGTATCACGGTCGTTCATTGCGACGAGCCTCCTCTTCCACTTTTTAACTCAGCAGCTTGCTCAAGCGGTAGAACATGCGCCAGCAAGTGCCCAGTCGCTAGAGTATAACCGTATATGTCCTCTACCTAAATGCAAGACATGCTCAAGCATTGATGAGCTATGCGCGCCAGCTATCAGATTTGCACTGGAGACAGCGCACGGGTAAGAGAACGCAAAGTGCCATCTCCTAGACAAAGCTGATGAGATGAATGTATGACTTCGGTGGCGAGGCTCCACGATGGGACTTCTCATCATGCTGCTTTGATTGAAGGCGATGCGTCTTATACCGCTCTCATGCGCCAACTAGCGATTGGATCGGTCAATCGTAAGCCCGACCATTTCGACTCAACCTGGGAGAAACTACGGTATCTGAAGTCACGCGCGAGGAGGCTTGCGAACAAAATGGCCGGTCGACCCGCAACTCCAGAGACCGCGATACTTGCAACGACGGTATCGAAGCTCATCAACGCGACCCAGACGTGGCTAGGGAGTGAGCACACTGTTGTCGCGGCAGTGCTAAGCTCGCCCGACCGCATCGGATTGACAGACGAAGAAGTCGGCGACATCTTCGACTAACTGAGACTCCGGGATCTGATGGATAAACCAAGATCACTTTACCGACTCTACGCAACCTCAGCTGCATACGGCGGCTACGGCAAAGGCTTGTGCCGTACTTACATCGACGCATACGCATGCGAGCGCGAAGAGTCTGAACTGCCAAACCAACGAGTGCTACATCTGGACCTCAATTTCGAAACCTTGAGTGGCACCTTGAAGACCCTCAGAAGTGCCTACAATGGCTCGGTGGACGCAAGTTTTGTAGATCCAAAACTCGGCTTCGGACACGAAGAAAGCGGGCTCGTCACGACTGGCGAAGTCGACGACACTAGCGAACAGTATTGGACTGCTGTCTCGGATCGGATTCGGGAACTTGTCAAGTCTCTGCGGCGAGTTTACATGCCGCATGTGACCGAACTTCTATTGTCCGGTCCTTATGCTACGAACAAGCGTTTCCACGATGCCATACGTGCTGCTATCCAAGACCTTGGTGTTGACGGAAGTGTGCTGGCCAGTCTTGGACACCGTAATGATAGCCTTGAAGGTCAGGAAAAAGAGCAACCGTTTTTCAGTTTCGCTACCGCTAGGGCAGCGGCAGAAATTGCGAAGCGTAAGCAAGAGGGACCGGTACAATGTGCGCAGAGCGACGAACGCAAACGGAGGAGGGAGAGTGTACATGGCGTGCAAAACTCGCTACTGGTGGTTCAACAACCTGAGAGTAGACCACCCCAAGGCCTCTTGAGCGGGGGTTTCCAGTAGTGAGAATCTAAAGCGTTTAACGGATAACACAGTTGTTGATGCAACGAGTTAACAGACTTTCAATCTGTACGTTTCTTGTAGAGACCCGCAGTGTTTGAATCCTTCTCGCGCGCCATACTCGATCCGGCATGGCTTGCGAGAAGGATCCTGTCCACAACACACGGGATACTCGAGGCACGCTACTTGTTACCGAGCATTGAAAAGTATAAGCATATCTGTGATCGACACTCGCACGACTAACCCTTTACGGTATCGTGGATGACCATGATCGATGGCACTGCGGCTTGGCGGTTGTTCGTACACATGATGGATATAAAGGCGCGTTCAGTTGAACGTTGTCTCTTGTGCCATCTTGCTACTATACCAGTCGCCTGTCAGACAATCTCCAGCATCCATTATGGCTTCTGTGATCATATGGTTGTGTTTGATTCTGTTCTCGAATATTCGCCTTGCGCACTCTTGTGCCCTTCATGTTGATGACAACGCCGGCAGCGACTTACAGCCTCCACTCGCCCATCAATCCGACAAATCTGCGCTGATCAAAGCCAATTTGGATTGCAAAGACGCTCACAATGGTAGAATACGTCCTCATGTGGCGACTGCTATCACGAACGTCGCCGTATTTAATGGACTCGGACTCTCGGACCCTCGAACGGTGGTGATTAGGAACGGACAAATCGCCGAAGAAAACTCATGGACAACAGAAGAACCACACGAGACGATCGATGGAACTGGCCACACTCTCCTCCCCGGCTTCATAGACTCTCACTTTCATCCCGAGACCGTCGCACACTCGAAGGAAGCCGCGCGATACGGTATCACTACGGGTGTCGTCATGTCATGCCCTGACCCGCGGCTCTGCGCCTCTTTGAAAGGCCACACTGGTCTCCCGCGACTGATTCTGGCCAGCAATCCTGGTGCTGCGGTCGACAGCATTCACGGAACGCTTTTGGGCCTGAATGCATCCACCGCTTTGGGACACAATTCGACGTCTAGTGTCACCGACTGGGTAGACAAGCAAGTGGCTTCCGGGGCAGATCTCATCAAACTCATAGCTGAGACTCCGGGTCTCGACCAAGACACACTGTCAGCTGCCACTGCTGCTGCGCACGCTCGAGGTCTGGACGTGGTTTGCCACGCGGTGGACTACAAGTCGGTACAACAAGCCCTCGCTGCGGGCGTTGATCAGGTCCACCACGTGCCGCTGGACAGAGCTCTTAATGGGAGCGACGTCGCTCGATTCAGCGCCATTTCTGTCCCAACGCTGATCATGATGCGCAAGACGAGTGAAGCCATTCCGCGTTTAACTTCGGTGCCTCTGTTGCATCAACTCGCGAGCTGCATGAGGCTGGGATAACGATACTGGGTGGCACGGACGCTAACGTCGGAGATGTCGGGCCTGCTCATCCTACCTTCGGCGAGAGTATGCACGAGGAGCTGGAGTTGTTGGTGGAGGCAGGTTTGGAACCTCTGCAGGCTTTGCGGAGTGCTACCAGGCTTCCTGCAGATGTTTGGGGCCTGCATGATCGAAGGCGTGTTGAGCCCGGGATGATAGCGGATTTGCTGCTGGTGCAAGGAAATCCGTTGGAAGATATCTCTGTTACGAGGCAAATCCGAAAGGTTTGGGTTGGTGGGCACGCTTTTGAGAGTTGAGAGGGTGGCTTCATAGCCATTTGTTGCTTGACAAGGTAGCTCCTGGTTCGCTGCCGAGAGACGTCGTTTTTCCACCACACTTGTCATGATCAGAATGAAATGTGAAGTAGGAGTTGACTATTCATGACACAGCATTGCAGGATCACAGCTCAATAGTCTTTCGCAACTGCCTCTCAAACACCAGTGCTTGTCCAATACCTCTCTGGTGTCCGATCCGTGTAAGTCGATCACAGATCCACAGCTTCTGCTCTTTTCCAGCCGAGAAAGAAGTCCCAACAATGTACAGCACAGGTGCAAGAATCATCGGAGCTGGGCCCACTGCGACTTCTCCAAGAATTCGTGGATAGCCGACGCTGTCCACTTCGCCGAGCATGAAAGGCACGGCAGCATAGATCTTATCACTTGTCGAGGTGCCTTCCAAAATTTGCTCGGCGGCGGTCGAGCGGAGTGACGGATCGCTGGATATAGCGAGACCCGCGGCAAGGGTGTCGATGAGCCGCACGTGGGCGCACCATAGAGCCATCCACTGACAAGCAGGTCGTGTCTGATCACACTAAAACATCAATATCAGTACCCTGGTGTCGAGAAGCGTGCTCTTGGTGTAAACTTCGTGCTTCAGTTCTTGTTTGCCCTATCTGTTCTTACCTTTACCTTGCGAGCAATGCAAGTGCGACATCCACGACTCCGGAAGTTTCTGGAGCTGACGAGCATGATACTTTTTGAACCGAGCAAGTTGATCTGGGTAAGTAAAATCGCCACACCTCTGGTCTGCGGCACAAAAGTGTACGCATCAAAGTACTACCCATCTTCACGAGCTTCCATGTAAGATGTCGTACAGATGCATTCAGCCGCCTGAAGGATCCGCAGCAAGGTACCGCCAGTGAGGCTCTCTCTTGGCAGGAGGCAGCATCCGTGCAGTCAGCGGCTCTGCTGGGTTGTCATCTGAATCTTGTGCATTGGAATCGGAGGACGCGCAGTAACAGCGTTTCATGATCCTGTACCACTCTTCAGGAGGATTGTTGTAGATAAGGGCGACTAGTTATCATCGGTCAACATCGGGGTAATCGGCATTACAGCTCGTCAAAGACTGTCTTTTCGGAAAGTGTGATAGGTACACCAGATACGAGATCGGACTGTTGACCAAAAACTAGTACACACACGAATCGTCACCATAGGGCGCGCTGAAGGCCTTGTCGATAAAAAGATGAGGCTTCAAGGGAGAGCAAAAGAATATTGATCGACGCAGGGATCGAACCTGCAATCTCTTGATTCGTAGTCAAGCGCCTTGCCATTGGGCCAGCCGACCTATTTCATGTGATAGGTGGCAATTCTGGAAATCATATTGCTTAGATAAAATCTTTTTCCCCAGCTTCGCATACGATGCCCGCAATCGGCCTCCGCATGGACCCTCCAAAACGACGTAATGAGCAATCGCCGAGCGGAGGGGCGAATTGACTAAGATAAACGGCGGTTCAAGGTCGGATCAAGGATAACCATTATCTATCTAGTTATATGAGCCATACTGGCCACCATTGCCTCGCTCACACACACACACACTCCTTCCATACCACCGCATCAAACAAACCGCCAATCATGTCCGTCGAAACGATCACCACCATCTCCCCCGTCACCAACAAGCCCGTCGTCGAGAGACAAGGTCCTACAGATGCCGAACTCGCCGAATTGCCCAAGACCGCGCAAAAGGCGTTCCTCAAGTACCGCAAGACTACGCTCGATGAGCGCAAGAGCATTGTCAAGAATGCGCTTGATTTGATTTCGGAGAGGCAGGATGTTTTGGCTAAGGAGATCACGGAGCAGATGGGCAGGCCCATTGCGTATACTGGCAAAGAGGTCTCGACTGCTGTCGCCAGAGGACACTACTTGTTGAAGATTGCTGAGAAGGCTTTTGAGGATACCCCTGGTGAGCCTGAGGAGGGTTTCAAGAGGTACATCAAGAAGGTGCCATTGGGTCCTATCCTTATTATTGTGCCATGGAACGTAAGTGTTGCCTTTCTTAGTGCTGTCTTAAAATTCGTGAAGACCTGCATGACTAACTAAGCTACAGTACCCTTACCTCACCTTCGTCAACTCCTTGATCCCAGCCCTTCTTGCCGGTAACAGCGTTATTGTCAAGCCATCACCTCAGACTCCTCTCGTTGTTGAGCAGATGCAAAAGGCCTTCATCGACGCCGGCCTGGACAAGGATATCTTCCAAGTCTTCCACTGCGGCGACTTCACAAAGGTCGAGAAGCTTGTCCAAGCACCCGAGATCAACCTCGTCTGCTTCACCGGCTCCGTGCCTGGTGGTCTCGCTGTACAAAAGGCTGCAGCTGGCCGTGTCGACTGCAAAGTCGGCCTCGAGCTCGGCGGCAAGGATCCTGCATACGTTCGCCCTGATGTTGACCTTGCCTGGGCAGCGGGCGAGATTGTTGACGGCGCCGTCTTCAACTCTGGTCAGTCATGCTGCTCGCTCGAGCGTATCTATGTTCACGAGAGCGTACACGACGACTTCGTCAAGGCCGTGCAGAAAGAGCTTTCAGGCTACAAGCTTGGCGACCCCTTCGACAAGTCTACCAACGTGGGCCCCGTCATCAGCAAAGCCGCCGCGAAGAGAATCCAAGAGCACATCGACGAGGCCGTCAAGCAGGGCGCGAAGAACGTCACGCCCGACAACGAGACGTTTGCCAACCCGCCCAAAGAAGGCAACTACCTCGCCCCCACAATCCTCACGCACGTCACACACGACATGACCGTCATGACCGAAGAGACCTTCGGCCCCGTCATCCCCATCATGGCCGTCGCCTCCGACGAAGAAGCCATCGCGAAGATGAACGACTGCCAGTTCGGCCTCACAGCCTCCATCTGGACCGCAGACGCCGCCAAGGGCGACGAGCTCGCCGACGAAATCGAAGCCGGCACCGTCTTCGTCAACCGCTGCGACTACCCGGCGCCAGATCTCGCGTGGGTCGGCTGGAAGAATAGCGGCAAGGGCCAGACGCTCAGTATCCTCGGCTTCGAGCAGTTCAGCCGTCTGAAGAGCTACCACGTGAAGGCATACCCCAACTAGATGATAATTACTTCAACTGTGGAGCATGGCGCAAAGAATTATATGCAGGAACCGACTATTCCAGTCTAAGCGGGCGTTGCGTGGGAGGGGCGTGGAATGTGGCGATTGGCCATTATCCGAAGAAACGTATGAACTGGTCTCAGTGTGCGACTGTGGCCTTTGGACCTTTGAAGCACAGGAGTGCTTTCCGATGCTTTGAGGTGAAACTGGACGGATCGCGTCGCGTTCGTGCACGGGGTGGGAAAGTCGTGCGTATGCAAGGCATGTAGCACAGCATCTGCCGAGCTGACTTCCTGTGCGGCATACGCTGAACTTTCCATTGCTGGAGTGGATGATGTGATCATGAAGATACAGACAGAAATTTGAATGCAATATGATGATGTTGTTCTACAAGTCCTTTCTCATCACCGATTCTCATAGCCTGAAACATCTGGTCTGATGTTCGACACATCGGAATCCTCACTAAACGCTGCGTATCATACCAATTCCAACGCATTCCAGCCCAGCGGGTCTGGCAAGGAATGTGAACTCCGCCTTTACTACTCATGAAGCAGAGCAACGCACGCAAGGACAGGTTGGCCACGCGATAGTAGGCCGGGCCAGCAAGCTTGCTCAATCTCCCATCTAGCAAGGTTGTCTTTGTGACATCTCACACGTCGACCTCAGGTCTTGCTTATCGTTTGCACACTGCACACTCGTTCATATACTTCGGCTATCTGCCTGCTTGCTTGCCTGCTTATACTGGGACCGTTCGTCGTTATTGTTCGCTCCTATTGTTGCTTCTAGTCCCGCTGTCTTTCCCTCACGCGCCCGAAGCGAGTTTGCTGATAGCATAGCTTGCATGCTCGGTTGCATGTGCAGTCGTCTCGGATAGCTGCTTCGTTGTCCTGTCTCTGAAGACTTTCCACCGGACTGCATGTCTATGCACGACATTGTCTCATTGTAGAGCCGTCTCAGACATCTGCTCTGGAGGCCAGCGAAGCAAAGCAAAAGACCATTCTGGCTTCTTCGATCGTCCATATCAGAAGTACCCTCCAGAGTTCTTCCAACAACTTCCCTCAAAAACAACAACAACAACACCACCACCACCATCGAAGCGGCAAATGACCCACCATCCTCCCTCCTTCGGATCCAAAATGTCCTCTTTCTTCCGCTCCCTCAACTGCTGCGGCGGGTCCGCAGACGATGACGAAGAACCACGCGCAATCCAAATCGTCAGTCCAAACCACAAACCCATTCCCAATCCATCGGCCCCCAAGAACTGACAACCTCACAGTCCGGACCAACCAACTTCCGCCGCGAAGACATCTCCATGCCGGGCCTCTCGCCCACCCAACAAGCCGAAATCCGCGAAAAAGCCCGCGCCGACGCCGCCAAAATGTGGCACAACCTGCAACCCCTCGCCTCCTCGCCTTCCACGCAATTCACCGAGCGCCCGCTGCCGACGTACGAGCAGTTCGTCACGCCTCGTCCTGCTCCAATCCCTGTCCCAGTCTCTAAAGAAAGTGGGAACGGCCCGTCTTCGCCGCCTGAAGGCAGGCGGGGCAGTCATAATTGGGGGGATAGTATTCGTGCGCATTCGAGGAAGATTTCGGATGCGTTGAGTAAGCCGTTGGGGTATGAGAAGGTTGGAGGTGGGGGGAGGGTTTCGAGGGAGGGGAGTCCGTATGAGATGAGGGCGCTGATGGATCCGAGTCGGACTGTGGTTGGAGGGGCGGCGCAGGTGGTTGAGGGAAAGATGAGTGCGGATAGTTTCAGTGTTGATGGGAGTGAGGGGGAGAATGTTGTGGGTGAGAGGGATAGTGGGAAGGCGACGATGGGGAGGGGAGGGATGGGTGCGAAGATTTGAGTTGGAGGAGATGTGGAAGATGGTGAGAATGTTGTATGTGAGTGACAAGGGCTGTGTAGGAGTACTGTGAACGGACTGACTTTGAGCGGTGAGATTTGAGAGCGCAGTTTTGGTTATTTTCTTTTGTAATACTAGCCTCGTCCTGATAGATCGCGTGTGGCATTTTTGAGGCTCGCATATACAACAGCGCTTCGCTTTGACGTCTCTGATCTGCCGTTGTATCAGCGGGTGCAAGACCAGACCAAATTTTGAGGTCATGCCAGGCTACCTTGTGCCTTTTCCCAATGTATGGACGATATGCTGACTTTGGCATCGCCAGCCCAGGCTGTACAGCACCACAACGAAGCTGCCGCAAAGCGAGCCTGTCCGTATTCGTAGCCACTTCGCAGGCTTATTCATTCTTCATTCCCGACGTGAATCCAATGTCTTGTGTCCAGCGTTCAAGTCTCGTCCATGACGTCCTCGTCGAGCACACCAGCTGGAATCCTGCCTTCGCTGATTTCCTTCTCCAGACGGGCAACTTCTGCCAGACTCTTTGCGTTTCGGATGAGCTCCTCGACCCTGGCCCTCTCTTTCTCGTTCAGCTTGACGCGCGACTGCTTAGCAGTTCCGTTTGCGAGTGGTGCGGTGAAGGTGAGCGATTTGTTTGCGCTCGCGGCAAGGATGCTCTGTGCCAGTTCTGTCGGCTTTTCGTGTGTGCCGAAGATCTCCTTTGCCTTTGTGCGCTCGGCGTCCTTGACTTTTTGGTAGTCCAGGAAGCGGATTTGGGGTGCGAGGTACAGAAGCCAATACCGGTAGTTCTAGACCTTGTCAGCATGCCTTTCCCTATTGTCCAGTACTGGTATGCGCACCTCCTTGTTCGTCACAGGATTATCCACCAGTGACAGGAAAGTCAACTTCTTGAACCCTCTGAGCACCTCCAAGTCGGCAAGCTCAGCGACATTGTTCTGGGTCAGGACCAAGGTGTTCAGCGCAGGCACGCTCTTGACCACATTCGCCTCAATGCGCTGAATCCTGTTCCTCGCGCATAGCAGTGTCTGGAGTCTCGGGCTCTGAGGGAAGCTTGTGAGGACGGAAATGTCGTTGTCGGTGAAGTCGATGCACTCTTGGTCGCGTGCGGCGCCGAGGTTCTCGATGGCGGGGATCTTGTGGCCTGTGGGAATCGCGAGAGGCTATGTATCAACTGGCTCTTCTTTTGGATGCAAGTGTAGCGATTTCTGTCCTTTTCAGGAAATCGTCTGGGTGTAGGGCATACCTCGTAGATCAAGTTCGCGCTCTTTGAGAGGGTTGAGGAAGGAGAGCGAGTTGGCAATGAGCTCGGCGGTCAAACGCATGACGGCGGTGCTCTACTGGGTGGATGTGAAGACGGTGGTAGGCTATACAAAAATGTATGCGCTCAGGTGATCGCGCGTGGTATTGGTATCTTGAATTGAGTAACTATGCGACTGGCTTGCGCTACAGTAAGGCAGGCTTTGGGTGGAGGAAAGTTCGACCAATCATCGCGTTAAGCTCAAGTTTGCCTCGAGAAATCACGTCCAACCTTGTCCACGGTTTTTTGCACTTCACTTCCAACATGTCCTCACCATACGTAACAGTGAAATGGCTGGTTCGGAGTAGCCGAGTCGTACATACTCATGGTTGCTCATGCTGATGCCATGCACCAAGATACATGCACCGTCAAGGCGTCCACCCTTCGAGTCACAGGAGACTTCACACTGAGTAACCACGCTTGACATTACGGAACACAAACTGTACACCAGTCGATCTGGCTCCACTCGCATCAACATCCCAGCTGTGTAGGGACACCGCCGCACGAACAAAAACTCATTCCCATCGTTCCGTCCCTTCGCACAGCCTCATGCTGGTGGCGGCGGCGGCGGCGACTGTTTGTACCAAGTTTGCTCGCCCTCTTATTGGTCAAGTTTACGAGAGCGGTCGGCATCCCGAGTGTTCTTCAATACTCCGAAGAGCTGAAAACTCACATAGATATATCCCCTCTTGACCCGAAGGTTGTGTTCTTTGCTGCTATTGAGACAGGTTGCCATTGATCATGCATACAACCATACACTCGGCCCTCTCTGGGCTCCATTATGCCTGTGCCGGAGCCGTCCCTCTCGCGGCCTCACTTTCAACCATCATCACCATCAATGCCTCACAGGCCCCAGACGAACGCCCAGCTCACCGGAAAATTATCTCGAATCCAGTCCAATTACTGATCATTGCTACATACATCTTTGAGACGATCATTGTGGTCCTAGGCAACGGCGATGCTTTCGGCGCGGAAAATGCACACCTGGTTCATCTTCTACTTTCGGCCTTGACATGGGTGACTATGTACGGCCTTAGCATCACGACAACTACTTCGCTTCGTGCCATGGGTGGCACGTCGCTGTGCCTTGAGCTTCCGCTTACCGTTTTGTTTGGCATCTCAAACGCTTGGACGTCATCTGACATAGCGGCGTTTGTGACACAGATTATACGCAACATCTTGGCCGTGGTAGCTTTACTGCTGGCATCAAGGCAAGGAAGCTCCAATTCTTCCGACCGCAGCGAGACCCAACCTCTTTTCGACGACCAAGCCCACACGAATGGTAGCTACGGTGGCACTACAGAAATAGCCAAGACCAAACGGAGCTCTATCTCCAACGGAATTGATTCCGATAGCAACGAAACAGACGAAGATGAAGATGACGAGGAAGTCGCGTTGATCAAACAACGCCGCGCAGAGCTTCTCAAGGAACGTGGTGGATGGCTGGGTTACTTGCGAGACTTCAAAATCTTCACGCCTTACATTGTGCCTAAGAATGATTACAAAGTCCAGCTTTGTTACTTCGCCTGCATTCTATGCCTCATCGCAGGCAGAGCACTGAACGTTCTGATGCCTGCTCAACTTGGAAAAGTCGCCGACAATCTTTCAGGTGGTGAACCTCCTTATCGTGATCTGGCAATCTGGCTTCTACTGGCTCTCGCTGCCCATCAACCAGGAATTCAGCTTGTCGAAACATTGGCAAAGATTCCCATCGAAAACTTCTCCTATCGAGGACTGACCAATGCTGCTTTCGGCCACGTCATGGACCTGTCGATGGACTTTCACTCCGAACGCGACTCAGCAGAGGTCATCAGGGCAATAGAGCAAGGACACGCCATCACAAGTCTGCTGAGCACGCTGGTTCTTGATATCATACCTACGTCTCTGGATTTACTGATCGCGTTGATCTATCTCTCGCACAGATTCAATCACTTTGTTGCTATCGCATTGCTGGCAGCCACGATCATCTTCACTGCAGCCGAGGTCCTTGCGACTTCATGGAACCTTAACAACAGACGCGCGATGGCGAAGGCAAGTCGCCAAGAAGCAAAGGTCATTCTTCAGGCTGTTCAAGGGTGGCAGACAGTCTCATTCTTCAATATGTTCCGCTATGAGCGACACCGTTTCGGCCAAGCAGTACAGGATCAACTCGCCGCCAAACAGAAGTGGAGCATAGGAGATGCTCTGGTGCAGGCTGTGGTCGAATCACTCTTCCCGGCCACCTTCTTCGTCCTCGCTTGTTTGGTCATACATGAGATCTACACTGGTCGTGCCACTCCCGGAGACTTTGTCTTCTTGATGCAATACTGGGAGAATCTCACCTGGCCGATCTCAATGCTTTCTCACAACTGTCGGTTCCTGATGTCTGACCTTGTTGACGCAGAAAGGCTTCTTCATCTCTTGCAGGTCCAGCCGAGCATCAAGGACAAGGACACCGCGATTGACATTCATGTCAAAGGCCGTGTCGAATTCGAGAATGTGCGCTTCGCGTATGAGTCGAAGCAGACGACCATCCACGACCTCAACCTAGCAGTGTCGCCAGGTCAAACCATGGCTTTGGTCGGCGAGACCGGCGCCGGCAAGTCCTCAATCATGAAGCTTCTCTTACGCCTTTATGATATCAACGAAGGCCGAATCATGATTGACGGCCACGATATTCGAGACATCACGCTCGACTCGCTTCGCACGGCTATCGGCGTAGTCCCTCAAGCTCCCCTACTCTTCAACGGAACCATCCACGAGAACCTCCGATACGCCAGACTCGACGCAACAGACGCCGAGATCGAAGCAGCCTGTCGAGCAGCGGCCATCCACGACAAAATCACCACTTTCGCCGACGGCTACGAGACCACAGTCGGCGAACAAGGCGTCAAGCTCTCCGGCGGCGAGATTCAACGTCTAGCCATTGCTCGTGTCTTCTTGAAAGACCCTCCCATTCTCATCCTTGACGAAGCTACCAGTGCCGTGGACTCCTTGACAGAAGCTGCTGTGCAGACTGCGTTGGACCGTCTGAGGACAGGCCGTACCACGCTCGTGATCGCACATCGTCTTTCAACCATTGTCAAGGCGGATCAAATTCTTGTGATACATGATGGCAGCATACTGGAGCAGGGTACACATGACGACCTCTTGAAGCGAGGTGGAAGGTACCATAAGATGTGGACGAGTCAGACTGTTGCGGGGAGCAGTAGTTGAAGCCGAGTTCGTTCTCGTCTAACAATAACAATCCGAACTGATCTTTACTTCTTGCTTGTGGTGATCTTAAGCCACTCGGTATATCTGCCACGTGACATGTGGGTCTTTGCTGCCTGGCTACCGTCGCTCTAACGAACAGTGCCCAGCTTACAGGCCCTTGGCATCCTTGTTACATCTATTTACTTGCTACCCCGCAGATTACAGAGGATGGCAGCCTAGTGCTTACTTGTCTAGTTCGAAACACTTGTGGGAGTTGCGACTCGCTTACTGCGACCAACTCCAAGGAATGACTCAAGCCTTCGTGGCTCGTTGGCTATAGGCTCCAGTGTCGTATTGGAGATATACAATCGATAGCCTGGGCTTCAAAATCATTACCGACTCTGGCATTCTGAACTATCGAATTCTTCTCCTTCCGTCTTCACCGCAGCTGTTTTGTACAGCACCGATCTGCGATCAACCATGTCCGAAATTTCGACTGTTCAGGAGGATGGTATCATTCTCGACAGTTTCGGACAACAGCTACTGCCCATATACACCCAGATCTGCTTCTGCTTTTCGATCACGGATCCACATGCATACCCGCGCATGGTCAAGTTGCTGGAAACTGCTCTGGAGAGACTCCAATCAGAGTTCCCGTGGTTAGCTGGGCGGGTTGTCAACGTAGGGGCTACAGCAACCAGCACTGGAGTGTTCAAGATCAAGTCTGTTGGAGAAACACCCCGTCTGGTAGTCAAAGATCTCCGCGATGATTCTTCGTTCCCTTCCATGGAAGCTCTTCGGCTGGCACGATTTCCGATCAATGCGCTGGACGAGGGTATCGTGGCTCCACGGAAGACGCGGATAGGTGCTGATGACCCAGTGGGTCCGGAGGTGTTCCTGGTCCAGGCGACTCTCATCAACGGCGGACTGATCTTGACGTTCCTCGGTCAGCACCAAGCCATGGATGGCATCGGACAAGACCACATCATCCGTCTATTCTCAAAGGCATGCCGGAACGAGCCTTTCACTGACGAAGAGCGAGCGGTCTGCAACCTGACCTCTACAAGCGACAACGCAATCCCTCTGCTAGACGCTTCCCACGAGCTTCCCCCAACCGTCTCCACCTACCAACTCCTCAACGACCAAACCTCCTTCGGCCGCAACCCCCCGCCTTGCTCCTGGGCATACTTCTCCTTCAGCAAAACCTCCCTGGAAGCGCTGAAATCAATCGCCGCTCAGACTTGTCCATCACCAACAAGTTATATAACCACCGACGACGCTCTTAGCGCGTTTATCTGGAAATCCGTTACGTCCGTCCGCCTCGCGCGCCTAAGCAGTACAACGCCTTCTACATTCGCGCGCGCCGTGGACGTCAGACAAATGCTCGGCATCTCAAGCATGCACCCGGGCTTCGTGCAGAACATGACGTACAACACCCTCTCCTTCGCTGACATCCTCGCAATTCCCTTGGGCGTCCTCGCCTCCCATCTCCGCTCGAAAGTCGATCCCAGGACCTCGACTCTCGCCCACGACACGCGCGCTCTGGCCACTCTCCTGACACGATCAGAAGACCGATCTTGCGTGAGCTTCGCGGCGTCGCTGAAGAGTACTAGTGATGTGTTTTTCAGCTCGTGGGTGAAGATGGGGGCTTATGAGTATGATTTTGGGGAAGGGCTGGGGAGGGCGGAGGTTGTGAGGAGGAGTCGGAGTCATGTTACGGAGGGGTTGATGTATTTGATGCCGAGGTCGAGGGAGGGAGAGGTTGGGCTTGTGGTTTGTTTGAGGGAGGAGGATATGGTGGCGTTGAAGGAGGATAGTGAGTTTGCGAGGTTTGCGCAGTGGGTTGGGTGATGATTGAGGAGTGGTTCTTGTCAACAAGTCTTGGGGAGCAGGTCTCAACATCTCCGTCGCTTTTCGTGTACAGTCGGCTATTGACTTCATCGTACTGCTATAAAATTAGAATATCCCAAAACTGCGAATGCACGTATGCAACAATCAAAAACATGATCACCGTTCCCCAAACGCCACGCTCAAAACGCAAATATATCCCACCACCGGCCCAAACGCTTTTCTCCCATATCCAAAAACACAACAACTCACCAACCCCGTTCACAACCCGCACACCCAGCGCACACCCGCTCCCGGCCATACACAGCACAGCTATTACAAACAGGCCTCCGACAAGACCCACAAGCTTTGTCCTCAGCGGAATCCTCATCAACATCCATCGCTTCCTCATCTCTCAATGCGCCATCGCAATCCTCACATCGAGGCTCTTGTACGACAGCAGCTCGTTGCATCTGCGGTACCATGATTGGTACAGGCTGCTCGATCCGCCAGAAACTGTGTAGTGTGCTCTTCTGCGGTTGCGGCGCTGGCTGCAGCTGGTCTTGCTCATGGTGATGTTGATGTTGGTATTGCTGCTGCTGTCCAGGCGCTACGCCCGGTTCCGCGGCAGCATTCTCGCGCTGCGCTTGGTATAGCCGCTGGATTGTGGAAGCTGCGATTGAACACACGTCAGCGAGAGCGCGCATTTGGATCACGGCGCCGAGCCAGGGAGGAGGAGAGGAAGACGTACCGTGGACGGCTTCGGCGTCGGGGCGATTGTCGCGGTGGCGTTTTCGCGTGCGGGCGTTGAGGTGGGAGGGTGTGTCGGGGTCGAAAGAGGAGGAGGGTTTTGAGGGCGAGTGGAAGGGTGAGAGGATGACGGGTTTTGTGTGTGGGTAGAAGGATTGGACGGTGCTGATGCTGATGCTGCTGCTGGGGAGGTCTGTTGTTGGGGAGGAGAGGATTGTTGTTGAGGATCGTTTGCGTTTGTGGAGCATTGTGGGCGGGGGATATGGTGGGTTGTATGTAAATGTTCCTAGTATGGTATGCTGTGGTTGTTGTACCGGTATACCTATCGAGGTGATGAGATGGAAGACGCGTTGATCAGACGCGTTGCCAAAGTGCAGCATGTGAAAGTATGACGACGGCGATATCAAAAGGCATGATAAACCGAACCCCACCACACCAGTGGGGCCTTCTCGACTACAATCAACTACAACACCATTTCCCTCAAACACCTCCAACCTTAAACACACCTCACCTCATATCAAAAACAAAATGTCGAGCAAACAGATCATTCGTAATCCCTCTCACGCCGGCTCGTGGTACACATCCTCCAAATCGCAGTTGAATTCTCAGCTCGACGGCTGGCTCGACGACGTGAAGACGCCGGTGACATGTATCGGACCACACACTGAAGGCCGGCAAGTGGACCAGCTGCCTGTGCCGGGCGCCAGGATCATCATCGGACCGTAAGATATGTGTGTGATCGATAATGATATCGGCCGTGCTGATACACACCCTCAGACATGCTGGCTTCTCGTACTCCGGTCCAGCCGCAGCATACGCATACAAGTCCTGGGATGTAAGCAAGGCGTGAGTGGTTTGATGTTGTTGTCTCCTTTTTACTATGGCCTCGACTAGATTGTTCTGTCCTGTTTGCGATATACCAGTAATAGCCAGTTCGCTTGTGCTGACACTCAACACAGCAAGCGTGTCTTCCTCCTCGGCCCATCGCACCACTTCTACCTTGAGAAGGCGGCTCTGACAAAGTGCACACACTACGGCACACCACTGGGCAACCTTCCAATCGACTCTGCTACGACAGCAGATCTGCACAAGACCGGACAGTTCGACTGGATGTCCCAAGATGTCGACGAGGATGAACACAGCCTGGAGATGCACATTCCTTACATCTACAAGATGCTCTCAAAGTAAGTTGTTGAATCCTCGTTGGCCACGAACTAGCATTCTGACGTTCTTCCAGGACACATGGCGACGATATCCCACCTCTGGTCCCTATAATGGTCGGCAACACATCTGCCGCCACCGAGCGGTCTCTCGGCAAAGTCCTTGCACCCTATCTCGCGGATCCAGCCAATGCATTTGTCGTGAGCTCTGACTTCGCACACTGGGGTCTTCGATTCCGCTATACATACTACCAGCCCAGTACAGGCGCTGCCACGTCCCTGCGGGCAAGCTCCAAAGCTCCCACCGATCCCGAGATCCATGAGTCGATCAAGACCGTCGACTTTGAGTGCATGGGCGCGTGCGAGAGTGGCAGCCATCAAGGCTGGCTAAATGTGCTGCGTGATACTGGCAACACAGTATGTGGACGCCATCCCATTGGTGTGGTGATGGCAGGATTGGAGAGCCTGCGAGAGGGACCCGGTGAAGGGCTCTTCAAGTTTGTCAGGTATGAAAGAAGTAGTGAGGTGAGCAAAGTGGCTGACAGCAGCGTTAGCTATGCTAGTGCGTTTGCTGTCCTGCAGTAGCCTGTTGATGCCTTGGTTGATGCTTCGGTTACAAGCGGTAACCTTGAAGATAGAAAGGACAAGCATAGGTGGTGGCTGGTGGTAGAAGTCACTGATCGGGTTTCAGGCAGCTCAACTTCTTAGATACTCAGGCAGGTATGATACCATGATCCCTCCAATGCTACTGCAGCACAGCACGCGCATGCACGTCACGGGTAGACGTTCTACCCGTTTGGCCCAATCAGCACACTCTCCCGAACAACTTAGTGCCCTCCATGGAAGCCGACACACCTTCACTTCGGCATCCCCAACGTCTTGGCAATCATGTGGTTGCTCTCCTCGGTACAGCCCGGACGCTGCCTCTAGTCTGTCCCGGCAACCTGGATCAAGTGACCAGGAGAGTCGCTTTCTCTCGTCAACATAAAGCTCTCCTTCTTCGCGTCACGACGGGAGTTCTTTCGTGATCACCACACACAACATTTGCCGCATTCAACAAGGAAGGAAACGACTCTTCACCGCACTTGATCGCAACTCCAAGGATCAGAAGAAGGCTTGCTACAGCTACAATCGATACAGGTCGCAGAGGCGCCAGTTAGCCTGCCTTGAAACCACAAGCGAGTTGTCGCGACAAGTTCCCAAGACCTTTACGAAGCACGAAACCCTCCAGAACCAACATCACCACCATGTCTCCCAAGTCGGAGAACAGCTAGATCAAGGCCGAAGAGCCTGACAAGGTCACCACTTCCATCGCCCACAAGGACTCGTCCTCTGAGCCAAGCGACGTCACCTCCACCACTGCCCACAAGGATTCGTCCTCAGACAACAAGTCCACCAGCTCTGTCGAGTCGGCCGACGCGATCGTCCCTTCACCTTCCGGAGTTCAGGCCGTGAATGTTCCCACCACCACCACCATCCGCGTCTACAGGAGACCTGCCCAGTCAACTGCTCAAGTCACTGCTCTCACCAACAACGACCCTGACGCCAAGCGTCTCAACATCCCCAACAAGACCCTCAACTACACCACCATCGACGACGCTCTCGGCGACGGCCTCTGGGGCCGCGAGCCCATGGCCATCAAGCACGACGATTTCGCGGCCATCAAGAACGACGACGACATCCAGGCCGCCTGGGCCTCCCAGCTCATCGAGGCTTACACTGTCGACTACCTCTCCACCCCCGAAGACCCCACCAAGACCACCCCCGCGCAGCACGAGTGGTTCGCCCGCTGGCAGAAGCAAGCCCACACCACCATCGTCACCCTCATCAACTCGAAGGACCCCAAGCACCTCGAGAAGGCCTGCTGGAACCTCCTCAAGACTGTCCTCAAGGCCCACGAGCTCGGCGTCGTCGATGCCGCGGGCAACATCACCCCTTCGAAATTGAAGTGCAGCGAGCGTCTGGCTTTCATTGTGGAGATGCTGGAGAAGTACGCTCTCGTCCGTCTTGACGTCCTGCGTGCGTGGCACGTTGAGGAGATTGCCGCCAGCCCGGAGGCTTTCATTAAGAGGAAGTTGGTTAACTGCTGGAACAACGCGCACAGGGCTGAGAAGGCTAAGGAGAAGAAAGTGGCGGGTGCGAAGCGTACGGCTGACGACATTGGCGAGGAGGGCGAGGTCGAGGCTCCGGGTAAGGGCAAGAAGGCTCGTAAGTCGAACGCTGGCGGTGTTAAGGATGGAGAGGCGGAGAACGATGGCAAGACCGACGGCGAGACCGACACCGAGCACGCGCGCTCTGCCGACTCCAACGACAAGGAGACTACCTTGGCCAGCCGCCCTGCCGCTCTCAACACCTCCTCTAGCGACCATGTCATGGTCAACGGTAGCGAGGCCGTCGACGACGGAGACGACGCCTAGAGAAGCACAACACTCTCTCCCCATTCTTCCCCGAATTCTCTCTTCATGCGCACACTAGCAAGTCACGACAAACCACAGCTCCGACTGCGAGCAACGACACGTCTTCACCAGCAACACACATTTGCGAGTGACACTACACTGTACCAGAGATTCACAACGACTGCCACGGCCTCAGCTTTCTCGATATCTTCTTCTTCCTTTCTTTCTTCTTCGCGGGCGTTCGGACGTTACAACAACAACACACACTGAAAGTCTTCGACTTCGAACGCGAGCAACGATGCGTCTTCACCGACCATCACCCAAATTTGCGAGTACACCGAGGATTGAGGCCATAGGTTCACAGCGAGTGACATGGTCGAACTCTTATTTCCATCAGGCCACCAAAAAGGCTTGATTGATATGAGGGTTTTCCTTTTCTAACAGAGCTGCGATTGATGCATTTTTGCGGGTTTTGCAGAGTATGGCTTGTTGTTATGATAAATAAATAAATAAATACAGAAAGAAAAAAATGCGTTATTTTAAAATTATTCTTGGTGATGTCTTGCTGTTGAATTTGATTGCGGATTCCGGTGGGTTGTATTGTCTTAGTGTAAGCTTGCAGTGGCGTATACTTCTATAGGCTGATGTATGGGGGCTGAGTTGATGCTTGATATGTTCAGCAAGGGGCTCTCGGTGGTGGAAGCGCTTTGGACTCAAAATGTTGTGAAAAGTACGGGCGTGACAGTTGGTGATGTGCGAGGAGCTTGGGGTTGTAGTGTCTCGATGGCATGACGGCTTCAATACAGCTACGAAGGGCGACTATACATGCATAACGGTAGCTGGTGGGACGTTTAAGAGCCTTAGAGATATCTCATGGGCACTAGCGGAGGGACATGCAGGACGTGTTTTGATAACAGCACAGTACGTGTTCGGTGGCTCTCAATTTGGTTTTGTCCCACTGGGACACAAGAGTACGTGTCCTCACGGTCTTGAGGTTGACTTCGTGATGTTGTACAGATAATTTTACATAGAGTTGATGGTGGTTTATGCGAACTGGTGAGGTCCGCGTCGACGTATTATTTGGGAGGAAGTGTTCGCCGTGGTCTTTGGAAAGCGCTGACGCCGCCAACGTCGGTATGGCCGTGCGAAGAGTGCACTTCGATACCCATAACCATGGGTTCAGATAAGGTGGTTCGCCTCAACCGAAGCCTGCAAGAGTTCTTTCCAGGGTGGTTCGAAGCAGAACTGAGGACATTCCATCCAGTCTGCTGTAAGAGTCTTCGTTGATCCTCAAGTGACGTTGGTGCTGACGGTCCAGAGGATTCTGACTATCTTGGACCTGAAAAGCCAGAGTTGTGATACTGGACTTCGGGATGTGAGCCATATGGGCCATGAGCCCAGGCCAAAGTTGCCGAAGGTCAATATCGACGGCAACATGAACGACGATGCCGCCTAGGGACGGTAGGTCGTGGTTTCGGGCATTGCATCGCGAAGAGCACTCTCCTCAGGCGAAGCAGCAATGCGTGCTTCCTCGATCTCCTTCTCCTTCTGCGTCCGGGCTCTGTTCATGATGCCCGTCCACAGCTTCTCCAAATCAACCTCTCCTCTCTTCTCCTCCGTCAACATCTGCACCACAATGTTCGATCCCTTCGAGTGTGCGCCGAATCCAACCATGCCCTCCACACGCTGCAGCTTGGTTTGATCCTCGGGCAGCTCGCCACCCTCAACCCTGCCGACATTGACGCACACCCATCCGGTCCTGATGCCATCGTCGAGCTCTCCGCTGCCTGTGCCCTTTGAACCCACGGCGCTCATCAGGCGCGCCCTCTTGACCTTTCTCCGGATCTTCAATTTCAGCTCATTCCTTCCCAACAGTCCGTCCGCGTATGGGCTCATCTTGTACTCTGTCCTCAACCACCTGCACAGCCTGTCTGCGCTGACGTGCAAATGCTTCTCTGAGCGCGCGGTGCCGATGATCATGAGGAGGTTGGATCCAAGCGCCGGTGGCGGATCTAGAGCGCGGAGGTCCAGTAATGTGAGATCGTCCAGTCCAAGCTCGACGGACACATGCTGTAGCAGCGGTTGCAATAGCTCTGGTGCGTATTCTGGAAGATCGGGCAATCGTTGTCGGTGCGCCATTGGACTCGGTTCTACTGCTTCTTGCGGCTGCTCTTGCAGATACCAGGGTGTGTGTGTTTCTGTTGCATCGCCCTCCTCTTGTAGCTCCTCCAATTCTTCCCTCTCCTCTGCCAGTATTTCTGCTTCTAACAGCTTCTCTGCGTCTTCGCCGGATATTTCAGTCTCCTCCTGCGTGCTTGCTGTGTCGAACGCATCCCGTACAGGTTTGCCATGTTCGTTGATCTCGTTGAGAGCGTGCTCGTCTTTCAGTCGGAAGGCATCTCGTGCTTCGTTGTAGTTCCCAGCAGGCCTGGAGAATGGTCGCCTCTGGGCCATGGGCTGCACTTTGCCACCGACCATGCTTGTGATGAAGGATCGTAGCACCCATGACCGGCAATTGTTACATGCCAGTCCTCTTGTCGCTGCATTTGCCAGAGCCATGATCGAAGATAATATTCCGGATGTATCAATGTACTATCTTCACAATAAATGAACGATGCATCTCTACTTCCATCCATCGACGCCAAGTCTCCAGCTTCCCGATGGAGGTGAGGCTTGCTTTCGCCGCAGACCACCTCCGAACATCCAACTACTGCGGAACATCAAGAGACTCCTGCTACAGGCCCCAGCGACGAGAGGCCATACAGCTCCGCGCCCAACCCACCGCCCAACATGAGTGCCTCACGCTCCTACCAATGCCTCTCCTGCCGCTTCAAGGACCTCTCCGTCACCGCCCCCAAAATCGCCCGCCGCCAATTCCACGCAACAATCCCTAAACCCGCCCGCAAATCTGC
>Ga0265797_10003684_pt1 | contig 24330 bp, 20 predicted proteins | sample P2T30metagenome_FD_192433 | JGI IMG/M metagenome (GOLD analysis project Ga0265797, IMG submission 192433) | Plant litter microbial communities from East Loma Ridge, Irvine, California - P2 T30 | ecosystem: Environmental > Terrestrial > Plant litter > Unclassified | place: USA: California... | reverse complement strand
ATTCGCCATCGTCAAGCGCCATCCGCGCGACGGCCACGATATCCTGATCCGGACCCAGGGCATCGGCCCGATCCCGCTCGACATCACGCTGCACCACCACGAACGGCGCGACGGCAGCGGCTATCCCGACCGCCAGGTCGCCGGCGAGATCAGCGAGCTGGCGCAGATGGCCGCCATTGTCGACGTCTACGATGCGATCACCTCCGACCGCTGCTATCACAAGGGCATCGCGCCGGCCGAGGCGCTGCGCAAGATCTATGAGTGGAGCAAGTTCCACTTCAATCCGGCACTGGCCCAGGAATTCATGCGCTGCGTCGGCATCTACCCGGTCGGCACCCTGGTGCTGCTGGAGTCGGGCCGGCTGGGCGTGGTGGTCGAGCCGCACGAATCGAGCCTGCTCACGCCCAAGGTCAATGTGTTCTTCCATGCGAAGAGGCAGGCGTATATCCGGCCAGAGACGGTCGACCTGTCGCGCGCGCTGGGCTTTGGCGGCGGCGATAAAATCGTGCGCCACGAATCGGCCGCCAAATGGCAGGTCGAACCGCAGCGTTTCATGCAGCTGGCCGAGGCCTGAACCAGCGATTGCGCGCGCACTGGCGCGCGGCGGCTGAACGCCTAGAAGAACTCGGCCGTGTCGTTGACCGCCACCGTCTGCAGCAGCCCGCCCGCGACCAGCTCTTCGTAGTGGCACACGCGGTTGCGGCCGTGGGCCTTGGCATAGTACAGGGCCTGGTCGGCGTGGCCGAGCGTGACCACCGGCGAATCGGCCGCGCTGACGCTGGTGAAACCGATGCTGACCGTGACCTGGCCCACCTGCGGGAAATCGTGGCTTTCGACGTCGGCCCGGAAGCGCTCGATGATGCGCCGCGCGTGGTCCAGGCTGGTCGAGCGCAGCAGCACCACGAATTCTTCGCCGCCGAAGCGGAACACCCGGTCCTGGGCGCGAAACGACGACTGCAGCAGGTTGGCGATCAGGATCAGCACCTCGTCGCCGTACAGGTGGCCGAAGCGGTCGTTGACGCCCTTGAAGTGGTCGACGTCGACCACTGCCAGCCATTGCTTCTCTTCGCCGTTCGACTGGCGTCGCTCGGCCTGGCCATGGCTTGACGCGTCGGACTCGGAGGCGTGCAGCATGCGCGCCAGCTGGTCGTCGAAGGTCTTGCGGTTGAGCAGGCCCGTGAGCGAGTCGCGTTCGCTGTAGTCGAGCAGGTTCTGGAAGTTGCGGTACACGCTGACGATGCCGTTGACCATGTACAGCGCTTCCGGTGTGAACGCGTCGGCATGCACGATCTCGAGGCAGGTGTCGGCCTTGTCGCCAAACCAGATCGGCAGCCACAGGCGGCGCAGGCCGTCCTCGCCTTCGCTTTCGGCGCGCACGTCGTGGCGCCGCAGGCAGGCCTCGAGTTCGGGATAGAGTGCGATCGGCTCGCCGGGGCCGCTGTCTTGCGGCTCTTCGGGGCAGGCTACGCCGCCGGCGTGGATGCAGGCGCGCGAGCGCACGAAGGTTTGTTCGCCGACGCTGGAGATGGCCAGCACCCGGGTGCGGGCCGCACCGGACAGTTCCTGGACCGCCGAAATCACGGAGATGTCCAGCATGGTGTGATCGCGGTGGCCGGTCATGTCCACCATGTGTCGCAGCAGGGAATCCATGTCGTCGTTATCAGACCAAGCAAGAAGAAGTACTGGGAGAGAACAGGCGGACCGCGCGAACTGCGCCGATCGGACTCGGCAGCACGCCGGTGACGGCGATGCCGTGATTTTCAGCGGTCAAGCAAAACAGCATAATGCTTTTTTGTATTACCGGCAACTATTCTTAACAATTTTTATTCATATCCGCATGCGGTGTGACACATCGTCTGCCGGGTTGTTTCTCATCAGTAGCGATATTTTCCTCATGGAAAAGTTGTGGATGGTCAACTTGCCGTAAGGCACTAAACGGTACAGTCAACTCACTGGCAAACGCAACACAGCAGTAGCGACGGGGCCCAGTCGCAGCCAGTATTCCTCAACCACTACAAGGAGTTTGTCATGAGCACGATTACCTCCGCCATCAAAGCTTTTTTTGCTGACGAGAACGGTGTGACGGCCATCGAGTATGGCCTGATCGCCGCCCTCATCGGTGTCGTGATGGCCGGTGTCGCCGGAGAAGTTGGCGATGAAATCAAGCTGGCCTTCGAGTACATCCGCGACCAGTTCGACACGCCGACTGCTCCGTAATCTGCCTGCCCCCCGGGACGCGGTTCGGCCCTGGGGGGCTTTTTTTTTGTGGAGGCACATCATGGTTGTCGCACATTACCTCGATACGCTGCTGCTGCTGCTGGTGACGGCGGCCGCGGTCAAGGACCTGGAGAGCCGGCGCATTCCCAACCGGCTGCTGGCGGCCGGCATGGCCGGCGCCCTGGTCCTGCACCTGCTGTCGCCGCAACCGGTGGCGGGGCTGTTGGCCTGGCTGGGCGGGGCGGCGACCGGTCTCGCGATTTTTCTCCCCTTTTACCTGGTCCGCGGCATGGCTGCCGGGGACGTCAAGATGATGGCGGTGGTCGGCGCCTTCGCCGGTCCCGGCGACGCGCTGCGCATCGCCATCCTGGCCTGGTGCGCCGGCGGCGTGATGGCGCTGGCGGTGGTGGTGTTCAAGGGCCGCCTGCGCATGGTGCTGGCCAACCTGTGGGCGATCGTGCGGCCCACCTTGCTGCGCCTGCCGCGCGGACCGATGCCTGCCATCGGCAGTGCTGGTGGCCGGCCCAGCGCTGGCGCAATTCCGTATGGCGTGGCGATCGCCGCCGGCGCCATCGCGCTGCTGGTGCGGCGCTACACGCAATAGCGTTTCCATGAGCGGCGGGTAGGGCCTTTGTCAGGTATCAAGTGCCTGATGAGGCCGCTCGCTAGAATCAAATCAAGGTTTCTTGAAACATCTTCATGGGCAGGAGGCTTCATGACGGAAATGTTGTCGGCCACCACGGCCGCGCTCGGAAGCGACGCGATGGCGTCCGCGTTCGCGGCCGCTGCGCCATCCGACGATGGCGACGTGGCCGCCGTGCTGCCGCGCCAGCCGCGCACCGTGCGCGATACCGGGCTCGATCCGCGCCTGGTGACGGCTCTGGTGCTCAAGGTCCTGCACGCAGGCGGCAAGACCCCGCTGTCGCGCCTGACCGGTCGCCTGCGGCTGTCGGTCAGCGTGGTGCGCGAAGTGCTGCAGGGCCTGGTCGCCGGCGGCCAGGCCGAAATCGCCTACTCGGGCCAGACCGATATCGACGTTCACTACCAGCTCAGCACCGCCGGCGCGCGCGCGGCCGCCGAACACCAGGCCGAGTCGCGCTATGCCGGCCCGGCGCCGGTGACCCTGGCGGCCTGGCGCGCAGTGGTGGCGCACCAGTCGCAGCGGCGCCCGGATGCGCCGCGCGTGGCGCGCGCCGAACTCGAGGCGGTGCTCGACGGCGACGGCCTGGAACCGGCGGCGCGCGAACTGATCGGCGCGGCCCTGTATTCAGGCCGGCCCTTGCTGTTGTACGGCCCGTCCGGCAGCGGCAAGACCACCCTGGCGCGCAAGTTCGGGCGCCTGCGCCAGGACCCGATCGCGGTGCCCTACGCGGTGCTGGTCAACCACGAGATCATCCAGCTGCACGACCCGGCCCTGCACCCGTCGCCGCTGCAATTGCGCGGCCTGGAAGAACGGCGCAGCGTCGACGCGCGCTGGGCCCTGTCCCGGCGCCCGCTGGTGCACGTGGGGGCCGAGCTGGCGCGCGACATGCTCGAGCTGCGGGTGGACGCCGCCAGCGGCGTGCTGCGCGCGCCGCCGCATATCGTGGCCAATAACGGCCTGCTGGTGCTCGACGACCTGGGACGCCAGCGGGTGGCGGCCGGCGAGCTGCTGCACCGCTGGCTTGGCGCGCTCGAGGCCGGCCAGGACCATGTGACGGTGCCGCACGGCCCGAGCCACGCGCTGCCGTTCGACGTGGTCCTGGTGCTGGCCACCAGCCTGGCGCCCGAGTCGGTGCTGGACGACGCCTGCCTGCGCCGCATCGGCTACCGGATCGCGGTCGGGCCGCTGTCCGAAGCGAGCTACCGCGCGCTGCTGCGGCGCCAGGCGCGGTTGCGCCGGATCGAGGTCGACGAGGCCGCGCTCGATTACCTGATCGGCGAACTGCATCGCCGCACCCGGCGCCCCTTGCTGGCCGCCTGGCCGCACGAGCTGCTGGGGCGGATCGCCGATTTCGCCGGCTTCGCCGGCCGTGCCCCGCGCTGCGACGTGGAGAGCCTGGTCCAGGCCTGGAGCAGTCTGTTCGGGGCCAGCGCCCTGCCGCCTGCGCTGCCCTCCACCTTGTCCCCATCGGCGGCGAACAGCATCGACAAGGAAGGAGACCGGCGATGAACAACAAGCGTGCCGTGATCATGATGGCGCTCGCGGTGGTGCTGGGCTTGCTGGCAGTGGTGCTGGCCGGCAGCTGGCTGCTCAATGCCCCGGGCGCGAGCGGCGGCCGGATCGTCGTGGCCAGGGCCGACGTCGATATCGGCCAGCGCCTGACACCCGAGATGTTCAAGCTGGTCGAGTGGCCGACCGACAGCGTGCCCAAGGGCGCCTTTGCCGATCCGTCGGCGCTGGGCGGGCGGGTCCTGAAAAGCAGCCTGCTGGCGGGCGAACCGATCAGCGAAGCCAGGCTGGCCCCGGTCGGTACCCTGGGCGGCCTGTCGGCCATGATCACCGAGGGCAAGCGCGCGATCACGGTGCGTGTCAACGATGTGGTCGGGGTGGCCGGCTTCACCCTGCCGGGCAACTACGTCGACATCATCGTCAGCACCGAGACCATGCCGGATCCGAACGCGGCCCGCTCGCGCGAACAGAGCATCTCCAAGATCGTGCTGGAACGGATCCTGGTGCTGGCGGTGGCGCAGGAAGTGAGCCGCGACGAGACCAAGCCCAAGGTGGTCAATGCCGTCACGCTCGAAGTCACCCCGGGCGAGGCCGAGAAACTGGACCTGGCGCGCAGCGTCGGCACCCTGTCGCTGGCGCTGCGCAACCAAGTCGATCCGGCCGCCGCCGCCACCCTCGGCGCGACCAAGGAAAACCTGCTGCCGATGATGGCCGCCGCCGCGCCGCCGCCGGTGGTGCGCGCGCCGCCGCGACCGCGTGTGCAACAGGTGCGTGCGCCGGCCCCGCCCAAGCGCGATTGCATCAGCGTCATCAATGGCCTGCACGCGTCGCAGGAATGCTTCTGACCACCGACTGGACCGATCATGAAACGACGTCATCCGATCGCATTGCACGCCATCGCCGTTCTGGCGGCAACCCTGGGCGGCGCCATCGCCGCGCCGGCGCACGCCGCGCCGAAAAAGCCGGCCCCTGTCGCCGAAGCGCCCGCGCGCGTCGAGGAGGGCTGCCGCGGCGAGGCCGCGCGCCCGGCCACGATGGCGCTCCAGATGGGCAAGTCGACCATGCTGCGCCTGCCCGAGAAGGTCGCCCGGCGCAGCGTCGGCAACCCGGCCGTGGTGCAGGCCATGCTGGTCGCACCCGACACCCTGTATATCGCCGGCGTCGATGTCGGCAGCACCAATATGATCGTGCAGGGCCGCAGCGGCTTGTGCAGCGTGATCGACATCACGATCGCGATGGACCCGGGCGGGCTGGAGGCAACCCTGGCGGCGGCGATGCCCGACGAGAAGGACATCAAGGTGATGGCGGCCAACGACAGCCTGATCCTGACCGGCACCGTCAGCGACGCCGCCGCCGTGCAGCGCGCGGTGGAACTGGCCGGCGCCTATGTGCGGCGGCCCTTGCGCCAGTTGCCGGCGGCCGACAAGGAAAATGACACCGACGGCGTGATCGTGGTCAGCAAGGGCGGCGGCGCCGGCGGCGGCGGCGGCGGCAATGCGGGCGCGCGGGTGATCAACCTGCTGGCAGTGAGCGCGCCGCAGCAGGTGCAACTGGAGGTCAAGGTAGCCGAGGTCTCGCGCACCCTGCTCGAGCGGCTCGAGACCGGCACCCGCTTTTCATTCGGCTCCGGCAGCTGGACCACGACCCTGGCCACCGACTTCCTGAGCGGCCTGGCGCGCGGCGGCCTGTCGGGCATCAAGACCAACGGCAACCGCTTCGGCATCGAGGCCGACAAGCTCGATGGCCTGGTGCGCATCCTGGCCGAGCCGAATGTGCTGGCGATCAGCGGCCAGGAAGGCTCGTTCCTGGCCGGCGGCAAGTTCTACATCCCGGTGTCGCAGGACGATGACCGCGTCACACTGGAAGAAAAGGAGTTCGGGGTAGGCGTGCGCTTCACCCCGACCGTGCTGGCGGGCGGGCGCATCAACCTGAAGGTCGCGCCCGAGGTATCCGAGCTGTCGCGCGAAGGGATCGGCATCAGCGCCGCCGGCATCAACGGCACCGCCATCATGCCGCTGGTGACCACGCGTCGCGCCAGCACCACGGTGCAGCTGTACGACGGCCAGAGCTTCGCGATCGGAGGGCTGGTGCGCAACAACCTGGTCGCCAACATGAAAGGCTTGCCGGGCCTGGGCGACGTGCCGGTGCTCGGTGCGCTGTTTCGCAGCACCGACTACCAGCAGGACCGCACCGAGCTGGTGTTCGTGATCACGGCGCGCCTGGTCAAGCCGCTGGCGGGCGGCAGCCACGTGCTGCCCACCGACGGCCACGTGGCGCCGTCGCGCGCCGGCCTGTTGCTGGGCGGGCGGCTGGAAGGAGAACGTCCCGCCACGCCAACCGCGCCGGCGGCGCCACCCGCAGCGGCGCCACCCGCAGCGGCGCAGACCGCCAGTGCGGTATCCGGGAGCTTTGAACTCAACTAGGGGAAAGCGATGCGATCCACATTCACACGATGGGCGGTGCTGGCGCTGCTCGCCTGCGGCGCGGCGGGCTGCGTCTCGACCACACCCGGCTGGGACGCCCAGTTCGGCGTCGCCACCAGCAGCAACCTGGCGGCCCAGACGCTTGATCCGGCCGCCGGCGCCAACCGCAATCCGGCCCTGGGCCTCGATGGGCGCGCCGCGCGCGCCGCCATCGACAACTACCAGCGCTCGTTCGCCCGGCCCGAAGGCCAGCCGGCGGCGATGGTGGACCAGTGATGGACGCCCGCCCAGCCGCCACGCGACTCCACTGCCGGGGGCTGCCATGAGAGCGCTCCTGATCAGCCGCGACAGCCACCTGTACGCGGAACTGGCCTCGCAGGGCGCGGCGCGGCTGCCGCCGCTGCACCTGGCCGCCACCCGCGCCAGCCTGCGCGAGGCGCTCGACCGTCCCGAGCCCGATGCGCCGCAACTGGTGATCGTCGACGCCAGCGGCATGGAACAGGCGGAAGCGAGCCTGCTCGAGCGCCTGGGCCGCCAGTACCCCGGCTCGCAGCTGATGCTGCTGACTAACCAGCACCAGCCCGACCTGCTGATCGCCGCGATGCGCGCCGGCGTGCGCGAGCTGCTGCAGATGCCCCTGGTGCACCGCGCTTTCCACGAGGCGATGGACCGGATCGCCACCGCCGCCGGCGTATCGAACCTGCGCGAAGGCAAGGTGCTGGCCTTCATCGCCTGCAAGGGCGGCAGCGGCGCCACCTTCATCTCGGCCAATTTCGGCTATGCGCTGGCCACGCTGGCGAGCAAGAAGGTGTTATTAATCGACCTGCACGGCCAGTTCGGCGACGCCGCCCTGTACGTGTCGGACCAGAAGCCGGCCATGACGATGTCCGACGTATGCGCCCAGATCGCGCGGGTGGACGGGCCTTTCCTTGAATCGTGCCTGGTGCACGTCACGCCCGGATTCGGCGTGCTGGCCGCGGCCGACGACCCGGGCCATGCGAAAGAAGCCAAGCCCGAACACATCGATACCATCCTGCGCGTGGCGCGCCAGAACTACGACTACGTGCTGCTCGACGTCGGGCGCCAGATCGACGCCGTCTCGCTGCGCGCGCTGGACGTCACCGACACCATCTATCCGGTGCTGCAGCTGGCGCTGCCCGACATCCGCGACGCCCGCCGGCTGCTCGATATCTTCCGCTCGCTGGGTTATGTGCTCGACAACATCCGCCTGATCGTCAACCGCTACGAGAAGGGCGGCAAGCTGCGCCTGCAAGACCTGCACGCGGCGCTCGGCTGCGAGGTGGTGCACACCTTCCCCAACGATTACGTTGCGGTGACCGATTCGGTGAACCAGGGCGTACCGGTGCTGCAGCTGTCGCGCGCGAGCGCGGCCGCGCGCAGCCTGGCCGAGATGGTCGAGCTGGTGACCGCGCACCGGATCCAGGAAAGCCGCGGCCTGCTCGATCGCCTGTTCGGGCGCCAGGACGCAGATTATTAAGCCAACCCACGCCGGAGACGTCCATGTCCCTTCGCGAACGACTCGCCCTCGGCGGCCAGGAACCGAGCACCGGCATCGAGCTGCAGGATGCGCCGAACCAGGCCTACCAGGAACTCAAGAAGCTGATGCACCAGATGATCCTCGACCGGATCGACCTGGAACGTCTCAAGCGCCTGACCTCCGAGCAGTTCAAGCACGAGCTGGCGCTGCTGGTCCAGCGCATCATCGAGGACGAGCGTATCGTGCTCAACCAGCACGAGCGGCACCACCTGGTGCTCGACATCCAGCACGAGATGCTCGGCTTCGGCCCGCTCGAGCCGCTGCTGGCCGACCCGTCGATTTCGGACATCCTGGTCAACACCGCCAGCAAGGTGTACGTCGAACGGCGTGGCCGGCTGGAACTGACCGAGATCACCTTCCACGACAACGCCCACCTGATGAAGATCATCGAAAAGATCGTCTCGCGCGTGGGCCGCCGGGTGGACGAGTCGAGCCCGATGGTCGATGCCCGCCTGCCGGACGGCTCGCGCGTGAACGCGATCATCCCGCCGCTGGCGGTCGATGGCCCGATCCTGTCGATTCGCCGCTTCGGCGGCAGCCCGCTGACGGTGCAGAACCTGCTCGACTATAAAAGCATGACCGCGCCCATGATCCGGGTGCTGGAAAGCCTGGGCACGGCCAAGGTCAACATCCTGATCTCGGGCGGCACCGGCAGCGGCAAGACCACCCTGCTCAACCTGATATCCGGCTTCATCCCGGCCAATGAGCGGGTGGTGACGATCGAGGATGCGGCCGAGCTGCAGCTGCGCCAGCCGCACGTGGTGCGCCTGGAAACCCGTCCGCCGAACATCGAGGGCAAGGGCGAGGTGCCGCAGCGCGCGCTGGTGCGCAATGCGCTGCGCATGCGGCCCGACCGCATCATCCTGGGCGAGGTGCGCGGGCCGGAAGCGCTCGACATGCTGCAGGCGATGAACACCGGCCACGAGGGCTCGCTGGCGACGATCCACTCGAACACCCCGCGCGACGCGCTGTCGCGGCTGGAGAACATGGTCAGCATGGCGGCGGTGAACCTGACGCCGCGCGCGATCCGCCAGCAGATCGTGTCGGCGGTGACGGTGGTGGTGCAGGTTTCGCGCCTGACCGACGGCACTCGCAAGCTGGTCAGCCTGCAGGAAATCACCGGCATGGAAGGCGAGATCATCTCGATGCAAGAGATCTTTCGCTTCGAGCAGCGCGGGGTCGACGTCGACGGCAAGGTGCTGGGCCAGTTCAGCGCCACCGGCGTGCGGCCGCGCTTCGCCGACCGCCTCAAGCTGTTCGGGGTGCCGGTGTCGGACGATTCGTTCGATCCCGACCGACTATTTGATTGAAAGGGGCGCCCATGGACGGCTTGTTCTATGGTTTCGTGGTGCTGGTATTCGCGGCCGTGATCCTGGCGGTCGAAGGCTTCTACCTGTGGTGGATGAGCACCCACGGCGCGGCCGCGCGCCGCATCGCGCGCCGCCTGCAGATCATGTCCGGCGGGCTGCAGGGGCGCAGCGGCGAGCGGATCTCGATCCTCAAGCAGCGCCGCTACAGCCGCTTTCCGGCGCTCGATCGCCTGCTGCACGGCTTCACGCTGGCGCAGCGCATCGACGCGCTGCTGGTGCAGGCCGGCGCCAGCTGGTCGGTTGGCCAGTTCCTGGCCGGCTCGCTGGCCTGCCTGGTGGCGGCGCTGGTGCTCACCTCAAGCGCCGTCAGCGCGCTCGCGGTGCCGCTGCCTGCACGCCTGCTGGCCGCGGTCGGCGGCCTGGGCCTGCCCTGGTGGCTGGTGCTGCGGATGCGCATGCGGCGCCTGGTGCGCATCGAACACCAGTTGCCCGAGGCGGCCGACTTCATCGCACGCGCACTGCGCGCCGGCCACTCGTTCACCAATGTGCTGCAGATCGTCGGCAACGAGCTGCCCGAGCCGCTGGCCGGCGAGTTCCGCATCGCGCGCGAGGAAATCAACTACGGGGTGCCGATGAACGAGGCCCTGCACGGCCTGGCCCAGCGCATCCCGCTGACCGACCTGCGCTACCTGATCATCGCGGTGCTGATCCAGCGCGAATCGGGCGGCAACCTGGCCGAGATCCTGGGTAACATCAGCCAGATCATCCGCGCCCGCCTGAAGCTGGTGGCGCATGTGCGCGTGCTGTCGGCCGAGGGCCGCATGTCGGCCTGGATCCTGGGCGCGCTGCCGTTCGGCGTGATGGGCGTGATGCTGCTCAGCAGCCCGGCCTACGTCAGCATGCTGTGGACCGATCCGTCCGGCGTGCGCCTGCTGTGGTACGGCCTGGGCATGATCGTGTTCGGCGTGATCTGGCTGCGCAAGACCATCCGCATCCGCGTGTGAGGCCGCCATGACTTCTTCCCAACTGGTTTTCCTGCTGATCGTCTTCGTCGTCGTCTGCCTGCTGGGCTGGGCCGCATTGGCGCTATTCGCGCCGCTGGCCCTGCGCGAACGCCTGCGCCGCTTCCTGGGCCAGGGCGAACCGCATGAACCCAGGGTGCGCTGGATCGAGCGCGTGGCCAGCGTCGCCCGTCCGCTCACCCGGCTGTCGATTCCCGAAGAGGGCTGGGAAAAATCGACGCTGCGCACCCGCTTCATGAACGCCGGCTGGCGCCACCCGTCGGCGCCGACCCTGTATTTCGCGTCTAAGACCGCACTGGCGTTGCTGGTGCCGGCGCTGTGCGCGCCGCTGCTGATGTTGTACGGGCGCGAACTCACTGGCGGCAAGGTGCTGGGTGTGCTGCTGCTGGGCGCCGCGTTCGGCTACTACGCGCCGAACGCGCTGCTCGAGCGCCTGATCAAGCGCCGCCAGCGCGAGATCTTCGAGACTGTTCCCGATGCGCTCGACCTGCTGACCGTGTGCGTCGAGGCAGGCCTGAGCCTGGAGCGGGCGCTGGTGAAGGTGGCCTCGGAAATCCATATCAAGAGCGTGGTGCTGGCGCAGGAACTGCAACTGGTGTTGATGGAGATGCGCGCTGGCTTCAGCAAGGAGAAGGCGCTGCGCAACTTCGCGCTGCGCTCGGGCGTGGACGACGTCGACACCCTGGTGGCGATGCTGATCCAGTCCGAGCGCTTCGGCACCAGTGTCGGCGACTCGCTGCGCGTGCATGCCGATAACCTGCGCCACAAGCGCCAGGTGATGGCCGAGGAGACCGCCGCCAAGATCGGCCTCAAGCTGCTGTTCCCGCTGATCTTCTGCATCTTCCCGACCTTGTTGATGGTCCTGCTCGGACCGGCCGCGATCCAGATCTCGCGCACCCTGGGCGCCATGCCCTTCGCACGCTGAACCGCAAGGAGTCCGACCCATGAACTTCAGCTTCAAGATGAGCCGCGTGGCGCTGCTGTGCGCCGGCCTGGTGGCCTGCTCGCAGTTCGGCTGGCACTCCGCCATTGATACCGGCGCCCGGGCCGAGCAAGCCTATCGTGATGGCCGCGCGCACCACCTGGCGCAACGCCCGGACCAGGCGCGCACCGCCTACCAGGCCGCATTACGCTTGGACGCCGTTCACCCCGGCGCGCGCAACGGCCTGGCAACCCTGCATGCCGAGGATCGCGAGCTGGTCCCGGCGATCGCCATCTGGCGCGAGCTGACCGCGACGCTCGGCCTGGACGCGGGACCAGGCAAGGCCTATCTGTTCGCCAACCTGGGGCAGGCATACCTGCTGGGCGGCGACCATGGGCAGGCGCGCGCCGCGCTGGAACGTGCCTGCCTGCTCGATCCGCTCAATCCGCGCGGCTGGCAGCTGCTGGGCGACGCCCTGGGGGCATTGGGAGAAGAGGAGCGCGCCGCCCAGATGCACCGCCAGGCCGCGGCGCTGCGCCAGCATGACCTGCGCGCCGACCTGGCTGCGGTCAGCGGCGGCAAGACCGAGGTCGCTGCCCTCGGCCAGGCCGTCTCCAGCCCGGCGCCGCGAGCGCACCCGGACTGGGCCCAGGCCTATGTCCACGTTGGCGCGGACGGCATGATGGAATTACGGCGCACCGGCGCGCAGCCCGAGACAGCAGCTGTCATCCCCGTTGCGCTGGCGCGGCTCGAGATCCGCAACGGCAATGGCGTGACCGGCATGGCGCGCGCGCTGTCGCGCCAGGTGAGCGATCCCGGCGTGCAGGTGACGCGCCTGTCGAACGCGCCGGGCTTCGCGGTGCGCCACACCCGCATCGAGTACGAGGCGGCGTATGTCGACGCGGCGCGGCGCCTGGCCGAGCGCCTCGGCAGCGCCCGGTTGCAGGAAGTCGAGGATTGCGCGCCGACCGACCTGCGGCTGGTGCTGGGACACGACCTGGCGCGCCACGGCACCGCCTTGCGGCTGACGCCGTTGGCCGACGGGCAGCGGCTGGCTTACCGGTAGCGTTCCAGCCACCAGCCGTACTGCGGCGGCAGGATGGCGAACGGGTTTTCCACGCCCAGTTCCTTGGCGGCGCGGAAGGTGTAGTGCGGATCGGCCAGGTGTTCGCGGCCGATCATCACCAGGTCCATCTTGTCTTCGGCCACCGCGCGGTTGGCCACCTGCGGATCGCCGATATTCCACGACGACGCCACCGGCAGCCCGGCCTCGTTGCGCACGCGCTCGGCGATCGGCGCCAGGAAGCCCGGGCCCCACGGAATATTGACGTCGGGGACAGTGAAGTTGACGCTCACGTTCAGCATGTCGAGGCCGGCGGCGCGCATGCGGCGGGTCAGTTCGATCGATTCGGCCAGCGTTTCCTCGTCACGGCCATCGAATTCGATCACGCCCATGCGCGCCGTCAGCGGCAGGTGTTCCGGCCATACCGCGCGCACTGCAGCCAGGGTCTCGAGCAGGAAGCGCCCGCGGCCATCAAGGTCGCCGCCGTATTGGTCGTCGCGATGGTTCGAGTGCGGCGACAGGAAGGACTGGGCCAGGTAGCCGTGAGCGAAGTGCAGTTCGAGCCATTCGAAGCCGGCGTCCAGCGCGCGCCGCGCGGCGTCGACGAAGCCCTGGCGCACGCGCGCGATATCGTCGAGCGTCATCTCCTGCGGCACTTTCGACAGGTCGCCACCGAAGGCGAGGGCGGACGGGGCGATGGTCTGCCAGCCGTCGGCCGCCTCGTTCGGGATGTGGGCATTGCCATCCCACGGACGGTTGGCGCTGGCCTTGCGACCCGCGTGGCCGATCTGGATGCCTGCCACCGCGCCGGCGGCCTTGATGCCGGCGGCGATGGCGGCCATGCCTTCTACTTGTTCATCGTTCCACAGGCCGGTGCAGCCCGGGGTGATGCGGCCTTCCGGCGTGACGGCGGTGGCTTCGACGATCACCAGGCCGGCGCCGCCGCGCGCGATCGAGGTGTAGTGGGCGCGGTGCCAGTCATTGGTGACGCCGTCGACAGCGCTGTACTGGCACATCGGCGGCACCGCGATGCGGTTGCGCAGGGTGAGGGATTTGAGGGTAAACGGCGTAAATAATGCGGTCATTGGTGCTTTCCTGGTGACGCTCCAACATGCAGCGGCGACAACGCTGGCGCGCCAAGAGGCGTGGCCGCTCGGTTCCGTGCTCGCTGTGGGAAGAAGATCGGGAGTTTGAAGAATCGGTCCTGGCATGCACCCTGTATCAGGGTTGCGTGCCTGGCCGTATTCTCGCACCGATGGAGATTGTTTGCAGGAGACGGCCACGATCATGGCCGCCGGCATGTCAGTACATCAAGGCGTCGCCTTGCGGTACACGCGCACGTAATCGACCAGCATCTGGCGCGGGAACGGGGTCGTGGCGTCCGGGTAGCCGGGCCAGTAGCCGCCCACCGCCAGGTTGAGCAGCACGAAGAAAGGCTGCTCGAACACCCATTCGCCCTTCACGGTTTCGGGCGTGGCGGTATGGAAGTGCACGCCGTCGCGGTACCAGCGGATCTGTTTCGGTTCCCATTCGACGGCGAACAGGTGGAAGTCGTCGCCATACTCCGCGCCTTCGAGGGCGATCGCCTTGCTGAATGCATGCTCACCCGAATAACCCGGCCCGTGCAGCGTGCCGTAGGAGTTGCCCGGCTCCTTGCCGATGATCTCCATGATGTCGATCTCGCCGCTCTTCGGCCAGCCGACCTGCCCGATATTCGCGCCCAGCATCCAGAACGCGGGCCAGATACCCTGGCCCTTCGGCACCTTGATGCGGGCCTCGACGCGGCCATACTGCGTTTCCTTGAGCCCGGCCGTCTTGAGCCGCGCCGAGGTGTAGTCCTTGCCTTCGTAGGCTTCCTTGCGCGCCTCGAGCACCAGGTGGCCGCCTTCCAGGCGCACGTTTTCCGGACGCGCGGTATAGAACTGCATCTCGTTATTGCCCCAGCCATGGCCGCCGGTCTCGGTCATCCAGGTCGTGCGATCCAGCGCCGCGCCATTGAATTCGTCGCTCCATGCGAGGGTCCAGCCGGATGGGGCAGCGGTGGTGGTGGTCGGTTGCGTCACGCAGCCGGCGCTGACGGCCAGCGCGAGCAGCGCGGCCAGTGTGCTCAAGGTTTTCATGCGTCTCCTAAGTGAGCCGTTATTGCGCGGCGGCCTGCTCGCGCCTGACGTGCTTCATGATGTTGAGGAAGGTGTCGGTCCAGTACTGATTGCGATGCGCGGCGAGGAAGCGGACCAGTTCCTCATGCGCCTGCGTCGATACGCTCAGGTGATCGCCGCCGATGCCATGGAAGGTGAAGGCGATCATGGTGCCCTGCCGCGCCGCCTGCTTGACCAGTGCGATCAGCTCCGCGCCGCTGCTGCCGACCGGCGCCACCGCGGGCACGCGATAGGGATCGAGTGTCTTCATCGAGACCGGCACGCCCGGCCCGGGGCCGGCCTTGATCGCCACGAAGCTCGCATGCAGCGGCGGCAGGTAGTCGCCGCCGAGCGCCTTGACGTCGAAGCAGGGGGCGGTATAGGTGCGCTCGCGCTGGCCGTCGATCGCCGTCAGCATCGTGTTGGCCAGCAGGACCTGGTCGCGCATCTGTTCGCGGCTGGTGCTGTCGAGGTCCTGGTGCGGCGCGACCCAGCTGCGGTCCGGGCCCGCGCCCGAACACTGGTGGAACAGGCTGTGGTTGCCCAGCTCATGGCCGTGACTGGCGACGGCGCGCCAGTCGGCCATGCGCGCGTCGACCACGGGACTGGACAGCTTCAGATAGAAGGTGCCCTTGAGGCCGTGACGGTCGAGGGCGGGGATGGCGTTGTCGAGCTGGGAATCGAGGGCATCGTCGTAGGCCAGGCTGACCGCGGCGCGCGCGCCGCCAGGCCAGGCGAAAGCCGTATCCGCCGCATTCGCCGCTCCATGCGCGGTAGTCATGACAAAGGTGAGACCGACCGCAAGAGAAGCGGCCGGGAAGAAGACACTACCCGCGAGGCGGGCAAGAAAGTGGTGCATCCGTGCTCCAATTTGGAAACGTTCCCATAACGGCAAGCCGACTATAGCACCGCGCAAAAACAGCTGTCAACGAGCGAAACGACAGAGTGCGGTGCGCATCGATCACCATATCTCACCTTGGCGTTGCACCAAAGTGTTGCAAAACTACGTCACATACCCTCATGACGTTATGGAATATTCCGTTGACAATTTTTTTTCGTAACCCTAATATTCAGACCAATACATGGAAACGTTTCCATGGCCCAAACAAGTCAGCTTCGAACCCCGAATGGCACTGTCAGCCAAGGAGCCGAGGACAAATGAATCAGCGCGACGCGCACCAGGCGATCCACGCAGCGAGGCCGCCGGCACCAGCCGGCCGGCTTCGCTTCGTCGCTTGGCACCGCGCCGCGCGGTGGCCCGGTCCGGAGGTGGCAGGGCAAAAGAGGTAGCAGGCAGCAACGGAAAGGCGGCGCTTCAGGGCGACGCGTCCGGATGGCGGAGACACCGTTGCCAGGCGACGGTCATATTTATAAAAAGACAGGAGAAGACATGTACTACCCAAAGGCTAAACAGACCTTGATCAGTCTGGCAGTTGCCAGCGCATGCTCGGCGTTCATCCCGGCATTCGCGCAGGAGCAGGCGACCCCGCCGGCCGACACCGCGACGAGCGCGCCGACCCAGGCGACCGACGCAGCGAGCAACCCGACCGCGTCGATCACCGGCCCGGCACAGCCGGGCGCCCAGACCGTGGTCGTGACCGGCATTCGCGCCAGTCTCGAATCGTCGCTGAACCTCAAGCGCAATGCGCAGGGCTTCGTCGATGGCATCGTCGCCGAAGACATCGGCAAATTCCCCGACACCAACCTGGCCGAATCGCTGCAGCGTATCTCGGGGGTGTCGATCGACCGCGAAATCGGCGAAGGCTCGAAGATCACCGTGCGCGGCGTGGGCCCCGACTTCAACCTGGTGCTGCTCAATGGCCGCCAGATGCCGGTCTCGAACCTGGGCGACCGTAATGGCCGCGCCTTCGACTTCGCCAACATCGCCTCGGAAGCGGTCTCGCAGCTGCAAGTCTATAAATCGAGCCGCGCCGAGACCCCGACCGGCGGCGTCGGCGCCACCATCAACGTGATCACCGCGCGTCCGCTGTCGCGTCCCGGCCTGCAGGCCAGCATCGGCGTCAAGGGCGTGCACGACACCTCGGCCACCAACCTGCCGGACGGCCTCCAGAGCGGCAACAAGGTCACCCCGGAAGTCTCGGGCATCTATTCGAACACCTCGGCCGACGGCCGCTTCGGCATCGGCCTCTCGGCCAGCTACCAGGAACGTAACCTGGGCTACAACCGCGCCTCGGTACCGAACGGCTGGAAAGGTCCGTTCCGCGGCAGCGACACCCAGTGGGGCACGATCCCGCAACCGGATGCGTCGGGCGCGACCCCGGGCATCATCAACCGTCCGGGTCCGAACGACCTGTACCAGGTGCCGCAGAATCTGAACTACAACCTCTCCGGCGTGCAGCGCGAGCGCACCAACGGCCAGGTGGTGTTCCAGTTCGCGCCGAACAAGGACCTGACCACCACCCTCGACTACACCTATTCGGAAAACCGCATCCACACCCGCCGCAACGATATGTCGGCGTGGTTCAACTTCGGGCCGTCGTCGAGCAGCTGGACTGACGGCCCGTTCGCGTCGCCACTGACCTACACCGAAATCATCCCGCTCGGCGCCAACGATATCGCCATGGGCGCTTCCGACTTCGCCACCAAGAGCGAGAACAAGTCGCTCGGCTTCAACGCTGCGTGGCGCGTCAACTCGGCCCTGCGCCTCGAGCTCGACGCCCACAGCTCGTCGGCCGAATCGACCCCGGACAGCCCATGGGGTTCGAGCAATGTGATCGGCACCGCCAGCTTCAGCCGCGGCAACACCACCGCCGACTTCTCGCAGGACTTCCCGGTGTTGACCATCGAAGGCGCCGACTTCCTGCGCTCGCCGCAGCAAGTCACCGGCTCGGTGTTCGAGAACGGCTACATGAAGACCGAAGTCGACCAGCTGCAGACCCACGGCAGCTGGAAGGTGATGGAAGCGTCCGAATTCAAGTTCGGCGTCGGCGCCACCAAGGTGAAATACCGCTCGGCCTTCTCGGTCCAGCAGCGCGACACCTGGGGCGGCGCGACCCAGGCCTCGGATTACCCGGCCAGCCTGTTCACGCCCGATAGCCTCTCCAAATACTTCGACCAGATCGACGGCAGCGACAACCCGAACCTGTTCAACCGCTTCCACACCTTCAACTTCGGCCAGATCCGCGACATCGTGGCCCAGGCTTCGGGCCTGCCGCACCTGTACCTGCCGAAGACCACCTACGACACCGACCGTCGTACCGAGGAAAAGTCGAAGAGCCTGTACCTTCAGTTCAACACCGAGTGGGATACCCGCTGGCCGATCAATACCGCGTTCGGCGTGCGTTACGAGAAGACCGACGTCAGGTCGAGCGCGCTGGTGCAGGTGCCGACCGCGATCAGCTGGGTCTCGCAGAACGAGTTGCCGGTGGTGTTCGGCGACTCGGGCTTCACCACGCTCGACGGCAGCTATAACCACGTGCTGCCAAGCCTCGACGTCGACATCGCCTTCCGTCCCGATATCAAGGGCCGCTTCAGCTACGGCGAAACCATCGGCCGTCCGCGCTACGACCAGATCGCCGGCGGCCAGGTGCTCGACACGCTGGCGCGCGTCGAAGGCGGCACCGGTTCGCAGGGTAACCCGGCACTGGAGCCGGTCAAGTCGAAGAACATCGACCTGGCGCTCGAGTGGTACTACGCCCGCCAGAGCTTCTTCTCGATCAACCACTTCCGCAAGCACCTGGACAACTACGCCGGCCAGTCGCAGATCATCGCCCAGCCGTTCGGCGTGCGCACCCCGGTGGGCGGCGCCTACTGGAACGCGGCGCTGGCCAATGGCTGCGTGGTGGCGGACACCACCTGCATCCGCAACTACATCTTCCGCAACTTCAACGGCCAGCCGGGCGTGGTCGCGGGTCCGAACAATGCCGCGGGCGACGCCACCGGCACCATCACGGCCATCGGCACCGATCCGATCGCGGACTTCCGCATCACCTCGTACTCGAACCAGAAGAAAGCGCGCATCCGCGGCCTGGAATTCAATCTCCAGCACATGTTCGGCAACAGCGGCTTCGGCTTCCAGGCCAACTACACCTACGTCAACTCGGGCCTGAAGTACGACAACAACAGCTTCGGCGAGCAGTTCGCGCTGGTCGGCCTGGGCGACTCGGCCAACCTGGTGGGTATCTTCGAGAACGACAAGTGGAATGTGCGCGCGGCCTACAACTGGCGCGACGAGTTCCTGTCGTCGACCTTCGACGGCCAGGGCCCGAACCCGAACTACGTCGAGAAATACGGCCAGCTGGACCTGAGCATCGGCTACAACGTCAACGAGAACCTGAGCCTGTCGTTCGAGGGCATCAACCTGACCGACGAGATCCAGCGCATCCACGGCCGCACCAAGAACCAGGTGCTGTTCGCGGTGCAGTCGGGCCCACGCTATATGGTGGCCGCACGCTACAAGTTCTGATCGGGGCTTTGCCTGTGCCGCCGTTCGGGAGTAGACTCCCCGGATAGCGGTATTGACGGCGGGTCGGCAGCAGCCGGCCCGCCGTTGTCGTTATTGAATCCCATAAAAGCCAAACGAGACATTCCATGCCCAACATCGCCCTGTTGAACAATATCGAGCACAAGGACCTTCGCATCGTCACCGGCCACCGCCCCGGCCTGGGCAGCGAAGTGGCCTGGGTGCCGACCTTCGCCGACGAATTCCGCTCGCTGCAGGCCCATTACCCGATCATCTTCCGCCAGCTCGAGGACGGCGCCAACTACGAGGCGATCGCGCTGCTCGGCTTCAAGGAAGACGAGAACCTGTTCCTCGAGGACGGCCGCTGGGACGCGCCGCTGGTGCCCTGGCTGCACGAGCGCCAGCCGTTCTACATCGGCCGCAACGGCGACGAGCTGATGATCCAGGTCGACCTCGACCACCCGCGCGTCAGCCAGCTTGAAGGCGAGCCGGTGTTCAAGCCGCATGGCGGCAATACCGAATTCCTCGAGAAGATGAGTGACGCGCTGTCGAACATCCACAACGGCGTGCAGGCCAACGTCGGCTTCCTCGAAGCGCTCAAGCGCCATGAGCTGCTCGATGCCTTCGTGCTCGACATCGAATTCGAGAACGGCGACCGTAACCGCTTGGGCGGCTTCTTCACCATCCACGAAGAGCGCCTTGGCGCGCTGGGCGGCGCCGCGATCGCCGAACTGCATGCGGCCGGCTACCTGGCGCCAATGTATTTCGCGCTGGCTTCGCTGTCACACTTCCGCGCCCTGATCGACCGCAAGAATCGCCGGAACGCGCGCGATGGCGCCAGCCGCTAAACCCATGCGCGAGATCGCCGGGCTGCGGCCCGCCGATCTTGGTCCCGACATTCTCGCATCCACCGAGCCGCTGCTGCTGCGCGGCCTGGTGGCCAACTGGCCGATGGTGGCCGCCGCCCGCAATTCTCCGCAGGCGGCCATCGATTACCTGCGCCGCTGGTACGTCGACGCCACCGTCAACGCGATGCTCGGCGCGCCCGAGATCGATGGCCGTTTCTTCTACAACGAGGCGCTGGACGGCTTCAATTTCCAGCCGATGCGGGTGCGGCTCGATGCCGTGCTGGATGAACTCGAAACGCAGCTGGCCACGCCACGGCCGCCTGCGCTCTACGTCGGCTCGACCACGATCGACGGCGCGCTGCCGGGCTTTCGCGCAGAGAACGACGTCGACCTGGGCGCGCGCGACCCGCTGGCCAGCATCTGGATCGGCAACCGCACGCGCATCTCGGCCCATTACGACTTGCCCGACAATCTGGCCTGCATCGCGGCCGGCCATCGCCGGTTTACCTTGTTCCCGCCGGGCCAGCAGCACAATCTGTATGTCGGCCCGATCGACCTGACGCCGGCTGGTCAGCCCATCAGCCTGGTGGATTTCGCCAAGCCGGATTTGGCGCGCTTTCCACGCTTCGCCGAGGCGCTGGAGCATGCCCAGGTGGCCGAGCTGGAGCCGGGTGACGCGATCTTCGTGCCCAGCATGTGGTGGCATCACGTGGAAGCGTTGGACAGCTTCAATGTGCTGGTCAATTACTGGTGGCGCCAGTCGCCTGACTGGATGGACACCCCCAACAACGCGCTGATGCACGCCCTGATGACGGTGCGCGACCTGCCGCCTGCCCAGCGCGCGGCCTGGGCCGAGCTGTTCCGCCACTACGTGTTCGAGGCTGGTGACGACACCGCGGCCCATATCCCGCCGGCGGCACGCGGCCTGCTGGCGCCGCTCGACGACAATGCCTCGCGTATGGTAAGGGCACAACTACTAAAACGCCTGAACCGTTGATAAAAAAATGCCCGCGACATCCGCGGGCATTTTTTCATGTGGCGTCCTGTATTACTCGGCCGCGACTTTCTGCTTGTGCAGATTGGCGTACTTGACGCCGTAGTACATGATGAACAGGTAGCAGGCCGCCGGCACCAGGAACGAGATCTGCAGGCCGATGGTGTCGGCCAGGATGCCCTGCACGAACGGCACCACGGCGCCGCCGACGATGGCCATGCACAGGATGCCCGAGCCCTGGCCGGTGAATTTGCCCAGGCCGTGCAGCGCCATGCTGAAGATGGTCGGGAACATGATCGAGTTGCACAGGCCGACGGCGACAATCGCCCACATCGCCAGGCTGCCTTCGGTGAAGGTCGCAGTCAATACCAGAGCCATGGAACCAACCGCGGTGGCGGCCAGTGATTTGCCCGGGCTCACATAGCGCATCACGGCAAAACCGATGAAGCGGCCGACCAGGGCGCCGCCCCAGTACATGCTGACATAGCGCGCCGCATCGGCATGCGACAGGCCGGCGATATGCGGCTCGCCGATGAAGTTGATCAGGAAGCTGCCGATACTGACTTCAGCGCCGACGTACAGGAAGATGCCCAGCGCGCCCAGCACCAGGTGGCGGTACGACATCGCACCGCCCTTGGCGTCGATCGTCGCCGAGCTGGTGTCCTCGAACGCGATCTTCGGCAGGCGCGCCATCGCGAACAGCACCGCCAGCAGCGCCAGCGCCGCGGCCAGGCCCAGGTATGGGCCTTGCACGGCAGCCGCTTCGGCGGCCTTGTGCGCGGCCTGCTCGGCGGCCGGCAGCAGGGCCAACTGGTCGGCGGAGAGGACCACGGTCGACAGGATCAGGATGCCGCCCAGTGCCGGCGCTACCGTGGTGCCGAGCGAGTTGAACGCCTGGGTCAGGGTCAGGCGGCTGGCCGCGGTGCGCGCCGGTCCCAGTGCGGTGACATAGGGATTGGCCGCCACCTGCAGGATGGTGATGCCGCTGGCCAGCACGAACAGGGCTAACAGGAACATGCCGTAGCCGCCATTCGAGGCAGGGTAGAACAGGGCGCAGCCGGCGGCCGCGATCAGCAGGCCGGTGACGGCGCCATGCTGGTAGCCGAGGCGGCGGATCAGGGCGCCGGCCGGCAGCGAGACGATGAAATAGGCGCCGAAGAAGCAGAACTGCACCAGCATTGCCTGCATATAGGTGAGGGTGTAGATCGACTTCAGGTGCGGGATCAGGACGTCGTTCAACGACGTGATCAGGCCCCACATGAAGAACAGGATGGTGACGATGACCAGCGCACCGGTGTGCTGGTTGTGTTCCCCTTCGACTGCGGCGCTGGCCACGGTGGGGTTCTGGATTGGATTCTGCATGGAGTCTCCGTTGTTATTGCAGAGTATTGACGTGGTCCGACAGCATAGCTGATACCCCGCGCAGTGCGGGATATTGTTCGGTGATCAGGTAGGTCGGGATGCGCGACAGGTAGTCACCCAGGCGCCCCTTGTCCTCGAAGCGCGCGCGGAACGCGGACTGCTCGAACAGGGCGCCCAGGCGCGGCACGATGCCGCCGCCGATATACATGCCGCCGGTCGCGCCCAGGGTCAGCGCGACGTTGCCGGCCACGCTGCCCAGGATGGCGCAGAACACCCGTACCGTCCCTTCGCAGTCGCCCGACGAGCCATCCAGCGCGGCGCTGGTGATGTCGGCCGCCTTGAGGCGCTTGCCGGTGCGGGCCCAGTGGATCAGTTCCATGCCCAGGCCCGACAGCAGGCGCTCGGCCGAGACGTGGCCGTATTCTCCCCACAGCGCTTCCAGGATCGCCACTTCGTCGCGCGTGACCGGTGCGAAGCTGACATGGCCGCCTTCGCCCGACAGCGCGATCCAGCGCCCACCGGCCGGGACCACGCCCGAGACACCGAGCCCGGTGCCGGGGCCGATCAGGCCGATGGTCCGGTTCGGCAGTTCGATGCCGCCGCCGATCTGCCGGCGTCCGTCCTGCGTCAGGTGCGGCAGCGACATCGCCAGCGCGGCGAAGTCGTTTACCATCAGCAGCGTGGCCAGGCCCAGTTCGACGCGCAAGGCCTCGATCGAGAAGCTCCAATGGTGATTGGTCATCTTGATCTCGTCGCCCTCGACCGGGTTGGCAATCGCGATCGCCGCATGGCGAACGGCATCGACCGCCAGCCCACGACCGCGGGCGTTGGCCAGGTAGGCGCGCATTGCATCTCCCAGGGTCGGGTAGCCGCTGGCCGCCAGCACCTCGATGTCGTCGAACCCTCCATGTGGGCTCGACTGCAGGGCGAAGCGCGCATTGGTGCCACCGACGTCGGCCAGCAGCCGCAGTTCTGCCGTCATTTCAGTTCGCCGCACTGCACGGCGCCCGCTTCCTTCGCCGCGCCGCCAGCGATCTCGATATTCGCGAACGCCGCCGAGAAGGCCGCATCGCTGGTAACGGCGAATGGCGAATCGACCTTGGCCAGGTCGAGGCCCTTGGCCTGGAAGCAGGCCAGCGGAATCGATACCGTGTGCTTGCCGCCGGCGCCGGCCAGGCGCTTGAACAGGGCGGTCGCATCCAGGTCGACGCTGGTGGCGCCCTGGCGCATCGACAGCGTCACCTTGCCGGCTGGCGCCGTGGCGACCATGGTGTCGAAGCGCAGTGCGCCATCCTTGCTGGCCGCGGCCGGCAAGGCCATGGCATTCTTGCCGCGTGCTTCCAACGTGGCCGGGCCGGTCCAGTCGCCGCGCTTGGCGTCCTGCTGGGTGTTGACCTGGGCGGTGGTGACGGTGATGCCCGGCAGCTTGAAGCTGGCGTTCAGGTCGGCGCCGAGCACGGTGGTCTGCTGACCACTACGGATCGCCAGCGGATAGCTGGTGCGGTCGGCCTGGCTGAACACCGGGAAGGTGTTGCCTGCGCTGCAGCCGCCTTGCGGGATGGTTTCATCGAGCTTGCCCAGCTTGGAGCGAGTACCGGCTTTCAGGCCGTAGCCATAGGCGAACAGCGGCGCGTAGTCCTTGTCGCTCACGTTCAGCTTGATCTGGCAAGCCGACTTCGGCCACGAGAACGGCAGCACGCCGCGGAAGTCGTGGCGTTGCTGGCCTTCGATCAACAGGTCCGACACGCCCTTGCCTTCGGAGCCTGGCAACCAGGCCGAGATGAAGGTGTTAGAGAGATTGAGCAGGTCGTTGGCATACACCGGACGGCCGGTGACCATCACCGTCACCACCGATTTACCCTTGCCGCCGACCGCCTGCAGCACGGCCAGGTCTTCCG
>Ga0265797_10003683_pt1 | contig 24333 bp, 22 predicted proteins | sample P2T30metagenome_FD_192433 | JGI IMG/M metagenome (GOLD analysis project Ga0265797, IMG submission 192433) | Plant litter microbial communities from East Loma Ridge, Irvine, California - P2 T30 | ecosystem: Environmental > Terrestrial > Plant litter > Unclassified | place: USA: California... | reverse complement strand
TTCTGAGTTGTTATTATGATATGCGATTATGATGTTTCTAAAGTGTAAGTGTAAGTGGTGGTGTAGGTGGAGGGCAGTAGGAGGAGTGTTTCGAGGATTGGGCTTGAGATAGAAGGGCGGCGCGTGCAAGTCGAGCGCGACGCGACCAGATTCAATCTCGCGATTTGTTAGTAGAAATGCGGGGAGGCATTGATTGGCTGTGCTCGAGGCCATCCTCCCTCATAGCCACTTTGCGCGTGATGAAACTTTGAAACTAAGCCATCTCATCCCATAAGTTCCCATACGACGATCATTCACCTCATCAGTGATCTTATCAGTGATCTTATCACTGATCCGATCTATCATCTCGACTTGCATGCTTGCATGCTTGCATGCTTGCATCCCCGAGCTCGACCGGCGACTGTCCGCTTTGGGCTACAGTATGCGGACGCCAAAAGTTGTAGGCCGCTCCTGCCCTTGACGGTGGAAGGCCCAGCGGACAGCTCTTGCCTCTTGCCTCTTACTGTTCTTGCAACTACTACACTCTCAGCGAAAAAGGAATCGTCTCACAGTCTGGTAGAGACGTCACGTGAATGTCCGCCAATGCTGCCTCCTTGAGACGCATCCTGCGCTCCATCGGCACCCATGCTACACCCACTACCAACACCCTGAGGCCATCGTCCAAGAGAACATTATCAAGTCCACGCCACTCCTCCACCACAGCAGCTCCTGCGCGCACTCAGCACGATGAAGCAGCAACTACCACCACCACCAAGGCCTCCACCGGCGACACTCCGCTCAAGCCCACGGTCAACAAGAGAAATGAATCAAAACCAAAACACATGGCGGGAAAGCAAAATGAAGTCGAACCCATAATAAACGATGGCCTCACCTTCCGCAAGCAATACTTCGATGCGCACAAATCCGACGACAAGCACCGCATGAAGCAGCGTGCACGCCGACGCCTCCTCTCCAAAAGGCGCAGTGAGATCTCCGAGAGACAGGCCTGGCAGGATGTCCTGCGCATCCTCAGGCAACACAGCCCGGCCGACGCGGAGCACTACATCAAGCGCATGGAGACCATACGACTGCCCGAGGGAATCTTCGCACAATGGAGACGCGATCCGGGAGAGTGCATCCTGGAGGTCATGCAACGTACCGGCAGTCATGTGCAAGTCAAGCCCACCAAAGAGATCGGCCACTTCTCCTCCATCACGCTTTTGGGTACGCCTTCTCAGAATGCTGCCGCGAAGAAGCTGCTGCAGGAATCAGACCTCCTTTCTGCCGTCAGCGAGGATGATCTCAATGCCTCCAAATCCCTTGCAGACTACCACTTGCGTTCCGAGATTCGTGCACCCGTCGAGAGGAAGAACGAGACCGTCAATGATGCCAAAATTTCCGACGAGCTTGTGGACGATGAGTTAGACGACTTCGACATATCAGACCTCCAGGACGCTGTTTCTGTCACCACTGCTCAAGATCAAACAAGGGCAGTCTGGTCAAAGTCCTCCACCACAATCTTGGGAGAGTCATTCAAGGTCAAGGGATCGAAGGGCCATACAGTCGTCGGAACGACCAAATCCACCACACCAGCCTCTGCTATCGCTTTCACTTCTCGCATTTACCAGCTGACGGCTAACAGGCCGCGCAAATTGTGGTCCATGGACAGACAACCTAAAAACCTGGATATCGAGGGCCTCCCGATCAGAGACGAACTAGTGGCTCTCATGACCGACCCCGATCACGCCCACCTCATAACACCCGTGGCCGCTTGCATGGTCCTGCGCTACCTCGCAAAGCACATGCACTTCCCTGCCATTCGTGAGATCCTCAACGCTCTAAAAGACTCCGATCGTCAAGTCGACGCCGAAATCCTCAACGCCGACCTCTTCAATACTTTACTGGCTGCCGCTGCGCGAAATGAGAACGTTGTCGCTTTCCACTACATCGTCAACACGATGCGTAAACGATCCATCCCTCCCAACGCAGGCACATGGGTGGCTTTCCACACACTCATGCTGAAGCGATACCCCGGCGATTCGGCCTACATCCTGTCCGAGATGCGACACAAGTCTGTCTTAGCTGATCCCTCCGTCGCAGTCGAGAATCTTGAAGCATATTCCGCGAAGCTTCTCTATGAATACTTGCGAAAACGCCCCAAGGCCTCGATCAAGGATTTTGTCGACAGCATGAACAAAGGCGCAAAAGGCGTCAAATGGCTCACGGCGTTTTCTGCAAACAACATGTGCCACTCTCTGCTCAAACGCGGTCGCATGACCATGGCGTTCGAGATTGTCGATGAGCTCGTCCGCAACGGTGGTCGCCCAGACGCCGTCACTTTGAACACTTTCCTTACCGCCGCAATGAAGGACGGCCACTTGCCATTGGCCATAGCTATCCTTCGCAAATTCCACCTCCTCGACACAAAATCTCTCTCTCTCGCCAGCACTGTCAAAGACCCCACCACCGTTCTGCCCCGGAAACACGACCTCTCCATCATCCCAAATGGCAGGACTTTCAAGATTCTTTTCGACCTCGCTTGGGACCACAGATACATGAACTCCACCCGCGTCTTCTGGCGCTACGCCTGCTGCGCCGGCCAAGTCGATTACACCACTGCCCAATCGATGAAAGCGAGCGCTGCGTCACAGGGTGCCGAAGAAGGCTTCGTCCAGACAGAAGACATCCAAGTCAGCCCCCGTGCCGCGATGTGGTCTGCGTGGGCCGCCAAGTTCGCTATGGGCGTTCAAGCCGGCCTCGGCCCCGCCCAAGGAGCGAAAGTCCTGAGCACCGTCAGCCGTCCAGTCGATACCAACCTCCGAGACTCACTGCCCACCCCCTCAGAACAGCTTACTCTTAGTCGGGCTCGCAATAAAGATACACTCGCCCGCCTCGCACTCGTCACCACCGATCAAAACGAAGTGCAGTCGCTGAAACCCTTGCGATCGCTCGCCGAGATCGCAGAAGCGGCGTGGCGGCTGGATCGCAAATGGAGAGACAAGGACTTCGGGCTGCCGAAGGGACTGACGAAGTATGGCGAAGGAGACACCATGTTTGAGATGATGTTGAAAGAGGGGATCGAGGTGCCGGTGGAGGTTGGGGATGGAGTTGGATTGACGCTGTGAGTTTTGTTGGAGGACGGACAATGCTGTACATGTATGTGAGTATGCGCCGGGACCCATGGCGTTGAACAGTTTATGGACTCTCCACTTCTACATCCTGAACATATACAGATAAATGTGTACATACAACCACATGACCTCGTAATCACGAACGTTAATAAAATCATCCCCACTCCCACCTTTCCACCACCACAAGTCTACCTATCTCCGGTAATCCACGCCCGCCAGCACCAAACTCCAACTTCAACACAGCTCTTGCCAAACGCAAAGACAGAAGGTGTTCAAGACTTGTCTCCGCTCCGTTCCCAGTCGCCGCTCGCAAATTCGACCTCGATCTCGAGAGCACGCGAAACCATATTGCTATCGTAGCTGTTAGTACGCAGTCGGTGCATATCGCCTCCGCTCCTCCCCCTCTTCATCCTGCAACTGGGACTGTAATGTGTGAATGTGTGACTGTATGATCATCAGACGAACAATACGATACCTAAAACGTACGACACCTGGACACGGCGCTGTCGACGAGCTAGACAGGATTTGGAGGCAGGGATGGGGAAATGGGAAGAATGTTCTTGTAGGAGCTTTGTTTTTTTTAGTTCGAATGAGAGGAGGATAAGGGTTTGGAGATGGGGGTTTGGGAGATGGGTGGGTGAAGATGGACTGGACATGAAGAGGTTGAGGTCCTGAGGGACTGACATGGTTTGGCTGGGTTTTGAAAGAGATTGGGAGGATCTGAAGAAGAGGTTGAATTGGGGACTGGATTGGGATGGACTGCGGCGGAGAGGAGAGTAAGGAAAGGATGACGGGATTACAGTGTGGGGCGATATGTGTATCTTGGAAATTACCGTGGGTTTCAAGTGGGGAGTAGGATCGAGCCGTGTGATGGTGATGTTGTTGTTGGCGGCGGGTTTGATGGGTTGTGAGGGTGGAGCTGTTGGGAGGGTTGGTCTGGTCGTCACTGCGAGGGGGAGATCTGGGAGGGGGAAGGATAGATCGTGAATCGGAATAGGGCTGCAAGATGAGGATGTTATTGTTGGAGGCTTCATGAGGGTTGGGAGAGACAGCAGCACGGCACAGAAGATTCGCTCTGGAGCTGGAATGCTGTCGCTTCAGGTGGATTTTCTTTACTCATCTGCAGGAATCGATCTCGCTCTGCCTCGCCCGGAGTCCTGGCTCTGAACGTGGCTGGCATGTTGTCTTCTTTTCCGGAAATCCATCGGCGGCTCTTCTGGAACTGAGTGCTTTCTACGACCCGCTCTCAGGATCTTGGAGCGAACATTCGAGGTCCCGAGGAGGACTGGGAATTAGTTATAAGAGGACACGCCTCCTTATTCTTCTGATGGTCACTCCAACCTCACTCAACATCCATCTTCTCCCATCAATCGCCACCCTTTCCAGTCCACCAATCACCATCATTCCTACTCCATCAATCAACCACAGCCGACTCATCACACACTGTCACCCACCAGCATCTCCGGCTGCAACATCATTTCACAGCCTGAGGTTGTTGCAGCTTCGATCTCCTCTCCTCGACTTCTTCCAGAACCTTGGAGGGTTGTCCTCCATCTTACCACACGAATTCAAGACACCTTACGATCATCATATCACTCTGATTTGCTTGGTCGCACCCACGATGATACTGTTCGGGGCACCGGCCCTCTTACTCTTGCTCATTGTTGCCTGCGTGGCAGCACCTACTGCACCACGAGTGGACACTTCAGATCCGGAGGTCGCGAAACGCTGGTACTCCGTCGTCGAGGACCATGAGGTTGCCCATGCACATGTCCGTCCATGGCCTCTCGGCCACGATGGCTCGCGCACCATAACCTATTGTTTCGAAGACATTGAGAGCTACCATGGGCTTAATCACATATTTGAACTTGGGCTAGCGAAATGGGAGCCTGCAATGCGATTGTCTGCACTCAGAGTGGCTCCCGATCCTACGTGCCAACAAGAGCCATGCCTTTGCGATGAGCCTGATGTGGAAGACGGAACACTCCCCATCGGACTAGTACAGGGAAATCAACCAGCTGTCGGTTCAATTGGCTACAAAGGACTTGATCACAAAATCACTCCGAACAAGCCTCGAAACTACCTGCGATGGCCGACTGACGATCCCTTTTTCTTCGGAACCCTTGCGCCTTTGCTCATGGCTCATGAGTTGGGTCAGTATCTCTATTGACAGCTTTGTACAACGATACAATGTGGCGCCTCGAGGCTCAGCAGCCTGCTAACTGGGTCACAGGACACAATATCGGGCTCGGTCACGAGCATGAACGTCCCGACGCTGGCAACTATGTGGTGTTCGACTGCCGCGCCCTCGCGCATTACGAGGAAGCCAAAGCCGCCGTTGAGTGCCTTGAAACGACCGACGAGCCAGCATTCGCTGCAGAGATGTCGATTGACGACAAGATGAGCTTAGTGTGAGTATTCATGTTGTCCTTCTCTGTTTCTAATGACTTTCTTGCTTACGCTGATCTCCAGATGCAATCGCAGAGACCTTGCAACGAAATACTTCAAACAAGCACTGAACTGGATGGTTAGCGAAGAATATCACCAGAAGAAGTACTCTAAAGATTTCGATCTCAAGTCCATCATGTTATATGATTCGACGACCGGCAGAGCGCCCGGTGCTGACAGCTATCCACTACTAACTACTGCTGGTGAGCTTATTCACATCGGTGGTGATGCTGATCCGGAGCAGGCAGGAATCTCTGATCTTGACATCGAGCGTGTTGTGGAGCTGTACACGACAGAATCCGTGGAGTCGCATTCGACGCCTGGAGGATCGAAGACGGTGCCTCAAGGATCACATTCGACGCCTGGAAAGCCGCCGGGTAAGTCAGTCACAAAACGTTGGTGGTCAGTACCAGAGGAGCATGAAACACAGCCCGAAGACATTCGACCCTGGCCTCCTCGTGAGGATGGTTCAAGCACCATAACCTACTGTTTCGAGAACAAGGCCTCTTACGATTCTCTTCATGAGCTATTGGCACTCGCATTGGCCAAATGGGAGCCGGCAACTCAGGCATCGGCCCTTACCTTTGCTCCTGATTCGGCTTGTACGCAAGGCCCATGTCTGTGTAGCACGCTTGGTGTGGCAGAAGTGACGCTTCGCATCAGCTTGGCTGACCCCAAACATCAACAATCGCCCCTCTCTGTGGTTGGTTATATAGACCGCATTGTTGAGAAGCCTTATCCGAACATGCCTCGACACTACATCATGTGGCCATATACGCCTCGTTCCTTCGGACCCGACGCGGCTCTGGCCATGGCGCATGAACTGGGTAAGCGACTTGGAGGAAAGACCTGAACGATCACGCACTAACAGCCTCATAGGGCATGTCATCGGCTTCATGCACGAGCAAGAACGCCCTGACACGTGCAAGTGGACAAAGTTCGATTGTGGCGCCCTGAACGGATTCGAGGAAGCGAAGAAGCGTGTCGCTTCTATCGAATCGGCTATCGAGCCTGCATTCACCGCAGGCATGTCTGTCGATAGTAGGATTAACCTTGTGTCAGTACAAGCGCTTCAATTTGGCTCGAAAATGACTTTTACTGACACTCATTCCTAGCTGCACTCGCTCCGATCTGGCTCACTAATACTTCCCGCAAGCAGTGCTCTACCTACCCAGGAACGATGCAGCTCGCATCTGTAGAGTATCGGACGACTTTGACTATAACTCCATTATGGTCTACAGCTCTGACTTGCACATGGTCCCTGGCACCAATCGCTTCCCGCTGTTGACCACCGAAGGTGATCGTATTATAACCGGCGGCCACCAAGACCCAAGACGCGCAGGTCTCTCACCTATGGACATCGAGCGTGTCAAGAAGGTCTATCCAAGAGAACGCGTTGCCCCGCAACACTCTGCTGGAGAACAGTCGGGAATTGGAGTCACAAAGCGCTGGCATTCCGTAGGGTTCAATACGGGCGCACAATCTGGACCTTTCACAGCTTGGCCTTCTTCTTGCGATGACTCAGGTAGCGCACCTATAACCTTTTGCTACGAGGATGGGGCTGCTAATGATGCTCTCGGCGATCTGTTCGCAGAAGGTTTGTCTAAGTGGACAACTGCGATTCTTGCATCAGGCGTTATATTCGCTCCAGATCCTGCCTGTGGGCCAGACTACCTGGAACCGTGTTTATGTAGCAGGGGTGACATATCAGAAGTAACGGTCCACATCATGCTGGCTCGATATGGAGAGACGTGGCCGTCGTCCACGATTGGATACACAGATCCCAGGACCCCAAGGGCCTTTCCAAACATGCCTCGACACTACATCCTGTGGCCAGCTGATGCTGGAAAACTCAAGGCTAGAGGACCTCTGTACATGTCCCATCATATAGGTGAGAGACTCCGTCGAATGGTGGGAAAGCATCCGAGATGGCGGAGCGTGGTGTGTTGATCACTGGCTAATTTCATCACAGGAAGTATTATGGGGCTCTTTTACGAGCACCAACGTGCCATTGCGCGCGAGTGGTTGAGGTTCGATTGTCATGCACTCGAAGACTACCCTGCAGCAGAGACACTCATCTCTTCCATCCATGACGAGCCAGCATTTACCCCCAACATGTATATTAATGATAGGGTGGACTTGGTGTAAGGCTCAACGCTCCTTCCCTTCTTGTCAAGGAACACTTTTATTGACAATGATCCCTAGCTGCATCGCTTCGACCTCGCCTTCAAATACTTTAAGCAAGCCGCGTCTTTCATACCTTTCGGAAAAGACGTATACCCAACATCTAGGGACTTCGATTATCATTCTCTCATGATCCATGACTCTTCCACTGGCAAAGCTCCTGGCCAACCCAACTATCCGCTCGTGAGCTCCGGCTACCACGACGAGGTGCTCCTTACTGGTGGCAACGCCGATCCAAACCTTGCACGTCCCTCGCGGTTAGACATCGAGCGTGTCAAGACTCTATACCCGGCACGACGCGCCAATGCCCCTCCAGCTCCTCGATCTCCTTTCGGACCACCAGGTAAGCGATCCGTTATTGCCAACGCCACGCAGTCAACGCAGGCGTGTCGCAAAGTTGCGGTTTCCGGCGTGCCTCTTGGCTCTGTGCCGACTGTGCAACCGTCTGGAGCGCCAGCAGCAAATCGAAGCACAAAACGTTGGTACTCCGTGCCGCTCGAGCAAGATGCCCCAGCAGGGGTCAAGCGCCCATGGCCAGGCTGCAACGACGGCACACGCACCATCAACTATTGCTTCGAAGACGAAGCCTCGCACAAAGAACTCGCGGAGCTTTTTGCCAAAGGCCTGGCCAAGTGGGCACCTGCTATGCATGTCTCCTCCCTCGTCTTCGCCCCAGATACTGCGTGCACGAGTGAATTGCACAGCCGATGTCTTTGCAGTACGCCGGGGATCGAAGAAGCTACCCTGCGCATCATGTTGACTGAAGACGGTAGCCCGCAAGCCACGGCTGGCTACCTCCCACTTTCAGTGGCGGCTGCTCCTGGCAGACCTCGACACCACATTGCGTGGCCTAATGATCCAGATCTCTTTGGGGCGGGCGCGCATTTGATCATGGCACATGAAATTGGTAAGCTGCCCGCCGCTTGTGGCTCCTGATGGCGGAAGATTGATCCGTTTGTTGCATGTTAACTCCGTTACAGGACACGTCGTTGGCTTTGGACACGAACAACAGCGTCCCGATGCACGCGGCAAGGTCAAGTTTGACTGCCTGGCTCTTTGCGGATACGATGAAGCAAAGAAGAAAGTCGAAGCCATTGGTACTGATGAACCGATGTTCACCCCTAATATGTCCATCAAGGAGAGGATGGATCTAGTGTAAGTTGCCGGGTTGCTTTGCCGCGGTGTGAGACGCAAATTTATTGACACAATCCGCCTCCTAGATGCAAGCTCCAGAAACTAGCTCAGAAATATTTCCCTGATGCCAGCCAATACCCGCCACGCGAGGATGACGACGACGACGTTTTCCGGCACTCAGACGACTTCGACTACAACTCCATCATGATCTACGACTCATTCTTTGGCATGTTGGAGGGCGTTCATCGCTTCCCGCTGATGACGTATGACGAGAACATCATCTACCTTGACGGCCAATCGAATCCAGATAAAGCAGGCTTGTCCAAGCTTGATATCGAGAGGGTCGCAGCTCTGTATCCCAAACAGCAAGCTGGAGGTGTCGCCATACAACCGCGGTACTCGAACGACACGCATGTAAAGCAGCCGACTTTGAGCGTTGTGATTCCCGAATTGGTCACGACGATCGTGAGTCCAGTGCCTACAGACTTTCCCAAGTCTGTCAAGGATCCGAAGGCAATAGAGATCGCGAGACAGTACGCTGCAGATTGTGGCAAAAGATGTTCTGGGGCATTGGTGAATTGGTGACGTGGCAGGCGAGTTTCACAGCTGCATCTGGTATGCGGTGGCTGTACCTCAATGATCTTGTTGCGAGTCGGATTTTCCTGGTTTGAGATAATGTCACAAAGGAGGCAGGATACCAAATGTAGATTGTAGCGTGATGAACGATCTTTCCGAAGGCTGTTGGTCGACGCTGTCCACTGAACATGTCGTGTTCCATTGCAATTTGGTTGATGTTGTGAGCTTCGCAAAGACTTCCGGCTGCCCATTTCAAGGCGAGTGCTGATGTCTCTGTCCAACCTGGACATTACCGGCAACGTTTCGTCCTCAAAATCCAGGCTCACCAAGCATGTACGGAAATCCAGGCTTCGGGTCCGGAAGTAACGTCCAACGCTCAAACGCGCTGATCAAATCCCTCGCTCCCTCAAGCCTGTTGAAATAGCGTGCAAGATGCAGCGCCTCTGTCCTCAGATTTGGATCGGTGGTTCGGTGGGCAAGCAAGAACAAAATGCTGCAGATCCCAATCTCGGGCGAAAAGCTCATCCGTCTGCAGGTCTCAGTCACATCCTCAGCAGCGTCTGTATATTCGATAATGGACCGGGCATAGCGAAGGACTTGACGAGGATTGCGGTCGAAAGGACGCATGCGTTCTGGATCACGCAGACATTCCTCAAGCATGCGCTTGCAGCACCAGTGATGTATCCATGTGGCGAGCAGAGAGACTTTTGCCAACCGCTGATCGCGTTCCCATGCGTCAGCGCTCAAGCTCTCGTCGCGCTTGCGGGTCGAAATTTCCCGCCCCAGTTGATCAGCAGCAACGGTCCAGGCATGATACTTGAGTAGGAACCGGCGCTGTTCCTTGACGACCTTCTCCGGCACAAGATCGATGGGTACATCCCGCCAGCATTTGTTGCGGATGAGGAATGCCCATGCAGGCGTGGCGAGTGCCATCAATTCGTAATGGGCGTCGCGCACACTCGTGAGCCTCGTTCGAGAGGGAAAATTGGTGAAAGACGGCGACGACACCTGATCTTGGTCAAAATCGAATATCGGTAATCGGTCATCATCTGCAATCGTGGCGCTTAGATCCAGTCGTCCTAGTACGGTCCCAATCTCATCAAAGCCGTCGTCGCTCCCCGGTAAGCTCCGCTCTCGTTGTCGCTTCCAGGCCTTGAACATTGCGATCCCGTTCTTCAGATGACACAGTGCATTTTCCTCGGCACCTTGCAGAATTTCCAGAGCATGGAAAATGATGTTGCATGTCAAGACAAGTTCATAAGAAGGCGCGCTGGACTGTTCAATGTACGTTCTGAGCGCTTGACTGGCTTTCAGAGATGACGCCGAACTTTGTGAAGATGACAGCTTGTCCCTCAAAGTGGGAGGGTGCCGTAGTTTTCCGTTGTAAGCCAAGTCTGCATGTGTGCAACTCAATGCGACGACCGCTTGCCTGACAACCTTCTCGCTTTGGCACAATCGAGGCATGAAGTCGTCCCAGAAGCCGACGTAGACAAGTCCGGCAATATCCTTCATGACGACAGTGTGGAAATAGTCGAGATCGTATCGCTCCAGCGTGCCGACTTGAGGCATCGCAGACATGCCGTATGGGATCACCTTGTGCGATTCGTGCATAGCCAATTCTGTTGACAGCGAATTGTGGTCATGCGATGGACTCGTCTTTAGCTGGTGGCGAGCGGCCAGAGTCTCCCAGGTCTCCGCAGTACAGTTGTTCCAATGCAGTTCAAGGTTATTCTCTTGTTCGACCTCGTCGGGAGAATCTGGCTCAGCTGTTTTGGATTCGCGCTGTCGTTTCCTGTAAGCACGCATGGCCTGGGAGCGAACCCTCTTTCGTGTCTCCAGATCCTGCCCGACATTGGGACCGGTGAAAAACACGAATTCCACCATGTCAGTGTGTTGATGGTAAACTAAGCATCTGGAATAATAGTGGCGGCTGTATGGCTGCCATATGGCGATGACGGCACGTCACAAGAGAGCTTCGTCTTTGAGATGGAGAGAGTGGAGTCCGAAGGTTCAAAGCGCAAAATCTGGACGCTCTCGGACCCGGGGTTTTAGAGTAGCGGAAAGAAGGTTTGACACTAGACGATGATAAGCTTTGAGTTTTCATCACATCCCTGTGTGCATGTCACAACGTGGTCCACGTGTGATATCAAGGATCATGTCTTCTTCGACCAGAGTGCGATCATGGTAAGAAAATTTATCCGGCCAGGCCAATGCGGAGTTGTTTATGTCTCAAGTGGCTGCAAGCCTGCCGACATCGACCTGCTGATTCCTTTGGAACACTTGTTTCATATGAGTGAGCTTGATGCAAGCGCCGGTATCACACGCCCTGGTGTTTCCCGATCTGTGAGAGTACATATAGTGGTTCAGTCTGGTCACGTACTGACATAACTGTAATTTTGAACCTTGGAAATCGGCCTGTAGGGCAGCTAAGGTGTGACCCCGCGCTTCCTCACATTCCGCATCACGTGACCATGTGATGCTGTGGTGCTTCCTGAACTCCACCTCAACCGTACCAAATCCGCTGCCCATGGCCTATATACTGCACTTACAAGAACGCATATTACCGGAGGTAGTCCATGATAATGTGATATCGGCCTGCATATGTCTACACCTGCGCTGGCTCACCCGTGATACCGTACCACGTCATATCATGACAACCTGAGCTTCACACCAGGTCTTGGGCTCACAGACATCAGCTGCAATAGATACGGCGGAGAGGACTTGGCACATTCGTGGTATTGAGCTCTTATAAACACGATGCCTGACACTCTTGGTCAAGCTTCCACAGCTAGCCAAGACTATGGAGTTCAAACTATCTCCCTCCCGGATTCTGCCCGCGAGTCTGGCGTGCTGTCCCCGGAGCTCATGGCAGAGGCGCTGACCTTTCTGCATCGAGACGGCATCATCATTCTAGCCAACGCCATCGATACAGATCATATCGATGCCCTACAAGCCATTCTCGGCCCCGAAGCAGAACAGGTTGCCCAGGATCCCGATCACCACTTCAACTTCGGCAGAGAGACAAGAAACATGGACCAAGCACCGCCGCTGGAGCCTGAGCTCATGTACAAAGATATATGGGCGAACCCAGCCGCGGTAGCGGTATTAAAGAACGTCTTGGGTACCGAGCTGGTCTGTCACTACGCGAACGGCAATACCGCTCTTCAAGCCACCGGCAGACAGCCTGTGCACAGTGACATTGACACAGCCCACCCACTGTTCCCATTCGCATATGCGATCAACATCTCGCTCTGCGATGTCAGCGCCGAAAACGGCTCAACAGAGATTTGGCCAGGCAGCCATCGAGACAGCAATATCGACCAGCACGACAGCGCAGGACCCGGTGAAGGCCGTCTCACCATCAAACACTCCCTGATAGAGGAGCGCCGGAAACGCCGCCCTCCTGTCCAACCGAGCTCGCGAAAGGGCAGCCTCATCATCCGAGACATTCGACTCTGGCATGCTGGGATGCCCAATCGCACTCCCACTCCTAGGATAATGCTAGCATTTGTGGTGCAGCCGAAGTGGTTCCAGGCACCTTCGAAAGTGCTGTTACCGGAGAAGACAAGGAGTATAGTCGAGGGGTGGCAGAAAGACACAGGCCTGGAATATGCGGCGCAATGGGTTGCGGGCGATGTTGATCACAGAAAGGTCACTTCCGACGAGGTTGACTTCAGTAGTCGGAACGTCAAGATGAAAGAGCTGGAGCATTGTTGCCATTGTATGCGTGCACCGGAATCTTGAGACTATCAAGGAGAGGTTGTTCGCCACGAATGTTGGTGATCTCTTCAGAAAAGTTCTAGACAGCAGCAACACTTGGCTCGCAGTCGCCTCCAGTCGTTGTATTGCATGTGCCTTGTGACCCGGAGACCAATGCTGCATGTCTGTACTCCTGGCATGGTACTGCTTTGTTCTGCACACATGTATGTCTAATTTGCACGTGGTTGTTGCTCCAAATCGAGCTTGAGGGTTAGGGTTAGGTTTAAAATTTGAGCGTGAATTATCACTCGGTGCACTGATCACCTCACTTAACCTGATTGACAGAAGGCTACCAGTGCACTAAAATGATTAGGTAGTCAGAACACCAGACTTCCACTACTTGTTGCACTGACTGGTCCGATCTCTGCCTTATACACTGACATTTGTCAAGTGATAAAGAATTTGGATATGTCCATGATCAGCTTCGACGTGCTGTACTTATCACGATGATACCTCCTTGATTCACCAAGGTACTGCAATACTCTCTCACGGTCTCATTTCGTCTCCCTACTCGTCTCCGATCTCCTTCCACACGTTAGCATCATACTGCTCTAAACACGCTTCACATTTGCCACAATTTCCACAACCGGGAGGATCCCACTTTCCGGTGTACACGTTGAACACGAGAGGACCCTCCACTGCTGATCCTGCCGAAACCATCGATGGAGGTTTGGGGAGCTCGATATGGTGGAATGGGCGTCCTCGCGTAGTCCTGGTATGCACATCAACTCCATGCTTCCGTCCAGCAGCAATGGCCTTCGAGAACCAGCGTCTGCGCCGTGCTGGAGGGCGATCCGTGTCATCCATGGACTCAAGATAGACAGCTTTGATGGGATTTGGAAGGGATCCGCGAACATGTCCGGGCGGCGTATGCCTTCCACATCGGCAGGGGTTAAAGGTTCTTCTCTTTTCAGCGAGGTAGTTGGCTGCTCCGTTCTCGATCAGCATCGCGATTGCACGGTCGAAGAACTCGGCTTCTTCCTCTGAGAGAGGCGATCGTCCTTGGGTTCCTAGCACGAGCACTTCCACGCTGTTCGAGATGGCACTGCTCATGAAGAACTCGACGAAAAAGTCGATGTCATCGAGAATGCTCCAATTTAGCTCATTGGCCCATGGCTCCCAGCGAACGTCATCCAAGTATTCGAGAACAGCGTCCTGCATCACATCCTCGGGATCGATATAGAGCATCTGGAGGCTGGGCATTCCTGAGAGGACGTCCGTCTCGAACACAGAGCGTCGATATCCATGGAGCCTGAGACTCCTGTCGGAATTGTAGAACATCAGCGATTCGAAAGTCTTTCTGTAATTGTCTCTCAAGACCTCGACCAACATGTCCATATCATCCATATTGCTGCTGGCGATCGTAAGGGACTTGAGCTCCTTACAGCCCGAGATAATCGCTTCCTGGATTGTGCGATCGCCGTGCGCGCCTTCGAGGAAAAGATGCTGGACGGAAGAGCTGCCTTTGCTGATGTTGTAGCGTGCCCTTGCATCGTCTATCCCATCGTCCCGATTCCACGGCATGTCCACACCAAAGCAGTACAGCGAGGCTAAGCACGGCAAGTTCATGCAACTCGCCACCAAAAGCGGTGAGGGTTTGAAGGGCACTTCACTTGTATCGTGTCCGGTATCCACACCGATTGCGACGTCTTGGAGAGAATAGAGGCCTATGGGCCAGGCTGTGGCTGAGTTCTTGAGGTGGATGAGTATTGCTTGATGGAAGTACTTGAGACTCGATCGCGGGTTCTTTTGGAGATCCTCGGACGATTCACGCTCGAGAGTGCCTTCCCCAGTGAGTTGCAAGTGTCGCGCGAATTTGGCAGAGCGCATCCGTGGGCAGAAGCCGAACAGCAGAAGCTTCAGAGGTGCATCGTTGCCGTTCTCCAAGTCTTCGCGCGCCTTGTCGATTTTCTGCTCATCGAAGTGAAAGATCTCCCGGAGATAGTCCAAGAGGGCGATCTGCTCGTCGTGTGTGAAGGCGTAGTCTGGTGGAAGTATTGTCGCGGAGTCTTCAATTTCCTCAGCCTCGGTACAGTCCCAATGCGACCACTGCGTTCTAGATTGAGTGAACTCCAAGTCTCGAATGTGCCAGGCAAAGCCAGAATCAATGATGACTTTCCGCAGTATGTCAATGATGTCCCGAGGGTTCGCATCGGTGATAAGTCGAATACGAGCGCTGGTGTCTCGATGTTTTTGTAAGAGCTCGCGCGAGCATGCTTCGAGAAATTTGCAGCTGCACGCCAGATGGACGAGTGTTGGAGGCTCAACGAAGTCGAAGATACGCAAGACGAGCTCGGGCGCAAGAGTCTTGTTAAGTGCCATAGAGCCGGTGGGAACTTGAGTTTCGTATGGAAAGGTTGTATATACCAGGATTGCCAGACCGTAAAACTGCACAGGGTGTTTTTGATGTTGGCGCAAGGGTGCCTTGGCGGTTGCCTTCAGAAGTTGCTAACTTATAATAAATCCTGGCGCGGCTACGTGGCGGCTGTGCCACATGACTGCAGCTTAGCTCTCTCGCCTTCGGCGCTTACACATCTTGTGTTGCCCGGCTTTCACTACTCTTGAATTCACTCTTGTTCCGATATCAGACAACTCTGACAGACTCCAGTGCCATTCGATTGATACGCTGGTTCCCGCAGCCTTTATTATGTTTTCTCCATTTCGATGAACGGGCTGCAAGACCATATCAGTGCTAAGCTGAGGCCCTGAAGGGAAGGGCTTTATAATTACAATGACAACTGAGTCTGGCCTTCTAGACCCAGGCGTAAAAACTGGCAGATGTTGTTTGCTACTTGCTCATTGCTGGTGCAAATATTGATGCTGTGGGTGACTAGGTTGGAACTCCGCTTAGACTTGCTGCGTCCAACAACGCGGCAATCCAAAACCCTTGCAGCTGAAAGGGTTGGAGATGAACATCTTGGCGCATCAATGAGTGACATACTTGAAATCGGCCTGAGCAAAGGTGGCGTGAGCACACACATCCTGTGTACCCGTACTGTAGATGTATCGATTATGCAAGTATCCCTCGTCACATGTGAGCTTTGACCTCAGCCTCTCCGTCACCAAAAAACACCTTCTGACCCGTAACGAGACTCTTCTGTAAAGCTTGGGCAATCTCCATGCCCTTAACAGCGCTCGACAATTCGTAAGGCAGAGCCATGTCGTCCAAAACACACCTTGCAAAAGCATTGAGCTCCGTCACAAACGCATGTTCGTATCTCCCATAGTAATCCGGCATGACGCTGTTGGAGATACCGTTCTCATCCGCGACGTCGATGAGGTTGTTCCTGGGGTGCTGATTGATCTTCAACACTCCCTTGGTGCCGACGATCTCGGTCGGATTGTCGAACCCATGATGCATGATGCGCGAGCAGTAATGGTAGGAGATCGGTGGAGTGCCGCCGGGCGTTCGCGGGTACCATTCTACAATTCCTACAGCGTTGTCGACGTCCTGGATCTTTTCCAAGTGGTTGTGCAAAGAAATGCTGCCGGTCGCGTAGCAAGACTTAGGACGGATGTCCTCGCCGAGAAAGCTCAGACACAGGTCGATGTCGTGGACAGCTGAATCGACAAAGATGCCGGGGTTGGCACTGAGGTATGTCTTCATCCCGTCGGAAGAATCGTACTTGTCTCTGTTCTCGCATCGCAGCACGACGAGATCTCCGATGCGGCCGCTTCCAATGGCTTTCTTCGCTTCCATGTAAGATGCATCGAAGCGACGCGAGAAAGCAGTCATGACCTTCAAGTGCTTGTTCTGCGGCGCTTGAGCGAACTCCATAATCCTCTGGCTCTCGTGGACAGTCATTGCAAGTGGCTTCTCAACAAGGATATGGAGACCTTTGCTGATCCCAGCCAAAACTTGCTCGTAGTGAGCCTTTGTGGTACTCGCGATGAGAAGCGCTTCGATCTTCGCATGTTCGAACATCTCCTCCAAGCTCCGGTACAATTGAACACCGTGTGGAGCCAGGTGTTTCTGGGCCCACTCCATGTCCGCATCCAGAGGCGAGCAGGCGGCTGAGAGTGATGTTCGAGGCGAAGAGTGAAGGGCGTTTAAGGCGTGCTGTTTGCCCATGCGACCGAGGCCAGAGACTCCTAACGCAAGGCGTGCAGGAGGATGTTGAATGGCTTCCATGTTCTAGTGGATACGTAACGAAACGTTTCTTCGGAGGGAAAGTTAACAAGTATCACCGATGCGTGTGGGAGAGATTCTTATAAGAAGAGCTAGTTTTCCGATGTCCCTGCATAGGTCGGAAAATGGATTCCGTCCTTACAATGGATTCCACTCTTATGTGGAACCCCGCTTCCATGTTCATGGCTCAACTATGCGGTGAACTGAGAATGATGATCCACATTGCAAAAGTCACTTGGGATTACTCTAAATCCAAAGGTTACGTACTCGTCTTCCAAAGATCTACGGTGCTTCTTCAGACGTCCTGACTCGAAAATCAAGCTATCCGAACTGGCATGGTAGGTTTCAGTATGTTACTATATTGCCGGTTGATCGTTCTAGACTACACGCAGCGGCTGTGCAGCCGCAGTCACACCATGCCTCGGATCCAAAGTTATGACTCTGCAGAACTGATTCAAGTGTTTTCTTTGACGATCATTGTAGTCCACAAAAACACATCTCAAGCGGCATAAACAAAGCAAACCTAAGGCAAGGTTTCCAGCAAGAAAACGTGCGTGAGGATCACATTGCACATTGCACCATGGAACGAAAAAGCGGAGGTTGTTGGACTTGCAAGATTCGCCACCGGAAATGCGACCAGTCCCGGCCGCATTGTAACGAGTGCTACGCCCGCCAATTACCTTGCCATGGATATGGGCCGCAGCCTGTATGGTTCAATGACCCCGAACGGCTACGTACTACTTTGCGCGAGATCAAGCGCACGGTGAAAATCAGTGTCGCCAATGCGAAACGAATCCGCAGGAACTCAGAGTCCAGGTCGACGCCTACAGATCATGCAGAAGTCGGTGCCAACGTGACTGCATGTGCGCCACCTGACCCAAGAGGTACAAACCCATCAAACTCGTCATTACCGTTGACACTTCACGAATCACAGCTGCTTATGTACTATTTTGATCACATATTCCGCTTGCAGTTCCCTTACGATCAAGATCAACCAGATCTTGGCGGCCGGGCATGGCTATTCTGGATAGCATTGCGGAGAGGCCCAGTATATCGGGCCTTGCTAACCCTCGCGGCACTACATAAATCCCTTCGAGTGGATCGCAGTAGGCGCAGCCCTGAGCTTGATGCCTTCGAATACCACTCGAAAGCGCTGACGACGCTGCGAGAGTCACTTGAGAACCGCATGAATGAGGGTTTTCACATTTGCGATGAGCAACTCATGGACTGCATTGGCTCGGGCTTGATGCTCATTAGTTTCGAGGTGGGTGGGCTTGTTGTTTCCCGGACTGAGAAGTGCGTTGACTGGTCTCGAAGGTGTTTCGCGGTGCCCAAGACAACTGGCAGTCACACTTGAGTGCTCTGTGTGCCATCGTGACGACCATCAAGCAAACACTTTCCAACCAAGGTCAAAGTCCCATCGGCGATAGCAAATCGTCTGTCTTCGAAATTTAAGTCTCGAGTTTGTACTGGTTCGACGTCCTGGGAAGTGCATCTCGTGGCGTTGCGCCTCACTTTTCGATACATGAGCTTTCCACCCACTGGCAGATCCATACGTCAAGTATCATGGGCTGTCACTCCTGGATCATGGATCGGCGAGTTATCTCGCTTGACCCCACGGCAAGAACCAGAAACCCGCGTTCAGCGTCTGAAGATCGAATCTACGCTGGAGAATGGACTCATTGGACTAGAATCTGATTCTCAAGTGCGTTTTCTCCTTCAATATGGGCATTCTTTGCCGTACTGATAATGGTCTATAGGAAAGCGATACCACCGTAAAAGCATTATCGCGGGTGTTTGCAAATGCTGCTTTGGTGGAACTTTGCGTCGAACTTTCTCATCTGCCCCTTCCAAGCTTGAAAAAAAAGATCCGCCGCAGAGTGGCAGACGTTATCGATGCTCTGGAAGCCGTTCCCAAAAGCGTTTCGCTCCGTGGTTTGTCCTGGGCGATATGCGTGGCAGCTGCATCTGCAGAGGATGAACAGCAGCTGTTCTTCAAAAGCCTGATCAAGGAAATCATGAAAGATACCATCCCAGGATTCACGAACTTTGACACTGTTTTGACCATTGTCGAAAATTGCTGGAGTCGGCGTCTCGAGGCGCCTCATGAACACTGGACTTGGAGGACTTCTATGAATTCTATGGGGATCTGTGCTTTGCTTCTCTAATTCTGTCTAAATGGTCCCACTCTTGTCAGGGGCATGAAAGCACTTGATGTGCTGCATTTGTTCAGGAAGATGTCGGCAGCTGGTATCAAATTCTATAAAATATATGCATCAATGATATTATCATGGCTCTTGAACTATTGGTCCCCTTGTGAATCTAACACGATTTTCAATGCCACAATCTCTGCCTGCGGTGCCCTTCATTCTGCGAGCTATGCACCACATCGATCTCCAGGTCACGTGAAAGTCACGTGACTTGGGTAGCTGCGGCTTACCTAGACTCGCTCAACACCAATCGCAAATGCAATGTTCGACTAGGCGATGTGCTCAAGGCTAGCATCATAGCAAACGACTAACAGAACTCGGAAGTCCATGCTTGAGCTACGGAATAACAAACAAATTTGCTCAAGCAGAAAATGGTGTACAGTGAAATGGCGCGTCTCCGCTAGACTAGCCCTACCTGATACTGATAGACCAAGCGACAGCCGAACACCAGGGCTGGCTTTCGGTTCGACTTGCCTTCCCACCTGCCTCCCAAATGTCTTCTTACCTCTCTTGCCGAACATCTTCCCAAGATCTCTGGCTGTCACCCAAGGTCGTACATCCGATCGACTTTCCGCCCCATCAGGTACATCGCCATGTATCAGATGGCTCGGTTAGTTTTCAAGGAAACATCCACCTTGTGAAACCCCATCTCTTCACGTTGTTTGGGTCAACTATAGCAGTGCATATATAGAAGCTGTGTGCCCGTTCTTTCAAGTCCCTTATCTGTTCAATCAGCTGTGTCTTGTGCCATCGAAGAAACGCCCTGCCAGATACGCGCATCGACCTCGCCACCATGACCCGAACTATAGACGAGACCTTGCCCTACTCTCAGATATTGGCCCTCCATCGGGCTTCTGAGCTCCTGAGCCGCATCCCCAACAGCTGGCGGATTTCGAAAAACGATATCTCATCGCCATTGGGCGTCAACGTTCCGCGGTCGTGCGGAATCTTGACAACTCGCGAGTTGCTGATAACGGAAAGCAAGGCTTTGACAATTCTGGAAGAGATCAGGAGCCGGACGTGAACTGCAGTAGAAGTAACGTTGGCCTTCTGCAAACGCGCGGCCATCGCTCACCAACTGGCAAGCCTCTCGGCGTCTTGCGAGGTTCACACTCTGCCATCTTCCCGAGCTAACGTTGACCAGGTGAACTGTGTTGCCGAAACGATGTTTGAGGAAGCCTTGCTAAGGGCCGAAGAGCTCGATCTGCATATGGAAACGCACGGAAAGCCCGTGGGTCCTCTGCATGGCCTCCCCATATCCGTGAAGGAGCACATACACGTCAAAGGTACTCGCACGACATGTGGCTTGATCGTTTGGGCCGACGAAGTATCGACTCAGGACGCTCATGTGTTAGATATACTGCGCCGACAAGGAGCGATTTTCCACGTCAAGACCACAAACGCGCAGCTTGCCATGGAGTTGGAATGCGATAGCAACCTTTTTGGTCGCACGCTCAATCCGTACAATGCGAACCTCACATGCGGTGGGAGCTCAGGTGGTGAGGGTGCACTTATCGGTCTGCGGGGCAGTGTCTTGGGAATCGGTACCGACATGTAAGTATCATCTGTACACGATGGTCTGATTGGCAAACACTGATCTGTTGTCGCAGTGGGGGATCCATACTTATCCCTGCCGAATTCTGTGGCATTTATGGTTTGAAACCGAGCGTCGCTCGGCTTCCTCACGAAGGTCTCGCTGGGCCACACACTGGAATGCATAATATCATCGGCAGCGTTGGTCCACTGGCGGCACCCGCTGTAGATCTGCGGCTGTTCTGCCAGACGATTCTACAGGATAAACCATGGGACCGGGAACCGAGCTTGATCGAGCGCCCTTGGCTGAAATCAGTGAGAGGTCACTCGAAACTGAGGATTGCTGTGTTGTGGCACGACGGCATCGTTGCCCCTCATCCCCCGGTCCAACGTGCTATGAAATAACTCGTCTCACTCCTCGAGAAAGATGGACATTCCATCACAACCTGGAAGCCAGATTATCGTCGTGAGCTTGTCGAGCTTGTCGACAAAGCATATTTCCTGGACGGCGGGAAAGAGTATTGGGACCTCCTGGAAGCGGGAAACGAAGAGCCTGTGCCGATCATGAAGTGGCTCCTTGACACGAAAGCGACGCGTCACTACAGTGTCGCAGAGTCTTGGAAGGTACGTAACATGAGCTCAGGTCGACGAGAAGTTGACCAGCAAGGTCCGTTTCAATGCCGATGCCAGATTAGATCAATAATGATATCGACGATCTGCGAACAAGATATCTGTCGCAGTGGTTGTCAAGTGAAGCTGACATCATCCTTTCTCCGACGCATCCATCTGTCGCATGTGCTCATGACCAGAGCAAATACTGGGGATATACTTCTGTGTTCAATGGACTCGACTACTCGGCTGTCGCATTTCCAGCGGGTACTGTCAGAGCTTCCGACACTTGGGAAAACTTCCTTCCAGTGTCACGGACTCCGATGAGTGAAGTTGACGTAACATACAGAGAGTTCTTCGACGAGGGCGGACCGCAAAAGTACAAAGATGCGCCTATCTCTCTTCAACTTGTTGCTCGGCGTCTTCGTGAGGAAGATCTGTTGCATGCTCTTGACGTTGTTGAAAGGGCCATACAGGAACCGTGAGATATGAAGCTCTTATGTTCCTAGTCCTTCGAATGCAATGATACTCAAAACAAAGACTACCTTCTTTCTCTCTCGACATTATTCATAAGCCGCCATTGGACTTTGACCACTTTTAATTCTTGTGCTGTGGAAGGCCCATGAGGCTTTGCGCACTCTCTCCTCGAAATATGGCAAAGCTACAGTGTACAGAGCGCGAGACAGACTACCACGACGTGCATTGTACTTCAGGCTCGTCTAATTCATCTGGAAGGGTATCGTTGACGGTTAACTCTCGCAGTAAGTTTCATTCGTCAACGTATCCTGCTTGGCTGTTTGATGGTTACTGAGATGCAGTGGTGCTGGCCAACTCTGTACCGACCACAAAGTCGTTATCTTACGGCCACGGGCGGAGATGCAATGAACGTTGGAAGTTGGGAATCGACATCTGAGTAGGTTGCGAGTCTTGAACTACTCAAGAGATACAGGTCCTCCATCAGCACTCTAGTAATTTTGTGGGACCATATGCAGCACATTGATGATAGGAGCGATACGAGAGATGCAGGCTGTCAGTCACATTGATCAGTAGTAATGCTAGCGAAGTAGAGCGAAATTACAAGTCCTTCAAGGCCGACGAGATAGCGTTCATGCCCGCAGTGAGCTCATCACGTGTCGGCCAACCATAGCCAAGTCGGAAGTAGTTGTCCGGCAGGCCGAACCAATGTCCTGGACCGACACATGTTCCATACTCAGACAGAAGCCTTTGGTAGAAATTGTTCCAACCCCCTGGGGGATCTTTCTTGATTCGAGGGAAGCACACCACTCCTCCAGTCGGCTTCACCCACTCCACAGCGTCTTCACCCTCGATCCAAGCTTCGACGATCAATAAACGCTCACTCATCTCTTTCTGAGTCCTGCTCAGTATTTCCTCGCGCTTGGACAAGACTTGTTCGGCTACCCATTCGTCGATAACGCTGCAACTGATGCTGATCTGCTCCTTGGCAGCCAGGAATGTCTCATGGAGTGCTTTGTTTCTCGTGATGATCCAGCCGATGCGAAGACCTGGCATGCCAAAGGATTTCGACAGCGAAGACACGCTGATGACATGATCACCCAAAGATGCTGCCACTGGGAGTTTGTCGACGTAGCTGATGTCACGGTAGGTCTCATCCACCAATAGCAAGACATTGCGTTCCTTGGTTAACGTAACCAACTGCTTCAATGCTTTGAGCGACATGGAGATTCCAGTTGGATTGTGGGGGCAAGTCACCGAAACCATCCTTGTGCTAGATTTGATGGAAGACGCAATAGCGTCAAGGTCGGGTTGGAATCCAGTTTCGAACGTGACTTCCATGTGACTCACATCACAACCAATGGCCTTGGGGGTTTCAAGATTCGTAGCATAGTTGGGACGGACGACCACGAGATGATTTCCCGCGACCTGGGACCCCCCTGGCTGACCAATGACGCCGGGGCCAAGCTGAGAAGTGGCGATGATGAACAGTGCTCCGGCAGCTCCAGAGGTGATAAGCACATCGTTGTGCTCCACCTCCGCGTCTTTGGCGATGAGTTGTCTCAGGCCTGTGTTGCCACGATGTTCATTGTAGAGGAGAATGAGATCAGGGATCTGCAGTTCGAGCGTCTTCAAAGACGCATCGGTCACCGAGCTTTCTGAAAGATTGTTCTTGATCTTGTCGTATCCGTACTCCTCTGGGGATTCGATCTCGATGGGCATACGCTCGTAACGCATTTTGGGAAAAGGTAATCACAGATAAGCGTGTGATTTGAAAGGGGTGTTTGGAGTACGGAACATCGAACGAAGGCGTGTGTCTCATAGCACCTTTTTATAAGGCCGTCGGAGGGCTTGCGTTACGAGATCCATCGAACAGTTTGATTACACATGAGCTCTGTTGAAGATGTCCACAGACTAGTGTGCAACCAAGCTCACCCCACGTCGTCCTGGGAAAGAAGGTCGGAGCGAGGAAGCACAGACGAGCTCTAAACAGCACATCGGGACGGACTGCGCCACATCGGTCAGGCAGGCTCAAACAACGATTGACCCGGCGAACCCGGCTAAGTGTGAGCTTCCGTTGGTTTCGTTCGTACCAGACGCGGGACCTTCCGCAATGCGGAGAAGGTCGTGAGTTCAAGTCATTGTCACTCCGTGACTGGCTAAGTAA
>Ga0265797_10003682_pt1 | contig 24334 bp, 26 predicted proteins | sample P2T30metagenome_FD_192433 | JGI IMG/M metagenome (GOLD analysis project Ga0265797, IMG submission 192433) | Plant litter microbial communities from East Loma Ridge, Irvine, California - P2 T30 | ecosystem: Environmental > Terrestrial > Plant litter > Unclassified | place: USA: California... | reverse complement strand
CCGCCGTCGTGCCGCAGCTGGAACGCTCGATCACCCAGCAGGAGAACGCGCTCGCGCTGTTGATAGGCGCCAGCCCTGGCACGATATCCCGCGGCGCCACGCTGGCCGAGCTGGGCGCGCCAGGCATCCAGCCGGGACTGCCCTCGGCCTTGCTGCGGCGCCGCCCGGACATCGCCCAGGCCGAACGCGCACTCGCGGCGGCGGACGCCAGCCTGGCCTCGGCGCGCGACCAGATGCTGCCGGCGCTGCGCCTGACCGCGTCGGTCGGCGGCTACGCGCACAGCCTGCCGGACCTGCTGGGCTCCGGTACCACGCTGTGGAGCATCGGCGGCAGCGTGCTGGCCCCGATCTTCGACGCCGGCCGCCTGCGCGCCCAGGCCGAGATCTCGGCCTCGCTGCGCGACCGCGCCGTGATCGCCTACGAGATGGTGGTACGCAATGCCTTCGCCGAGACCGAGAACGGCCTCACGGCCGTGCAGCGCCTGCGCGAACAGCTGGAGCAGGCCGAGGCGCGCCGCGTGGCCGCGAACGAAGTGCTGCGCATCGCCCACAACCGCTACCGCAACGGCTACTCGTCCTACCTGGAAGAGCTGGACGCCCAGCGCAACGCCTTCAGCGCCGAAACCAACGCGCTGCAACTGAAGGCCAGCTACCTGGCCGCCCACGTCGACCTGTACCGGGCGTTGGGCGGGGGCTGGCGCGCCACGCCCTGAATCGGGCGCTGGCTTTGTCGCGGCATTATTAGACTGGCATGAACAGACATCGGAACCGGAGAACCATATGATCAATATTGGAGTGATCGTCGGGAGCACACGCCCCGGCCGCAAGGCGCCCGACGTGGCGAACTGGGTACTGGACATCGCCGGCATGCGCGGCGACGCCGCCTTCGAACTGGTGGACATCGCCGATTTCAACCTGCCGCTGCTGGACGAGCCGGTGCCGCCGTCGATGGGGCAGTATGCGCAGCCGCACACCCGCACCTGGGCCGCGAAGATCGCCGAGTTCGACGGCTTCGTCTTCGTCACGCCGGAATACAACCACGGCACCTCGGGCGCGCTGAAGAACGCGATCGATTTCCTGTACAAGGAGTGGAACCACAAGTCCGCCGGCTTCGTCGGCTACGGCAGCGTGGGCGGCGCGCGGGCGATCGAGAACCTGCGCCTGGTCATGGGCGAACTGATGGTGGCCGACGTGCGCGCCCAGGTCATGCTGTCGCTGTTCACCGACTGGGAGAACATGACCACCTTCAATCCGGCCGAGCGCCAGGTGGAAGCGGTCGATGCCATGCTCGACCAGGTGGTGCAGTGGGCGCATGCGCTCAAGACCATCCGTCCGGACCTGCCGAAGGTGGTGCCGGAGATCGCGCCGCCGCAGGGACGGCGGGTCGGCGGCAGCGCCTGAAGTTGTCAGGCGGGCGGCGGCGTTACAATCCCCGCCCATGAACGATTCGTCTACCCCGCGCCGGGCTTCGTGCCCGGCCTGCCTGCGTGCGCAAAGCGCCTGCATCTGCCACTGGATCACGCCCGTCGCCTCCGCTGTCGAGCTGCTGGTCCTGCAACATCCCCTTGAAGTGCGCAACGCCAAGAACAGTGCGCGCCTGCTGCACCTGTGCCTGCCGGGCAGCCGGCTGGAAGTGGATGAGGCCTTTGAACCGGCGCTGCTCGACACCATATTACATAGCGATAGGCGCACGCCGGTGCTGCTGTATCCGGAGACACTGGGCGACGCCTCTCTTGGCATCGCGCCGCCGCCTTTGCTCGATGAGGGCGTGCTGGCCCATCCGGAGCGTTTGCGCCTGGTTGTGCTGGACGCCACTTGGCGCAAGAGCCGCAAGATGCTCTACCTGAACCGCGCGCTGCAGCGCCTGCCGCGGCTGGCGCTGCGCGACGTCCCGGCGTCAAGCTATCGGATTCGCAAGGCGCATGCGCCGCACCAGCTGTCGACGCTGGAAGCGGCCGTCCATGCCCTTGCCCAACTGGAAAGCCGGCCCGGCGATTACCGGCCTCTGCTGCAGGCTTTTGACGGTTTTGTGCAACAACAAGCCGCAAAAACACCCTACTTGAACCCGGAGTGACATCGGCGTACTATACTGTATAAACATACAGTACTTACAGGAGCGCCGCGTGACTCGTCAAAAAGCAAGCGTAAGCCGGACGGAAGGGCAAGTGATGCTGCCGCTTTCGCGCATGATGCCACCGAACCTGGCCATCAAGGGCCGCGGCGCCGTGAGCAACCTCCAGGGACGTTACGAAGTCAATGCGCGCGAGCGCTTCGAGGACGGCTGGAGCGTGCCGGGCGTGCCGCGCGAGCAGGAAGCCCCGCCGAAAACCGTCGTCACCGACGAGTTCGCGAAAAGCATCCTCACTCGCAACAACTCGCCGGACATCCCGTTCAGCGTCTCGCTGAATCCCTACCGCGGCTGCGAGCACGGCTGCATCTATTGCTTCGCCCGGCCCTCGCACGCCTACCTCGGCCTGTCGCCGGGCCTGGACTTCGAAAGCCGGCTCTTCGCCAAGGTGAACGCGGCCGACCTGCTGCGCCGGGAACTGGCACGCCCCGGCTACGTGCCCGAGAGCATCGCCATCGGCGTGAACACGGACGCGTATCAACCCTGCGAGCGTGACCGCCGCATCACGCGCGAAGTGCTGGAAGTGCTGAACGAATGCCAGCACCCTTACGGCCTGATCACCAAATCCTCGCTCATCGAGCGCGACGTCGACCTGATCGCGCCGATGGCAGAGAAGGGCCTGGCCGGCGCCGCCATCACGCTGACCACGCTGGACGGCGAGATCGCCCGCACGCTGGAACCGCGCGCGGCCGCCCCGTCGCGCCGCCTGCGCACCATCCGCACGCTCACCGAAGCCGGCATCCCGGTCAGCGTCAGCGTGGCGCCGATCATCCCTTTCGTCACCGAACCGGAAATCGAGCGCATCCTGGAAGCGGCCAAGGACGCCGGCGCCGTCAGCGCCCACTACACGATCCTGCGCATGCCCTGGGAGGTGAACCCGCTGTTCCAGCAATGGCTGCACACCCACTTCCCGGACCGCGCCCAGCGCGTCATGAACCGCATGAAGGACATGCATGCTGGCAAGGAGTACGACAGCGATTTCACCAAGCGCATGCATGGTGAAGGCGTGTGGGCCGACCTGATCCGCCAGCGCTTCACCAAGGCGGTCAAGCGGCTGGGGATGGATGGTTTCAATGGCCGTTTCAGCAGGCTGGACGCTTCACAGTTTCGCCGCCCGCTGATCGCACCGTCGGCGGCCGCCTGCCAACGCCGGGATGAGGATGTGACCCAGCTGGATCTGTTTGGTGGGGCGGCAGCTAGCGAAGCCAAGCCGGGGCGCCGGAAAGCAGCCAAGGCAAGCCCGCAGCTGGACCTGTTCTGATGCCGGGCTTTGCAGACCGGTTCAGTCCAGCCAGGGATGGGCTGTCAACCAGCGGCCCAGCTCGTTGTCGTTGGCGCACTGCAGTTTGCTGAAGATATTGGCACGGTGTGTTTCCACCGAGCGGGGACCGCAGGGCGGGACGAGGATGCGTGCGATTTCCTTGTTGGGCTGGCCCAGGCCGACGAGGCGCGCAACCTCGCGTTCGCGCGGCGTCAATTCAGCCCAGAGCCGCAGGGCCTGGACCCGGGCCCGGGCCAGGGCAATCGCAGCCGGCAGTTTGTCGAGCAGCTGTTGGGTATCCGGTTTTTCCACCCAGTCGTAGGCGCCGCGCCGGACAGCTTCGAGGGCGGTCGGGATATCGCCATGTGCCGATAGGAACAGGGTGACGAGTGGGCTGTGCGCGTCCAGGAGACGTTCGAACACGCCTAGGCCGCTCATGCCTTTCATGCGCAAATCGAGGATGACGCAGCCCGGCTGGCGCATGTCGACGGCGTCGAGAAAGGCCTCTCCGGAGTCGAAGGCCTGCACCGCCAGTCCTTGTGAAAAGAGCAGGAGCAGGAGCGAACGACGCAGCGCCTCGTCGTCGTCCACGACGTACAAGGTCAGTTGTGTGTCTTTCATGATACGGTAGGGAGCGTGAAGGAAAGGGCGGCACCATCGGCACGGTTTTCGACGGTCATGAAACCGCCGTGGGCCTCGATGATGGTACGGCAAATGTTCAGCCCGAGGCCCAGGCCATCGGCCTTGGTGGTGAAGAAGGGGGCAAAGATCTGTTCGAACTGGTCGGGAGGAATGCCTGGGCCTTGATCGGCGACGGTTACGCGCAAGCCCTGTTCGGTACGCCGGCTGGACAGTTCGATGCTATGGCGCAGTGGCGCCGGGCGCGACTGGTCCTGCATGGCCTGCATGGCGTTGTGGATCAGGTTCACCAGCACTTGTTCCAGCAGGACCCGGTCGCCGCGTACCGGCGTGCCTGCGTCTTCCAGCATCAGCTGCAGGATGATGCCGTGGCGTTGCAGCTCCGGCTTCAGCAAGGCTTCCGCGTGGGTGATGACGCTCTCCATCGCCAGGGTTTCGTAATGCGCCCGTTGCGGGTTGATGAAGGCGCGCACTCGCTTGACGATTTCGCTGGCGCGCTTGGACTGTTCGACGATCTCGTCGAGCGCACCGGTCAGCATCGTACTGGCCGGCATGTCCAGTGAAGCGCGCGCGGCGAGCGCACGCGCTGCGACGGCGAAATTCGACAACGCCATCAATGGCTGGTTGAGTTCGTGCGCCAGCGTGGACGCCATCTCGCCGACGCTCGCCAGGCGGGCGCTGCGCTGCAGACGAAGCTCCTGGTCCCGCTGCCGGGCTTCGGCCTGCTTCTGGGCCGTGATGTCCACCACGGAACTCATCCAGCCCCGGTGCACGCCTTTCGCATCGACCAGTGGGGCGGTGTACACCATCGTGATCACGTCGTGTCCGTCCCTGTGGCGGAGCCGCGATTCAAAGCCGTGCGGCGCGGCGCGTCCCTGCAAGGCGTCATTGCTTTCGCGTGTCTGCTTTTCCAGGTCGTCGGGATGCCAGTACGGGTAGGGTGGCCGACGCCCCAGCAATTCCTCCGCGCTGTAGCCCACCATGGCGCACAGGGCGGGATTGACATAGATGATCTTTCCTTCCGGATCCCGGGCGCGCATGCCGACGAGCAGGGAGTCTTCCATCGCCTTGCGGAACGCATGGGCTTCCTCCAGGTCGCGCGTACGCTCTTCGACCCGGCGCTCCAACTCGACGCGCGCCAGGCGCTGCTCGACAAACCGCTTTTCGCGCAAGCGCCAGTACAGCACGCCGAGGAGAAGCAGGGCGACAGCCAACGCGCTGAGCGCGAGCGCGGCGTGGCTCGCCTGGATGACTTCCTTCATGTCTGTCGTGACCGTGAGGGTCCAGCCGAGCTCCGGCAGTGCGGTGTCGAGCGCGAGCAGTTTCAAGCGGCGTCCGTTCAATGTCGTGTCCAGGACAAAGCCGGGCGTGCCGCGGCCTTCCTCGAGACGCCACGGCAAGACGTCGAAGTGTGCCCGGGTGCCGTACTGGCCGTGTTCAGCCACCCAACGCGCGTCGGCGGTGGAGACGGGCCGGATACTGTGGAACAGCCATTCGGGTACGGTGCTCAGGAAGACGATGCCACGGCTGTCCCTGAGCACGACCGGATCGGCGCCACGCATCCAGGTGGCTTGCAGCGCTTGCAGGCTGATCTTGACGACCATCACGCCAAGGATCGCGCCGTGCACGCGGACGGGCTCCGCGATAAACAGGCCCGACTGGCCGGTCGTGAGACCGAGACCGTAGAACATGCCACGACGGCCCTGCAGGGCATCTTCGAAATAAGGCCGCTGGCGATAGGACTGCCCGACAAAGCTCGACGGCAGCTTCCAGTTGCTGGCGGCCAGCGTCATGCCCTCGCGGTCGACCAGGTACAAGGCCGCCGCGCCGGTGGTCGCCTGCAAGTCCTCGAAATAATCGTTGACGCGTGCCTGCAAGCGACTGTCGCGCGGCGCGCGGAGCAAGTCTTGCACATCCGGGTGGCGGGCGGCGGCGTGCGGCAGGAAGTCGTGTTTCTCGACGAGGCCACGCAGTCCCAGCACGTTGGCCGCCGCACCCTGGCGCAGGGCTTCCGTCCTGGATTGCATTTCGTACTGTTCAGCCCAGCGCCCCGACGCCATGATCAGGACCAGCGCGCCCAGCGCGGCAATCAAGCTGCGCCAGAGACGTGTGTTGAACCGGATCGACATTGAATTTCCCAAGAGCAGATCCTGACAATACCAGCTGCATCGGCACTTTGGAACGTCCTCCGTAGTTTTACGGAGGAGGGGGCGCTGAAGTTGCGGATGCGTAGGACCCCGCCGGCCGCGATAGTAAAGCTTTGGAACGGGACGACACGGAGATCTCCCGTCGATCTAGGAGACAACAATGAGTACAGTCACAAGCAAACCGGTTGCCGATGTCCGCGCCAATGCCGGCGACAGAATCTCGGGCAAGCGCCTGCGCGCCATCTTCGTCGGTTCCGCCGGCAACCTGGTCGAGTGGTTCGACTTCTATTGCTATTCGGCCTTCGCACTCTACTTCGCCAGTTCTTTCTTCCCTGCCCAGGACGCCACGGCGCAGATGATGTCCACGGCGGGCATCTTCGCCCTGGGATTTTTCGTACGTCCGATCGGCGGTATCCTGTTTGGCCATCTCGGTGACCGCCATGGCCGCAAGACCGCCCTCATGGCCTCGGTCCTGCTGATGTGCTTCGGCTCGCTGCTGATCGCTTGCGCACCCACCCATGCCACCGCCGGCATCCTCTCGCCTTGCATCCTGCTGCTGGCACGCCTGCTGCAGGGACTCAGCCTGGGCGGCGAGTATGGCGCCAGCGCAACCTACCTGTCCGAGATGGCGGACTCGAAGCACCGGGGCTTCTACAGCAGCTTCCAGTACGTCACGCTGATCGGCGGCCAGTTGCTGGCCTTGCTGCTCCTGCTGGTGCTGCAACGCTACCTGCTCGATGCCGAGCAACTGCGAGCCTGGGGCTGGCGCATCCCCTTCGTTGCCGGCGCGTGCCTGGCCCTGCTGGCGCTGCGGCTGCGTCACGACATGCCGGAAACCCAGTCCTTCGAAGCCGCGCGCAAGACGTCCAAGAAGATGGGCGGCCTGAAGCAGCTTGCCCAGCACCCCAAGGAGGTACTGCTGGTGGTGGGCCTGACCATGGGCGGCACGCTGGCCTTCTACGTCTACACCACCTACATGCAGAAATTCCTGCGCCTGTCGGTGGGTCTGTCGGACGCCCAGACCACCGCCGTCTCGGCTGCCTCGCTGCTGTTTGCCATGTGCCTGCAACCGCTCTACGGCGCACTGTCCGACCGGATCGGCCGCCGTCCCCTGCTGCTTGGCTTCGCGGTGCTCGGCACCCTGTTCACGGTACCGCTGCTCACGGCGATCCGTAACGCCAGCGGTCCATGGGAAGCGTTCGCCCTGATTGCTTGCGCCTGGATCATCGTGTCCGGCTATACCTCGATCAACGCCCTGGTCAAGGCCGAGCTGTTCCCGGCCACCATTCGCGCCACCGGTGTCGGCGTACCTTATGCATTCGCCGTGTCGGTATTCGGCGGCACGGCCGAGTACCTGGCCCTGTGGTTCAAGTCGGTCCACATGGAAAGCGGCTTTTACTGGTATGCCACGGCCGTGATTGCCTGCACCCTGCTGGTTTGCTGGTTCATGCGTGATACCGCCAAACAATCAAAGATTGATGCGGAAATGCGGGGGCAGTAATCAGTCCAGGTCGCCGGGCACGAGCGCGAATACGTGGGCGGCGACCGCCTCGCCTTGCAGCACCAGGCGGTTACGCGCCAGGCATTCGTGGACGGCGCCGGATTTGCGCGCCACCGCCATGCTTGGCGCATTGCCGTCGGCAACGACGATCTCGATACGCGACTGTTTCAATTCGTCGAAGCCGTAACGCGACACTGAAGCGACGGCTGCCAGGGCCGCGCCTTGCCGCTGGGCCGAGGCGCGCACCCAATAGCCGAGGTTGCAGAACGCATGCAGGCTGTTGAAATGGTTCAGGCCTGCGCCGCCGATGAACACTTCGTTGCGGAAGATGCCGAACTGGTGGCTGCTGCCCTCTTGACGGCCCTCGTCGCAGGCGGCGAACCAGGCCAGCGCATCCTCCTCGCTGTAGTCCTCGTGGGCCCAGCCCATCCAGCGCTTGATGTTGGTGGCGGATTCCCGCACAGCGGCGGCAAAGGCGGGGGCATCCGCCGGGGTGTAAGGGCGGAGCAGGAAACCGGCGGCGTGCAAGTGCGTCATCGAGCGGCAGTCAGGTCGTTGTTTTATTCATCATACCAGTCCCTGCCGAGTTGTCGACAGGAATGCTCTCGGCTACGATGGCGCTTTCTTTTTCGGGACGCAACATGGCAGAGCAGGTACAGCGCGTGGTCTTCGTGGGTGCCGAGTCGACCGGCAAGTCGACCTTGTCCGAACATCTGGCGCATGCGTACGGCACGGTGGCGGTGCCGGAAATCGGCCGCTTCATCTGGGAAGAAAAACAGGGCCGGCTGGATGCCGGCGATTATGTCGAGATCGCGCTCAAGCACCGCGAAGCGGAGGATGCGGCCATGCCGCAGGCGCGGCGCTGGCTCTTCGTCGATACCAACGCCCTGACCACGCTGCTGCTGGGGCTGGAATTCGGCCAGGTCACCGAGCCGGTACCGCCTGAACTGCTGCGCTGCGCCGACGATTGCAAGGCGCGCTATGCCCACACCTTCGTCTGCGCCGACGACATTCCCTACGAAGAGCAGGACGTGCGCGAGAACGAAGCATGGCGCGGCCGCATCCAGCAGCTGGTGCTGAAGGACCTCGATGCGCGCGGCATCGCCTACACGGTCGTGCGCGGCAGCGTCGAAGAGCGTGCCGCGCAGGTAAGGCGCGTGCTGGACGCTGTTTAAACTTCCAGGCCCGGCAGTTCGATGCCGTTCAGGCGCCGGAACAGCCGCAGCGCATAGGTATCGGTCATGCTCGAGATGAAGTCGGTGGCGCCGAGCAGGCATTCGTAGACCGAGGTGCCGCGCGTAAAAGGCTGCGGCACGATCTGCACGATTTTCTTGTTCGCCGCCGAGCGCTTGTCCGGCGGCGTGGCCAGCGCCGGCACGATCTTGTCAAGCAGCCCGCCCAGGATCTCGAACCCGGCCGCTTCGATCTGCAGTACCGAGGGCGTGGCGTAGATGCGCTCGCGCGACAGCAGCGAGATCGCTGTCAAGTCCTGGGCGAAGCGCGAGCTACCGGCCAGGTCGCGTTCGAACTCGCCGGCCATGATCGCATCGTAGTTGTCCCTGAACACCTCCGCCGATGCCACCACCAGCTTGCCGATGGCCCGCGCGCGCAGGTATTCGATGCGGCCGGTGTCGTCCTCGAGCTGGCGGTAGGATGCGCTTTCCGCCTGGCCGTCGGGGAATGCGATCGGCCACAGCAGTGCCCGGGCTTCCTCGAACGAGACGCGCGCCAGGCGGTGCCCATCCTCCAGGTCGACGATGCCGTAGCAGATATCGTCGGCCGCCTCCATGACAAAGGCCAGCGGATGGCGGGACCAGGCGCCCGGGCCTTTCGGCACCAGGCCGACCTGTTCCGCAACCCTGGCGAAATTCGCGGCGTCCTGCGCGAAAAAGCCGAATTTCTTTTCGCTGATCCTGTCCTTGGTGGCCGGCAAGTGCGAGGCGCGCGGGTATTTCGCGAACGCGGCCAGTACCGCATAGGTCAGTTGGAAACCGCCGTGGTTGACAGCGTTCTGCAGCCGCGTCACCAGGCGGAAGCCTTGCGCATTGCCTTCGAAACGCAGGAAATCCTGGCGCTCCTGTTCGGACAGGGCATCGAGGTAAGTGGCCTGGTGCTCGGCGAACCAGGCCTGGATCGCCGCCTCGCCCGAGTGGCCGAAGGGCGGGTTGCCGATGTCGTGCGCCAGGCAGGCCGCGGCGACGATGCTGCCGAAGTCCTGCGGCGCCAGCGCCAGGCCGGGTTCGCGCTGCAGGATGAATTCACCGCACAGCATGCCCAGCGAACGCCCGACCGAGGAGACTTCGATGCTGTGGGTCAGGCGCGTGCGCACGTAGTCGCTGTCGGACAACGGAAACACCTGCGTCTTGTCCTGCAGGCGCCGGAAGGCGCTCGAATACACCAGCCGGTCCCAGTCGCGCATGGTTTCGGTACGGCTGCCGCCATCGCCGCGGTCGCTTTCGCGGCCCAGGCGCATCGTCGACACCAAGTGTTGCCATTCCATCGTCATCGAAACCCTCCCATGCTTGGACACGGCCAGTGTAGCGCACAGGCACGGCTGCGATTCGACGCTTGACTTTGTCAACCTTCTTATATATCTTACGATGTATCTTACGATATAAAAGGAGAAGGATCATGCCGCATCACCACCATCATCATGATCACCACCATCATCACGCCGCTCATGGCGAGCACGGTCACGGGCACGGCCATGGCCGCGGGCACGGCAGGCACGGCCGCGGCGGTCCCGGCGGTTTCGGTTTCGGCGACGAAGGCGGCTTGCCGCGTGGCCGCAAGCTGTCCTCGGACGATCTGCAATTGCTGCTGCTGGCGCTGATCGCCGAGCGGCCCAGCCATGGTTACGAACTGATCAAGGAACTGGAAAGGCGCTCCAACGGTTTCTATGTGCCGAGCCCGGGCATGATGTATCCGGCGCTGGCCTGCATGGAAGACCAGGGCCATGTCACCATCCAGCTCGAAGGCAACCGCAAGCGCTACGCCTTGTCGGACGAGGGCCGCACCCACCTGGAGGCGCAGCGCGAGCACGTCGACCTGATGCTGGCCAGGCTGGCGCGCGCGGCGGAAAAGACGAGCCTGATGCGCAATGCGCTGGCCGAGGGGGAAGGCGGGGAAGAGGGCGCAGGCCGCCAGCGCTGGACCCGCGAATTTGCCGAGGCGCGCCGCGCGCTCAGGCATGCGCTGCAAGCGCGTGCGGATGTGTCGGAAGCGGAGCAGGGGCGCATCGCCGCGATCCTGGCGCGTGCCACGGCCGAGATCGAATCGCAGCCGGGCGCGGACGCGCAGTAAGTGGCTCCGGCTTGGAGTATTCTTGTAGTCATGTCTAATAAACAAGGTCACAAGATGCCCCGGGATCTGCTCGTCACCACCAGTAAATTGTTGAGCTATGTGCTGCGCCACCGCCCGGACAGCATCGGCCTGGCGCTGGATGCCAATGGCTGGGTTGGCGTCGAGGACTTGCTGGCCAAGCTCGCTGCGCACGGCCACGCGGTGGACCGCGCCTTGCTCGAGCAGGTTGTCGCCGATAACGACAAGCAGCGCTTCGCCTTCAGCGAGGATGGCACCCGGATCCGCGCCAGCCAGGGGCATTCGGTCAAGATCGACCTGGCGCTCGCGCCCGCGACGCCGCCGCCGGTGCTCTACCATGGCACCGCCAGCCGTTTCCTGAAGGCGATTCTGGCCGAAGGGCTGCACGCGGCGGCGCGCCATCATGTTCACCTGTCGGCGGACGTCGACACGGCGAAACGTGTCGGCACGCGCCATGGCTTTCCAGCCGTGCTGCGCGTGGATGCCGCGCGCATGCACGCGGACGGGATCGTGTTCTATCGCTCGGACAACGGCGTCTGGCTGACCGACGCCGTGTTGCCGAGGTATTTGACTACGCTGAGCTAAGCTCAGCGCTCGTTGGTCGCCGCGGCCAGCAGTTCGGTGGTATCAAGCGCACCCATCTTGCGCGCCGCGTCCAGGATCGAGTTGCCGTCGGCGTCCAGGCGGAAGGGGTCGGCGCCGCGCGCCAGCAGCAGGCGTGCGATGTCGGTGCGGTTGAACATGGCGGCGAACATCAGCGCGGTCTTGCCGTTCGGGCCGGCATTGTCGGGCTGGGCGCCGCGGTCCAGCAGCAGCGTCGTGACCGGCAGGTCGCCCTTGAAGGCGGCGCCATGGAGCGGCGCCTGGCCGGCGTCGTTCATGATTTCGGGATCGGCGCCGTGGTCCAGCAGGACGCGCGCGGCGTCCAGGTGGCCGTGGTAGCAGGCCAGCATCAGCAGGCTGTCCCCGCGCTCGTTGCGCAGGTTGGGCGGCAGGCCCTGGCCCAGCAGCGTAGCCAGTTCGCCCGCTTCGCCGGCACGGGCGAAGCCGAAGACACGGCGCACGAAGGCGAGCGTGTCTTCGTCGAGTTCCTGGGGCGTGGCGGGGTGCTGCTCTTGCTGCATTGTGTTCTCCTGGCTTGCGTGTTGGCGGAATGGCATACCGATTAGACCATAAAGTACGGCACGCCACCGGTGCGCACACGCGCCGCGCACCACCGGCTTGATCCAGCCGGCCTTGCAGGCTCAGGCCCGGAACTCGGCCAGGTGGCGCTCGATCTCAAACACGTGCGGATCGAACTTGCCCAGTTCGCGTAGTGCCTGTGCCAATTCCAGCAGGTATTCGCTGTTGGGCCCGCTCGGTCCGCTTGCGAACGCGATCTGGCGCGCGATCTCGCGTTCGCTTGCCGGCCCGAGGTAGGCGGCGTTCTCGTGGGTGGCGATGTAGACGATGCCTTCGGCCAGGCTGCCATCCTCGAAGTGGATGTCGGTGGCCAGGCGCAGGTAGCCGTTCTTTTCACGGTAGTCGAGGTGGGCGAATTCCTCGGGCGTCACCAGGTAGGCCATGCCGTGGCAGGTGGCGCCGGGTTCTAGCACCAGGGTCACCACGCGGCCGGGCGCGGTTTCCGTGCCGCGGTGGTCGTGCGAGCCCTGCCAGAAGCGCCGGGTCCAGCCGCCGATGTGCGCCGGGCGCCGTTCCAGGAAGGGGAAGTCGGCCTTGAAGATCAGGGAGCCGTAGCCGAACAGCCAGACGCTGGCGTGGCCGTCGAATTTGTCCATGCGCTGGTTGATCGCGACGGTATTGTGGGACATCTTTGCGTGCTTGCCGTGGGGAGAAGTCCCATTGTAGCGCTGCCGCCCGATGCTGTCCGGCCGCGTTGTCTTGCGACCCGGCTGAGCGTTGCGCCATACAAGTCACGCGCAATGTTCGGAAACGCACGGTCGTGCATATTGATCCTCTGGCTGAATAGCGGCGTCGGGCAGTCAGCAGGCCAGCGCGCCGGATGCACCGGACAATCGGGTACAGGAAACATCAAATTTCGTTGTATGATTGTTCATTTTCATCTTTAATGGCGGCAACTTGCACCCATGAAAGACATGACATGAAACTCGCATCCCTGAAGAGCGGCGGCCGCGACGGCACCCTGGTCGTGGTCAGCCGTGACCTGGTCACCTGCCAGGCGGTTCCCGATATCGCGCCCACGCTGCAGCGTGCCCTGGACGACTGGGAGCAGGTCGCGCCGCGCCTGCGCCAGGTCTACGAGCAACTGAATGCCGGCACCGCACCGGGCGCCGATTCCTTCATCGAGCAGGAGTGCGCCTCGCCGCTGCCGCGCGCCTACCAGTGGGCCGACGGCTCCGCCTACATCAACCACGTGGAACTGGTGCGCCAGGCGCGCGGGGCGCAGGTGCCGCCGTCGTTCTACACCGATCCGCTGATGTACCAGGGCGGTTCGGATTCCTTCGTCGGCCCCTGCGATCCGATTGCGGTGCTGTCCGAGGACTGGGGCGTGGACCTGGAAGCGGAAGTGGCGGTCGTCACCGGCGACGTGCCGATGGGCGCCACGCTCGAGCAGGCCGCGGCGGCGATCCGCCTTGTGATGCTGGTCAACGACGTCTCGCTGCGCAACCTGATTCCGAAGGAGCTGGAAAAGGGCTTCGGCTTCTTCCAGTCCAAGCCGGCCAGCGCCTTCTCGCCGGTGGCGGTCACGCTTGACGAGCTGGGCGAGGCCTGGCGCGACAGCAAACTACACCTGCCGCTGCAGGTCACGCTCAACGGCGAGCCGTTCGGGCGTCCCGACGCCGGCGAGGACATGACCTTCAGTTTCGCCCGGCTGGTCGCCCATGCCGCGAAGACGCGCGAGCTGGTGGCGGGCAGCATCATCGGCTCCGGCACGGTGTCGAACAAGCAGGGCGGCCTGCACGGCTCGAGTATCGCCAATGGCGGCGTGGGCTACTGCTGCCTGGCCGAGCTGCGCATGTACGAGACCATCGAACAGGGCGCGCCGCAAACGCCGTTCCTGCGCTTCGGCGACACGGTCCGCATCGAGATGGCGGGACCGGACGGTGCAAGCATTTTCGGGGCGATCGACCAGGAGGTCGCCCACTATCACGGGAGGAAGGAATGAGGCTCTACACGTATTTCCGCAGCTCTGCCGCCTACAGGGTCCGCATTGCGCTGAACCTGAAGGGACTGGAGTACGAGGCGATTCCGGTGCACCTGCTGCGCGACGGCGGCGAGCAGTTGCGGGCGCAGTACCGGGCCATCAATCCCAGCGGGCTGGTGCCCTCGTTCCAGGATGACTACCTCACCCTGACCCAGTCGGTGGCGATCCTCGAATACCTCGAGGACCAGCACCCGAAAGTGCCGCTGATGCCGAAGGACGCCGTCGGCCGCGCCCGTGTGCGCGAGCTGGCCCAGATTGTTGCCTGTGACATCCATCCAGTGAACAACCTGCGCGTGCTGCGCTACCTGACCGACGACCTCGGGCTGGGCGAGGACGTCAAGAAGGAGTGGTACCGCCACTGGCTGGTGAGTGGCCTGGAAGTGTTGGAAACCCACCTGGAGCGCGACCCCAGCTCCGGCCCCCTGTGCCACGGCCACACCCCGACCATCGCCGACTGCTGCCTGGTGCCCCAGGTGTACAACGCCCAGCGCCATGGCATCGACGTGTCGATCTATCCGAACATCTCGCGCGTGAATGCGCTGTGTTCCGAGATGCCGGCCTTCGTTGCGGCGCATCCGTCGAACCAGCCGGACGCGGAATAAAGTCCACGGACCAAAGACGTCGTCCCCGTGAAAACGGGGACCCATACTCAATCACAGAATTCGGTATGCTTGACGCGCTTGTAGCGCTTCAAAATTCTCGACTTCGGAAGCTCAGCATGGGTTCCCGTTTTCACGGGAACGACGAAGGCTCAATGCCGCGTCTCATTCCCCACCGTCGACCGGTCCGGCTCCGCCGGCGTCGACACTTCCTCCAGCGCCCGGTCGATCCCGGCCGAGTGCTTGGCCGCCATGTCGCCCAGCGACACGATGCCGATCACCTGGTGCGACTGCTGGTCCACCACCGGCACGCGGCGGATCTGCACGTCGCCCATCTGGCCCAGCACCTCGTCGACGGTCTGCTCGGGGCCGCAGGTGCGCACGTCGGTGCTCATCACGTCGCCGACCCGGGTCTGGTCGGGCGCCTGGCCGGCGGCGGTCGAGCGCACCGTGATGTCGCGGTCGGTGATCATGCCGACCAGCCTGTCGCCGTCGAGCACGGGAATCGCGCCCACGTTCAATTCGTCCATCATCTGCGCCGCGCGCTGCACGGTTTCCTGCGGGGCAATGCTTTGCACGTCGCGGGTCATCACATCCTGAATCGTTTGCATTTGGCTCTCCTTGTGATCAAGTCCGAATGGCAGGATCATGCCGCGATTCGCGAAATGCGGACGCCACCTTGACCATTGGAACAGCTCGCAAAGTGCGGGCTCGGCTACAATCGGGCCCTTTTCGTTTGCTACCAGACATCATGTCCGCGACCCCGATTCCAGCCCCCATCCTCGACGCCCTGAAACTGGCCGACGCTTCCTGGCAGCCGCATCTGGTGGCGGGCCTGGAAGCGATGATGCGCGCCACGCCCGACTACCTGCCCACGCTCGCCGGCGACGACTACCTGCCGACCGGCGGCCGCCTGTTCGCCGCGTTTTTGCTGCCTTTGGCGCGGGTGCGTTACGTGCTGGTGGGGGAGGGGCCGTATCCGCGTGCGGAAAGCGCGACCGGCGTCTGCTTCATGGACGGGGCGGTGGGGGAATTGTGGTCGGACACCGGCCTGTCCAAGCCGGTCAACCGCGCGACTTCGCTGCGCAACTTCATGAAGATGCTGCTGGTGGCCGACGGCCAGCTGACGATCGACGATACCGGCGGCGCCGCGCTGGCGCCGATCGCTAAGGCGGCGCGCGACGGCGGCGCCATCCAGACCCTGGCCGAGCTGCAGGATAATCTGTTGGCGCAAGGTTTCCTGCTGCTGAACGCCTCCCTCGTATTCCGCAAGCATGTCGCGCCCGTCGTCGATGCACGTGCGTGGGTGCCGTTCCAGCAAGCCGTATTCGCCGCGCTGGCGAGGTGCGAGGACAAGCCGACCCTGGTCCTGTGGGGCAAGATCGCCGAGCAACTGAAGAAGGTGCCGGAAACCGAAGGCTTCCCCCAGATCCATGCCGAACACCCGTACAACCTGAGTTTCATCGGTCACCAGGGGATGCAGGAATTGTTCGGGCCGATGCGGCTGCTGGCCAGGCACATGCATACCTAGTGTCTGCATTTGTCGCGGCGGCGGTGACAAATCGCCCAACTCCCGCGACATATGTCAGACACGTGGTCACAGGGATGTATTTACAATCGGTCGTTTTCTCAACCATACGACCAGAACATGTCCAATTCGACCCCTACCCGGCGCACGCTGAGCGCCATCCTGTCCATGTCCTTGCTGGCCGCGGTGCTTGCCGGCTGTGGCGGAGGCGGCGGCAGCGCAGCGGTGCCGCCCGTCCAGCAGCAGCCCCCGGCCAACATCCCGCCGCTGAATCTCGCCTATGCCGGCGTCGGCGTCATCAAGGTGCAGGCGGTCGCCGGAATGCGGGTGGCCCTGATGGAACGCATCCGCCCGTTCGCGGACACGGTCATGCCCGACCGCATCCTCGAGATCGCCGCCGACGGCGTGCCGGCAACGCGCTACGTCCCTGAGCCGGGCTGGAGCCTGGTCGACGTGGCCCTGCACCCTTCACGCCAGACCAGCCTGGTGCTGAGCAACGGCATCGTGCTGCGCCTGGTCCGGCTCGACCCCCAAGGAGGCAAGCTGGCCGACCGTCCATTCAGCGATGCGCAAGCGGCGGGCGACCCGTATTTCGGGCCGCCGAGCGCGGTGCGCGATCGCAGCAACATGTCGCCCTGGAAAACTTGGGACGCGGTCCGGATTGCCGCGCTCGGCGAACACCTGGGCATGGCGCTGCGCACCGGCGGCAATGGCGTGGTCGCCTATCGCCTTCAATATGACGCCGCAAATTACCGCCAGCAATGGCGCACCCTGGTCGAGCCCGGGGTCTACCTCGATGCCCAGGCCTTGCGCGGCGGCAGTTTCGATCCCTTCCAGGGCTTGGAAAACCACTGGCAACTGGTGCTGGGCGCCGACGAACGGGGGCGGATGGCGGTGGCGGTCCTGGCTGGCGAGCGCACCGAACTGGCCGAGGGTCACCGGCGCCAGTTTGGCGAGGCGCCACCGGCCGGTTTCGTCAACGGGGTGTTGCTGACCCAGGTCGATGCCGCCGGCGCGCGCGGGCGCACGATCTGGATCGATACCGGCGAGAAATCCGAAGTGCATGCGCTCGCCTGGACCGGCGACACGATCCTGGCCGCGGGACGGGTACGCACGGCGCGCCCGGACGATGGCGCCGGATGGGATGGCTGGCTGGCCCAGCTCGACGCCGGCAGCCAGCGCCTGGCCAGCTACCGCCGCATCGATGTCGACCGTGGCGATATCGTCCAGGCCCTGCTGCCGCTGGGCGACGACCGGGTCCTGCTGGCGGGCAGCACAGGGTACACCCAGAATCCGGGCGGGGAGAGCGTGTCGGAGGCGACCAGTCCGCTGCTGGCGATGCTGCGGCTGGCGGACGGCAGCGTGAACCGGCTCGCGCTGACGGCCGGGCCGCGCGGCAACCAGGTGCGCGCATTGGCAGTGTCCGGGAATGACTGGCTGGTCGGCGGCATCGAGGATGCACCAGGAACCCACAGTGCCGACAATGCGCCGGCATCGCTCACGATGAATGGCTACCTGCGTGGCATGAAAGCGCAATAAGCGGGGCCTGGCGCGAAAATCGGGCGCCAAGACAAACCCCGCCGAATGCGCTATACTTGACTAAATCAATCAACTAATCAGGTTTTTCTGGATGTCCTGAAGGAAGTTGAAAAGCCGTTGGTTGAATAGAAGCAAGATTTTAACACTGTTTGGAAACCAACCCGGGGTTGTGATGCGTCTGACCACCAAAGGCCGTTTTGCTGTTACCGCGATGATCGATCTTGCCCTGCGCCAGGGCAATGGTCCGGTCACGCTGTCGGGCATCAGCCAGCGCCAGGCCATTTCGCTGTCCTACCTGGAGCAGTTGTTCGGCAAGCTGCGCCGGCACGAGATCGTCGAGTCGGTGCGCGGCCCGGGTGGCGGCTATAGCCTGGCGCGCAGCGCCGACAAGGTGACGGTTGCCGACATCATCATCGCCGTCGACGAGCCGCTCGATGCGACCCAGTGCGGCGGCAAGGAAAACTGCCACGGCGCCGACGCCGCCAGCGGCACGCGCTGCATGACCCACGAACTCTGGGCCACGCTGAACGCCAAGATGGTCGATTTCCTGGACTCCGTCACCTTGCAGGACCTGGTCGACCAGCAGAAGCAGAAGGAACAGAACGTCGTCGTGATGCACCGCCACGCCGCCGTCGGACAACACTGAATAATTGGAGTGAAACGATGAACGCCCCCCTGGACAAGAAAATCGAGCAGAGCTTCCAGACTGCGCCCCATTTCCCGATCTACATGGATTACTCGGCCACCACGCCGATCGATCCGCGCGTCGCCGACAAGATGATCCCCTTCCTGCGCGAGCAGTTCGGCAATCCGGCCTCGCGCAGCCACGCCTACGGCTGGAGCGCGGAAGCGGCGGTCGAGGAAGCGCGCGCGCAAGTGGCCGCCCTGGTCGGTGCCGACCCGCGCGAGATCATCTGGACCTCGGGTGCGACCGAATCGAACAACCTGGCCATCAAGGGTGCCGCCCAGTTCTACAAGTCCAAGGGCAAGCACATCATCACGGTCAAGACCGAACACAAGGCCGTGCTGGACACCGTGCGCGAACTCGAGCGCCAGGGTTTCGAAGCGACCTACCTGGAACCGCAGGACAACGGCCTGATCACCCTGGAACAGCTGGAAGCCGCGATGCGTCCGGACACCATCCTGGTTTCCGTCATGTTCGTGAATAACGAAATCGGCGTGGTCCAGCCGATCAAGGAAATCGGCGAACTGTGCCGCAAGAAAGGCATCATCTTCCACAGCGACGCGGCCCAGGCCACCGGCAAGGTCGAGATCAACCTGGAAGAGCTGAAGGTCGACCTGATGAGCTTTTCTGCGCACAAGACCTACGGTCCGAAGGGCATCGGCGCCCTGTACGTGCGCCGCAAGCCGCGCGTGCGCCTGGAAGCGCAGATGCACGGCGGCGGCCACGAGCGCGGCCTGCGTTCGGGCACGCTGGCACCGCACCAGATCGCCGGCATGGGCGAAGCCTTCCGCATCGCCAAGGAAGAGATGGCCACCGAGCTGGCGCGCACCAAGGCGCTGCGCGACCGCCTGGCCAAGGGCCTGATGGAGATCGAGGAAGTCTACGTCAACGGCGACATGGAACACCGCGTGCCGCACAACCTGAACGTCAGCTTCAACTTCGTCGAGGGCGAGTCGCTGATCATGGCGGTCAAGGATATCGCCGTGTCGTCGGGTTCGGCCTGCACCTCGGCCTCGCTGGAGCCATCCTACGTGCTGCGCGCCCTGGGCCGCAGCGACGAACTGGCGCACAGCTCGATCCGCTTCACCATCGGCCGCTTCACGACCGAGGAAGACATCGACTTCGCCATCAAGCTGCTGAAGGAAAAAGTCGGGAAGCTGCGCGAACTGTCGCCGCTGTGGGAAATGCATAAAGACGGGATCGACTTGAATTCGATCCAGTGGGCCGCACACTAATCACTGAATATTGAAGGAGTACTGACATGGCATACTCGGACAAAGTCCTGGATCACTACGAAAACCCGCGCAACGTCGGCTCGTTCGACAAGAACTCCGACGACGTCGGCACCGGCATGGTCGGCGCCCCGGCCTGCGGCGACGTGATGAAGCTGCAGATCAAGGTGAACGAAGCCGGCGTGATCGAAGACGCGAAATTCAAGACCTACGGCTGCGGTTCGGCAATCGCATCGAGCTCGCTGGTGACCGAATGGGTGAAGGGCAAGTCGCTGGACGAAGCGCTGGCCATCAAGAACACCCAGATCGCCGAAGAGCTGGCGCTGCCGCCGGTGAAGATCCACTGCTCGATCCTGGCAGAGGACGCGATCAAGGCGGCCGTGGCCGACTACAAGACCAAGCACGCGACCGAACAGGCGTAATGTGGCGGTGGGCACGGTGTGCCCACCCTACGCTACTGCGTGAACATGTAGGGTGGGCACACCGTGCCCACCAACAGCAATGAAGTTGGAGAAGTAAATGGCAATCACCCTGACTGAAAAAGCCGCTAAACACATCACCCGCTACCTCGAACGCCGAGGGAAGGGCGTCGGCTTGCGTTTCGGTGTGCGCACGACGGGCTGCTCCGGCCTGGCCTACAAGCTGGAATACGTCGACGAGCCGGGCAATGAAGACAACATCTTCGAATCGCACGGCGTGAAAGTCTTCGTCGATCCGAAGAGCCTGCCCTACATCGACGGCACCGAACTCGACTTCGCCCGCGAAGGCCTGAACGAAGGCTTCCGCTTCAACAATCCGAACGTCAAGGACAACTGCGGTTGCGGCGAAAGCTTCCGTATCTGACACGATGCAGAATCACTTCGAGCTGTTCCAGCTGCCGCCCCGCTTCGACGTCGACATGGATGCGCTGGACAGCGCCTACCGCGACGTCCAGGGCCGCGTCCACCCCGACCGCTTCGTGAACGCCACCGACGCCGAGAAGCGCGTCGCGATGCAGTGGGCGACCCGCGCCAACGAGGCTTACCAGACCCTGCGCAATCCGCAAAAGCGCGCGCAGTACCTGTGCGAACTGAATGGCGTCGACCTGCAGACGGAATCGAACACGGCGATGCCGATGGACTTCCTGATGCAGCAGATGGAGCTGCGCGAAGCCTTGGCCGACGCGCGCGCATCGAAGGACGCCGGCGCGCTGGACGAGCTGGATGCCCAGGTGCGCGGCGAGCGCAAGCAGCGCCTGGCCCAGGTCGGCAAGCTGCTCGACGCGGGTGACTACAGCCAGGCGGCGCAGGGCGTGCGCGCGCTGATGTTCCTCGATAAATTCGGCGACGAGTTACAGTACGCGTTCGAGGCGCTGGAATCGTAATCATCGACGCTCGCGCCGCGGGTCGGGTCTTGGGCTTGCCCTGGACCCGACCCGTGGTGTTTTGGTTTAAAGCTATCCAACAATAAAACCAGGTAACACGATCATGGCACTTTTGCAGATTTCCGAACCCGGCATGTCGACCGCGCCGCACCAGCACCGGCTGGCGGTGGGCATCGACCTGGGCACCACCAATTCCCTCGTCGCGACCGTGCGCAGCAGCATTCCGGAAGTGCTCAGCGACGATGATGGCCGCGCACTGCTGCCCTCGATCGTGCGCTACCTCCCGAACGGCCATGCCAACATCGGCTACAAGGCGCAAGCCCACCAGACCACCGACCCGAAGAACACCATCGTCTCGGTCAAGCGCTTCATGGGCCGTGGCCTGAAGGACATCGCCCACGCCGAGAATCTGCCTTACGATTTTGTCGATGCTCCGGGCATGGTCCAGCTGAAGACCGTGGCCGGCGTGAAAAGCCCGGTCGAAGTCTCGGCCCAGATCCTGGCCACGCTGCGCCAGACCGCGGAAGACGCCCTCGGCGACGAGCTGGTCGGCGCCGTGATCACCGTGCCCGCCTACTTCGACGACGCCCAGCGCCAGGCGACCAAGGACGCGGCCCAGCTGGCCGGCCTGAACGTGCTGCGCCTGCTGTCCGAGCCGACCGCGGCCGCCATCGCGTATGGCCTGGACCATGGCAAGGAAGGCGTGTTCGCCGTCTACGACCTGGGCGGCGGCACCTTCGACATCTCGATCCTGAAGCTCTCGAAAGGCGTGTTCGAAGTGCTCTCCACCGGCGGCGATTCGGCTCTGGGCGGCGACGACTTCGACCAGCGCCTGTTCTGCCACATCACCCAGCAGGCGGGCTTGTCTCCGCTGTCGGACGTCGACACCGCGACCCTGATGGTCAAGTCGCGCCAGGCCAAGGAACTGCTGTCGACCAACGAGGAAACGACGGTCGAGGCGATCCTGAAGTCGGGCGAGATCGTGCAGGTCACCATCTCCGCCAAGACCTTCGCCGAGATCACCCAGCCGCTGGTCGGCAAGACCATGAACGCGGTGCGCAAGGCGATGCGCGATGCGAACGTGTCGGTGGAAGACGTCGACGGCGTGGTGCTGGTCGGCGGCGCCACGCGCATGCCGCACATCCGCCGCGCCGTGGGCGACTTCTTCAAGACCATCCCGCACGCGAACATCGACCCGGACAAGGTCGTGGCGCTGGGCGCCGCGATCCAGGCCAACCTGCTGGCCGGTAACCGCGCCCCGGGCGACGATTGGCTGCTGCTGGACGTGATCCCGCTGTCGCTGGGCATCGAGACCATGGGCGGGCTGGTGGAAAAGATCATCCCGCGCAACTCGACGATTCCCTGCGCCCGCGCCCAGGAATTCACGACATTCAAAGACGGCCAGACGGCCCTCGCGGTGCAGGTGGTGCAGGGCGAGCGCGAGCTGGTATCGGACAACCGTTCGCTGGCGCGCTTCGAGCTGCGCGGCATCCCGCCGATGGCGGCCGGCGCGGCACGGATCCGCGTGACCTACCAGGTCGACGCCGATGGCCTGCTGTCGGTGTCGGCGCGCGAGACGCGCTCGGGCGTGGAAGCCTCGATCAACGTCAAGCCGTCCTACGGCCTGGGCGACGACGAGGTGGCGCGCATGCTGCAGGACTCGTACAACTCGGCCTCGGCCGACATGAGCGCCCGCGCGCTGCGCGAAGAGCAGGTCGAGGCCGAGCGCATCCTGCTGGCCACGCAGTCCGCGCTGGACACGGACGCCGAGCTGCTGGACGAGCAGGAGCGCGCCGCGATCGCCGTGCTGGAGCAGGGCGTGCGCGACGCGCAGGCACGTTCGGGCGACGAGACGGTCGACATCGGCGAGCGCCAGAACAAGCTGCACGACGCCGTGCAGGCGCTGGCCCACGGCACCGAGGAATTCGCCGCGCGCCGCATGGACAAGAGCGTGCGCAAGGTATTGGCCGGCAAGTCGCTGGACCAGGTTTGAACCAACACAAGAGGTAAAGAAGTGCCACAAATCGTCATCCTCCCCCATCCCGTCTTCTGCCCCGAAGGCGCCGTGCTCGAAGGCCAGCAAGGCAAGTCGATCTGCGACACGCTGCTCGAGAACGACATCGAGATCGAGCACGCCTGCGACCGCGTGTGCGCCTGCACCACCTGCCACGTGATCGTGCGCGAAGGCTTCGATTCGCTGAACGAACAGGAAGAGAAGGAAGAGGACATGCTCGACAAGGCCTGGGGCCTGGAGCCGAACTCGCGCCTGTCCTGCCAGGCCATCATCGCGGATGAGGACCTGGTGGTCGAGATCCCGAAGTACACCATCAACCACGCAGCCGAGAATCATTGATCACGGGGAGTGCCCCATGAAATGGACCGATGTGAGCGCCATCGCCGAGGCGCTGTACGAACGCTATCCCGACGCCGACCCGGCGACGGTGCGTTTCGTGGATTTGCATAACTGGGTCGTCGGGCTGGAAGGCTTCGACGACGATCGCACGCGCGGCGGCGAGCGCGTGCTGGAAGCCATACAGGCAGCCTGGATCAATGAAGCAAGCTAAGAAAGAGGGCGCCGCCAAGAAGCCCGGCCTGGCGCGGCCCGCACCCACCGTGTACGAACTGCTCCCCGAAGTGAAGCCCGGCCAGTCGGTCGAGTTGCTCAAGGAGCTGCACATCCTGACCCGCGACGGCAAGCTGAACCAGGACAGCCGGCGCAAGCTGAAGCAGGTCTACCACCTGGTCCAGTTCATCGAGCCGCTGGTCAAGGACGTCCAGCAGGATCACCCGAACGTCACGCTGGTCGACCACGGCGCCGGCAAGTCCTACCTCGGCTTCATCCTCTACGACCTGCTGTTCAAGGGCCGCGAGGATGGCTCGCACATCTACGGCATCGAGACCCGCGAGGAACTGGTGCAGCGCTCGACCGAGCTGGCCGCGCGCCTGGAATTCCCGGGCATGTCCTTCCTGAACCTGTCGGTCGCCGAATCGACCGAGTCGAGCAAGCTGCCGCCGACCATCGACGTGGTCACCGCGCTGCACGCCTGTAACACCGCGACCGACGACGCCATCGACTTCGCGCTCAGGAAGCAGGCGAAGCACATCGTGCTGGTGCCGTGCTGCCAGGCCGAGATCGCCGCGGTGCTGCGCAAGAACAAGGGCAAGGACCTGGGCCGCAGCGTGCTGACCGAGATCTGGCGCCACCCGATCCACACCCGCGAGTTC
>Ga0265797_10003681_pt1 | contig 24337 bp, 20 predicted proteins | sample P2T30metagenome_FD_192433 | JGI IMG/M metagenome (GOLD analysis project Ga0265797, IMG submission 192433) | Plant litter microbial communities from East Loma Ridge, Irvine, California - P2 T30 | ecosystem: Environmental > Terrestrial > Plant litter > Unclassified | place: USA: California... | reverse complement strand
GCGGGCACCTCTGGCCAACATACAGAATTATCTGGAACTTCTCACAGAGTTTGAGCTGGAGGAAGAAGAAAAATTCCTGATTAAAAATAACTTGCTGGGTGCTACCAAGGACACCCTCGCCATGCTGACGAAACTGCTGGCCTGGTCCAAATCACAGTCTCATGGCACGGTGGCACAGCCGGAGCGCCTGGAGCTTAGCCAGCTTTTCGAGAATACACTGCACACGGAAAAAAACATAGCTGCACAAAAAGGAATTGTTTTTGACTATTACTTTGAGCCGCAAACGTACATTTATGCAGATAGAGAAATGATGCAGCTCGTCATGCGTAATTTTTCTGGAAACGCAATTAAGTTTACACCTCCCGGGGGCAATATTTCCATCAGTGCAAAGTCCACGGAATGTGATTGTATCATCAGCATTCAGGATACGGGAATCGGAATATCTCAGGAAAGACACGATGCCATTTTTTCTCTGAATGCAAAATCTACTTACGGCACAAAAGGTGAAAAAGGGATGGGCCTCGGATTGCTACTATGTATGGAATACATTACCGCCCAAAACGGAAAGCTGTGGTTTGACAGTGATATAGACAGCGGAACCTGTTTCCATATAAGTTTACCTAAATCACAACAGTAATTGGCCGTTTTGAAAGATTATAGAAAGATTTTCAGCTTTGCTCAGCTGATATTGCTATTTAATGAAGGATTACATGAGCTTTATTGAATTGGCTTTAAACTTTTGAAGTAATTGTTCCAGAAAGAAACTCTTAAAATTTCCTTCTGCATATACATCTGTGATCCATACGGTGATTTTTAATTCAACGCTGTCGGCAGTAATTGCATTAAAAAGAATCTGTTTGGGCGCTTTTTTTACCGCTCCTTCGCTTAAATCAATGGTTTCGTTTATCAGTTTTTTTACAAGATTCAGGTCTGCTTCCTGATTTACTTTTAATAATATTTCGCTTTTCAGATGCGAATCATGCGTTGTATAATTTACAAGTCTGCCGGATAGTAAATCGCCGTTTGGTATAATTACTCTGGAACCCTGCGGGGTAAGCATTTTGCTCGAACGGATCCCGATGTCAAGCACCCGGCCTTTTTTGTCTGCAAGCTCAATGTAATCACCAATGCTGAACGGTTTTTCAAAAATCAGGATAATACCGGACACGAAGTTGTTTATAATATTTTGAAGTCCCAGACCAATACCTACGCCAAGTGCACCCAGTAAAACGGTAATTTTATCCAGTGGCACACCTGAAACAGTCGTTGCAAAAAGAAAACCTACCACAATAACCAGTAGCCGGATCAATGCAAGCTTGGAACCCCGGTGTACCTTGTTGTTTGAAAAGTCAACATCTCCTTCACCGAAAAGTATTCCTATATTTTTCTGTAATAGGTTTGCTGCATAAATAATGACTGAGAAGAACAGGATATTTGTCAGTGTAAAATTCAGGCTGCCGACGGTTCGCTCCCTGTCCAGTATTTGTCCGATTATCCTTCCAACCGGATCAAGAATATTTAAATTGATCAGAAATACCAGTATCCATAGCCAAACCGAAAGAAAAGTGAGTCCGCGCTGGAGAGAATTACGGCTTTTTGTAACATTGATTTTTGAAAAAATGCCCTCAGAACACATGCTTACTTTAATGTGCAGTTCCAGAGCTTCTCTGATAATTTGTACAAAAACAGCAAGGCTGATAATTTGTATAACTCCGCTTATTCCGGTAATACCAAAAGATTTGGCAAGACTTAACCTACCAAAAATATTAAACAGGACAGATAATGAAGTAAGTACGACGTGAATAATTAATACCGGGCGAATGTGTTTGCTGTCGAGCCCGACTGTGTCTGATTTTTTATAAAAACGGATTCCCACATAGATGGAAGCACAGCTCAAAATAATTAATGCCGATCTTAATAGAAGGCTTTCGTTTACAATTACATTAAACAGGATTACCGTTACGTATAAAAAGGTAAGGATAAGCCACCACTTCATAAGATGTCTGTCAAGTTCCTTATAAAATAATACTGTGAGTGTAATCAGCAGTAAAAACTGGTTTAGTTCAATATAAATCGCCGGAGAATGTGGTTCAAAAAGTGGTGTGAGTGTGAATAAAACCACAAGGCTGGCCAGCACAGGATTGGGGTTGATGAGTTTGAAATCCAAAGGCCCTGCAAGCTTGCTAAGTGTTGGTTTCTTTATTTGACGGTAATTGTAAAAAATCCATGCAAAAAATCCGGCAACGATCAGTAGGAGCAAAATGCGGTTATCCCAGGTGCTGTTAAAAAAATAACGGAGTATCTTGTCCTGTCCCGAATAGGTGATTTTGATCATCTTGCCCACCTGCTGATTCTTGCCTTTAACAGGTGACTTCCAAAGGAAATCTGCTTCCTGCTCAAGGACATTTTTGTCTGAATCTCTCAGATAATCATTGACCGTATTTTGCAGATCGGTTGAAGCAAAGTAGATGGCTGATGCTTCGGCAAGCAACCTGCTCACCGAGTCGAGATTGGCAACGGTAGTTTCTCCGGTTATCTGCAGACGCTTTTTAAGATCTAAAATTTGCTTGGTATATAATGTTCTTTGCGTGCTGTCATTTTTAACAACATTAAGTAGCGAATCTGCTGAAAACTGGATAATTTGATCCGACATGCGCTGCAATTCCGAGTTGTATTTCGAAAGGGCATTTCTCCAGTCCGAACTATTCTTCTGAAGATCAGTAAGCATGATCCGGTAATTGAGCAGATCTTTTGATGCAGGAAGGGGATTACTAACCTTAATTGACTCGCTGATCTGATCCAGATTGGTTCTTGCCTGGGCAAGGTTTATTTTAAATTTTTCTGCATCATACCCTTTTTTATTGGCAGCATTGATCTGCGTAATCTCAGCCTGAACCTTTTCCAGCCGGAAAAGCAAAGTATCCGGAATAACTTTCACACTACCGTTTCTGGCAGAATCAGTCTGTGCCAGAATTGGTGAGTTCAGGAAAATAAATAGAAACAGAAAAACAGACAGGAATGAAAAGGTATGGGATATTTCTGGTATTCTGGCCTTCGTCATGCAACTAATAGAAAAATGAAAATGAAAATTCCGAAAAAATAATGCCAAAAAAATTTTAGTAGCATTACAGGCAAATCAATAGATATGGATTTGCAATAGACTGTAAAAGTAACTGACAAAAGAGTGAGTATATACGGTGTAGAAAATCTACAAGGTACCGGTCAGCCCAAATTTCACTGTTTTTACTGAATTACAGGAGTTTGATAAGGCAATAAATTTGAATCAGCTCGAGCAACGAATAGGCCAGGAGCAGTTCAGGCTAATTTTGCTGTACTATTATGAAACGTAATGAGCGTTTTTATCGGGATTAATGAGAAATAATTATAGAGGTGAAAATCTTAATTTATTCAACACGAACGGCTTAACTGCATTGGAATGACATTTGTAGAATCCGGTCACAGTTAATATCATTTATCACTAAAAATTTGATGATCATGAAAAATATAACATCAGCAACTCTGGCCACATTATTAATGGCGTCATTTGCTACATTTGCACAGACAACTACCCCAGCTTCACCAACTACGGCTCCAACAACGCCTACATCGGTACCACCAACACAAACCACGCCAACTTCTCCGACAACTACGCCAGCCTCGCCGCAGGTTGAACCACAATATAAACCACAGACAGAATTAAATTCTTCGCCAAGGCTTCCGCAAACCGGAAATCCGTCTGAAGATACATTAATCCGGGGACAAAGAAGATCGGGAATGAAAAACAGCGATATGTTGACCGATTCCACAAATAATAGAAAAGGTAAAACCCCTAAGATGAAAAAGCGAGGAACCAGTGAGGATACTACTTCCCGCGGTAACAGAAGAAATCGGAATAACTAAAAATACAAAACTAAGATCCCGGTAGCTTTTAAGTTACCGGGATTTTTTATGCAGTTATGCAAATAAAACGGATGGTATCTTGTATTGAAATGACGCCACAGATTTTAGAATGGATCGTTAGAAAGCCGTACATGTATATGAATGTGAAGCGGATCTCATAATTTCAATGACAGTTATACATTCATTCTTCAATTAACAGGTCTCCTTGTTCTCTGAGCCGTTTCAGTCCATCCTGCATTGTCCTGATTTGTTCCGGTGAATGTTTTTGCCAAATAGCAACTTCACCAACCACTCTGAAAGGATACACCGACCTATAGGACATGGTTGGATTACCCGGAAATTTTTTATTGGTTACATTTGGGTCGTCTTCCAGCGGGCCGGTTGCTTCTACCAGGTATATTCTTTCACGTCCGGCTCCCAATGCTAGTTCAGCTCCCCAGATCGCCGCATTTAAGGTTGCAGAAAGGTAAATGTGCTTTAATTTCCTGTCTGTAAAATTTGAATTATAACCGGTTTCTATAAAATCCCCGATTCTCAGTTCCGCTTTTGTTCCATGAAAAAAAGTTTGGGAGAAGGGATCCGGAACGGTTGATTTGATTTCATTTATTTTGTCCATTCAGTTAATGTTTGAATAAATTCGTACGAGGTTCATAGCCAATCTATTGCGCGGATGGCGGCGGCGTTTTAGTACCCCAGTTTGTATTGGGTTTTTCACCCATCACAAAGGTAAGTCTACCTCCCTTCATCAATTCATTGCGGTACAGCCAGCAGTTATCCAGTACGGCTCCGTTAAACGTGGCTGACTGGACATATACATTGGCTTTTGAATTGTTTTTTGTTTCGATAAGGAGTGTTTTACCATTTCCCAAAGTAATGATTGCCTGGTTGAATAGCGGGCTACCCAGTTCTATAACGGGCTTCAGATCGGTAAGTCCTTTTACGTCAAACAAACCCAGGGCATTCATCACGTACCAGGATCCGAGCTGCCCCTGGTCTTCATCCTGTCCGTAGCCATAGCCATGTACGGGATCGGTACCATAAAAGTCGTTTCCAATATGCCTGGTCCATTTTTGGGTTAGCCAGGGTTTTCCGGAAAAGTTAAATAACCAACTTGTGTGTAAATTAGGCTGGTTACCATGATTATAAATGGAGTTGATACCTGCAAAGGCATCAATGGTTTTGCCACCGCCAAAGGCTGATTTTTCCGACACTGAGAAAATACTGTCCAGCCTGTTGTTAAAGTTTTCTTTACCAATAGCATCTATTAAACCTGCCGGGTTATGCGGGACATAAAAGGTATACTGTACCGCGTTGCCTTCCTGAAAACCTCTCCACGGTTGATAGGGATCAAATTTTTCAATAAAACTGCCATCTGCTTTTTTAGGCTGCATCAGCTTGTTTTGCGGATTGAAGATTTGCCGCCAGCCGTCAGATAATTTTATCAGCTTGTTGTAATCTTCCGTTTTGCCCATGGTTTTGGCCATTTGTGCCACGGCAAATGCACTGAAGCTATATTCCAAAGTATGTGAGCCGGAGAAGTTCGATCCGGTTGAATCGGTAATAAAATCCCGTCCTTTCTGGTCAAAAAACGGAACATAGCCGTTTTCTACAAAAGCTTTTGTATCCAGCTTGCCTGCACCGATTGGTCTGCTTTTGTAACTTAATTCGTTTGCTTTTATAGCCTGGTAAGCCAGGTCAACATCATAGTTACGGATACCTGCATTATAAGCACCTGCTATGGCCAGCCCGACGAAGTTAGTACCAACACCGGAGACAAATTCGCTGTTGGCAATGCCATCACCAAACCAGCCTTTATCTTTGAAAATCTGTAATTGAGTATTGATAAAACTGCCGTACCATTCCGGATAAGACAGCGCCCATAACTGGGTGATGTTCCAGAAGCCGCCCCATATCGCATCGGTATTAATAAATTCTGATTTTAAACTTTTCCCGGTTTGCGCCGGTAACTGTCCTACCTGGCCGCCATGTTTGGGATAAGCACCGTTCACATCGCTGGCAATTCCTCTGCCCAGTAAGGCATGATACAGACCGGTGTAAAATTTGATTTTATTAGACTCATCCCCATCTTCGATCTTTATCTTACTTAACTGCTGCTGCCAGGTATTTTGTGCCTGTACTTTTGCCTGGTCAAACGATAAACCTTTTGCTTCGGCCAGAAAATTTTGTTTTGCATTTGTGATAGACGTGTATGACAGACCGGTTTTTACCTCAATCATTTCCTTGTCTGTTGTCGTATAGCTGAGCACCAAACCCGCTCCTTTGCCGTTTGCATTGTTTTTATTCTTCGTTACCTGATCAGCAGTAAAGGCGGTAAGAGAAACCGGTTTTTTACTGATCTCACCATAAAAGAACATGGATATTTTACCATCCGGATCATATATTTTTACATACTTCGGATATGTAATAACATACCCTTCAAAGTGCCTATCATCCAGCATTTTTATACCGGCATCCGTTACAATATCACTTTCTCCCTGCTTGTTGCCAATATCAAGGATGATATGAGACTGATCATTTTTGGGGAAGGTATAGCGCTGGAAACCCACTCGTTTTGTGGCAGTAAGCTCCGCCGTGATGTTGTAATCATCCAGTAGCACTTTGTAATAACCGGGCTGCACAACCTGATTTTTTCTGTCGAATTTGGACCGGTAACCAGTATTGGTTTCTTCCAGCTCGCCGGGTTTGGTTTTTACCGGACCCGTAGCCGGCATATAACTGACGCCACCTATCTGCCATTCGTGAAAATGCACAAAGCCTTCAATAGAATTCTGCCGGGTATCATAGCCAACGGCTTCCCATCCGGAAGGATTACCATAATGTCCGTTTGTGGAGGGAGCCAGTTTCGCCATTCCGTAAGGCACTGCGGCAGGTGTATAAAAAAACCAGCGGCTGTGCGCGGTACCAATATCAGGATCTACATATTTCAGGAGATTCTGGCTCTTAGCGCCAAAGCATATCAAGAGCATAGCCAATAAAGCAATGCCTGAACTGAACTTCACTTTCATATTTATATATCTAAACAGCAGCTGATACCATTTTTGCTATTGAGCCGCATCGTTTTTATTTTAATACAAGCTTCCGCCTTTGTAACAGCGTTGGCTTTCTTTTAATGTTATGACATAAAATTAGGTGATTGTATTTATAATTTTAGATAACATGTGAAGCATATTCTTATTCAAAGTAAAACAGGATTACTTTCTCAAAGAAAAATTAGCAAAATCTCCGTTTGAATTATTTCCAACCCAAAGGCCGACCTTACCTGTTCTAACTTTTGGATTGAGTGATGACACATCCAGGCATGGTTCGGGGGAATTGTTCAGGTAGACCTTGACACGGCCTTTTAAGATCTCAATTTTTACATGAAACCATTCCGTCGCCTGTATGTTTGACGGTAAAACAGCCGATTCAAATTCATCTTTTCTCGTTTCACGCAGTGTTTCAAAATCAAATTGGGGCACACTTATGTACTGAACAGCGTGGACTTTACGAACCGGATCCGCAGACTGAAAATTGAATGGTCTGAAATAAACAGCTTCGTAGGTTTTGTTATCCGTTCCATGAAAAGCGACGCCGATAAAACTTTTTTGAAGAAGGTCCCTGCCTTTGGCATCGAACTCAATAATTCCTTCCGAAAAATCAGTGCCTTTCAACCAGGCCAATCCTTCTTTTGGGGCTTCATTAAATCGTAGAACCAACTTCTCATTTTCTTTTACAGCCTGAATACGTCGGTTAATAGCCAAATAGCTGGAAGTGTTTTTGGTATCAATAGTACTGTCCTGCACAATTTCATATTCAGCATTGATGTGTGCGGGCCTGTCAGATGAAACGGAATCCGGATGTATTTCAGCAGGCATCCATGATTTGTAATACGGATCTGTCTTTTTATTAATTTCAGCATTCGAATTCAGTAAGTTTCTCCTTTGTATCAAAGTTTCTGATCTCAGAATATTTCTTCGTTGAAAGTTATGGCTTTCCAAGTTCGCATTTTCAGAAAATTGGCACGGTAAAAGGAAAACTGAACTAAAAATTAACCCATTAAAAATTAGCATTAACTGTTTCATTGTATTTAGATATATTAAGGTACCCTGTAAAGGTAAAAGCGATGCTTCATGATCAATCAGCAAGGGTTGATCATATTCATTCAAGTTTATTCAAACTTATTATCAATGATTTATGAAAACGATAGTTTGCCGTATTGTCGGACGTTAATAGAGCAAAAAGTAGGATGGGGCAGTAGCGAACTCTGGCAGAACAGTGATTTTGAAGAGCTCAGTAAATTAATTTTAACCAAAACCGGCGTATCGCTTAGCGTCAGTACTCTTAAAAGAATTTGGGGGCGGGTCAAATACGACAGCTCGCCTACACCTGCAACCCTTGATACACTTGCACGATTTGTTGACTTTGAAAACTGGCGTTCGCTCAGGCTCGGGCATCAGCCATCTTTTATTCCGGCCGATCCGGTGCGTCTTGTCAAAATACCTGTTTTCATAAACAGTAAACTGGTTTTTATGGCTGTTTTGATTGGACTGGCGATACTGCTTTGTGCCCTGTTGAGCATTTGGTCGAAGAAAGAAACGCTTGTTTATGACAAGATAAATTTTACCAGCAGATTTGTTGCAAAGAGTATTCCCAATACGACAGTATTTCAATATGATGTTAGTAATTCCAACGCAGATAGTGTTTTTATTCAACAAAGCTGGGATCCCGCTTTGCGGTTTCCGGTTAGTAAGAAAGGGAAGTATTATACCAGTACCTATTATTATCCGGGTTACTACCGTGCCAAACTTATACTCAACGATTCAATCGTACGGGAGCATGATTTATTTATTACATCGAATGGATGGCTGGGGACTGTTGACCGCCCAACAATTCCACTTTACATGAATGCTGATGTGGTTGAAAAACAAAATAAGATCATTTCAGTTACAGAATCTGATTTAAAAACTATCGGCATACAATTGCAGAATGACGCGCCTTCAGTTAGTCTGTTTAAAGTTGACAGTACGCAAATTAATCCTGGTAAGCAGTTTGTTTTTGAAACGGCTGTACAAAGTACATACAGCAATGGGGATGGCGTTTGCCAGATGGTCGATATCGAATTATTGTGTACCGAAGGAAGTCACGTTATCCCGCTTTCTACCCCGGGCTGCGTTGGTAAACTGAACTTGGTTGTTTCTAATGAAGAGATTGATGGCATAACCAATGATCTGTCAGGTTTCGGTGTTGATTTTAAGAAATGGGTGTCCGTTCGTTATGAAGTAGCGGGAAAGCAAGGACGCATTTTTATAAATAATGACCTGGTTTATCAACGTTACTTTGAAAGTACTGCCGGAAAGGTAGTAGGGTTTCGATACCGCTTTACAGGTACAGGAGCAATAAAATATGCCAGAATAAAGTAGACGTTTGTATTGATGATGTCTTTTCAGAAGTTTAAGTATCTAAATTGATTATATTAAGGAAATGAGCCCGGCTAAATAAAAATTTAAGACGATAATGGAGGAATTTATAACATTTATAAAAACAATCATCTGGATCGATGATCTGGATCTTCAGCTGGTACTTTCCAGATGTACAGAAAGGCAGGTGCCCAGGGGAAAAATCATTCTCAGGAAAGGGCAGATCGCAAGTCAGTATTTTTTTATTGTGTCGGGTGGTGTACGTTTTTTCTATACTTTGAACGATCAGGAAAATACAACCTGGGTGACTTTTAAAAATGAGTTTTTTACCGAAATTTCAAGCCTAAATCCGCAAAAGCCTACCCGGTTCAATATTGAAGCAATCGAAGACACAAAACTGGTGGTGATCGACAAAAAAGATATGGACTTTTTATACAGTCACATTGCCGTCTGGGAAGAATTTGGCAGAAAGGTCTGGGAGGCCATGTCCGTACGGATGATAGACCAGATACTGAATTTCCAGACGCTGACGGCCGAGGAGCGATATCTGGAATTTATGAACAATCCTGAATTCCTGCAAAAAGTACCTGTCAAACAATTAGCTGCAGTACTGGGCATTACGCCCAATGCACTAAGCCGGATCAGGAAAAACATCCGCTAATTTCATTATCTACCACTTGGTAGTTTTCACCCTGCATCAGTCATCTACCTTTGAGCTTGTAAAAATCAAAGCGATGACACAGATAAACAATACTTCAGAGAGTTCTCAGGCCCCTTATTCTGATGAGGAGTTAATAAAAAATTTTCCGGGCTTTACCAATCATTATACAACCGTTAACGGAGTAAGGCTGCACTACGTGGAAGGCGGTAGCGGCATGCCGCTAATTTGTCTGCCCGGCTGGCCACAAACCTGGTATTCTTATCACCCGGTTGCAACGGAACTTGCAAAAGTATTCCGGGTCATTATTGTGGATATCAGAGGTATGGGGAGTTCGGAAAAACCGGAGTCGGGCTATGATAAGAAAACCATGGCAACGGATATCCTGGAACTTGTTCAGCAGCTTGGACTGACGAAAGTGCATATCATGGGGCATGACATTGGCGGGATGGTAGCCATGAGTTTTGCTTTCAATTTTCCGGATTTTACGGAGAAGCTCGTTGTACTGGATGGTTCGCATCCAAGTGAGGGCATGCTGCAGATGCCGTTGATTCCTGCCCCGGGTACTTTTGATAAAAAAATGGATGGAAATATGCCGTATGCCTGGTGGATGGGATTTAATCAGGTAAAAGATCTGCCGGAAAAATTACTGGAAGGACGCTTTCATCATCTGCTTGACTGGCTATTTGAATATGTCATGATTGATAGTCAGAAAATGACTTCGTTTGAAAGAGCCGTGTATGCAGACGCTTATAATGAAGCAGAAAGCATCAGGGCTTCCAACGCCTGGTATCAAACTTTTACACAGGATATTGAGGATGCAAAAACGTATCAGCCGCTCACGATTCCCGTTTTGGGGATTGGTAGTTATGTAAGTTATAATTACATGAAGATGGGATTGCCATATGTAGCAAATAACGTGCAGGTAAAAGGTATTTTGGATAGCGGACATTACTTATTTGAAGAAAAACCTAAAGAGGTAACCGACGCTGTTCTGGGCTTTTTGGCATCCTGAAAATCAAATATTTATAAATCATTCGAAATGAAAAAAGCAATTTTAGTAGCCGGTGCGACCGGTAATTTAGGTAACAGGATTTGCAGGGAACTGATCAAAAGAGAGGCTGAAGTACATGCAATCGTACGGACTTCTGCCGATCCGGAGAAAATTGAAACGCTTACAAAAATGGGTGTCCGTGTTACCGAAGCTGATCTGACCAGCATGGATGAAATTGCTAAGGCATGTGCAGGCATAGACTGTGTTGTCTCCGCACTGGCAGGTTTACAGGATGTGATCGTAGATCTGCAAAAAAGAGTTCTGGACGGTGCCTTACAGGCTAATGTACCAAGATTTATCCCTTCCGACTTTTGCACGGATTACAATGGTCTGATACCCGGTGAAAACAGGAATTTTGATCTGAGACGAGAATTTAAAGCCTATCTGGATAGTACTTCCATTCAGGCAACCTCTGTTTTTAACGGTGCCTTTGCGGATATACTCAAATACAATACGCCGGTATTAAATCTGAAAGACAAGAGCATTGGTTACTGGGGAGAGAAAGCAAATTGGGAACTGGATTTTACCACCATGGACGATACGGCTGCTTTTACTGCCGAAGTCGCTTTGGACGAGAATGCACCGCGAAATCTGCAAATCGCAAGTTTCCGTGTTAGCCCTAACAGTTTGTGGACAGATGTAAAAGAAGCAACGGATCAGGAATTCAGATTGCAGCCGCTATCGGGTCTGGAAGAATTTGCCCAATTCATAAAAAAGCAAAGAGCCGAAAATCCTGCTGGAGAAAATGAGCTGTACGCCAAATGGCAGCAGGCGCAGTACATGTATTCGATGTTTTCAACACACCACGATCAGCTTGCCAACGAACGGTATAAGCACCTGACCTGGACTACGGCTCAGGAATATATTAAGTCATTTGTAAAATAAGTTGATGGAGCTGACTTAATCACAATGCGTAATTTTAAATCAGGCGATTAATATCCTGATAAAAACAATAGTGCGATTTTCTGTTTATTGATAAAGCTGGAAGGATGATGCCGGATACTTACCGGCGTCATCCTTCATTGATATAATCCTTGGAGAGCTGGTTACACAATTCCGTGATTTCGGAAAGATGATCACCTACATTGGCTGCGTACGTATGCAGGGTATGGGTCCTGATAGCTTTATCTCCCAAATATTCCATCAGGTTCAAATACTGAGCCCGGTTTTGCTCAAAATGTTTAGCAGACATAATCAGGACTTCTTTTTTAGGTAAATCCCATTCAATTTCTTTTCCTGATACAAGTGTCAGAAGTTCCCTGAGCCGTAAAGAGCTATCACGCAGTGCCATTGCCTGTTTCAAAATATTCAGGTTGCTTTTGGGCGATGCAAGAAAATTGACTTTTTCTGACAGTTCAGAAGGGGTCATTAAGTTATCTACATTGGATGCTGCTATATGAAGGGCTGAGAGCATCATTTCATATTTTTCTTTCATGGGTTAAGGTTAATCATAGAGTGGTTTATGTGAAAAATATAGCAAAATTTTATCAATAATAAAATAGGCTATAAAAAAATAACATCAAAGTTATTTTTTTGTTTCAGCTGAAAAAGGACGAAGGTAAGATAATTCGGATATTAAACGGAGATTGAAACTTGTAAAAAACTGCAAATTGAGACCTGCAAGGCATGATATTTGTAGAACTTAAACTTGCGAAAATTTTAGGCCTGTGAACTATCTTCACTATTTATTACTATGAAAAGCTGAATTAGGGGCAGTTACCTCCTCAAATATTAAAACTAACAAATGACGGACCTTAACAAATCAGAGCATAAAGTAACTGACCTCGCCGAACAGGTTAAACAAGAAGACGCATATTTCAGATCCATTATTGAGAACAATTCATTTTACATAATTAAAACAGATTTGGAAGGGAATTACACCTATCTGAATCCATTTTTTTGCAAGATGCTCAGTATTAAACCAGAAGACTTTCTGGGGAAGGAGTCACTAAGTCTTATTATGCCTGTGGATCACCAGGCGTGTATTGAAACAGTTACCAAGTGTTTTGAAAATCCGGGTAAATCATTCTGGGTAATTTTAAGAAAACCAATTCCGGAAGGCATACTATCAACCCAGTGGGAATTCAAATTGTTAATGGATGAAGTTGGAAATCCGATGGAGCTTCTTTGTATTGGCCATGATATAACACCTTTGATCTTAAAGCAACAGGAATTGCAAAGCCTTGTTGACATAACAGCAGAACAGAACAAACGTCTTGTTAACTTCACATATGTTATATCACACAACATTCGTTCCCATGTGGCCAATATCATCGGAATAATAAACATCAGCGAAGATCTGGAAGACAACAAGATGGTTATGGATATGTTAAAAGGCAGCACGAACAGTCTGGACGAAACAATAACCAACTTAAATGAAGTAATTTCTATTCAGGCAAATACGAACCTTCCGGTAGTAAGAATTAATGTTTATCAGGAAATTTCCAGGGTTTTCAATAGTATTCAGGTTTTGGTTAATTCTGCGGAAACGGTGATAAACTATAAATTTGATAAAGCCGAAGAGTTAACTACGAATCCCGCCTATTTTGAAAGTATTCTTTTAAACCTGATCACCAATGCGCTCAAATACAAATCTCCTGACAATACACTTGCACTGGAACTTGATTTACAACAAGCGGAAAAGTATACCATTTTAACTTTTAAAGACAATGGCATAGGGATCGATCTGGACAAATACCGGGGCCAGCTGTTTGGCATGTACAAAACCTTTCATAAGAATTCAGATGCAAGAGGTTTAGGCTTGTACATTGTTAAAACACAGGTTGAAGCAATGGGTGGCAAAATTGAGGTAGAAAGTGCTCCGGCCATGGGGACAGCATTTAAAATTTACTTTCGTAAAATGTAATTATTGCTGAACGATCAAATATGTTAATTACCATTTAACTGATGAATTGGTAGGTTCAGGCCCGGTATAACAAAACTGATTTGCCGGTTATGCTTTGTAATATTAATTAAAAGTGAATCATGAAAACAACACAGGACACCGCTTATTCAACGCCGTTGCGTTTCATCATTATTGACGATGACCGTGTCAGCAATATGGTATCTAAACTTGTAATCCTGAAATATAGGGCTGACTGCCAAATCGAAGTATACACAGATCCGGAGGTGGCTCTGGAAAGGGTTAAACAGGTAACAGAGAATAATGATAAGGATATAAGAACGGTCATACTTCTTGATATCAATATGCCTTTGATGAGCGGATGGGATTTTTTGACAGAAATTTCAAAACATGGTGAAGACAAACCTCAGCAATGCGCAATTTTTATGTTGTCATCATCTCTTGACAGATCGGATATTGAGACAGCTGAAAAGCATCCCCTGGTATCCGGTTTTTTTTCCAAACCTTTAAGTCTGAAACGCGTTCAGGAAACCCAGGAAGCCATACAGGCAGCTGTGGGATTCCGGCAATTCAGCCCGCTCTAGTAGTTGAATGTTGGTAGTTGACCATAATAATAACTGTTTGCATTTTTAATAGAATTATTATAGGTAAAACCTTTTATGAATTCGTGTCTTAAATACAAGTATAACCTATCCATGAAGCTGCTTTGTATCTGTATATTAATTATAGCACAGATCAGGCACATGAAAAAAACAATCTATATAGTATTTGCACTGACAACTTTCGTTTTCTCATCCACATTGCAGGCACAGGAAGTTGCTTCACGAATTGTGGAAGATGGCGGAACTGGGAAATATAGTGCTGTAATGACTACCCAGGCCTCATTGCCTACACACACCGTGTTCAGGCCGAAGGACATCAGTAAGTTTGGCAAAGGTGAAAAGTTGCCCGTCATTGCGTGGGGGAATGGTGCATGCTTTAATTCGCCCTGGGAACATGTTAACTTTCTGAGTGAAGTAGCATCACATGGTTTTCTGGTGATTGCCATTGGCGTAATGCCGAAAGAATCCGGTGAACAGGTGAAAGATCGTTCAAAATCCACGCAGCTGGTGGATGCTATTGACTGGGCTATTGCACAGAACAACGATAAAAACAGTCCTTTTTATCAAAAAATTGATGTGAAGAAAATTGCTGTGAGCGGAATGTCTTGCGGCGGTTTGCAAACACTTGAAGTTTCGTCCGATCCCAGGGTGAGCACGGTGGTAGTTTGTAATAGCGGCATTTTTAAAACCCCCGGAAATGGCATAAGTAACATGCCCAACCTGACAAAGGAAAATCTCAAAAAAATTCATACGCCAACGTTGTATTTGCTGGGGGGTGAAAAGGATATTGCCTATGCCAATGGAATGGATGATTACAGCCAGATTAATCATGTACCGGTTTTTGTAGCCAATATGGATGTAGGTCATGGCGGAACTTACGCTCAGCCGCATGGTGGTGAATTTGCCAAAGTAGCTACCGCCTGGTATAAATGGCAATTATTGGGTGATAAGCAGGCAGGCAAACTCTTCACTGGTGAACCTGCAGGTCTTGCGGCAAATACAAACTGGAAGTACGAAAAAAAGAACATGCCCTGATTCTAATATGGTTGAGATGAAAATTGCAATGAATGTTTATTCATTGCAATTTTTTTTACAATCCGAGATTGTAGGATGAATCACTATACATTATTCCGTCATGTTGGCTGGCTTTGGTGAAAAGCCAAGCTTTTTAAGGTTTTGGCGAATGGCCAGTCTTAATTTTAAAAATTCAGGATTCTGATAGAAAAGCAAAATTTTACTGTTTGCCGGGTTTTTTGTAAGCGGTTTGTCATCCAGCAAAACAAAATGTGCAAAAGATTCTGCCGCATCTTCATTAAAGCTGGTAGAAGCATAAGCACTTACAAACGATTCGGGAGGGAAACAAAATAGACGTTTCCGTTTTTTGGAAGACAATTTTCCACAATATCATCGGTAAGATATGGCTTCCAGTAGCTGGTTAGGATACTGTCAATAATGGATCCTTTTTTTGGATAAGGACTATAACTATCATCATCGATTAAATAAGAAAGATAAGACTGCCTGTTATTCAAAGTAACGTAATGCCCGAATTCATGGATCATGGTATAAACGGCCAGGCTGTATCCCAGGGTATTATGCCGGAACTTCGGGGCTTTGAATGCGGGAATAGAGTCCAGATAAGAAAGTAAATCAGGACGTGTCGCCAATCTGAAATTGGCCAAGGAATTATCTTTCTGCGCACTCATAGAAGCAAAAGAATTGTCCTGATATATAATTGAAAAGTAATTGATTTCTGACCTGCTTTCCGCCGGAATAAGATCAGCAAATAGCCGGAATATTTTCTGATGGGTTTCCTTATTCTGTTTTTCACGATTCCAGATCACCGGGTCAAACCCCGGATTCTGTTGTGGCTGATACAACTGATAGGGATAAAGCATATCCTTGTAAATCTGATAGGTGAGGATCGTACTATAACCAACCCGGTCTCCTGTTGTATCAGAAAGAAACACCGGCGTTTCAACTATCTCTGCATCCGGTTCTTTACAGCCTGACAGATAAATAACCAGGATAAAAAGAAACCCTGAATAAAAGCTGCTTTTCCATCTGCAGCTGCTGAATATTAATGTGCTCATATAAAAAAAAGTGTAGTTGATAATGACTTCTGAATAAGCTCTTTGTAAGACTTAAATTTGATTCGAAGTCACAATTAATACGCTAAACCTGGTGTGTTGGGCACAACCAGGTTATCCTGTTTATCCCTCATTTTTATTTGCTGTAAATAGTCAGATTTCGGGTAATATACCTGCTACCAGGTATTTTTTGCCCTTATACCACCTGTTAGATTTGTTCATCAATAACCTCTTATTTTATTATGAAAAAAAGTTCTACAATTTGTTCGTTCCTGTTGGCTTGTCTGCTGGCGCAAAATGCCTCTGCCCAGGTCAGGACGTTTGAGGCATTGACGTCAAAAAATGAAGCCGGTTTTTTCAAAGAAGCCAAATCCTATTTCAAGGATGTTACCCTGCAAAAAATTGATGTAGCTGCTCTGCGCCGCGAATTGGCAAGTGCGCCGGTTGAAAACCGTCTCTCTACCAATACAGTTTCCATTGAAGTGCCTATGCCGGATGGTAAACCCGAAATTTTTGACATGTTTGAAAGCGCTTTGCTTGCTCCGCATGTTGCAGAACAACATCCTGATATTAAAACATATTTCGGACGCAGCCGGTCAGACAAAAACATGAATATAAACCTGACCATTACCTCATCCGGGATGAGTGCGATTATTTTGAATACGCCGCAGGGAGCTGCATACATTGAAAAGGTAACCGGTTATTCCCGCGCAGATTACTACCGGAGCTACTATGCCAAAGACGCTATCAGTCCGTGGAGTAAGAACAAAAAACGTATACAATGCTTCGGTCCTGGGGGTGAACATACCGAATCAAAAGGAATTATACCTCAGCCAGCCAGTATGCGGACGAGCGCCAATATTGGTATCGGTAACAACTCGGTGGGAGGTCAGCTGCGAACTTTCAGATTGGCCATTGCAGTAACCGGGGAGTTTACAAAAAAACACGGAAATAGTAAAACGCAGGCATACAATGATATTGTAGCCTATATCGCACGTGTAAATGCGGTATACAAAAACGAATTAAGTGTAGCGTTTCAAATTGTAAGCGGTACAGAGCTGGTATATGATAATCCTGATGGCGATCCATATACCGGAACGAATACCAGCTCCATGCTGGATGAAAACCAGACTAATCTTACCAACCTGAATCTTCTGAATACCTTTGATCTGGCTGCGGCCGTTTCAGCAACTTTTTCTACCAATCCGGTTGGAAATTCCAGCGGCGGAGGGATTGCTAGTCTAGCCTCTCTGGGTGTAGATAATGATAAGGCAAAGAATGCAATAGAGGAAGGGGATTGGGAAACCAATGGTACATCATTTTCCCAACTATACACGGATCAGGTATTTGCACATGAAATCGGGCATCAGTTTGATATGCCTCATACATTTAACAGTAACCTGGGGAGCTGTGCAGGTAACGGTTCCACAGATGGGAATGTAGAGCCTGGTTCAGGAACTACGATTATGAGTTACGGTTATACCTGCTCTTCTGATGCCGGTAATGATGATTATGCTGAATCCGGACTTCCAGCCGGTCCGCTGCTGAATTTCCACGCCGGCAGTTTTGCACGGGCTACCAGATATTTAGCCACGATACCTGCTGTGGGCGTTACAACTACACTAGCCAACACTGCGCCGGTAATTTCAGTACCTGCAGTTTCTTATACCGTACCCAAATCGACACCATTTACGTTAACAGGTACTGCAACAGATGCAGAAGGGGACCCTTTGACGTATAGCTGGGAAGGGATTGACATCGGTACTACTGCAACACCAGATCCGGGTGTATTCGCCGATGATACCAAACCTCCGTTTTTCAGAAGTTATGCTCCGTCTGCAGCAGGTAATACACGAAGTTTCCCCGTATTGTCCGCTATTCTTGATGGTACCAATAAGGCCAAAGGAGAAAAACTGCCATCTGTAACTTTTGCCACTACGCACCGGCTCACAGTCAGGGATAATAATGTGAATGGGGGAGGCGTGTCTAATATCGATGTATCCGTAAATGTGGATGGAAGCATAGGGCCTTTTCTGGTCAGTAACGACTGGTCGGGAAGCGTCACCGGAGGAACGACCAAAACAGTAGAATGGAATGTAGGCGGAACGAACAATTCATCTGCCCCAGTCAGGACTGTCGGAACTACAGCATTTGTAGGCGTACCAAATGTCAAAATATTGTTGTCGACCGACGGTGGTCAGAGTTTTCCTACGGTGCTGGCTCCAAGTGTTCCCAATACCGGAAATGCATCCGTAACCATTCCAAGTGTTTCAACGTCTGCGGCACGTATAAAAGTAGAAGCGATCGGAAATATTTTCTTCGATATTTCCAATCAAAATTTTACCATCACCAAAACACTTCCTGTGACGCTGGTTGCATTCAATGCAGAAAAGGCAGAAAACGCAGCCAGACTTTCATGGAAAACCACGCATGAGTCTAACGCGTCTCATTTTGAAGTTGAAAAAAGTAACGATGGCCATAACTTCGGCATGATAGGCCGTATTGAAGCCGCTGGCAATTCAACAAAAAATTCAGACTATACATTTGATGACAGGCAATTTGCAGATCAAACTTCCATGGCTTATTACCGGATTCGTATGGTGGATTTTGACAGATCCTTTGCATACAGCCGGGTGGTCAGTCTGGAAGGCACAAATACACATGCCATTTTTGCTTATCCAAATCCTGCTAAGGGAATTGTAACGATCAAAAACAGTGACGCTATTTTAGGCACAGAAGCAAGTTTAGTTACGACTTCGGGAAAAGTGCTTCGGAAGTTTATCATTGATAAACAGAACTTTTCCCTGGATATTACATCTTATTCTCCCGGACTCTACATACTAAAAACCAAAAATGGGAATGTAACCAAGCTGGTTAAAGAATAAGTGTTTGGTTCAAATTGTGATGAAAGCCGCCCTGACTATTTGGGACGGCTTTCTTGTATCCATATGAATATCAGAAAATATTTGATAGCAAGGGCAAACAGAGTTTGTGTCAGTCAGGCTTAATATTTGATAAAATCGCAATGCTGTGTCTGTTTTTTGATAATAGTTGTGTGGCAAATAATAATTAATTTACTTTGTCTATATGTTTAATAGATTATAGTTAATGCTTTTAGCAGTCATCAGATTATCACCATTGTTTAAATGATTGAAAGTTTATGTATTCAAATGACTTAAATTAGATTACTGCTATTGGAATGAATACGATACTTTTTCCTTTTTGATCTAAAAAATATTTTTGCTGAATAATTGAAAGCATAAACGACAAAGAAAGAAGTATCGGAAAACCTGACTGCTTTCTTGAAAAGCTTCCCTAGGCCGGTAAATTTGTTTTAACTTCGTCTGAAAATGATTGTTACAAAATACCTGTTGAGTAACTTCATAAAGACAGGAACAATGGTTTTTTACAATACAATAATTTGATTTTTAATTTTAAATAATTTTTATGCCTACCATTCAATCAAAATACGTTGGAGACCTTCGCACAGAAGCAGTTCATATACAATCGGGTACAAAAATTATTACCGATGCACCGGTAGACAATCACGGAAGGGGAGAAGCATTTTCACCGACGGATCTGGTAGCAGCAGCCTTAGGGAGCTGTCTGATCACGATCATGGGTATTGTATCAAAAGGAGACAAAATTGATCTGACCGGAACAGAATTTTCGATAACCAAAATAATGTCTGCAAATCTGCCACGTAAAATAGCTAGAATTGAAATTTTGGTATCAGCACTGTCAGACAGAGAATTATCAGAAAATGAAAAGGCGAAGCTTGAAAATGCTGCCAGAACCTGTCCGGTTGCACTTAGTTTAAATACTGATGTTGAGCAAGATATTCAGTTCACATGGTCGGTTGCGGAAAGTGTTCTTTCCTAGGTAAGCCCATGCAGGAATAATTGTTTGTCTTAATTACAGTGCGCTTAAAGTACTTTCATGAACAAAACCGATTATGATGCTGTGGTAGTTGGCTCTGGTCCAAACGGGTTGGCAGCAGCGATCACCATGCAGCAGCAGGGGCTTTCCGTTTTAATGCTGGAAGGTAAAGATGAAGTTGGCGGAGGAATGCGGTCAAGAGAACTGACCTTGCCCGGTTTTGTTCATGATGTATGTTCGGCTGTTCACCCCATGGCCAGCCTTTCTCCGTTTTTCAAAGGTTTGCCATTAAAGGACTTTGGTTTGGAACTGGTACAGCCCGGGCATGCCGCAGCGCATCCGTTCGATGACGGGACAGCCGGAATTTTATCTGAATCCATTACTGATACAGCCAGAGGGCTGGGTCTGGACGAAGATGCCTATTTACGGTTTATGAAATCTATTGTGCAAGACCTGCCCAGGCTTTTGCCGGATTTGATGAGCCCGTTTCCGGTGCCCCGTTATCCTTTGGCACTGGCTGGGTTTGGATTGAAAGCACTGCCGCCTGCTACCTGGAATGCCCGGCGTTTTCAGACAAAACAAGCAAGAGGATTGTGGGCGGGCATGGCAGCACACGCGATTCAGCCGCTCGGAAATTCAATCAGTTCGGCAATCGGGATCATGCTGATGAGCGCGGCGCATGTGAGCGGCTGGCCTATTCCAAAAGGAGGTTCACAATCAATAGCTTCGGCGTTATCTTCCTATTTCCTTTCATTGGGCGGAGAAATTCAAACTGGTTTTTTTGTAAATTCTTTAAAACAGCTGCCATCTGCCAAAGCCATTCTGTTTGATGTTACGCTACGTCAGCTGGTGGCCATTGCGGGTGAAAAATTCAGTTCATCCTACATTTCCCGGCTGAATAAATACCGCTATGGCATGGGTGTTTTTAAGGTAGACTGGGCTTTGGATGAAGCCGTACCTTTTACAAATGCGGATGTCCGACAGGCTGGAACCGTCCATCTTGGAAACACTTTTGAAGAAATCGCTTATTCTGAAAAAATTACTTCACAGGGAAAACAATCGGATAAACCTTTTGTACTTTTCGCTCAGCCAAGCATTTTTGATACAAGCCGGGCGCCAAAAGGTAAACATACGGCATGGGCCTACTGCCACGTCCCGAACGGTTCGACCCAGGACATGACCACTGCCATTGAAAATCAGGTCGAACGTTTTGCACCTGGTTTCAAGGAAAGAATTATTGGCAGACACAGTATGAATGCCATGGAAATGGAAGCTTATAACCCTAATTATATTGGCGGAGATATCAATGGAGGAATCCAGGATGTCTGGCAGCATTTTGCACGGCCCGTTTTAAGCACTTCGCCTTACCGCACCTCTGCGAAAGGCATTTATATATGTTCCTCCTCAACACCTCCGGGTGGTGGCGTTCACGGCATGTGTGGTTTCCAGGCAGCCACAAGGGCAATCAAAGACTTATTTTAGTTTTCGAGGGTGCATTGAATAATTTCTTCAAATAATTTTACCGGTCATACAACCATTTTAGGATTTTGACGCCTCTTTGTTATAAGTATCCTAAAAACTTTCTATGACATCGGAGTCTGAGCTTATTGCAGATTGCCTTTTACATGACCGGACTGCACAGCGGCTATTATATGACCGTTATAAAAAAAGTATGTATACCCTTGCATACCGGATCACTGCGGATTTCGATGATGCCAATGATGTACTTCAGGATTCATTTCTGGAGGTTTTCCGTCATTTGGATCAGTTCCGGGGCGAGGCAACGCTGGGCGCCTGGATAAAAAAAATCGTGATACGTAAATCGACAAAGAAAAAACGGCTGGTGATCTGGGAAAATATTGAAGACCATTCTCAGGAAAGTATCAACTGGGGCGAAAGTGAAATTAATGCAGCGCATCTTGAAACAGCCATTCTTTCGCTTCCCGATGGTTTCAGAACCATCTTTGTTTTGGCAGAAGTAGAAGGTTACACGCATAAAGAAATAGCAGTGATGATGAAAATTTCGGAAGGCACCTCAAAGTCACAACTGTTTCATGCAAAAAGAAAACTGCGAAGCATGTTAACATCCGGATGAGCTGATTATGAAAGAGATAAATAAGGAATTCCTAAACAAAGCACTGACAAAGCTGAACATCTACGAACCAGGCGAACAGCTCTGGTTACAGATTCAGGATAATTTGAATGAATTGCCCTTACAGCAAGCTACCAAAAACCTGGCCGAATATGAGCCCGATGATAAAATATGGGCTTTAATTGAGAAGGAGTGGTCTGTGAGCAAAAGCCGAAAAGCGATGATCTGGTATGCTGCCGCAACCGTGCTGCTTGCATCGTTTTTGGGATTATGGCTTTTACTGCCAGCACAATCGCCGGAGATACTAATCTCCCAACAGGAAATTGACAGCCGTTTGCAGGCCGGAAAGCAGGCTGCGACCGACGAACAGTTTGATACATTAAAAACCTATTGTGAAACAGAGACCGTAGTTTGTGACCGTCCCGATTTCAAACAGTTAACCCATGAATATGAGACGCTGCGTTTGGCTTCACAGCAATTGCAGCAGGCCATCGGCAATTACAATACAGAACCTGATCTGATGCGACAGCTAAGCGCTTTGGAACAGGAGAAAGCAGATATTTTAAATAAAATGGCTAAACTGATCTAGCCCGGAAAGATGAAAAAAATAATACCATATGAATTGGAGGTTTTTACAGTTTTCCTGACCTGGATTATTGTGGTGACAAATACGCCGGTATATTCTCAGAATATGCTGCAGGTAGCAACCAAGTCTGTCGAAAAGTCAATCGGAAACCCGGCCGTCCGCACACTTCACATCAGCGCAGAAAAGGCAGATATTGAACTTGTGGCCTGGGATAAACCGGAAATATCTGTTGTGTTGGAACTTTCATCCAAACATCCTGACAAGGCCACTGCTGTTTCTGACCTGAATAAATTTCAATATATCGCTGAACGAAGCGGAAAAGATTATTTTTTGAGAAATTATATATTACTGAAAGAAGGAGAAAATAAACCTGTTTCCAATTTAAAAGCGCGTTACGTTATACATCTTCCGGCTGCATGTGCTGTGGATGTCAAAAATACTTTTGGAACTATCCTTCTGAAAGGATTAAACAACAATCTGTCACTGAAAGCAGATTTCTGTACAACTACGCTGGTGGACATACAAGGCAAAGGAATGCTGGCCACTCGTTTTGGAGATCTAAAGGGCAAAGAAATTTCCGGTAGTTTCTCCTTTGCCAGCGACCATACCAATCTTCGGCTTGAACAGATATCCGGTGCAATTAAAATGGATGCAGTATACGGAAATGTAGAAATTTATCCTTCCATCGGTCTTAACAGCCTGACGATCCAATCCAAAAAAGCGGTAATAACACTTCTTGCCAAAAACTGGCAATTGTTTGACTACAACATAAACGGTGCTTACACGACCATGAAATTGCCGAATGGTTTTAAGTGGAAAAAAAATACCGCAGATTTTAAAGAGGCTTTTTTTGACAGAAAACAAATCGCCAATGTGCAGATCAATACGGAGTTTGGAGATTTGACGATAAAATAATATTTGTAGCTGCCATGAAATTTTTATTACTGTTTTTTGTCTCGCTTGCCTCTTACGCTTCGTTTTCACAGGATACCACAAAAATCGTTTATAGTGAGCAGGAAGATACACTCGTGAAACAGCGTTTTATAGATCGTTACGAAAACGTATTTATGACCAAAGTGCCAACCCGGCATATGTTTAAAGTAGGTTTGTCGCAGTATTACCAGGCAATTCCATCGCCGCTTCTTGACGATAAACTGAGTAACAATACTTTATTACATCTGGGTTACGAATTTAAATTT
>Ga0265797_10003680_pt1 | contig 24341 bp, 16 predicted proteins | sample P2T30metagenome_FD_192433 | JGI IMG/M metagenome (GOLD analysis project Ga0265797, IMG submission 192433) | Plant litter microbial communities from East Loma Ridge, Irvine, California - P2 T30 | ecosystem: Environmental > Terrestrial > Plant litter > Unclassified | place: USA: California... | reverse complement strand
AAGGAACGAGGCGAGGAATCTAGTGGAAGACATACAGAACGAGTCAAAGCCACGGAAGCACCTCGCAAAGGGGAAGTGGGATAGAGAGCCACGATCAAACGACGAGATACAGAAGTAAGACGTGTGCGTCAGAGCTTCAACGAGCAACAGTAGAAGATATGCATGAAGGCACGGAGGCAGGAACAAGTCCAGATAAAAGCAATGTGGAAGTAAATCCCAGAATCAGCTTAACACAAGCAAGACAGACGCATCGTCACAATAAAGCCCAAAGAAGGATTACATGCTAAGAGAATGCCAACTGCTCAAACGGGGCCAGGTACGAGAGCAATCGCGGAAAGTTACCTAGGCATGCGAACGCCCCGGCCGTTAAAAAGCGACTTTGTCAGCAGCAAGAAGAAGAGCAATGGCCAAAGGTATGACATGTATGCGAATGCGACGTTATTCTAATTGCCTAAAAACTTTAGAGCAAAGCGCCGCTATCAGTAACGAAGTTTTCAGTCGCCCAAGCGGCCAGGTCAAGACGATATTGAGGACAGTCAAGCTTGAAAGCGTCCCAAACAGGAGAGTGTTATCCTAATTACTCTACAGCAGCACATGGCACGCGAAAACGCTCGATGTAAACATAACTAAACTCTTGCAGGTGGATATTGTATGAAATGGATCCCATCTGAGGGTCGAGATCACTAATTTGGGTTGGTTACACGAAAAGTAGCAGGGCGAATCATGTTATCATAGTAGTAGATAAACATCTGCGGCATCATTCGACCTATGGAAATGTTCAGAGGGTGAGCCTTTACGTTGCCGACTATACTTTGTGGCTTTAAGCACATTTGGTGTATAAACCAGATGTGGGAAGTTTTACAGGTAACAGATTATGAATCGAGCGAGTAGCAGTGCTTTGCAAGTCTCACCGTACTGCACATCACCCAATGATGGTTCTTGTTTCATTACTCTCAGGCCTTTTCTCAAAAGTGATACCCGGACTACTTCAGCCTATCCTTACATGTGCGGCAATAATGCATCAAGTACCTTCAGGCTACAGCAGGATCTCGAAGAAAACACAGTGTGATTCTAAAATGCTATTTACACTCCATCAATGCTCTATATACATCGTATTGAAGGCCCTAACCAGCGAACAAAAGAAAGAAGTATGCAGTAGGTGAGAAGTCAAGCCTAATCTATTCGCTCATGAGATCTCTGACCCCAGAATTTGTACCATGATCTAGTACTCAAGGTCCTTAGCATGACGCTTGGAGAGCTTGTTGAGGGCAGGTCCGGGAGTAGGGTAGCTGTCGAAAGACCTGAAGACATTGAACTGAATACCAGCGTCGTTCGCCTATATCGTTTCATTAGCAGATATCCCACAGAACAGGTATAATTTGAGCAGCGTATCTTACCTTGTAGAAGCTAGTAGCGGGAACACCACCGCTCAACTTCGTAGTTCCAGAGCCCTCAACCTTGACTAGATGTAGGCGTGCGAAGTTAGCTTATGTCTCACATGCGGTCCATACAGGGACACTTACGGTTGATGCACTGAGGGTAAGACTGGGCGCCATTGGCTTGACCAGCAGCGTGCAGCGCGATGATCTCGTGGCGAACAACGTAGTTACCAGGCGCAAGGTTGGGAATAGTAAGATCCCAGGAAAAGTTGTTTTTAATGAGATCATCAGTAGCCCAGGTGCCGGGGTTGCTTCCTGACTTCCAGGCGCTGGATTGGATCTTTGTCCACTGGAGGCTTGTGGGGCTGACAGAGCCGCAGTCGCCATTGCAGGCCGCGATATATTCTTGAATTGGGCCAACATGGCTAGCTGGCCAGGTGTCCCACTTGAAGGTGACTTTGCTGCCGGGCTTGACAGAAACGTAGGCGCCGTTGCTCTTGCCTTGCTTGTGGCATACGATGGACGCAGTGCCGAAACTGTCAGGGGAGACGAAGCCGTTGTCGAGGTTGTCCGCTTGCCAGCCGACGGTGGCCGGGATGGGGTTCTGGTACTTGAGCGCAGCATTCCAGCCTAATCAGACATACAAAATCAGTGTATGTCTCACAAGTATCTCGCACATGGGATTTTCTACCTTGGTATTCCTTGCCGTCTGCGATGACCTTGTCAACATGGCCGTGGGCAGCCGCAAGGGGCGCAAGAAGGAGGAGAAGGGAGAGCATCTTGGTGATTGTAGAGTGAATGAATTGTAGAAAGCGACTGTAGAAGATGCGTAGTAACTATTTGCTGTCGTGAGAGACCTTGAACCCGGATCTATCGTCCCTTCATATACTCTTCTCGTCTTCTAGTGGCCTTCTCCAAACGCCAGAAATTTCCCTCTACCAGGTACTCGCGAATGCTTGCAATCAATTTTTCATCTCCATGCACGAGTCGACCCGGTTTCTGAGCTGTACGCCATCCGCTCATGGAAACACGCCCTGGTCGCCGCGCTCTTGGATCATTGGAAGCCCAGAAGTGTTTCCAGTCTGGTGACGGCGTGAAACCAATGCGATAGGCCACTGGGGTTGAAATGACACTGAATTTAATATACCAGACGCAGCCTCGCCCGGGAACTGGTGATGGGTAATATATTGTCGGTTACGGCCATTGCCGCCTTCCAGGCAATCACCAACCACGTGCTGGTTTCAGCCACGACGTTGTGGTACTTTGTACACTTGGACTCTGGGCGATGTGGATCGCTCGGTGCATTAATGGGTCTGGACATGTAAACCCTCGTTCTCGTAGGAAATTTGCGTGCTCAAGCATTTGCTGTTGCGTCGCGTGTACATGCAGTAATCCTGCGGTTAACCAAATACAATACCGATGTGTGGCAATCACTGGAGCCCTACAGCTGCCGACATGCAGTGGAACAGTTACCCCACGGGGTGGTGGACATACTCGCAGCATATCTGCATGTGTTGCTGCATTCGAATCGATTATATCCGGTGGCGTAGGAAACCTTAATACGGCTAATCAAGATAGATTGAATACGGACCGTAGAACCGAACTTCTACCTAGTAGCGATGATTCATCACCATAAGGCTGGAAATGCGTACAGCTGAAACATCTTAGCACGTACAAGAGCGCGTGTCGTTCATGGAAGAGCTGGTACAAATCTCCAGTGCAGCCCCAACCTAATGCGCTTGAGACTCCAGGCTTTTTTGCCTTCTATTGTTGTTCGAAGGTTGTCTCTGCTGGATGCTGGACTTGGAGACCTGGGATTTGTGTTGCAAGATGTTCGTCGCCCGCCAGGTCTAGAGAGGTTCTCACTCAGAGTACGCCTAGCGACAGTGGAGGAAACCTTGGAAGCCTAAGAATTCGCAAGACACAAGACAACAGCAAACTTTATTGAGCAGAGCTCATTTCAGCCGTCTCTTCGTGCGACAGGACATGGAAATAGAACGGATATTTCTCTTACACTTTACGAACTCCGAAGGAAATTGCGCTCTTCACAGAACTTTTTTTTTAAGAAGTGCATCATGATATGGCGGGTTGTTGCTGAAGACTATGAGAAGGCGTCAGAGAAGAGAGACCTGGGCAGTCGGGTTCAGGCTCAGGAGGATTGCGGGAGCCCAGGATGCTGAGACGACGTGCTAAATTTGTCGCACTGCCGGACCTGACGATCTGCGAACGATGCGCATCTTTCAGGAACAAAAATTTGCGTCATTGAGTGTCGCATCTTCATATAAGAGTCTGGTATCCTCGCTGTTGACCTCAGAAGGTGGGGAATTTAGTGCTCGGCAAGCCTTGAGGGTGCGGGTGACGCGTCATCTAAGCTGAGTGAGACCGCAGCAACACCACAGGTCTCCCCAGCGAACATCGCCCTCTACAGCCCCGACAATACAGAAATACTCGCATCAAGATTGCGCCCAGGTAAAAGGAAATGTCGGAGGTGCCACCGCGCGCATGCCTGAGGAATTCGAAGAGTCCAAGAGTTGGGCCAAGTCAGGAGGTCCGAAACTTCTGGCTAACATAGCCCCTCCGGACTGTCCGGGAACAACACTTCCACGCGTGTCTACGCAACGGATAGGCTGGGGTGTTACGCGTTTCTGAGGGCCAACAAGGCCTTGGATCTGGTCGGTAGGTGGGGTAACTGTCTGTCCGAGCACGTGAAACTGTGATACAGCCAATAGCATGGTGAAAGGGTCGTATTCTCCTAGCAACCGATTGGGTCGAGGTTCGCAGCAAATGCACGATCTGTCAGACTTGCGGTTCCCGAAAGGATAGCTGCAACGGTATATAGGTTAGTGATCGGGTCACGCAGGGTCTCGCAACTCGGTGTTTGTGGAACGCTGTCACATCACACCATACAGTCTTGTCGTCGTCAGCACACCAATACCCATTCTCTCGGTCTTTTTCTTGTCACTCTCTCAGCTTCCGGAACCTCCGCGCATCAGGCTTACTCTCTGCCTTAGCTTTATTGATCGTGAGCGTGTCACAGCAGCATACACACCTCTCCCATCCTTTATCACTCGCTCTCGTCATACAAACACTTGTATCACAACATATACTCCCTCTCCTCACAACCAAGATGTATCTCCAGAAAAGGGACGGCAACATGGGCTTCGACATCGCCCCAGCTCTGATCATTTTCCTCGTCATTCTCGGAGCAGGCGCGCTCGTTTGCTGTGGCTTTGCCGTCGCTAGATTTATGGGTGGAGAGCCTGAAGATGAGTCAAGCCGTTTCCATCGGACTCCAGAACAAGATTCGTACATGAGAGAAGTACGAGAACGAAGCTGGCGCAAGCTTCCGCAGCTTGGATTGCCAAAACCCTACTACCAATCGAATGGTGGTAATATGGCTCACGCACCAATGAGTCCAAGGTAAGATGGAATAATCATCCTTACACAACCTTCCTGAGGCTGACTCGAACAGCGGAAGCAACACCACTTACGGATGAGCAAAGGAGCGACCCTCCAAGCTCGCTAAGGCGAATAACAGAATAAGCTGCGATATACGAGGGTCCTCCCAAGGACCCCACAACATAGCAACCGACGACACGACACGATGTAATGACTGAGAGGCATAACCTGCAGGTACACGGGGTCAAGTCTCACGAGAGGAAGTCGGCTTTTGAAGTGAAAGACGTGGAACGTTGATCGAAATATCTCCTCTTCCCGGACTGGTGGAATATGTTCGTCGAACTACTCTTGCCTCACATTCTACATCACACGACCGAAGTAGTATGAATATGGGGTTCTCGATCGAAAAGAGCCTATGTTTAATTCGCAACCAAGATGCCTTTAGGATCCTGGAAGACGGATTGATTCGGGATAGACAGCGATAGATCTGGGGTTGGAGTTCTGGTGTACGGTCTCCACAGGAATGGCTATTGAGTCTTGCAGGACTTTCTAATCCAATTCATTTGGAGTAGCATGTCAAGCAGTTTAGCGCAAACCTTTCCTATACGTCAAATGCTTTTGTCGTTATTATGTTCATATCTAGCAGTCAAGGCATAGACCACAATATTGTCTTAGCAACTAGGATCAAAAGATTTGAGATCAGCAACCATGAATTCACATGCTGTTCAAGCGGCGAGATAACACTAAAGGGTCAGCATGAGACGCCATTTATCACTAATGTCTAGAAAGGATGTCGCATTCTGTCTTTATGAGGCCGAGTGATATTCATTGAGTCTCGAGGTAATTGCAAAAAACTATTGCGAGCCAACGAATAAGATATGCGAAGGATCAGGAGATGCCAACACTAAGTTGGATCTAGCTTACAACCCATCTAGAAACTGCTTGTAGTTATCTTCCAGCTTGTTATGCGCACCTAAGGCAAAACCGGCGTCCAACTGCGTTCGACAACAGTTCGCGAGGGTTCGTTCTGCAGATGATCCCAGTAAGAGGACAAGCATCCCACGTGTAGAGTGGGTCATTTTACCGTGCCGACGGTTTAGTCCTGTAGCATTTGCAGCAGAGTGATGGACGCGTCGTATCTGAAGAAAGACTTCTTTCTCGAAAAGAACTTTCTTTTGTAATCTTTGTCAAAGGCGGAATCTCGGAGCTGTACCGGACTGAAGATACAGAAGCTGCACGAGGCATTATGTTCCCGGCAGTTTCCGTAATGCAGCCGATGTTCTTCATACTGGTTGAGGCAGTCAGCACACCATCGTGCCTCCTGGTATCTCCAACTCAGGATGATCGGCGCATTGCCTTGCAGAGAAAGCTGAAGTAGGCGGGGACGCTGCAATATGGTTACGTTGAATCAACGTTGCTCACCATCCACACAGTCCAGCCACAAGACCAGATATCTGTGTCGCTGTCAACTTTTAGGCGGTGACCATGATGGATGATATACGGGGAAGCGGAGAGTTCTAACGAGGCTCGTGACAGAAAGCGTTCTTCGTTTAATGCCGGGGCCGGGGCCGCTAACCCATTGTGGTTCATGACCCTAAAGCTCCTCCCATGGATCTATGCTGTCGAAAGTCACTAATCGTCATCGGGACTCACCGAAAATGTTCCTTGTGTATCTACCTTGGGCAAACTCAGGTACGTACACAAAGTGATGCTGTGCGTCTTTGTTCGGCGCCTTGGTGCCTAGGTGAGGTGCGTACCGCGTGCCATCCCCGCAGATCGTCAAAGCTTGATGCTCAACCACAGCCATGACAGCGCAAAATGTCGGCACTTCTCACATTTGAGTCAGTTGACAGACTTTGTACACAACCATCCGCAGACTGGTTACTACCTTCTTCTTCTGAATACCAATTTCCAGCCCGCTGACCGTTCGGCCCGGTTCACGAGCAAAATGACGTCGACGTGCTTTCTACCCCATGGGTCCATCGAATAGCTTCAGTGAACGTTACATCCGTCGCCAAGCTATTTTGTTTGCTCGTGAGATCCATAAGCGGGGTACATTTATTCGGAACAAAAAGCAGCGAATGCAGCAAAGGCAGCCGGCGACCATGACGATCCATGTGTGCCGTCATAGCCCCGAGGATATACTCTGGGGCCTTCCTCGCGATACCTCATGTCTTCAGTACTTCCTTTTGACATCCCGAGATTGGCTTGCTACCCTACGTCAAGATGCGCAGCCTCATGGTTCTGAGTGCACTCACAAACATACCATTGCTCGTCTCAGCGCAATGTCCAGAATACGTGGACTACGCACTCGAGGTTCATGAACCTTTGAGCTCCGGCAAATATCAGCTTGCCTACCAACGACCGTCTGAAGAATGTCGGACTTTCAAGTCGCAGGGCCTTGAGGACACTATCACACGCATGGAAGGTGTCATCAAAGACCCAGACCTGTACCGTCTGTTCCAAAATGCCTACCCCAACACGCTCGATACAGCAATCGCATGGAAAGGTTACGCAGCCAACAACACCGATGAAGAGTTAACATTCATCATCACAGGAGACATCAATGCGATGTGGCTGCGGGACTCGTCGAACCAGCTGCAAAGTTATCTGCCCCTCTTGAACGCCAGCAGCGATCCGAACTCGATCGCCAGCTTGTACCGGGGAGTCATCAACCTCCAGGCGCGATACCTACTCACAGCACCGTACTGCAACTCGTTCCAGCCGCCCGCCGAAAGCGGTATCCCTCCAGCTGAGAACGAGTCTGGAAACCAGGACATTGTTTTCCCTGAATATTCAAACAGCAGCGTTTTTGAATGCAAATATGAGCTCGACTCGCTTGCTGCCTTTCTACAGATATCTGCCGACTACTACGAAGCAACGGGAGATGTCGAGTTCTTTGGAAAGTTCCAGTGGGCCAAAGCTATCGAAGCGGTACTGGATGTGGCCGACGATATGATGCTTCCAACTTATGGTCCGGACGGAGCGGTTTTACAGAGTCCGTATACGTGGGAGCGAACCACGACCAGAGCAACCGAAACTCTTGCGAACGATGGAATCGGCAATCCAGTTGCCAACGGAACTGGCCTAATCAGAAGTGCTTTCCGACCAAGCGACGACTCCACTATCTTCCAGCTCTACATCCCAGCCAATATGATGTTTAGCTCGTACCTGGCTCCAACAGCGGAAATCATGAGTAAACTCAATAGCACAAGTTCCGCGGCGCTTGCGAAAAGAATGTCGAACCTCTCAGAGTCGCTACGCAACGCTATTGAAACGCATGGGACGGTTGATCACCCAGTATATGGCAAGATTTATGCATTCGAGGTCGACGGCTTCGGCGGGCGCGTCATCATGGACGACGCTAACATTCCGGGTCTCCTCTCAGCACCTTTTTTCAAGTATCCGGTTAATGAGGAGACATATGCGAACACACGCGATCTGGTGCTCAGCTCGACAAACCCATACTTCATGAGAGGTCCTGTCATTAATGCTATTGGTGGCCCGCATCAGGGACCAGGCATGGCTTGGCCCATGGCTTCCATTGTACGCATTTTCACGAGCGATGACGAAGGCGAAATTGTGAACGAGCTTGCTCAGATTGTGAGCAGTACTGATGGCTTGGGTCTGATTCACGAGAGTATCAACAGCTTTAATGAGAGTGACTGGACAAGACAGTGGTTCTCTTGGGCGAATGGGCTTTTCGGACAGATGATTTTGGACTTGGAGGAGCGCAAGCCAGAGATATTAGAGACAAGTTTCCAGTAAGTTGGAGGCTTTGATTGGAGGTCTAAATATCAGTTGTGCGTGCAGCATGCGTTAGTAAGCGCAAGGTTTCGAACGCCTGTATCAAGATGTTGCAATGCTATGCTAGTCATCAATGTTGTAGCACGTTGCTGGTTCCTGCTCAAACTTTACCCTGCATTCTGCATGCGTCAGAGCCTGGACACTGTGCAACTTTCAAGCCTTGATGTAAAAAGCAAATCATGTTATGACTGCATAACTCCTCTTTGAAACCTGGATGCTTTGCGGCCGAGAAAACAAATTCCGATCGCGTCCTACAAATCGCCAGCTGATCGCCCGTCCGCCGTCATGGCGGCGTAGCTGGAGCCGCTAGCAACTTGGTTTCTAGGGCATGCATTGTCGCTCATTCTGACGAAGATGGTTGGCAATGGCTTCTCCATGTGCAATGCTGTGCCGCAACCGGCGCTAGGAGCAGGTTTGGAATTTGTGACGCTCTGAACAAAAACTTGGTTGGAGTGAAGACGTCGGGACCCGTTCGGTGGTGGGTCGCACCAAGTGCCGGTTTCGCGATGGCCGACAGTTTCCCCACGCTGTCTCCCACCAAGCACGGGTTGTGAGGGACGGAGAAGCAATCTGGACGACGAGCTTCCCTAGCAACGACAAGCCATGCAGCGATTGCTAATGCGCTATGCAGCGTTGCTGCATGCACCAAAGAAGCTGGAGGAACTTAGCGCGGAACCCTCGTGGAAGATGTCAATGCTGTGAGTGGGTCGCTTCATCTTCTCTGGCGATCGTGTCAGGGGCCCGCGAATTAAGCGGCCGTGTGGCGGTCGCGAGAGTAACCGCGCGCGCAATCGAGTCGTGTCTGGGATGCCGTTGGCTGCCTGCGACAGGGGAACTGAAGCAGCAGGCGTGGGATCTGCTTCCTGTCCGCCATCTCAAGATCCAGTTCCTTCACGAGACTTGCAGCCCGGCATGATGCTGGTCAGCCTGGCTTGACAAGTGAGGAGAACAGCAACTAGTGCTTCGGTCCCTTACTATGCATCGGTCCCCAGCTGACTCCAAATCTTCGCAGTCATGGACTGGACGGCTGAGGAAATGAAGGAGCTGAAGTGTCTCCTCTTCGGCCAGCCTCTGCGGCCAACGAGAGCCCATGACATAAGCCCAATAATGCGCCTCGAATTTGGCGTGTTTGGGATCAACGATGTCTTCAGCTGCATCTCCGAATCTTCGCTCTCAATTACCCTTTCCCTGCCATCGCAAGAAAGCGCCAGTGGCTGTCATCCGCTTGGTTCCTGCCCGACTAGCACCGAACTACATCTCCAACCTGCGACCCATCTTTTTGTCTCTTCTCTTCTCATACGCCCGTTACACAGCATTCACTCGCTTTTGGACCCTCCCTGATACCGTGTTTCACATAGACGATATTTCGGCGATTTGAACGTCGATACTAAGCGCTGAGGCTGCATCCTCCTCACTATATGCCAACATCAACCACAGGCGCTAATTCGACCAATCTTGGACCACTTCGACTGAGGCTCTGTCTCCACAATCCAACATTCACTGTCTGCCGGTGACAGCCTGCATAAAACATCCAGCCTCTGTTTGCTTCAAGAATTCTCCGACTTGATTTGATTCCTCGGATTGCATCGTCCCTAGTCAACCTCGCCATAATCGTACATACGCGCAGAAGGACTAGTTTCAACATTTCGCCAAACGCTTGCTCTTGCGCACCAATCAGCTAACTGCTTGCTCGACTTTTCTCCGGCAGGACCATACAGAAGCAGCAGGCTAAAACATCCAACTCACCGTTCTGCATGCATTTCTAAATCTGATACCTACGATTGTATGCGACACCTCAGAGGTGACCAGGGCTTAGACGCATACGCGCTTCAACGCCGTTGGTCTTTGCTGTTATCAGCTTAGGTTATCCCGACATCATGGCCATGGACAACACTACGCTCCACACCTTCCTCTTGTATGTCTACCCCCTCTGTGCCGCTTACTCTAAGGCAGTCACTTATTCTTGCATCAAGTCACTGCCCAGCTGCACTGCGCAGTGTAGTTTTACTCGGATCTTGGGACAACTTTCTGCGACCCTATCCATTAGAACTTGACGTACGCGGGGGCCGAAATCTCTGGAAAGGTTGCTTTACCTTTTCAGATATCATTTGCGACGGCGATCTGGACCAACAAACTCCAAAGCGGGACGGACCTCTGAAGATGGGTGGCACCTACTGGTACTACGTAAGTCTGCTGCTTTGTTAGATCGGCTCACTGATTGACTCTTTGCAGTACAAAGTAGATGAGGACGAAGAATGCCACAATCCGTCTGAGGAATCAACGACGTTTTGTCCTCTTTTGCCCGGACAGCGCCTTAACGTCCTGGATGTACCTCGCGAGGGGCACAGCCGTAGTGCCTCTGATACCTCCTCCGCTTTCACCCGGAATCCCAAAGATAGGTACCTCACGCCAGTGCCACCTGCAAGCCTAAGGCCATTACCATCCCCAAGAACCAGGTCTAGTGAAGAGTCACATGTCATGCCCCTACCGTCGCCTTGGACTCCAAAATCGGCGACGCATCCCCCTGCAGATGGTTTCCTGTCTCCACATGTAGTGCGCCATGCTCGAAGCGCATCAGCATCGCCTTATATGCCGTCGACACCTATCTTCCCGGACTTTAAGCTTCTGAAGGAGAAGCTTGCATCGAAGCGATCTGCATCGAGAAATCGCAGTGCATCCAAGACCAGGGAGCTAGACATCAGTGCGCCGGTGCTTGTTAGTGGGGGCGAGGAGCTCAACCTCATTCCATTATCAGTCTACCGACCGTCATTTGAATCTATCAGGGAAGCTGAGGGTGCGGCACCGCGCTCAGTGCCAAATATCCGAAGGGAGTTCTCCCCGTTGACGTCGCATCCGGTGGATCCTGATCATGATTCACTATTCGGGCCTGCCGAGCTACCCACTGTTGATGAGCGCCCTATCAGGCGACGTCGCTCGCATGTACCTTCGACTGTTATCACAAGCGAGTTCAAGGTTGAGCAAAGCCGTGTTCGTGCTAATTCCGCCGATACAAGACGGACCCAACATTACCTATTTTCTAACGATCCTTGGCTATCCTCGCCGAAGCTTCAGCAAGAATTTGAAGCCGAGGATCGAGTGGTAGAAGACGATACCCCTCCAGCTCCTGTACTATCACGACCGTCGACCTTCCTCGGTGCATCTGTTTCAGATGAGCGACCTACATCGAGTCATGGCAGTGTTCACAGCACGAACCTTCGACAGTCACCATTTGACAAAGAGCTCCCAGCACTTCCCCGTTATCTGATACCCGCACCACTCTACGCATGCAACGAAGCATCAGCCAGCGGAATACCAGCTGATGAACTGGAAGACGAGTTCGAGGAAGCTGACGATGACGAACGCCTTGACCACTTCAGCGTGCAATTCCAGGAAAAGGCTCGCAGTCACTTCTCCACATGGAGTAACGACTCCATCGGCTACAACTCCCCAACCTCGTCCAACGAGGACGACGAAGCCGTCTTCTCGCCAACCTTCAGCTCCCTCACCAGCAACGACAGCGACACCGATACTCCTCAAGGCCTCTTAATCCGCTACTCGTATGCCTCACCCCAACGAGTACAAACCGAGGCCTCAAAACATATGTCCATGACCCCCGAAATTCAGAACATCGACAACAACTACAATTATAATGATACTTCTTCCAACGATGAAGAAGAAGAAGACCGTCAATCCCCCTACCGTCTTTCAACCCCACCGCAACTAAACGAACTCCGCATCTCAACATTCGGCTCTGATCTCTTCAAAGTTGAGACTACCGGGCACCATTCTGATGCGGTCTCGTCGCGTCGGTCGTCGCGGCGCCAAGCTGCTTGTTTTGGACTTGGCTTCCAGTACAGTCTGCCCGAGCAGGATGTCGGGAGTAAAACTACCATTGAAGAGCCCGTCGGAGGTAGTGAGCGTCTCGAGCCGACGGTCAGCGTGAGGAGAGATAGGGAGATGAGTGGTGTGCATGCGCTTATGGAAGATTTCGCGTTTTTGGGTGACGCGGTTATTTGAGTATACGCTTACCCCGATTCCCATCCATGCTTTTCGGTACGCAGGCCGCGATTATTTATTCTCGCATATTTCGCTTCACCGTTCATGTTACGTTTTACGGCCGCATAGATCTCTTCCGGTTTTCAATTGCCTTTTGATGTACAGCATTTGACTTTTTTCTTCTCCTTTCCGCTTCAGATACCAACGACGCGACACTCAACGACATAGCAGCGCATAGGAGGAGTGAGATTGACTGGGTACGTTGTATACCACATACTCACAAAGACATAAATCTTTGTACAGCATCTATCCTACGAGAAGGGATGAGATACGGAGACAAGGTGAACATGTAGATTCAAAATCATGTTTTTTGGACAATGATGTAGTAGTCGGCTTTCGCGGCATGTCGCTTTCAGATAGCAGTATTACAGAATTACTTAAATGAGTCACGGCATTCGATCTCATTCGCCGCAATGTCTCGTTCATGGCGAAGTTTGAGTCAAAGTTGGTGGAGGAGCACAAAGATAAATGCATGGCGTGAGACGCACAAATCGGTGTAATCCATCTCATTCAGTTTTGTCTATCTGAATATACCTTTATACGAGTGGACCTCTGTGTTAAGGTGGCCTGAACGTTTTCTGTGAACGACTACATCTAAGCTCCACTCTACGTACCACGATTATGTTTATGAGATAGTGTAGTTCTCGGCAACAGACTTGACATCTTTGGAGAAGCTGATGTCCTGACCCATGGCAAGCAGAGTTACGGAAGACACCTGTGGCGTTCATTAGCTTCGGATGTCTCGTGGAGCATAATTGAAAACAACTTACATCGACATCCACGAATGGTGTAGCCTTGCTGAATCGAACGTTCATGGGGAAGAACTCTGAGTCACTGCCGGCTTGTGCCTCAAATTCGAAGCTACCAGAGCTGTTCGCTTCGTCTACGGCACCAATGTTCCACTCAATGCTATCGCCGCTGACCTCGTATACAGCGTCGAAACTTGAAACGTTGGGCTCGTCGGTCTGGTATGGAATAGTGACAGTGACATCCTTCAATGAGTCACCACCAGTGAGCTCGTACTCAACGGTGATGTTGTACATGTTGCCTGAGTCCTCGACCCAAACGCGAAAGGTAATGGGCGGGTCGGAGATGTCGTCAGGCCGTGGTGCCAGCTTCCACTTCATGACGCCAATACCCATGTTAGAGGGGAAACCCTTGCTTGTATCGGCCAGCTGAATGACCTTGTCGTTTCTGAAGACGGTCTTGTCCACCTTGGGATGTGTCATCAACTGTGCGCCGCGAGTATCGCCAGTAGCCAGGTCGAGTTTGACTTGTGTGAAGGACGGGTCGGTAATCTTGAGTTGCATCTCGCCCTTGACTTCGAAGGACTTGAGGAGACCCTCGCGGTCCAGCCGGGCGGAGATGGTCTCGTTGGTCGTGATGTGTACGGCCTCGCGGTCAGTCGAGGTGGACTGGCGAGCGCTTGCTGGAGCGACTGCGGCAGGGGCAGATGGCTTGGGTGCAACAAGGGGTTCCTCCTCGGCCGGCGCCTGTTCGCCAGTGACTTGCTCGTACATGTTGTTGGTCTTGTTCTTCTTGCCGAGCTGCATGCCCTTCTTGCCCAGAGCCAATGGCTTGCTAGTGGCCTTCTTCTTCTCAGCCTCATAACTGTCGTACGTATCCGCGACATTGGTCGTGGGTACGCTGGGCGTGAATGCGGGATACGAAGGCGAGCGACCGCCCATACCGCCTCCCATACCACTGCCCATACCGCCTCCCATACCTCCACCTGCTCGCTGCGATCTTGACATCTCCTTCCTCTGCATCTCGAGCTGCTTGGCCCTGCGCTTGCGCTCTTCCGAAGCCTCGAGCTCCTTATTCCGTGCGATGATTTCTTGGATACGTTCCTCATGCGATTCCATGTCCAAGAAGGTCTTGATCTGGCTCATGGTCAGGTTCTCCCTGTATCCCAACGTGACGATCTCGTCAAAGGCTGTCAGAAGCTCAAAGGCATTCTTCTGGATCTCGCGCTCGTCGAGAGATTTGCATATCGAAGAGACGACCTGGGCGAAGAGGTGCAACGTGTTGATGTCTTGCAGAATGTTGGATTGCAAGTTGGTGATCAAGACCATGTAGAGTTCGTCGAGGGGTTGGTATACGTAGCGCACATTGTCCTGTTCGCACGTCGTGTGTTGGGTTCCGCTATCGGCGAGCTTGGGGAAGGATGCGAGGAGGGCTTCGATGCGTGAGCGCTGCATCTCACGGAATTGGCGGGAGACAACCGCCTTGCCGCCTCTTGTGCATATTGAAGCTGCGAGGACCACCTGGCTTCGTCAGCTTGGTGTCGGTGGAGGGACGGGCGAGCAATTGTCTCTCTTGCAGTCTCATACCATGGTTTTTAGGCGTCAATGGGGGCTACTAGGGTACACGGTGCTGTTTAGAGTGTCGTGACCTGATATACAATGTCCTGGGCTTGAGACCGCGTTGTCGAAAGTGGTGGGGAATATTCTCCGACGGGGAGTTGCTCAGGAACACAAATGCGTCCTTGGTGGGAAAGAAGGCAGAGGGAGAGATCTGGCACTGGGAACAAGAAGGCGCGGTGAAGTGCATGCAACAAGGAGAATTCAAGCTGGACAAGTAACTGTTCCCGCCCGACTGCACCAGTCGCAACACCTGGAGGTTCCGAAGTGGACACCTATAGTCACGTGCAGCTTGCATCTGCCTAGCGCCAATTCCTCCATGGAGCAGCTTCCCCTCCCTTGAACCATCCGTCGACTCTTGCAGCTTGCAGCTTGTTTATCGCTCTACTCTTCTACGAGGTACATTTGTTGCGCTTTTACGAACAGCACATCTCGAAACCCGCGAGTTTCATCTTTGTCAAGTCGAAGTAGAGATCACCCAGGCCTCTGCTACTTGCCCGCTTCCGCCAAAGCACTTTACCATCCTAGCGCGAACACCACCGTGCTTCCTTTGTCCAATTTCCAGACAAACCTCCTCACCCTTACCGCGAACAGGCTTCCACCATACCAGACCCGCCTGAATCACGCCGCTATGCGCTTCTAGCTCTTTTACAACCTTGTGCACCGATTGCAACCCACAGTTCGCTGCATCGCCACCCAGTGACTCGCGCCAACGTGTGACGCGCTTCTCTCACTCCTTTATTTTACGCGTCTAAACCAGGAGATCAACACCCTCGAACGCTTGCTTTGCACCGGATCGCAAATCATGGCGGCCGCAGCGCATACTGTACCAGGCCTTGAACTGTCGACTGTCGACGACATGGATCTGCATTCCGATGATGGCGGCCTCGACTTCAACGATGGTGACATCGAGTTGGATCTCGACCCCCCGCCTTCCCACACACAGGATGACGAGATGTCTATGAATGATGCAGCCTCGGCCAACGGCCTAGATGCGGAAAATGCACATGGCGAGCAAGATGACTTCATGGTTGACCAAGAGGATGTAATTGAGGAGGATTATAGCTACCAGGAGGATGACGGCGTCATAGTCGTTGATCAGCCAGAGCCACTCACCTCACAGCCTGTACCGGTCAACTCTCCGCCTAATCCAGTCAACCTTCCACCGATCCAGACCGATGCGTCGAATCAAGATGAAGATCTTATCGACTATTCCGAAGAAGAGGGCGAAGACTACCACAACCCCGAGCTCCGTTCACCATGGCTGCGACAAGAAAGCTACCATTCTGAAGCTCAAGACGAACAGACTAAGGATATCACTGAACAACAAGACGAGATACCCGATGACTTGCAAGCTTTGCTCTCGATGCCTGCAAACAACAAGTCGCCCAGTCCACTCGTGGAAGCTCGGAATCTAGCTGATCACAGCTCAGACGGTCTAGCGGCAGACGAACGTGCACACTCGCCCCTCCCACAATCTGTCAAGGATGACGATGAAGAAGGTGTCCGGAATGATGACGGCGATGACGACGGCGGTGTGATGCTGCCAGGCCAAGGAGAACACGCAGACAATGAGACACAGAACCATGATTCGGCGCATCAAAGCTATGATCAAGAAGCCACTACTGAAGGCAACGAGCACCAAGACCCAGAGTCGTTTGAAATCCCCTCTGTTACTGTGAACTACCAAGGCGAAGAGATGTGGCTGTTCAAACAACACGACTACGACAACAGTGGAGAGTGGCTCATCCAAGACATCTCGCTTGCAAAAGCTAGCTTGTCAGATCTTTTCCAGGCATGCCGTCTATCCCTCGGTGAAGATGTGTCAGGAGAGACAGAAATTGGTTTCAAATTTGAGCATCTACAAAACTTAGAGATCTTCGAGGATAACACAGCATGCGTAGCTGTTTCACTTGAACGTCTCGTAGGATACTACCATGCATTACATGCACACGATGGTAATGACGTGCCAGACTCGTTCTATATCTCCTTGATGTTTCGACCGCGCTTCGCTACTTTACTCGCAGACATTGCAAAATATGCCGATCAAGGAAGCGGCTATTCTGTTTTCGAGGCTGCTGTGGTTGCTGGTGAGACACATTTCGCTGGCATGATTGGTGGTGCTTCGAGCGATGAGCCCACTGAGTGGGGCACCCAGGAACAAGAGCAAGAATACGATGAGCAGCAAGTAGAGCAAGAAGACGATGAGCAGCAGGTAGAGCAAGAAAACCCCGAGGCGCCAGAGTTTGTAAATGAAGAAGCGCAGCTGCGAGAACTTGATGACGAGGGTGGTCAAAACAAAGAAAAGAGCAACCAAGAGACCAGAGATGATAAGAGAGAGGATGAAGGGGAGGATGAGGGAGTAAAGGTGCATGAGGACGAACACACTCCAGCCGAGCATGATTCTTCCCACGAGCTCGAACATAATGAAAAGAATCGTGAGCCGAGTGCTCATGAGGAGGAGAGCGTCAAGCACACCAAAGAGGAAGAGGCTGAAGTGCAACATTCACCTCACGAGGAGGAATCGACTACTGAGGAAGATCACAATCTGCAAGCTGCTAATCCTATTGACATTTTCGCAAATCCTCAGGGAGTAGTAGACCAACCCCATCAGGAAAGTCCAAAACTGAGCGAGGAGACTGATGCTGAGGCAGAGGCTCGCCGCTTGCAGGAGCAAGAAGACTTTGTCGACTACAGCGACGAAGAAGACGAGCCTGCTGTAGATACCAAGGAAGCTGGAGGAGCACCCGCTACTGAACTCTCACCCTCATCTGTGACGCTCCAAGGCGACGAGTCTGTCGACGCAGATGAACATGGATCCGTCGCAGGCTCCAACAGCCACGATGACAAGGCCAGTGAGAACGATGAGGCACTTAATGAGGAGTCTCACGTCGAACTGGAAAACGACAAAACCGAAGGCAATGATCCATTGTACCAGGATGGTGTTCAAATCGACGACGAACATGACGTATTCCAGGACTTTCACGTAGATGGAACAGATGAATATGCTGCAGATGCATATGACGGCGACATTAACCAAGACTTCGCCAACCATGAATACCAAGACTTTGATGACCAGCCAGAGTTGGATTTCATGAACGGAGATGAATTCAACGCTGCCGGTGCCGAGACAGCGGACGGTAACGATCTGACTGGTACGGACGACTTCCTGGATCTGGAAAATAACCCTGAGTGGGACGCCGACCAGGAACTGGCCCAAGAGGATTCGGAGAAGACAGCCAATGCACATGATCACGCCGATACCCAAGATGGAGAGGACGGTGTGGCTGGACAAACTTCGTACGCAACGTCTTCGGCTGCAGATCCTGCGACGGCCTCGTCTAGCAATGCCCAAGAAGTGTCCCCTCAGGGACAGAAGCGATCTATTGACGAGGCTGGACATGGAGAGGATAATGCATCTGACTCGATAGGTATGCTCATTTCTCCCACACGCAAGCGGAACTCAGACGCTGACTATTTTGTTCCAGACGCCAAGCGCACCAGAGTGTGAAGGCCCACCGTCCTCCGAGTCTACGGGTTCTTCAACTCTACTAACAAGCAGTCTCTCGTGCGCCTTTTGTTCGATTCACTACGCCCTTGAACTAATATGATGTATACTAACACCAGGTCCGACCATGCAGCGCGCGCCGCCGGATACCGAATCTTGCCAAGAAACATGGCCCCAAAAAGGTAAGGGAGAGCGTATTTATACGCGGTTTCTTTTTGTTACACCCTGCCACTACAGCAGGGGCCACATTCAGCGTTGCTTTCTTCTTCTGGGCAGACCTTTGGAGTACGCGGAGGTCAGGATAATACGTCTTGAAATGGATTGAGGATCAGGTGGTGGGAAAGGTGTAATTTTAACGTGTTCCGAGCCATATACCCAGTGCTTTGAGTTCAGTTTCAGCATATACTGGAGGGACTCGAAGCACGATCAACTCTCAACGGAAGAGTCAATCGAAAAGTTTCTCGTAAACAACGACGTTCGGGTATACCCCGGTTGGGAGGACCCGCCAGCCTTACGTGACGATGTATAAGTAGAACGACGTAACAGTGGCTCGTTTGAGGCCAATAGCGGAGGGACAGTGACGGAGTTTGGATTTGATGTTGTGGGGAAGAGGTTACGAGGCATGCTATTTTGGTTGCACTAAGCAGATCATTACGAGGCGCAGCTGGAGAAGAGACTACTGGGCCAACCTTGACACGGAATAGGGCTCTTCTCGATACGTCTAGCTTGCAGAAGTCGGGACGGGCAAGGCCAAGGCAAGATAGAGGTTGATATTTGCGGTTAGATATTGCAGGATGGAATGCCGCGTCTTTGTCTGACGAAGTGATCGGCAGCTCTAACCCTAGCGTATGTGAGGCGTCGAAGACGGGGACAGGGGAAGCTAAAAAAGGAACCCCTGCGTAAGACGCAAGCCGCAGCCCGGCCGTGAAACCTTGGGATGTGGCCTGGCACTGGCGAGACCGACGCGGCACGCCACCCTGTTGGGAAACGAACGGTTTATCGATAGATGATCGCACATGTAGTTGAATTACCTTGCCATCTTGTTGAATCACAACACTCGCTACCGCTGCTATTTGATCTTACTGAATCGTGCTGTTGTCACGAGGTTCCCCGCGCTCGCTTGCTCTCCTCATCTTTGGTCTACCCACCTTTCGTTGCAGTCAGTCACTTGATCCTTGGCCCGGCACAGGAACAGCGTTTGGTGAAACGCGAATCGCTTCTTGCGCAAGCATCCCCAACCTACAACCTATCCTGTTGCATCTCCCATCGCAGCTGCTTACTATATCCCATCTATCCTCCATCGCAGTCAGTCAGTCAGTCAGTCAGTCAACACGGCGCTTGCGCATCGTCGCTCCTTCCTTCCTTGTGCAGGCCACGCTATCGATAACCCCCAGTCCGCGCAAGCCAGCGCCAACGTCAACAGCCACGCACTAGCTTCACACCACCCACGACCGTTGCCATCGCCCGCGCACATTCACAGCGACACGCACATTGCCATCACCTGGCCGCAAACAACTAAGACGGGTCGCATAGACCTATACACACAGCCAACATGGTCGAAGACAAGTACGTTGCGCCAAGCGACGGCATGCTGCATGCTGTCACTGCACGCGGAACCTGACGACTGACGATAAGGACAGATATGTTGGTCTCATGCTGGCCGTGAGCTCGTCACTGGCGATTGGAGCGAGTTTTGTCATTACAAAGAAGGGCCTCAATGCCTCGATGGAGAAGCAGGGCTTCAATGGAGACGGCTTTGGATACCTACAGAACCCCGTGTGGTGGGCCGGCATAACAACAAGTGAGTGCACATGCAAGGCTATGCTGAGCGCATGACTGACGGCATACAGTGGTTCTCGGCGAGATTTTCAACTTCGCGGCCTATGCTTTTGCGCCTGCCATTTTGGTGACGCCTCTAGGAGCGCTTTCAGTCCTCATCGGTGCCGTGCTTGGTTCATACTTCCTGGACGAACAATTGGGTCTACTAGGCAAGATCGGCTGCGCGATATGTCTCATCGGATCCGTCATCATCGTACTGCATGCGCCGCCAGACAAAGAGGTCGAGTCCGTCGAAGAGATCTTGAATCTCGCGCTCCAGCCAGGTACGTTCTGCGCGAGCTTCTGTAGTTGAAGTCATGCCCGAGACTGACAAAGTCACCTAGGTTTCCTCTTCTACTGCGCTTTCTGTGTCGTCTTCTGCATCTTCATGATATACAAGATTGCGCCCAAATACGGTCGCAAGAACCCGCTCATTTACCTCTCCATTTGTTCGACAGCCGGCTCCGTCTCCATCATGTTTATCAAGGCCTTCGGTATTGCCCTGAAGATGACATTTGCTGGAAACAACCAGTTTACACACCCTTCGACATACGTCTTCGTAATCCTGGTCGTTGGCTGCATTCTCACGCAGATGAACTACTTCAACAAGGCCCTGAGCCAATTCTCGACAAACATGTATGTTCAGGACGCCTAGGTGCCCACCAACAACTGCTAACTTTTGCTTTCAGTGTCAACCCCCTCTACTACGTCATGTTCACGACCTGTACCCTCGTCGCTTCTTGCCTCCTCTTCCAAGGCTTCAACACTACATCCGCAGTCAACACCATCTCCCTGCTCTGCGGTTTCCTCATCATCTTCTCGGGCGTGTATCTCTTGAACCTCTCGCGCGAAGACCCCAACGGCAACAAAGCATTCGGCTCGCGTTTCACCGACGGCCCGCCTTCAGATGCCATTTCTGGCTTTCCCACAAGACGCAGTATGCAGGCGCGACGCAGCGAGGAGCTTTTTGAGCGACAATCGGTGGGTGTCATTCGCGACGGCAGATCTAGCTACGCCGATGCAGGTGATCGAGGCGCGCTTATGCACGACTACGATGTGGAGAACCAATTCGAGCTTGGCGATCTGGCTGATAGCGACGATGAGCTGGAAAGCGGCCAGAATACCAAGCGGACGAGCTTCGATGAGGAAGCGCGGTTGAACGGAAGACTAAGCGGTGCAGGCAGAGGGCGAGTCCACAAAGAATCAGTACAGCCGAAGAGGAATTCGTCAGTCCGATAGACCAGGCAATCAGATGATGACCATCGATTCGTACAGGCTTTTGCCTGTCTGACTTCTCTCAGGACCAGGGTCAATCCTTATAGCGAGGATATAACTGGTTTGTAGAGCTTGAATTGTATTGCACCGCGGCGTTTGTGGCACGGGGATTTAGGGTAGTGGGATCGGCGCCTAGGATTAGGGTGCCGGCCACTTGTACTTGTACTATGATAGCATGATATGTATACCCAGAAGGCACGGAAGAAGGACTGGTATTCTTTCTAGAGCACTCGAATTGCAATTTTTCTTTGTCAACGACATCGACATGAAAACGTGACACGTAGTTCGTGTGGTCTCATTGATTTTGCTGATTCGAACGTAGCATGCTAACACTTCCACGCGGCGTTCGTAACTGCGTGTAATGTTGAGCAACGTGATAACGCGTGAACGCGCTAGGCAGATCTGGCTTAGAACGCGACTTTGATATGTGCACAAACAACTCACCCACTCAAACACATAAACTGGCATCCTCAACAGCGATCTTTGGGGTCAAGGAACGGCAATCATGGCGAAAACAGACTCGGGCCATGGCCGACAGTTGCTGCAGCAAGCAGAGAAGATTCTGCTGCATCCCATACACCCACATCTCATTTCGTACTGCCCAACCATGGACCTCATAGCCTTAGTTACCGATGAGGAGAATCTCGATGTCTACCGAATCAACGGTCAGAGAGCATTTGGGCTGAAGAGAAAGAACGAGGATTTGCACGTCGAAGCGCTACAATGGGAGTTCAATGGCAAGAGCATCGCTGTCAGTTGGAGTGACGGGAGCACGGACTTGGTTAGTGCTGAGACGGGCAAGGTCACGCACAAAGACGTCATGTTGCCAGAGGTTGGAGGAGCTGGTGGTAGCATGGCGGACGATGATGCTCCGGTCAGAGTAAGGTGTATTGGTTGGGGTCTAAATTTCATCAACGTCGAGACTGTGAAGAAGCGAACAGGGTTGAAACCGAAGAAGGCAAACAGCAGTGCACCTGCTAAGACTAACGTCTTTGGCGATCCTACAACTGAGGAATGGGATGCATTCAAGGACGATACCACATTAGAGGACTTCCTGCAGCGACAGCCAGACTTCCAGACGTTGGATATTGCGCCCGATTTACCGGATCAGCTTGCTATGATGGATATTGAGGCGCTGCTACCTAAACTTCCTGCAATACCCTTACCACCAGCGTTACCATTTATGCGCATCTCACAAGCGGATTCCGGAGCGTTTAGTTCGCAGGCTGAGGCAGACTCACTCCTGCACTCGCATCACCTGAAAGATCACAATTCCGTCGATATGTTCATTCGACTGACCGACCGCGGGACTGTCCATCCTTCTATTTACGACTCGCTCGAAACAGTAAACGTCCAGCTACCCAGAGCTTGGGACATTTCGAGCACACCGTTACTTCATACAAGCCACCCGTACAGTTGCACGCATAGCCTCCTCATGCAAACAACATCCGCTACCTCGCCCCAAAAGAAGAGCATAGCCTACGTTCCGCTAACATTGAACTTTATTCCCTTAGCAGGTGTCTACCTTCATCTGATCGCGGCAAAGACTTCACAGCTCCAAAATCTCCTGCTATACATCACGCAGACCCTTCAACGCATCCGTGCCTTCTTCAAGCACGCTCAAGACCTCCCTCGCAAATTCATGATGAACATCAGCGAAACACTCGAGGAGAAAGAACTCGGCGACCTCGTCACCAACCTGTTTCACACTGCATGCACAGGAAACTGCAACCCAGTCCTCAAAGAATGGCTCGTCGATGAACTCGCAGAAGCAGGACATAAGCGTTGGGACACTACTGTTACGACATCTTTCACGACGCTTCTGGCGCTTCTGCATGAGAATCTCATCCCCGCACTCGATCGTTGTTCTATCGTTATCTCGCGTCTGCGCGGCCTTGCACAATTCCACGATCAAGAATGGATATTCAGTGGGCCAATGAGCGAATTCTCTGCGTTATTGGAGACGTTGAAAAATATGCGGCTACTCGCACATACGGCTATGTTGTATGCATCAGAAGAGAAGAGACAGTTCCACAACTTCAGTAAATGGCTAAGGTTCACGATTGACTTTGAGGCTACAGAGCTGGAATCGCAGTCCAGGGCTGAGATGGAACAGCGTGATCCGGGTGTTGACGTTTCACAGGTTTTGGCGTATATCCAGTATGGACTTACCAAGTCTGATGTTGCGCCGTTCTTTAGGCCCGAGGCGCAATTGGATCCAAAGGCTAAGGGGAGAGAGGCGGCGAGCTACGAAGATACGAAAAAAGCCGTTGAGTTACTGAAGGAAGGTGCGACGTTCAAAGAGGAGGCATTGTGTTTAGAACATGTTCTTGGGCACCTGAGTACAGGGGTGATGGGCCTGCTGAAGCAGATTAGTAGATGGCAGGAAGCGAACATACAGATGAACTCTGGTGTTGTTCTTGAAGATCTTGGAGAGACGGATGACATAAGTACACTCGACATGAGGATGGTGTTTGAGGTAAGCCCTTCTTCCCTGTTTGAAAATCATTTAAAATTCGCGGATGCTGACCTACCATTCTAAGCCGTCAACGTCCTCAGACAGCATGAGCACATATATTGCACTCTCATCCCTGTCATCACCTACCACACTGCATATCCACCGCTTATCCGACACGCAAAGTATATCCAATGTACGTAAGGACATATCAGCCTACGCCATCTCCACTCTTGACTTCTCCTCTGCTTCTATGTCTACCAAAGACGCCAAGGTCCTAG
>Ga0265797_10003679_pt1 | contig 24344 bp, 19 predicted proteins | sample P2T30metagenome_FD_192433 | JGI IMG/M metagenome (GOLD analysis project Ga0265797, IMG submission 192433) | Plant litter microbial communities from East Loma Ridge, Irvine, California - P2 T30 | ecosystem: Environmental > Terrestrial > Plant litter > Unclassified | place: USA: California... | reverse complement strand
AGGTCCCATTTTGGCTCCTGCAGTCGGTCCCGTCCTAGGTACCTTGTCGCAATTCCCTCATGTTCTCAACTAAGCGTGGTTAAGGCGTTTCAGCGCTTACCGGCCCTGATGGCAGTGGATGCCCACCATCAAATAGCCCTTCTATCGACACCGAGAATTCTTGCGCCACTCAACTTGTCTAGATGTACTGAATCTGCTGGGACTGGGAGATCATGGGTAGAGTATGTTATGAAAGTTGGAAAAGTATCAGACTTGAGAGCCCCATTGATAAGCACGGGCCATAAAGTTTTAACGGGTGCCTTGTGGCCCGTGCTTGAAACGGAGATCGACTTTGGGTCCACAGCAGGAGCTGGAGCACACATAAGCTAAGTACAGCCAAGCTCAGCAGCATTGAACCACTTATAAGAGCGGGTCAAATGCAGGCTGATAACCTTGACAGCTGCAGGCGTGCCCACTTTCATTCTCGGCTTGACGGACAGTGACCAGATCAGGGCCCGGAAGCAAGAGGGACCTGAATCGGGCCCACTGCGGAGCCAAAACCGGACCCTGCGACACGTCAGGATAAAATCTGTCGCCTATTGGCTCGATACGCACGGAGTTTCGCAGGTCAAGGTCAAGCGAAGATATCGTGTGCATGCGCGGAATAACGTGTGGGTGGCTCGAGCGGCGGGGCCGCACGGATGCCTTACGAGGCTTAGCTCAACATGATCTGTATTGGGTCACAGCCTCAATCTCAAACTTTGAGATCATAGTTTGGCAACAACATAACCTCACGAATACCTACTGCAGAGGCAACATGACATTGTGCTACGGACATTAGAATTTTGCGTATAGTATAGGTAAAGAAGGAAACTTGGTCTCGCGATGCGGTGGTGCCGTAGCTGGGCGATCCGGCAAGAGTGATTCGATTGAGCGTTCTTGGCAGTTAGCCGTTTGAGGATGCTTGGCGCACGTCCGCACAAAAACAACTGGCATGAGCCGGGAACCGAAGCAACAATACAAGTCGTCGAGAGCTAGATTGGGCTTTACCCTAGACGCGGGAACGGCAACTATCTTGGATCCGGTGTCGTTGCGCCGTGGGGCTCATCATTAGCCACAGAGATGCCCTAGCGTGGGGTGGCGTCATGGGGCTGTTGCTGAGTCAACCCAGAGCGTCTGAAGTGCCAAGGCGCCGCGAGCTTCATACTGCGACCAGTCTTCCCGACAGCCATTGTGCAACCTCGCGATGCAGTGCAACGTACGACTATGTCTACATCGCACGCTTCCATGACACAGAATCATAACACTACACCGCCTTCGAGCTTCGCGAAGCACCCTTTGACGCCGCCGCCGACCCACGAAAAACAATTCGCGCGAGTCCGCCGAGTTCTCACGCTCTTCGAAGCAATTCGAGACGGAAGTCACGCTGGAAAAATCCCGTGGAGGGAGTTTCAGCTTGCGGAGGGTGACTACGATGAGATAGGGCGTCGGCTTAAGCAAGACGAGGCGCTATCGGGATACGTCAAAGACAAGATAAGGTTGGTGTACTCGACACATGGCGTGCATTGACGCTAACAGCTAGAGTCTGGCAGGTATGATTACAACGCAGAACTGCATTGCCTCGTCGTTCGTATGCCGACCGGAGTACATGAGCTGTTCATCGACGGAGTCGAAGACGCAATTCGAAGCCAATTGAAAGCGATACGCAAGGGATCAGACAAGGCAGCCCTCTTCGCGCAGAAAGTTCGCGCGGCACGGTCGACGGAGATCTATTTTCCAGTGGATGGCGCTTCTCTTACCAAGAAGTCGAAGCACGAGCCAGACGCGTCTTTTTGGCACACAGACGCGCGATACCCTGGGGTTATCATTGAGGTCGCATACTCGCAGAAGAAAAGGAGGTTGAGCCGGCTGGCTGAAGATTATCTTCTAGACTCTAATGCTAGTGTGCAGGCCGTTGTTGGCCTGGATATTGAATACGGAAAGAAGGGCTCTCGCAAGGCGACAGTCTCGGTGTGGCGAACGCAGGTGGTCAGTACTGCTGACGGAGACGAACTAAGGGTCGTGCAAGAGGTTGCGGATGAAGTACGCTTTTTCCCTAAATGCTATATTGTGTTCTTTGCGCTGACATTCTCCACAGGCCTTCCGCGACGACGACGGAAATCCTACCGATCATGAAGGCCTTCAGCTCCGGCTCAAAGACTTTGCATATGAAGAACTTGCACTCAACGAGATCGGAGATGAAGACCTTAAAGTGGGCATCTCTACTCGGCAACTCTGTGAATATCTTGGTGCAGCGGAGACAATGGTAAACCGATCAGAATCACTTGGTGAGCATTCGGTCGGTCTTGGAATCAAGAAAAGGAAGAGATCAGAAACACCTCCTGATGAGATTACTTCAAACGATGAAGTAAGGTATGTTGAGCAAGAGGAGAGGGTAGCGAAGCGTATAGCGGAGGACGATCTTGATTATGAAAGTCAGTCAATTGGAAGTTCGTCAGAGTAAAAACCCAAGACTTGTGTTGTCGCTTTCTTCCCGTCGCTACAGGTAGAGTGTGGTTAGCAAGGACTGTGTATAGCTAACGGTGGTCTACGTATTAGTTCCTGCTGTGAAGCCTAGGAACAGTTTACCGGCCTTTGTGCCATGGGGACCTCATTAAGTCTTGGCTGAGAGAGGATTGCCAGCACTATTCACGTATGAAACCTGTCTTTTAGCGGGCCATATGGAACCTGGACACATCGCAGCAGTAGCATCGAACTAATTAAGCTTCTTCTCACATTGTCGAATTTAATCCAAATATAGTAGCTGCTTCATCAGCATAGACATCTGCGAAGCTCTATGCGCGGTTCAGAATATCGGCTGCTTTTCCATTTCGGGATACATTGGACATTAATTATAGGTCTTGCCTGGTTACGATTAGATCCTGGTGGCGGGTCCTGCCGCACGCGCCTTAACGTTCTTCATACCTCTATTCGCTGTACAAGCTACATCCAAAAATCCAACGCCTCCAGGGCAACCCTATGGCAGGTGCGGTTCGGCCATCCTCCCTGCTAGCGGTGGCAACCCAAAGTACCATCTCACATAGGCTGCACCTTACAATGACTTCCAAGCGAACTGCTGTACTTTGGCTATGCTACTTTCGTGCTACGTTTGGCCTGCCGCTTTATAGAGAATCAGCCTGCCACACCTGCAATGAACACCTACGTGCTCTTTGTCGGATGCATGCGGCTGCCTGCACAAGAGCGAGTGGCATGAACTCGAGAGCCCTTGCTAGCTCGGCAGTACGGTCCTCGCCCACCTCCTCTCCTAACTTCGTTTGTAGAAGCCCTTGGCCGCTAGCTTCGTCCATAGGCTTGCTAGAAAAGATATCGCCCTCCTCTACCAACTGCACCGCCACGCTTCTCGTCCGACTAGTCACCAGCACTAAGCCGTTCTTGCTCTGGGGCAGATACGAGAGGAACCGTGGGCGAGCGGCATCTCCGCTGCTTGCTTGTGTCTTCAGGCCATTGCTTGCTGGCAGAGTGACCGCAGCAGCATCATTGGCATTGATGGGGACCATCAGCCACTTGCCGTTCTTCTTATTGCGGAGCCAGTCATGAACGAGTTTGAACACGTCTGCTTGCGGGTCGTTCCGGCCAGCCAGCCAGGCCTGGTCTGCGATGTCTCGGTAGCCTTGTTCGATGCGGGCCGCGTTGCTGGCGTGGACCCAGAATACCCACGTCTCTGGAGATGCCTCCTTGGTTCGATAACACTGCTCGATAGCGAGTTGGGACTTTCTGTGTCAGCGTTAGCGACGCGCACTGGCCCGAGCTTGTGCTTATGGTTTGTCTTGCAATGACTCCAGTCAAGCTGCGCTGTCTCTCTCGGGTGGCATATTCTCGGTACCTCACGTTGCACTGAGAGGGTTCTCCAGATCGGATTCGGCATAAATGTAACCCCCTTACCACCATAGGGATAGAACAACCGCGCCTTATATGGCGTATTGTCTTCATCCTCTCTAAACATCGTGGCTGCTTCCCAACCAAACTCTGGGTTAGGCTCTTGCAATAAGCTAACGATTGAGAGGAGACCTGTTCAATCATCAGCGCAACGAAATCATGTATAGAGTAGAGGGTATTTACAGCTCCAAATGCTTATCGCCGGGCTCCATTGATCGCCTGATCGATTCTCTGTTGGGTATGTTCTGGTAGAACCCGGCTTCAGCCACTCCTCTCGGACAGAAGGGCAAGAACCAAATATACGTAGGGAAATATTTCTGTTGGGTGCAATATTTGGATGGAATATCTTCGTAGTCATGAAAGTATTAGGGGGACTAAAAGGGTAGCTGTGGGGAAATAGGATTTTCAGGAATAAAAGTCCTCTCTCGTAGTCAGAGTCCTGCTATAGCCGCGTCAGTTCCTGTTGGGACGCGAGTTGTGCTAAGGTATACCCGCCCCTGAATTACTGCTATCCAGTTCATCTTGATGCTGTTAGCATGATGCTTCTACACCTATGACGCACTTACCCAATCCTCCCCCACCTCTACTACGAAACTTGGGTTGGGTTTCGACCGTATCCGTTCTAGCTCCAACATCACTCGCTTCTTCGTCAGTTGGCCGCGCCCATCCACTTTTGCGGGTTGGGCATTCTCCTCACGATTCATTGGGCTTGAATCTAAGTTCCATAGTGTTGTTGCCTCGTTGAGGGAAAGCTCCTCTTCGAGGAGCTTCACGATATCTACGAGCTGCTGCTTCCCTCTTTGTTGTTTATCGAGTCGCTGCAAGACAGCCCTTTTCATCGGATCATTCTTGTATCGTTCTAAAGCTGACAAGATCACTGTAGACTGGGCCTGCGGTAGCAACAGGCGGTTAGCACCATTCCGGACTAATAACGCCACAACCTCGACATGCTCGTTAGCAGCTGCGCCATGTACTGCCGAAAGGCCGGTTAAGGAGACACTGTTGATCGGGCTATTTTTCATTAACAGAGACGTGGCAACATCTATCTTGCCGTTCCAGGCAGCCTGGTGTAGGGGAAGTGCACCGTCTATGCCTGGAGCAAGGTAGCTGGCCCCTCTTTCAATGAGCAGCTGACAAACCGGAAGATGGCCCTGTTACGCAGCTAAACGAAGAGGTGTTTGAAAGGAGAGGTTTTGGGGAGCGACTCGAGCTCCGATATCGAGTAGTTTCCGGCAGATGGCCTCATGACCGAGCTTAGCGGCAATATGCAATGGTGTATTCCCGCTGAGGTTGTGACTTTCCAACACCTCTCCTTTCGCAAGTAGTTGAACCGCGTTCAGGTGACCCCGAAGGCAAGCAACATGTAACGAGGTCTCCTTGTTGGAAGTTTTGGCTCCGAACGAAGCTTGGCTTTCGAGCAATTCAGCAACAGCATCACAATCGCCTATGCTCGCGGCCTAATGCAATGGAGTCCAGAGACTACGATGCGTATAAGCATCCACATGCGCTCCATTGTCCAAAAAAAACGGAATGAGAGTGGCCTTCCCCTTGCTGATTGCCGCATGAAGTGCGGTTCGGCCAGTCCTGTCACGGTCGTTGATATTGGCATCTTTTTCGAGAAGAGCCTCAACAGACGCAGAAATACCCGCATGAGCAGCTGATAACAATGGAGGCATACTAAATTTCCGGTTTGAGCCACTAGACGGCGAGGCATTGTGATTTAGAAGCAGAACAACAATGTCTGAGAATCCCATCTCTGCTGCTGTACACAAAGCCGTGTCGCCATCTGATGTTGTCTCGTCCACGTCGCAGCCGTAGCTAAGAAGAGACTTGCAAAGGGCAAGCAGGCCATATCTAGCAGCAAGCCAAAGAGCAGCAGGTTGCTGAGGATATGTCCTACTATAGCCTTCATACCTATTTCTCGAAACGAGCAATGATTGAAGACAAGCTTCACGGTGCCCTGGGTTAGCGACGCGTCGCGCTTAATAGCCTGAAGGGCAAGCTGTAATCGAGCCTCCTTTGAAGCCGGTAGGCTGTTTGGTTGTTGGCTCATCACGATTGTACTGCGGGTGATAGTATATTTGGTGGGGTCTTGGCATAGGTGGCCCACTCGCCCTGCTGGCCCGCTCGCCCTGCACCGACGTTATCTAAAGTATCTTTTTTGCACATACGCAAAATATGCCCAGTCTCTCTGCACCTCTTGCAGCGCGCAAGAGCCTGGCGGCTAAGACTTGATCGCTCTCCACCTTGACGCTTTTCATGCTCGATCTGCTGGTCAGCCTCCTTTTGAGCCAGTATATCCTCTCCCTCTCCCTTTGTCAAGGTCGCGCGCTTCTATATCCGCTTCTTTTTGCGTTGCCTACGCCTACTTGCTGCTTCGTTGGCTCTCTCAAGGCTGGCGATCCGATCGCGCATTAGCTCAGCCGAGAGCATTATCACCTCTGCCCCCTTCTTAAGCTGGCTAATCGCTTGGATAATTGTGGCAGGTGACGAGCTCTTGTGACGCCGCACACGATCATGCATCAATGTTGACTGAGCCTCAAGCTCACGTACGTTGCTGGGCGTACGAGCCTCCCAGACAGCCTCTAGCAGAGCGGTCGGTGTAGGCGTACGGAGCTGCACGTCTAGCTTTGATAGAACGACGTCTGGCTGGAGTGGGGCAAGGCCTACGCCTTGAAAATCTGAGTAGATGTTAGCCGATTTAAATGATCGCTTAACAGCTGCCTGAAAGGCTGGCAGAAATTCAAGCTTTGTGATGTGGTTGATGTGGTGGCGGATTAGCGCCTCGATCTCGCGGCTGTACGCCCGCTTCAACGGCGAGAAGCAGCCAACGTCAAGCGGCTGCAGCAAGTGAGATGACTGAGGCGGCATGCAGAGCGTGTAGATATTTTTCTCCTTGCAGAGCTCTTGAAACTTAAAAGAGTGGTAGCTCTCATGGCCATCAAGGATAAGCAGCCGACACGCCCCAACTAGCTTGCCCTCTGTATGCTCAATAAAGTGCTTCAACCAGTCCACTCCTATCTCGTTGGTCGTCCAGCCGTTATCGCTAACTGCGATAGCCCAATCGCGTGGTATACCCTCTTCCTCGTACCAAGCAGATAGATGATACTGGCCAGCAAAGATGAGGAACGGTGGGATAGCCCAACCAGCAGCGTTGATTCTCTGAATCATTATCACCCACTCGCGATTGTCCGGCTGGATAGCCTTCAGCCGGCCTCTCCTCTCTGATCCTGTCACAACGAGCTGGGTTGTGATCTTGCCCATCATAACGCCAGCCTCGTCAAAGTTGTAGACGTCCTCGTGAAGGATGCCGTACTTGGCTTTTGTCTGCTCTACCAGTTTAGACCAGGAGCTTATTAGGACTAGATCCTCGCATAGAGCTCTCTGCCTGTCATACGCTCGATTAAAACGCGTTGTGAGAGACTCTGTACGCCTGACAAAGTTGGCTGGCCACTTCCGCCCAACCTGGCCTGCGCCGCGCGCAGCCGGCAGCTTATCCGCCATATCACGTACGACTGCGTACGTAGGCGCAGATCCACGGTGATCCCCGTTGAGTATATGTTGCACTGTTCGCTCCTCTTTTAGCTGGGTGAGCTTCTTTGAATAGGGCTGACAATCGCGTGGGTCGCGCAGCGTTGATTCAGGAACATTGAACGCTGATACAGCACGTCTAACATATCGTATTTGGGTAGCACTAACAGCTAAGATAGCAAGCTGGATATCAGCTTTATTTTGAGGCCCAAGAGTACTTTTTAGTGGCGGCATTGTTGTTGAAAGGTAGAGCGTCAAGAAAGTTGGTGGAGTGCGGGACTTGCTTGCCGGGTACGTTACAACTTTTCCACCTGATGAACGCCGACATTTTTGCCTAGCTTACTCGAAGGCCCGAACGTCCCTTCTGACGAACGTGTCCGCTAACACCCCGGCCAATCATTTTATACGCTCAGACCGGGACCCGCAAGTTGTTGAGCAACTTTTTCTACAAAATTCCGGCATGGTCTACACGTCTTCCACATGGCTCCTTCAAGTATATGCAAAGCCTGATAAGGGCATGGCTTCTCATCGGTTGACTCGGCACATACTGGCGAATATTCCTCACACACTGGTTGATCGTACACTGGTGGCCCATCCTCACACACTGGGAAATCTTCCTGACACACTGGTGGCTCTTCCTCACACATCGGTGGCTCTTCCTCACACACTGGTGGCTCATCCTCACACACTAGTGGCAATTCCAGGGACTCGATAAGCTGATCGAAACGCTCGGCAGGTTCGTCCAGACATCCTGGAGGCTCAATGGAGTCGCTACATGATAGGCGGCTGATGGTACGGAACCCCTCAGTTGACGTCGTCTCTAATTCGAAAGCTTCTTCGCTGCAACGCTCCTCTGCGACAGAATCATGTGCGTTAGCAAGAGGCGTGAGAAACTCCTGCTGAACAATCATGTACTGCTCGGTATTCGCTGCCTCAACGGACAAATCCCTGATCGTTCCATCACACTCGTCAAGCCTCTGGCAGGTCTCTTTCTTAGTGTTGATGATGTGCGAGACCTTATCGCTGTAAAGCGTCATTACGCATCTCAACATAAACCCTCTTAGAGCTGCATTGTCCAGACATCCCAAGAATGCCTCACGGGCGAATACAGTATGGTCTTTTTCAAACGCTATTTTAGCTTTTTCATGCAAGAATGCATGGACCGGAGTGTCTGGGCCAAGCTTGACGAAGTCGCTCTCAATGGTTCCTAGGATCTCGAAGATATCCAGCCTTGCGCAGAGATCTTGAATTTGGCGCAGCGCAAGCTCGCGGAGGCCGGGAAGATTGTAGTCGTTGACCATGATGTACACGAGAAGGGCTCGCTTGAGTCCGTCACACGCGTCGAGTGTCAAATCTACCACGGTATCGAGTGTCTGGTATTCTCTAGTGTAAAGATAATGAACGAGCGTATGCCCAGTCTCCATTTCAACGTCATACAGTGAAATTGGGTCTTCTCCTACCGTCTTGCTCCATACAGACGGCAAGAGATGCCTGGGAACGTAATAGACCGTCTTCTCTAAGCCGATATGGAGCGCGACGGGTGCTTCGGTATAAGGGCTAGGATGATTAGCTTACAGGATTTGAGGCGTCCATGATTTATGGAGTGTCTTACGAGGCTCGTGGTCGCTGTACTGAAACATCAGAGTCTGACCGTAGACCTGTGGCACATTCGACCATGATTTCGGAAATAGGTCCCACTGTGGGCGTGTCATCCCCAGTATATTGCGACTTCATGGCGGCTTTGTGGCTACATGACTTCTTCTTTTTCAGGGCCATAATTCGATTCCGATGTAAGATCGACGTTGGGACTACACCGTGAATGTGTTCCAGAACCTCTTTTTGAGTGGCGTTGGGAATATCTTGAATAGAGCCGAAGAAATTAGGCAACAGCGAGACTAAGTACAGGCCCAGTCTCACGTTGCATGCTGCTTGACCTATCAAGGGAGCCAATAAGCTTTCTGCACGCTATCGAACCACGGCAGCTAGTAGCACGTTCAAGTCGCACAAAAGGAGGGGTCGCGAGATAGGCTGATCAGTGCCTGTAATCATCCGTTTGCAGCGCCATCCGATCAAAACGCTACCAAATCCTATTGGTCGTGCAAAGCCACCCGTGACGACCGTACGAGCAACCCCGCAAGCAATTCAGCGCTACTGTTTCCGCCCACGTAACGCCCAGCTTTCCTCAGTAGCGTCTCTAGAATTTCGAAAACCTTAGGGTAGTCTAGTCACATAACTATATGTCTAGACAAATCTTGAGCGTCACGAAGCGACACATACAGCAAGAACAGGACTTCCGTGCGTGAATCTGTGGTGTAAAACACCTGGACAGATCTTCACGCGCGAGGATGATATTAGGGTCCATTTGAAGTTAAGCTTCACTTCTAGATAAGTACACACGGCATATATCATAGGGTTTCATAGCGTGTTCCGCCAGTAGCCGGGCCACCCCACCAAAGTCAACGCGACTCTCTGCACGTCAACAGCAATGACAACCCCACCACGCCCTCTGTCGCCTTATGACGAAGGCAGACTTCCTCTTGCATCTCATGCGCTTCAAGAAAAACGTATCGCAAGCGAGCGTAGAACACCACGACTATACTCTGTCCCTCATGAGACTCTTCAACGCCGGCTTCAAGGTATCCAGCCTAAACATGAGACTACGTCAGCTAGCCGCAATCTACGCCTTGTCGAAGAGTAGTTCCTCGTTGAGTGGATCTCAGACCTTGATCGAAGAGGTTTTTCGCCCCAGGTCATGGACGGATGACAGACGCTCTTCTTACTGGCCGCGGTCAAGATCCACCTCCACCACCTGTAGGCAAGACGTGGGTGTCGCGCTTCGTCAACAACCAGTCAGAGCTACGGATTAAGTAGAATAGGATGTTCCATAGTTAGCGCGCTCGCTGCGATAATCCTGTCGCTATCACAGCGTGGTTCAAACTCGTAGAGGAGACGCGCTGGACGTACGGCGTACTAGACGAGGATATCTACAACTTTGACGAGACTGGCTTTATGATGGCCGTTGCGGCTACTTCTAAGGTTGTCACAAGCTCGGATGCGGTAGGTCGCGCTACCGTTGTACAGCCAACCAACCGCGACTAGGTTACAATAATCGAGAGTATTAACGCGCCTGGCTAGTGTCTTCCGCCGCTCGTAATTCTGTCTGGGAAGGCCCACCAGGCCAGCTGGTATCGAAACCTCCCGCCAGATTGGGCAGTCATCGTATCGGAGAACGTATGAACGACATATAAGCTCGGCATTGAGTCAATAAAGCACTTCGACAGATACACAGCGTCTCGTACGTGTGGGGTCTATCGTCTTCTTGTTTTTTATGGCTATAGTAGCCACGCTACACCAGAGTTTGACCAGTCCTGTACGGGGGACAAGACTCACTCTCTGTATGCCGGTGCAGAAATTGCATTTTATACATACGCGGTCAAGTACCTCTATATATGTTGTTTATATAATATGGCGGTAAGGCCGGTACGTGTTGTGTGGGTGCGTGCGGGCGGAGGAGGCGTCGCAGGCCTCGGGCGACTATGAGCACCCACAGCACGATGCGCAGGCTCTGGTTTGACTGCAGAAGCTTTTGAACTTGTAGAATTGCTTCTTTGGGAGTGTTGTATTTCTTTTGGAGAGTCGAGAGCCTGTTTGGCAGCGGCTGTGGCAGCTTTCCGCGCGTCTATTTGCCGCACGGTTGGGTGCGGGTTTTGTGGACAGAAAGACTAGGAGAGAATGTATGTTGTAGCGACCTAGCTCAGCTTTTATGAAGGTCGTCGCACGGCGTTATTAGTAACAAGGTTCATGTTCCCGTCAGCGCTTGACCTGTGACAAATGGCTATTCGTTGGAGGTACTTTTAAGTAGGCATTGCATGCGTAAAAGAGTATGGGAAGAGCGCCAATATTCAGAAAAGACTGGAATAGTGACTACGAAATGTAGAGACTGCCTAGAACCGCTGATTAATGGATAGCGATATGACACATCACTCCTAGTGCTATACGTGCGCAGCGCAGTTGCCGCTTAGGTACTCTACTACAGTTCGCGTCTGTCGTAACCTACCAATGCGGGCTAACTTACCGTGCGCAATGGCCACTACCCCGCCAATTTTGACCAATTGTACGATAATATAAACGTAACGAGGTTGAGTTACGTGTTAGGTCGCGATACACAACGCTGAACAGCTCTCTGCATGTGGATGGGATCTGTTAGAGCCTCCCCCATCGTCACGTTCGGTAGAGAAGGTGCTTCTTGCGTATCGTAGCAAGATGACATTGTATTTTCAGAGTGGTGGAATGTTCCTGCACCTAGACCGGCGCCTCCACGTCACGCATATATGCGCCAAGACTGGCGCGGAGGCTTCCCCGCACGATAAGGCATCTGCGATTCTCTCCAACCTGGTATGCAAGAAGCACTTCGACTGTATTCCACATCGGTGTTTGTGGCAAGTTTTTCGCGGTTTCGTACGTCTCAGTACAAGCGTGCCCAGATAGCCGGTAACTGCTAACCGTTGGCAATGGGAGTATTCCTTAACGATAGTCCAATCTACTTGTCATTTCAGAGTACAAGAGCTCTATCGAGAACAACTAAAGAGTTTATAGTTTACGTCCTACTGGCTCTTCATACCTTGTTGCTGGCAACAATATGCCGACTCAACACACACCAAGTGCACCATTCGATGATGGTATGCTGCGCTCAATACCCCTACATAGCTACATACAGTCTTCACCGATGAGTTAGTCATCGAACCTATCACTTTCCAGAGCAGGGACGGTACTATTGGGGCAGCTCATCGCTCTAACCCAGAACTGTAGTGACTTGATGCAGGAAGCTACTGGGGAAAAAGCAAAAAAAAAACGTCGAGCGGCTTTATCCCAAACCGAAGCCTTAGCCCAGGCTGCGGCCACTTACAGCCCGCATTTGTTGCCGCTTAGACAATTTCCAGCTAGATGACTTATCTGCCTGGAGGATTGGACATTGCCAAGATCATTCGTCAGGGTGCAGACATCTACAAAGCCTGGGATTGTCGAACCTTCTCCATCGAAAGTGATCGTTATTTCAACGAGTTCGTTTGGACCTACTGCTAATGTTCTTGACATCATGTTAACGCACGTCTAGGTATATGGAGCTCCACGATTTCGAAGGCGCAGCAAGAGACGCAGGAATGACGATGAAAACGGTGAACACGATTGTAGACTCGTGGCCTTTAAGACTGAAAGCTGGAGTGAGCGACGTGGATGCGCAGGAGGAGTTCAACCCTCTACTATCATCTAGCTCCAGTGGCGTAGAACGTTACCTGGAGTGGTCAAGAAATGCATAGCTTACGGAATATTGTCCACGAGACTTCAGGCACAGCTCGCTTCTGTGTCTCTTCAATGGATGCTTGTACACTGCCTAAGGCTATAGCCTCCATTGAGTGAGAAGAGTCGTCAGATAATGTCGTAGTCGCTGGCGCTACTATTAGCTTGACATCTGACCAGAAGGCGAGACAACAGGTGACAAGAGATATCTTGGTAGAGACTAGTTATCGAGCACATCTTCCAACAGAATCTCAATTCCCACCCAAACGAAGTAGGCCTGTATGAAAAGCCCTTGATCTTTCGATTCGTAAATGGAGTAGCAAAAAGCAGGTAGGTCTTTATGCCCAGCCTAGCTCTTTGCTCTTTGCGTCCAAGATTCCCAACGCTAAACCGTTGAACTGCAACAGCAGTCTCCTAACCGGGAATTTCCGGATCAACTGCGTGTGCGTGGCAATAGCCTGGCTCACGCAATCTCTAAGGCCATTGTCTTTCCCGGGTGTGGTCGAGAAAGCGTGGAGAGCTGCGACACAGAAATCTGGGGTATTCCAGAAATGCTTGCAGCCCCTGCTGAATTTCTCCTTGGCTAACTCCTTCAAACCGACAACCTCGTACTTGTCCGCCAGCTCATACATTTTGGCGTGCGTCAGGAGTTGTGATGAAGGTCCGATGAGGCTTGGTACAACGCAAGTCTCACAAGAAAATTCTTTGCACGTGAACTTACAGTCCCTATCACACTTATGGTGTGCACAGAGTTGCTCGTATCTGCAGGTAAAGCCATCGAAGCCTCTTCCATGACAGGTATGAGGAAAAGAGGTACTTTGTGACGTTATCTGCCCATACACAACCGGTGTGACAACAGCAAGTGTCGTATTCTGTGCCGCAGTGGGAGGTAGGGCTGGATCGTATTCGCCCTCGTACAAATATCGAATAAGAAGTTTTACTGTTTCGCGCTCGTCTTCAGGCAGGTTAATTTGATCAGTCTGTGTCTCCTTGGTCATGTCAGTTGAGCTATCTTTATAACTGGCATCTGAACGGCTGCACCTGTCCACCAAACTTGATTGCACGCGCGAAGAATCGTGCTCGGCCACAAACAATGACCTTGTGGACTTTGTGCGTGTCACTCCCGCACGTAATATCCAGGTCAGAGTAGGAACCGGATGCTAAGGAACTACACGCTGGTGATTGAAAGCGAGGCCATGAAAGCAGTACAGCACAAAGAGAGAAGGCACCTTTTCAATAAATCCAGCACCTGCTGTTGCGAGGTAAGCGCCATGGTATATGGGGGAGGACAAACAACAGGAGAACTAGGACAAAAAAAGGTATCATTCACACTTCAACAGTCAGTCGCAGGATTCGGCAGGCGTAGTTAGTGTTGAAATGTACATGCAAGAAGACTTATAGGCCTGCGGTTGCAGCATTTGACTTTTCGTGAGGCGAGGTGCTAGCGTAAGCACGGCCTAGTTTGAAGCAAGCGAGCAAATCAGCTAACGTGCCCAGCCACTGAATGGCGCCGTGAGCTACAGTATCGCGTGATGTCCGTTATTGCGGAATGCCCGGAACACCAAAATGACGATCCTGAATTTAACCACCCACACCGCCACCAGTATGCTTCCAATTGATGCTGCACTTGCAGAGCTAGATTCCCTGGGTCCAGATGATGATTGTGTATATACAGAAATGGTCAACAGGCATAGTGTTGACTGTAGGACGCTGGTGCGCCGTCACCAGGTGTCGCAGGCCAAGCGCTGTTCTGAACCTTGTTACTAGTAACGCAGTGCGATGACCTTTATATACTGCATACCCATAGGAAGACAATCCGAGGAAGGCAGACACAGGCAAACACGTCACTTCCAGAGACGAAGTGTACATAGTCGCAGATAGAAGCCAGATACGACAAGCCTCTGGGGACAGATGGCTCTTTCGAGAGTGAAGTGGGGCGGTGCGGATCAAGGTCTGCACCGCGTCGGCTGTCTGCCGCGCCTGTCAACCGGGCATAGCTGCGAGCTCCGCGGCTGAAACCAAGTAGGAATCGACCAATCAACCAACCAACCAACCAACGAACTAAACTCGACGGCCTTATGGCTTCGAAACCTCTTAAACCCCCAACGACAAGACGCCCATGCCGCACGCTCTCCTTCCAACCTCGCCGTCCCCACTACCCAAGTTGCCAAAGCGTGGGCGCATCTTCCTCCGTCACTCCGCCTACGACGATAGTAATAACGTATTTTTCAAGCTCTATGCGATCGACACCAACATGGACGGTAGTCACGATAGCGAGGAAAAGGTTTCCCAGCGGCTAAGACCCCCAGGTCTTTATGCGCAATTCGCACTCGATGCTTGCGCGATAATCGCAAGGAATCGTACCAACGGCTGGCTCTCGACATCACGTAACCCCTGCGACACGCGCAACACCCGAGTTGATGCCGGAAACCACATAACACCATGCCGCGTAGCTCAATGCGGACCAGTAAGGCCATAACATTATCGATTTACACTCATTCTTTGATTTGGTAGACCCTTGTTTGTTTGCAGGCTGCTAGGCAATGGGGCCTTGATGTGATAAGCTTCTCGATCAACGAATTAGGTATGGGTCATGTTGTATGGCATATATATATACGATACTAAACTCTGACGGAGAGTGTATATGGATATCTGCAGCACTTCTTACATGAGCAATCATAACCTGCGTAATGAACCAATAGCGCTATCTCTAGTTGAACACAGAGGGCGATGGTTGACAGAAGTAGATTCAGCTCGAACTAACGTGAGGCTAGCTCTCTTCCACATCACACCGTTTTTCGTCCTCGTCTTCGTCTTCATCTTCTTGCGCCTCAGTGACAGCTCCATTAGTGCGGTATGATTCGACTACACCCGTATCAACAGCATGGCTGGTCGCGAAGAACGCATGCTCGATACCCAACGGACGACCCCGGCACACGTAGCCAAGCGGAGTGTGCATAATATCCTGACCCCTGCGACGAAGGGAAACCCACTCCTGGATAAAGCTGATTGTTTCAGTCGTTGCATCGGATCGCTTACTCAGGCTGGCACTATCGATGTACTTCACTAGAGACACACATTCCTCGTATTCCATGTACAACCGACCCGCGAAGATACCGAGTTCAACGATAAGGCTGTCTGGAATGATTTTTCCGCTCTGAAGTGCTGGCACAGAGTAGTACTGTAGACCACTGAATGGTAGCATCTTCTTTGTGGCTGGTGCTGAATACGTAAGGAGGTGGACTTTGGGAGGGAATGATTGAGTGCGAAGTTGAGGAATTACAATCTCTGCTTCCTCGGCGATGATGATGAGTGCGTTATAGGTGATGGGGTTGTAAAGAATCCATTCAACAGGACGCTAATGAGATGATCAGTATGTTAAGAAAACGCGAAAGACGATGAACTCACCAGAAAGTTATCAATCGAGCCACCCTTGTTGGTCTTGATTGTTTTCATGAACTCCACCGAAACGAACAAGCAAGATTCTGTTCCTACAATGTCAAACCTCTGGCCGATAGACGTGCGTGAAACAGCGTCAAACACGTGTTCGTATCCCACGGTTCCACATAGACGACCAGTACTCACAAAGCTAGAAATGGCAGGATGAAGTCCAGGGAACTCATGGGCTTCATAATGTAAAGCTTTCTGCACCTCGCGCACTTCTTCCACTTGAAATTCTACCTCTCGTTCCTGTTCTACCTCCTCCAGCGCAGAAGAGTGAAAAATGTTTGCGGTCTTTGTCGTACTCAGACGAAGGTGGTTGAGCTTGTTCTTGAAAGTTTCGAGCTGCGGGAACATGGTCGTAAGAGAGGATGAGCTGTAGGTGTCTTCTGTGCGGCCTCTATATAACTGCTCAAGTGTTTGTTGCTCAGGGTGTTGGAGCACCTTAACATATGCAGTCCTGTCTTGAGCGTTGAAGAGAAAAGCTACGTTCTCCCATTCCGCATTCATGCGATTGCAAAAGTCAGTACCCTGGGAGACGTATAGATTTTGGAGCTGTTCATTCGTACGGCATGTCTGTTCCAACAACCAACTGACGACATGAGAAGAGTCGACTTTGTCGTCCTCGTTCATTCCACAGACGTCAAGAATGGACTGATGAGTTTCTGGAAAGGCAAAGAAGCAAACAGATTGAGTGGTTGCAAGCTGCCGAAGGCGCATGGCAGCTGGGCTCAAGGTCAGCTTTGAACAACTTGTAGATCAAATGTATTCACTCACCTTGCACAGTATGGTCCTTGGTCTGCCCAAGAGCAAGCGTCAGCGCACCGCAGGCATGTTGAGGCAGTTTCAGATCTATGCCTCGCGTGTGCGCTTCATCCAGGTACACGAGACAGTTGTCTAGATTGTCGACAAATGGGGTTGCTAGCAAAGGGACTGGCGCCTTGGTACCGCGATATCGTACCCAGGCTCGATTATCAGCGGCAAAATACACAGCTGCCGGTGGCTCAGTATCTATCTCCATCCACGCCTTGACCAAGTCTTCGTTGCTCATCTCGAGTACGTAGGCACCGGCGTCGATGAGAATGCGGATCTTCTTGTCCCTGAGTTGTCTAAGGAATTCGGTCTCTGACAATCGCCTTCCGGCATGAGCTACGATATGGTATCCACGGTTTCGTTCTTGCAATAGGTAGGTGAGCACCTCGGCGTTAGTCTGATGCAAACTTGGCAGATCGCTCTGCTGGATGGTGAGCGGCAGCATCATTTTGTTGTCGTTGGTGCCGCTAAAACCAGTAGTCCTTGCACGTGTAAGTGTCTTATCAAGTTCTGTTCGCGAGAACAAGGGAAGATCCCATCCAGAAGCTTGCAGCTTGATGTCGAACTGTTTGGCGTGCGCGGGAAACACAAAGTGGTTCATGTAGTGATCGAGCACGATACTGTTCGTTCGAAGATGCCTCCAAAGTTCCTCCACCTGATCATGGTCATCAGAATTGATAACGTTCCAATGATGCAAAGCCTCCGGAAGCGAATCGCAACTGCTAGTCCACCTGTCGTACTCGCTAGCAGGGTCATGTGACGCGAGAATATGACGAAGAGCTTCGCGGAATTGAACTGGGCTGAGACCAGTGTAATAGAAAGCCAGGCAGGTGAGAAGAATCGCAGCGTCAGGGTGTCCAAACTCAGCCTGCTCGGAAGGAATGCCTTTTGCTTCAAAGGGCACAGCCATCGGATCTCGCTTAGGGTGCAGCCCATACTGTACGTTCCAGCGCTTTCTGAGACAAAACAGCAGTATTCGATCGCGCAACAGACCTCGAACAAGCAATAGTGTTTTGAGTGCAATGTTCTCGTCAGTGAACAGTTTAGCCACACGCTCCAACAGCGTCTTGTCCAAGTTCTTTTCCAAGAGCACTCTACGCAAGTTCGCCTTGTAGCTATCGGAAGTACAGTCTGCGAAGCGAAGAAATGACGTCCTTCCGGTACAGATCTCATCGACTATGCGTCGGTGCAGGTCCTCCTCCACATCTGCCTGAAGGATGTATATCATCGGATAACCCTGACCGCGCTCTAGGACTTCGATGTTGCGCGGAAACTTCCGCTCAAGCTCTGGAAGATGATCTTTCACCAGTGATAATAGGGATTGCGCTACTTTCCAGCGGTGCGGGTGTCCATCCACTGTAGTCTGCTTGCCGCTCGGATAGATGAGCTGGGTCTTTACCGCCAATGAAACATCCGACTCGTCCAGAATGTCCCGACAAATCGAGTTGAGATATGCCTGAAACTCTAGCATTTCGCGTGCAGTCTCCAAGTTGGAGCTGGCAAGATGTTGAAGGCCACTAAGCTTGTAGGAGAGAAGGTGTTCAGGCGCAATTAACATAACACCCCGGCTATCTGACATTTCCCGATGGAGGTCTCTATAGAGCTGAAGCGTTTGCGGGTTGATGTTGGTTTTGCGGGAGAAGGGAATGTGTCGTATCTCGCGACCGACCAAGCCGCCCAGTCGCGACTGGATCATTTGCGCAGTCGGCAAAAGCAATGGCTTAGGCACGATGAGACGCGAAAGCTGCTTGCCGTCTCCTATCGCCGCTTTTGCCATCGGAACAATACAAGACGTCTTGCCTAGTGATGGTTGTCAGAGGGCGCTTTGTGTTTACAATGTTCTCGACGTACCTTTACCCATGTTCAACTGCAACACCGTGTTGTCCCTCGATTCTGGTGCAATGATTGCATGTGCAACATCGACCTGCTCCTGCCGGATTAGAATGTCACTATCAATCTCTAAGAGAAGCCAATCCGGCCATGCTAGTGGACTCCAATTCTCATGGCCAAAGTTTCCAAGTTCTTCTTGGAGACCCTTGGCCTTACCGTGACAAAGCGCGTTGTGGATCCGTGTCAGTCGCTGCAACTTCGTGATGAGAATACCATGTGCCACAATCGCCTCTTGTACGAATTCCCCAAACTTGCAAGACGAGCTCGAGCGCAGTTGCTCCAGAAGCGCGATCGACGTTGTGCAAGGCCAGAGGTTTGCAAGGCATAGCCATGAGAAGCGGTCGTCATTTTTGGATAGAGCTTCGTGAATCCGAGACAAGTGAGTGGCTACCATCGTACGAAGATCTTGGATGCGTTTTGCGTTGACTGTGATATCTGGGGTAGTATGCGAAACTTGGGTCTGATTACTGGTTCTCTCCAGGGCGTCAAGACTCATCTGCAGATCAAGTCCATACTGTTGGCGGAGAGGGTTGGGTGCCTGCGCGAAAACCGAAAGGATCTGCCGTAGCTCAACGGTCTCCTTGCCTGACATCTTTGCTCTCGTGTTTTCCTCTATACCGGTAGGGAGTTTACTGTCTCTGGGCAATAGCAGCTCGCACGCCTGGGGTCCGAAAGGTACTGCTAGCGACTTGCTAAGGAGATCTTTCGAGATCGATGGTACGATAGGATCATAAGTTTTCCCAGGAAATGACTCTTGTTGCCACTTCCAGGCCTCAGGATGTGACGTATCACTCCCTCCCTCATGGTGTCTCAAGACATCCTGCACATGAATTACGTACTCTGAGAAGGATAGGTTCGAATGCAAGCGCTCCCACTCAGGTACGACACGCTCCATTGCAAGTCCCACATCAAGGATATCCGAATCGAACTCGTTCAGAGCAACGTTCTTATGTGGCCACTGATCAAGGAAGTGTTGCGCCAATCGTTTTCCCTCAGCTTCACACGCCTTTCGATGCTCTGCTTCAGCCTTTGTCTGCATTCGCTGACGCTTCTCCGGTAAGTCAACAGAGATTACACGAAAGATGGATTGTATGCCAGGCAATTCGTTAAGCTTGAACTGGCTGAAGGAGGGACAGGATGGAGGTATTGAGTTTCTCAACGCCGGCAGAGACGCAAACGCTGCCAGGATCCTGATGGTGTCCAGGTTAGTTGTGGGATTGAGCGACATAACACTTAGGCGGAACATCAAGCTGTAGGGTTCGTCAAGATTGGAGTAGCGACAGATATTCACAAGACTGCCCCACTGTTCATTGACGCTCTTCTCCACCAGGTCGCTCAGACTCGCGGGGTCGGCCTGACGTACCTTATGGAACCCGCCGATAAGCTGCCAATCCTGCAGTATTGCAGAAAGCTCTCTATGTGTGTGAATTTGGAAGGGTTTCTTCTGGAACAGGTTCGCAATGTGATAAACGTTGCGTGCTTGTACCGTATCACCTTGCTGGCCACGGGAACTGTACATCCGACCACTAGCTGCCGTTTGAGTCGTGCCGTCACAATTGCGCTCATAGAGGCGGCGCTGCGCAAGACCACGTTTCCGAAGGTGAGACGGGATGTATGCATTGATTACATCCTCCGCTGCATTCCGAACAAAGAGCCGCAGACGGTCCGACTTATCGAGTATCTTCTGCACAAGCCCTTCGTACGCATCATGCTGAACCGTCATGGTAAGCCTGGTATCCCAAGAAACTGTTTGTAGTGCTTGCTTGTGCTGCGGATAGTACTGTCGCTTTGGGCTTAGGTCTGCAATCGTTTGGAGAGTGTTGATTGCTGCAGGTGCCAACGGTTCCCATGGTTGGCAATGACCTGACTGGAGCATGTGCAACGCTTCCTCGGTGCCGGTACGGCCAGTCAATGGATCGGGCATGATGAATGATGTATATGCATGGAACTGGGCTTTTGCGTACAAAAGCCGCGGCTCGAAAGGGCATGACAAGCGTCCAAGTACATCGTCGATCCCAAATTTTGCATAATCCGTGCTACCGGCCGCTCGGACAGCCACATGCATACCACGGCGTACATAGGATATTGGTCCGCACGGCATGATTACGCTACGACGCTTACTGTTTGCGACGTCACGCAGTACGATCTTGCTGTCGAAACCGTACAATGTGCCAGTGTCTTGATCGGGATCGATCTCTTCATTCAACTCTCGGCACTGGAGGAGCCCTTTTGAGTTCACGAAGAACGACAGTTCCAAATGGCGTAGCTCGACAGATAGCCTTCTCCTTGAGTTGAAAGGCTGAAAAATGGTAATCTTGCGAGAATCTTCAAAGTGACGAAAGAGATCGGCAACTTGCTTGAAGAGGTGGGAATTAGGATCGATCAATAACGTTCGGTTGCTTCGACGAGCCTGCCGTTTGATAAGGTCAATCCTCCAGTCGCTTATCCTTGTCTTCCACAGAAAAGGCTTGCGTAGGATCTCAAGACATCTTGTGTTCAGATTTAACCAATGCGCACAATTGGAGATGAGTCCATCAGGAAGGTCCACAGTCTCGGGCCCGACGAAAAGGTAAGACGGAATATATTCCAGCAGCTCGTCCCGAGTGCAAGCGCGGACGATAACGCGCCCGTTACGAGATCCAAAATGTATCTCGTGGTTGCTTATCCGCGATGCGAGAACATACGACATGCCGAACGCAGCAGACGGAAAGGTGAGAAGATTTCGGTCACCAAAGAGCTCTCTCACCTCATCTGACTCTCGAACGTCGCGCGGAAGTCTTCCTAACGGCTTCCCATCGACCAGTAAGTGACCCTCCATGAAGTTGTAGTGAACTACTTGCGTGTTTGCTTGGCCCTTCATCGAAGTCTGCATATAACTTACTACCCATCGGTCATGTATGGGTGAGACTTGCTGCCAGTTATGGAAAGATTTCTCAGCTGAACCTCCCGGTTCTGACCATGATGCGTTGATAGCCATGCCGATACTTCGAGGATGGGCTCTTATGGACCGTAGTAAGAGTGATCTGATCTTGTACGTTGTCTTGGTATCTCGAATCAACATCCTCTTCAGGACTGGCGGCAGCTTGGCCACATCCACAAGGAGGTTTTCTTGAAGAGCCAATGACGCCTGGACAAATGTTGACAGATCGATCTCTGACATGGCAGTGTCGGACTCGTTGATGTTGGAGAAGGTCCTGCGGCAGAGCAGTGCCGCCCAAAAAGCGTACCTTGCGGCTCTTTCCGCGATGGAGGTTTCTTTGGCATTTCTAACATCGGCTCGGAGACGTGTAATCCAAGCCAAGGTGATGCGACGTGCCTGAACCAAGAGACCATTTGCTCGTGCCATGGGGGCTGCCAAGTCATAAAGGCGCAGACTCAACGTGATCATAACCTCCATACAGTGAACCTCACGCCAGTTTGAAGTAATGTCACTCAGGCGTTTTTCTACTTGTGCGGCCAGGCAGTCACAAAATGACATGTCCTTGAATACCGCATGAATGTCGCCGAATGTATCATGGTTACTCTTTGCCGGCCCAGCTTGAGTAGCAAGGTGATTGAACATGTGCATTGTACTCTCGTTGCTGAAGTTCACATTCGATGCGCCTAGTTCGACCAACATCGTCAGCCATCGACGATTCTTTCCTGAAAGCAGTCGTTGACAAGCCGTGAACTCATGTACCGACAAGCTAGGTGGACACTGCGTTTCCGATGCGACGATTTCATATGAAGATGGCCCAGCTGTCGCCGTGGGAAGGTGCAACAAGCTTGGTATCACGGAGCTGCGGAGCCCAAGCGGCACGTGTACTCCGCACTCATGTTGGAAGGTCAATGGTTTGTCGAAGTCCTTGACCCAGGTATTGGAAACTATGTCGAAGTAGGAGAAGTTCAATCCATTGGGATAAAGTACATCGGATTCAGATGCCTTCATCCTCTTCTTACTGACCTTGTAGTGCGTGCCACGGAATGATTTAGATGTTGATGCAATAGTGATACCCGTGGAGTGTCCCGATGCATACGCTGTAAGCGGGTCGTAGTCTCTCAAGAGTTTTGTAGGCGATCCGGACTGCGGTTTGGTAGGGTACGCCATCATGAAGATCTTCCACGTTGCATTGCGATACGCGGCAACAGACTTTGGAATGCCTAATTCGAAGACGACTGCTGTTGCTTTGATCGCATCGCTAGGAAGGAAGTCCTCGTGCGCATAGATCTGCATGCGGTTTCGAGTTCGCCAGTGCCAGCATTTGGTACATCCTCTTACGTCTCGCGTCCCATCACGTCTGAACGTGCAGGTACATGTGCCTCCAGAGATACCCAAAGAATGCTCGTCAAATTCAGACCACCATTTGTCTAACTCTGACGTCTTCGCCCGGCGAGATGCCTCCGATGCGAGTTGTATCCTTCGGTGCAGTCGCTGCATGGAGCTGGAGGTCGAAACATATCTCACCACAAAGCTCCCTTTCTTGGGCTCAGACAATATGGTTGTCTGATGCTTGCATCCCTCGCATCTACTGCGAAGGTGACTCTGGATGTCACGGAGTCGCCGCATTCCCGCAGCGGTCGGTAGATGCAGGGCATCTAGAAGCTCAGGAGTAAACACTGGGTGGTACTCCAGGATCATAGGGCAGATCTTGGCCATGTACTTGTCCAGCCTCACCCAAAGTCTGAAAAGGCTCAGAACGAAGACGGACATTTGCTCAGGGTCGGAGTAGTACGCTGCCCCAACACTGTTGATGAGGCCGAGTATCGCACCTGCTAGCTTTTCGCAAAACGAATCGAGAGTAAGATCTTCAGTTAACTGGGGTTCTTCCCTTCTTTCGATCTTGCTCTCCAATTCAGTCAGTTTATGATACTTGTCTGTAAACTGCTCAATTTGCTCAATCGTGGTACCGTGTAATGATGGAAGCCGCAAAGATGGGGAGGTTCTCTTCTGTGAGCGACGTGATTCCAGAACACTTTGGAGGTATGATCCACTGTTGGGAAGAGACAGGAATTGGGCTTGCTGATCAGCACGTGTGGGCAGCTGGGGAACAGGCCGTGTCGTGTCTCGCTTGAATTTCTCCCAAGCTAAATTCACCAGCTGGCTGACTTGCGTGATACTCTCCTCGAAGAAGGCTGTAGTAGCGTTGGATAGCTGGCTGTGCACTTCCAACGATCTATTCTTCTCTTGCTCGAGTTTTGCGAGGCGACGACAGATTTTGGCTCGCAAGATAATTGTCAGCTCCGGTGCCAGTCTTCCAGGGCACTCGAGCAGAAGCTCAACAAGCAGAGTGTTAATCAAGAACTTGTAACAAGCTCTTCCAGCCTCGTTTCCTAGCGAGAGTTGTAGTTGTCTTTGGATCCCCACGCGTATTGCAATCCAGAGAGGCAATCTCCGCCACGGAAGTTCTGTAGCCTCGATGTTCGCATCATCGCGAATCCGTTTCCTTAAGCGAGGAACTCCTTCCTTCACTGAGGATCCA
>Ga0265797_10003678_pt1 | contig 24346 bp, 15 predicted proteins | sample P2T30metagenome_FD_192433 | JGI IMG/M metagenome (GOLD analysis project Ga0265797, IMG submission 192433) | Plant litter microbial communities from East Loma Ridge, Irvine, California - P2 T30 | ecosystem: Environmental > Terrestrial > Plant litter > Unclassified | place: USA: California... | reverse complement strand
GTCCGTCAGCGTGTTTGGGTCCAGCGTCAAGGCTGCGCCAGGGTCGAGGGCATTGCGTATGCCATCCAGACCGGCAAACAACAGGGCGCCCAGGGCCATGTATGGATTTGCCGTGCTGTCACAGGGCTTGAATTCGATATTGGTCGAAGCGGACGCTCTGCCGCGCAATACCGAAGGAATACGTACGGCTGCCTCCCGATTGTCCGGACCGTAGTTGGCGAACGCGCCAGACCACATTCCCGGCTTCAGCCGCCGGTAGCTGTTGACACTGGCACACGTCAATGCGACCAGGGCTGGTGCGTGCGCCAGCAAACCTCCAATGAAGTGATAACCGATCCTGGATAACCCGAACTGGTCGTGCGGATCATGGAAGGCATTCACGCCATCGCGCCACAGCGACAAATGAACATGATTGCCGTTGCCGCGAAAGCCTTTTTGAGGAATCGGCGCAAAAGACGCCCAGTGGCCTTCACGCATGGCCATGCCGCGCGTGATCGCGCGCTGCCAGACGTAGGTGTCGGCAGCTTTCAAGGCACCGGCATGCCGGCACGTGAGCTCGTGCTGCCCGGCACCAAACTCCGGGTGATAGATTTCAACGTCGACGCCCTGTTGTATCAACGCCCTGGTCAATCCGACCGAGAAATCATTGGCGAGATCGAACCCGACATTGTCGAAGCAAAAACTATCGTCAAACAATTCGGCGCTGTTCGCTGTCGGCTGGCTGCGGAACATCGTGAATTCCGGCTCGAACGCCGCGACCGGTTCGAACCCCATCTCCTTGGCGGCGTCGATGGCATCCTTGAGGAATCGGCGCGGGCAGGCCTCCCATGGCTGGCCATCAAGATCGATCAAATCACACAGCATGGCCGCCGACCCGGGGGCGTGGGGGAGCACGATAAACGTATCCGGGTCCGGCATCATCCTGACTTCACCAACGGCCCCGAATCCGTCGAACGGCACGAGACGATCGAAGGCATTGGCAGCCTGTCGGCACTTTGCCAGGCCGATGCCAGATATGATCCGTTCGCTCAAGTATCGACGGCTGACGGCCTTCCCCCTGCTGATGCCATTGTGATCAACCCAGATGAAACGGACCAGCTGGATGTCGTGGGCAGCCATCTTCTCGCGTATATGGCTCGGCAATCCCGCCATGCAGTCGTCCGCCGCAGGATCATCGGCGCCGGGCGGATGCGCAATCAAAGCAGCCCTCGAACGGTTCCGCCATCCACACCCCAGATACTGCCGGTCACGAAAGAGGCAGCGTCGGAGGCCAGGAACGTCATTACCGACGCCACTTCTTCCGGCGTGCCCAGCCTTCCCAAAGGCATTTGACGCTTGCTCAGCTCATGTTCGACCGCGGCCTTGGCATCCTGGCCATGGACTGTCCCCAGGGTGTCGGCGAAACCGCCAGGCCTGGTCCACAAGGGTGTCCATATCGGTCCCGGAGCAACGGCATTGACCCGCACGGCCGGCCCCTCGGACAGCGCCAGGCTCTTGGTCAAACTGAGCAAGGCCGCCTTCGATACCTGATAGTCGGGCTGGGCCGCTTCCGGCTGGCGCGCGAGATCGGATGCGTTGACGATGATGACGCCACGTCCGTTACGACGCATCGCCGGAAGGGTTGCCCGGATTGCCCGCACGGCGCTCATGAAATTGATGTCGAACGTGGCCAGCCAGTCTGCATCCTTCAGCTCGTCGAACCGGCGCGCAAAGCATTGGCCGACGTTATTGACCAGCACATCGATTACGCCGCCGTAGGTTTCCAGCGTTGACGCCACCGCAAGCTGGACGCCTTCCGCCCCTGCGAGATCGGCGACCGTCACCATGACCTCGGTCGTGGCGGACAGTTCGTCCCTCGCTCGCTCCAATCCTTCGGCATCGCGGTCGACCAGCGACAGCCTGGCGCCTTCGGCAGCGAAACTGCGGGCAGTCGCCAGCCCGATGCCGCTTGCGGCGCCTGTGATCAGGACGACCTTGTCATCGAGATTGAAGTTCATGCCGCCGCCACTTCGGTAATGATCAATCGTAGTGGCTCGTTACCGGCGGCATTGCTGATACGCCGCTGAGTGCCGGGCGGAAGGGCAAGCGACAAACCGCTGTTTCCCTGATAGTGCCACTGATCCGCCACGTGGATCGATGCGCTGCCGTTCAACACGTGGACCACTTCCGAGTTCGTGGTAATGGCGTCGTCATGCGACTGCGCCGCGATCTCCAGCAGCCGGAAACGGCGCCAGTCGCCGGAAAAGTATGGCTTCAGATCGACATCGGTCGAGCCGCTATCGGAGGCCAAGCCCGGCAAATGGATGAGCGCGGGTTTGAGCCCGCGACCCTCGCCAGGGAATACTTCAACGACAAAAAAGCGTACTTCTTCCTGAGACTGGTTCTCGATCCCGTGCGCGGTGCCGATTGGCGCCGTGATCAGGTCGCCAGCCGAACATGGGATGGATTCACCATTAATCTTCATCAGTGCGTGGCCGGAAATGATGTAATAGATTTCCTCGGTGCGGACATGTACATGTTCGCCAATCGACGCGCCCGGTTCGATGACCACGTACTCGACGCAATTCCAGTGCCCTTCCAGGTGCATGCCATTCATCAGCATCTTCCAGCGGCAAACGCCTTCGCCGCCGATCTGCCCCAGCGTAGTCGCCAACCCGGCCGTGTCATTCGAGATCGGCCCGAACCGGCGGCGCTCGCCATTCACAACAGTACCCATCAGATTGCTCCTTTACGCTTGGCTCATGACATGTGAAATACCGGCCCGGACGATTTTCTCGTCGACCGAGGTAATCAGCTTTGTATCGTTGTGATGCGGCCTCCCCAGGCCGTCGAGCAGGACGAAGTCGCAATGACCGGCGGCGCTGCGCACATAGCCCCGTTTATTGTCGAACCGGACTTTGTACATGATCGATTCCATGTCCAGGTAGCCAGGCAGCACGGTGGGGGAGCCGTTACGTTCCAACATCAGGGTATGGGCTGCTTCGTCGCTCTCGCTGAGGTAGCCCAGCAGCCTTGAAATGCGCGCCGCGGCCAGCATGCCGACCCCGATTGCGAAACCATGGCGCAGCCTGCCCTCGCTCAGCAGTTCCGCTGCGTGGCCGATGGTATGGCCGTATTCAAGAATCAAGCCATCATGCTTTTCCAGATGGTCGTCGCCCATCACCTTGACCTTGGCGTCGATGCATAAATCGATAAAATCGGCCAGCACCTCCGCCGAATAGCGCCCATCCGGCCTGAGCTTGGCGGCGATTTCATCGTAGCGTTCGGGACAGATCGCCAGTACGTTCTTGATCATTTCGCAGAGTGCCGACTGGATTTCCTCCGCCGGCAGGGTGTCCATGAATTCGATCCGCGACCACACCAGAATCGGCGGATGAAAGACGCCGAGATGGTTTTTCCCCAGCCGTGAATTGACTGCCTGCTTGAGCGAGAGAACCGAATCCGACATGCTCAACAGGGTGGTCGGCACATGCACCAGGCGAATGCCGCGGAACAGCAGTCCGGCAAGCAAACCGGCAACGTTGCCCACGATACCGCCACCGAGGGCGACGACAACGGACCGCCTGGTGATGCCGCTTTGGATCGCCTTTTCTGCCAAGTCATCAAGGGTGACGAGCGACTTGTCCTTCTCGCAGGCCTGCGCCGGGAGCACGACGGTTGGCGCGAATTCCCTGAAAACCTGTTCAATTTCCCTGATTGCCTTCAGGCTCAGTCCCTGGTCGGCGACGATGACGAAGCGGTCCGCGTCCAGATCCTTCAGACGCTGATAGATGCTTTGCAAGGCACCGCTGCCAAGGGTGACGTAATAGTCATAGGTCACATCGCCGAAGCGCACCTTCCGATGATTCAAATAATCTTTTGCAGATGAGGAATACATCGTTCTTTCCTTTTCGGAAAATTTTCACAACGGTGGTATGAGAAAGCTGGAACGGGCTGGCGATGCGGCTGTGGGATTACGGCTGTCAGACCCAGGTCACTCCATCCTTGAGTTCGTCATTGAAGAAACCGAAGAAAAATCCCAAGGTGATCCGGTCATGGCCGTATACGCGTTCCACCGCATGGTGGTAGGTAGGATTCAGCAAGTACACGTCGCCGCTCTGCGGCCTGAATTTGCAGTGGTCCCGGCCTTCGACAACACCCAGTTCATATCCAAGGCCGGCGGAAATCTTGTACGCTTCATCCGCCGGCTCCCACGGCTTTCGGTAAATACTCAGCTCACCACCTTCCTTGGGGCCTTGAAGACAAACCACACAGCTCAACTGGCGCTTGAGACCGGCAAGAACGATGTCGTGCTCGGCGCCATCGCGCATGATGTTGTCGTTGTGCAGCGGCGTGTCGATCGAATTCTTGCAGATTCGGACATTGGAACTTGCATACTGTCGTCCATCCGGCTCCGACGCCACTTCAAAACTGTTCAGTCCGAGGACGCTGCGCAGCTTGTTCCTGACGTAAGATGCCAGGTCGAGGCCGGCAGACGCAGCCCGTTCGTCCGCTTCCTTGGCCGCGCTGAAGTATTGGTCGATGTTGTTCAGATACTTGACGAGAAAGGTCCCGATCAGCGTCAACGAGCCATTGACATACGGGGTGACCTTCGCGTTCTCATAAAGCTCTTGTATCCTTGCGAGCCCATCCTGCAATTTTTCCTTCTCCAACAATCCGCGCAACACCACCACTGGATAGTCTCCGGTGACGAGTTTCTGCAGCAACTGCATGTCAGCCAGGTTTTTGTCAGTCACGTCGTAGACGACCGGGTTCCAACCAGAATTCATCGACTTCTCCGTTTTCTTCAGTTATAGACAGATCAAACTGCTTTAGCGGACCTCCACAAAGTCCGGGCATGAGCGAAAAACTATTGAAAATGAAGCGTGCAGAACAGACGCGGCTCACCTAATGGCGGTCGCAGCCAATGCTGCGGATATACTCGTTGCGACAATACGCGGCCACCAGGTCGCGATTAATGAACCGGATGTCGAATTACAGGAACAGGAAAATGCAAATCGGGCAGCGCCGACTTTAAATCCCTCAGGAAGGCAAGGGGCCCAGATAATCGTCGAGCCCGACATTCACGCCGTTATGGCGCAAAATAAGATAAGCGGTAGAGATTTGAAAATAAAAGTTGGGCAGCACGTAGGTCAGGAGATATTCCTGGCCGCCGTCGAAATAGGCTGTGCCATGACGGGTTTTCGAAACCACGGGCCGGTCTTCGCTGCCGTCGATCTGCTCGGGCGTGAAGGTGTTCAGGTAGGCGACTGTCTTGTCGATTCTTTCCAGCAGTTCGCCGATGGTTGCTTCGTTATCCTCGTACACGGGAGGCTCGATGCCGGAAAGCCGCGCGGCAGCGCCCTTGGCCATGTCGGTAGCGACCTGCACGCGCCTGCAAAAAGGAAACATGTCCGGCGCCAGCCGCCCGTTGATCAGGACGGCGACATCGAAGTTCTTGATTTCCGCATATTCCGCTGCTTTATACAGCAGACCACGTACATTCTCCAGCATACGAAGCATGATCGGTACCGACGACTGATACATCGAAATACTCATGTTCTTTTCCTCTCCAAATGATTTAGAAATCAATCCAGCGATGCAAATCCTTGAAAAGCAGCCGAGGATTCCAATATCCAGCCACCGCATTCCGCGAACATATGCTATTTGCAAATTTTAATTATTATTAAGCGGCGTCCCGACCCTGTCAAACCACGCTGCATATAAAGTTTCCAAATGCAGCGATAAAAACTCCAGGGCTCCTTGCGGCTTCCTTCACCGGCGAAAAATATGAATCATGAGGCCCGTGCATTATTTCTGGCCGGCTTAGACTTTTTGCGTCATCTGCTCGATGCGGCGGGCAAGACCGGCAACCGTGGGGGCATCGAGAAAGGCGCGTAGGGGTAATTTGACATGGAGCTTTTCCGCGACGAGGGCAATGATTTGCGTCGCCAGCAAGGAATGGCCACCCAGCACGAAGAAGTTGTCCTCGACACTGACCCGTCCAACCTTCAATACCTCTGCCCACACCGCCGCCACGTCCTGTTCCAGTGCATTTCGTGGCGCAACATAATCCGGCGCCGTTTCCGCGGCACTGGCGTCCGGTTTCGGCAGCAGTTTGCGGTCTACCTTGCCGCCGGCATTCAGCGGCAGGCGGTCAAGGAAGAACCACGCGGTAGGCACCATGTATGCCGGCAAGGTGGCGGCAAGTCGCTGCTGCAATTCCGTACCGGCCGCCTGGCCGCCGTCGCACGCTATGTAGGCGACGAGTTGTTTATTGCCGCGTGCATCATCGACATCCAGCACGACCGCTTCCCGCACGCCGACACACGCCAACAAGGCGTTCTCGACCTCGCCAAGCTCGATGCGGAATCCGCGCAGCTTGACTTGCTGGTCACGGCGCCCAACAAATTGCAGCGTTCCATCTGGCAAGTGACGCCCCAGGTCTCCGGTGCGGTACATCCGGGTTCCGGCGCCACCGAATGGATCCGGCACGAAGCTGGCGGCGGTCAGGCCCGGACGGTGCAAGTAGGCGCGCGCCAGGCGCGCACCGGCAATGCAAAGTTCGCCAATGACGCCTGGCGGGACCAACTGCAGGGCATCGTCCACCACGTAGATACGGGTAGCGCCGAGCGGACGGCCGATGGGTGCGTACTGGCCGTTCTGCCTGCATGCGGCCGCGGTCAGCTCCCCCATGCTGGCGGTGATGGTCGTCTCGGTCGGCCCGTAGGCATTCAGCACGCGGATGCCGTTGGCGGCTGCGGGATAGCTGGACGTCTTGATCGGCTCGCCGCCGACGATCATGAGGCGCAGCGGCGCAAAGTCGAGATCCGGGTCGTTCGCCGTCGCATAATGATGCCAGTACACCGCTGGAATGTCGGCAACCGTCAGCGCCTGCTCGCGAATGACTTGCAGCAGTTCTTGCGGTGACCACAATTCAGCCGGCCGCACCACCAGCGTCGCGCCCGCGCACAGCGGCGCCAGCATCTGCTCGATGGATGCGTCAAAGCTGGTCGATGCATATTGCAACACGCGATCGGCCGGCACCAACTGGTACGCGGCAATACAGGTTTGCACATGCGCGCCGAGCGCGGCGGCCGGCACGGCGACGCCCTTCGGCGTACCGGTCGACCCCGACGTGTAAATGCAGTAAGCGATGTTGTCGCCGTGGCCTGCCGGTGCCGGATCGGTTGCATCCTCCTCCAGGCTGCCTGCATCCGGTGCATCGATCGCAAGCGGCGTGATGTCGCCCATGATGAACTGTGGCAGCAGGGCCGTCTGTGTCACCAGCACGCTGCAGCCGGCGTCGCGCAGCATGTAGTCGAGGCGGGTTGGCGGATCGGCCGGATCGAGGGGCAGATAGGCTGCGCCAGACTTCAGTACGCCCAGCAGCGCGACCACGGCGTCGGCGCCACGCTTGACACACACGCCGATTGCACTGTCGGGCCGCGCGCCGGCGCTGCGTAGCCGGCGCGCCAGCCGGTTGGCGCGCTGGTTCAACTGCTGGTAGCTCAGTTGCCCGGTGCCGGCAACCAGGGCCACGCTGTCCGGCGCTTGCCTGACGCGGGCTGCGAACTGGGCCACGACCGGCACGGCGGCGGCGGACACCGCGGGCGCCCCGTTCCAATCATTCAGCAGGCGCTGCAATTCTGGCGCGGAGCAACGCGGCAGCTCGTTCAGCGCAGCGTTGCCCTGGTTCAGCATGGCACGCAGCAAGTCGGCATAACGCGCCAGCGCCGCTTGCAGGAATGCGGGTTCGAAGGCATCCTGGTCGAAATCGAACGCGCAGCGTACGCCAGGTGCGCCCTCTTCCACTTCGAATTTCAACCTGTCCTTGGTAAAGTGCGGCGGCACCACGATGCTGTGCGCAAGGATGCCGCCGAACTGCCAGCCGCTGCGCTCGACGCGCTGGTAGTTGAAGCCGACCATGCCGTCGCCGCTGAGTGACTCACCTCCCCGCATCTTGCAAGCCCGCACCAGTTCGGGGTATGGCAGGTGGCGACTGTCGAGCACGGCGAATAGTTCGTCGGAGACGGTTTCCAGCAGCGACAAGACGGTCGCCCTTCCGTCCAGCTGCGCGCGCAAGACGGCGAAATTCGTAAAATACCCGACAGCGTCCTGGGCCGCCTCGGTATCACGGCAACTGACCGGCAGGCTGATGCCGAAGTCCGGGCGGCCGCTGTGCTGCCAGAGCAGGATCTGCAGTGCCCCGAGGTAGACCGCGGCCGCGCTGAGCCCCTCGGCCTGGGCGAAGGCCTGCACGCGCGCGCCCAACTCCGCAGGCAAGCTCGTCTCAACCGTGCTGGCGAGAAAAACATGCCCCGGCCGGGCCTGGGCCCGCATGGGGAGCACGGGTGCGACCGACAGTGCCAGCAGTTGATCAACAGCCTCCTTGAGGCGCTGTTGCCCTGTCGCGCTGGCAAGATAGTCGCGCTCGAGCGCGGCCTGCGCCTGGCTTCCCCATGCCGCGATGTCGAGTGCCGGTTCCGCACCGTTGGCCAGGGCGGTGTAGGTGCTGGACAGCTGGTCCAGCAATACGCCGGCCGAGGAGCCGTCGAATACGACGTGGGGAACACTGATCACCAAGCCATGGCGGCCCGTGCCGGACTGGTCGACCAGTGTCGCCCGGCACAAGGGCGCATGGTTCAGGTCGATGGGGGTGCAGCTCTCGGCCCGCGCCACCTCGATCAGCGTGCCGCTCACCTGGCGCAGCGGAACGGTTGCGTCTTGCTGCGATTCCAGGGTCGGGACAAAGTCGAGCACCACGATCCGCGCGCACAACTGCGCATGACGCGCCACAACGGTATTCAATGCCTGCGCCAGCAGCGCAGGATCCAGCGCTTGCGCAGTCTCGAGCGCCATGACAAGGTTATACGCTGCACTCACGCTGGCATCGATCTGACTGAGATACCACAAGCCTTGCTGACCGATCGTCATCGGCATCTTATTTCTCATCATAGGGATTCTTCCGATTTGAGATTGCTAACGAGCCTGCCAGGACGCACAAGGTACAAGCCCCCGCGCCGGTGATAAAACAAGCAGCCCACGACCAGTGCCATGCCAGCGATGGACAACATCATGCCCAGCGCCCCGGCCTGGCCGGTACCCCAGACCGCGTCAGCACCGGGCCAGGCGTGCAGCAGGGGCATGAACATGTGTTCCGACAAGGGGACGGAGATCAATATCGACAATGGCAATAATGCATTCGAGACCATGCGGCGTGTGGCAAACACCTTGCCTTGTATCGCTACCGGTACCCGGCTCTGCCAGGTTGTCTGCAGCGACGCGATCAGCATCGTGGTCAGGATGCCCGCCGCCATGCTGAGAACCAGGACCGGCATGTCCCGGCGGGCCAGGCCCCACGCCAGCATGAGCAGGCCGAACAAGGCCGCCGCCAGCACCACCCGGCGCTCCGGCGACAACAAGCCGCCCCAGCGCGCCAGTACTCCCCCCATCAGTAACGCACCGCTCCCTTCGCAGGCCAGGGAGGCGCCCAGCATCTTGTCGCTGGTGAACGACAGGAGGTAAGGCGTCGAGGTCGTCGTAAACAGCCCGGCGGCAAAGTTGTAGCCGACAATGAACAGGAGCAGCCGCCGCAGCACCGGCTCGCCCCAGATCCAGCGGCAACCGAACGTCACCTCGCTCCAGAAATGGCGTCCTGGCATGGCCTGCGCATCGGGCGCGAGCTGGAAGCGCTCGGCGGCAATGAAAGCGAGCGAGGCGGCGGCCAGCAGCGAACTGGCGAGGTTGACTGCGATCACGGTGTCCAGTCCGAAATTGGTCAACAGCGCCGTTCCCAGCAAAGGGCCGGTCAGCATGACACCGCCTTCAAAAGATTGTTGCAAGGTGTTAACGCGATCCAGTGCGCGCGGCGGCACCAGGATTGAAATCGCGACCCCCATGGCAATCCACCGCACGGACCCGGCTACCGACAACACGAAGATGGCCAGCGCCACCGTGGACAGGTCGAGCACCCCGATCGCATGCGTGAATGCCACCAGCAGGATGGCCGTGATCGAAGCAAGTTCGCAGGCCATCAATATCGTTTTCTTGTTGTAACGGTCGACCAGGGCGCCGGCGATTGGCGCAAGCAGCAGATTGGGCAGCGCGATCAGGATAGCGAAGTAGGCGAACACCGCATACGAGCCTGTCGTGCGGTAGAGCCATATGTCCAGGCCGAAGGAAAACATCGTCGAACCGATTGAACTCAGGCCACGCGTGAAAATCAGGGCGGTGACCCCGACCGGCACTGTATTGTCAGTGCCGCCAGTGTCACGACCGGTCATCGTCAGCACGCGACAACACAAAGCTAGCGGCAGGCGTGCCGCGCTGAGGGGCGAGGCGCACCGGCCCGGCAGGCGCCGGCTTAAGCATGGGTGACGTCGTCCTTGTGCATGCATACGATCCGCAGTTCGCTGGTAAACATGCGCTGGCGGGAATCGTTGAGCCAGAGCTGTTCGAACGCCGGCAACATTTCGCTCAACGCGAGGGTTTCGCCGGCATCGCGGCCCAGCTCTTCGGCCCGGCGAATCTGCTTGGCAAATTGCCGCACGAAGACGGGGCTGCTGAAGTCGATGAAAAACGGCTTGTCTTCCCACGGGACTTTGGCAAAGACCGCTTGCGGCATCGCGTGGCTGTCGGCCCAGGCCTGCATGGCCACGAAACTGCGTGCCTCGTCATGGTCCAGGATGGCGCTGACGTCGGCACGCGCGAATTGCCAGGCTTCCCGCTGCACCACCAGCTTGTCGATCGTGATACGCGGCGTGTGCGCGCTTTTCTTCAACAGGCCAAAACGGTTCATGACCGACAGCGACAGGAAGTCGCCCAGCACGTCGAGCAATGCCGCTTGCCACTCGTGGCCTATCCTGCGCGCCACCAGGCGGCCATCGACCAGCTCCACCTCGAGCTCGCTGATAGGGATGGCGGTCGCGCTATTGACAGGTACCAGGCCGCTCGAGAACAGGACTTCGGTACTGCCCTGCGGGTCGTCGATCCATTGCGTGCGGATCGGCGTCGCCGAAGCGGCGGGGCTCAGCTTGGGCAGTACGTAAGGATGGCCAAGGTCACTGCGCATGGCATCGAGCAAAGCGTCTTGGTCCGGGTGCTGCGACACGAACAGGTTGGTCACGACAGTATTGCCGCCCAGGTGGACTTCCCCCATGACGGCCAGGAAGTCGCCCGCCAGCAAAGCCTCGGCATCCGCGGCGCTGAACATCAAGTCGGGGCATTGATACCGGGCCAAGGTCCAGCCTGCACAGGACGACGGAAATGCCGCCTGCACCTGTTCGACGATGTCTTGCGAACGCAAGCTGACCTGGCGCTTGCCGGGCACCAGATAAGCCTGCAGCAAGGTCTGCCAGCGCTCGCGCAAGGTCGACGCAAGCGCTGCAATCGGCGCGTGATCGTTGAACAGCAGTGTCTGCACCTGCAGCCAGAAGTCGCAGAACGGTACCCTGTCGACACCGGCGGCGCGTGCCAGGTTTTCGAAGAGCGCCTGGAATTCAGCATGAAAACTGCGCGCCGCTTCGCATGTGAACCAACGGGCACTCGTGACAACCAGGTCGAGCGGCCGCCGCAGTTCTGCAAGGGCCTGGGCGCTCAGGGCCATGGTGGTATCGCGGTGACAATCCTCATACACCAGGGCGCGGCCGCCGTACACCTCGCCCGGGCGCCGCCGTCCAGCCAGGCCGGTCAATTCGATGAATACCGCATCCAGGGCTGCCATGCAGGTCTTCAGCCGCGTCTCGTCGCCGGCCGCGCCGGCGATGTCGTCGCGCGCAGCGACCAGCCGGTCGAGCTGCCGCGTGGTGCGCTCGCGGGCGGCATCATCCTCTATCTGCTGCAAATGCCGGCGCAATCCAAGCTCCGGCAAAGGGCAACAGCTGGAAACGGGAAAGCCCAGCGCAATACGTTCTTCCCGCTCCAGTTGACGCACCAGCGCAAGGATCTCGTCCGCGCGCGCGAATGGCGAGAACGGATTGGCCAGCAAGCCACGAACGATGGCGCCGACGGTGTGCATGCCATCGCATGCGGCCAGGATCAGGCATTGGGATTGCGGCAGCGCGACGCGTGCTCCGCCTGGAAGCACGAGCTGCCGCCCTTCCAGGCGAATGAAGGGATGGCGGCGTGGCACCAGGGACGGGAGCACGTCCTCCTGCGCGGCGAAGCGCTCGGCCAGCGTGGAGACTGCCCAGTCCTCGAAACGCACAGTACGGTGGCGGACAAGATGTTCGCCTGCCGCGAAGCAGGAAGCCGCCTCGCCGACACGTACCCATGCCATGGGGCCGAAAAATCCAATCGTGTCGTTCTTCAGGCAATAACGCTGCAGATAGTTCGTTACGAGGGCTTCGCGCTGCTTGCGCTTGGAGCCGGACATGCTGTCCTGGCGCGCCAGGGGATCGAGCACCATGTCGACCGCGGCATGGTTTTGCCAGGTGACGGCCTGACGGAACAGGGGATCGGCTGCAACCGCAGCCAAGGCCTTGCTCTGGCGTTCCAACGCGACGCCATACTGCCGCGCGAAGCCGGCGCCGATCTCGCGATGTTCGGCAGTGCGCAGGCATACCTGTTCGTACAGATCGCGTGGGAGCAGATCGGCCAGGAAAGGTGCCGCCTCTTGCCGCCGCAATGCCTTGTTCGCCCGTCCGAGAGCGCGTAGCAATTCAGTATCCGCCGTACCGGCGCGCTGTCGTGACACCTGTTGCGAGACATGCGCCAGCGCCTGCCGGCACGCCTGCGCCAGGGCGGTGTGCGCGGTTATCAGGCGGTGGGCGCAAGCGGCAAGCGGTGCATCCGACAGGGCGTGAATCATGTCTGACGGAAAGCCGGCACTGCGCAGCACCGCGTCGCGCCACCAGCACCAGCCGCCCTCGCTGGTTTGCGTCAGGTGCACGGGCCACTGTGTCGGCGCTGGCGAAACCGGGGCCGGCGTGCGGTGCGCACCTTCCTCGATGCGATTGAGCTGGATAGGGAGAGTCATTGCTTGGGCTGAAAATAGGGGCGAATCTTGTTGGCGATGTTGTCCACCGTGCGGGCCTTCACGGCGTCTCGTACCGATAGGCGGCAGCTGAACTCGGCATTACATTGGGCGACCATGCGCACCCACTGCATGGAATGAAAACCTCGGCTTACGACAAGGTCTTCGTCCAGTTGCAGATCATCGATGCCTGCGATGTGCGCCGCAATGGCAAGCACGCCGCGCAATACCCAGTCGTCAGGATCGATGTCGACCCGAACCGCTGGCACGGTCTGCTCAAGTGCCCGGCGCGGCAGGGCCAGCAGGGCCTTGCGATCGACCTTGCCGTTGCGCGTCAACGGCAGGGAATCGACGAACAGGAATTGGGAAGGCGTCATGTAGGGCGGCAGCGAGTCCTGCAGATCGCCGCGCAGCTGCGCCGCCGACAATGCCGGGGCGTCGCCGGCGACAAACGCCAGCAGCTCGTTGTCGCCGGCATCATTGCGCTCTACACAGACCGCCGCCTGCTGTACTCCAGGGCAATGCAATATGGCGCCCTCGACGTCGCCCAGCTCGATGCGGAAGCCGCGCACCTTGACCTGCTGGTCGCTCCGGCCCAGGAACTCGATGCTGCCATCCGGCAGGTGGCGGCCGACGTCGCCCGTACGGTACATGCGCGAGCCGGGCGCGCCGAACGGATCGGGAATGAACTGGGCGGCAGAAAGTGCCGGCCGGGCCAGATAACCGCGCGCCAGGCGTGGACCGGCAATGTAGAGTTCGCCCTTGACGCCGGCCGGCACCAACTGCAGCGCGCCATCGAGGATATAGATGCAGGTATTGGCAAGCGGACGCCCGATCGGCACGAAGGCGCCGCTTCCAAAGCGTGCGCCCCCGAGGTCCCCCAGCGTACAGGTCACCGTGGCCTCGGTCGGACCGTAGGCATTCAGGGCCCGTACGCCGTTCTCCAGAACGATGCAACGCGCCGCAAGCGCCGGTTCGCCACCGGCCAGCACCAGGCGCAAGGATGGTATCGCCAGTCCCGCCCCACCCTCGCCTGCATAGACATGCCAGTACGACATCGGGATATCGGCAATCGTTATTCCGTGTTCCTCGAGTTCGCGCGTCAGTTCCAGTGGCGACCATACCTGCTCGGGGCGCACCAGCAAGGCCGCGCCGGCGCACAGGGGCACGAGCATCTGCTCGATCGAGGTGTCGAAACTGGTCGAGGCGAACTGCAAGGCGCGATCGGCCGCGGTGACCTCGTAGGTCGCGATGCAAGTGCGAAGGTGATCCGCCAACGCGCCGTATGGCACCATGACCGCCTTGGGTTTGCCGGTCGACCCCGATGTGAAGATGCAATATGCGAGTTGTTGCGGGTGAATCGCCGGACGCACCGGAAGCGGCGCGGGCACCGTACCGGCGGCCGGACCGTCCAGCAGCAGCACGCTACCTGCAAAAGCGGACAGCTTGTGCTGCTGGGAACGCTGGGTGAGCAGCACGGTCGGTGCCACTTCATCCAGCATGTCGATCAAGCGCGCATCCGGCGCCGCCGGGTCGAGCGGTACATACACGGCGCCGGTTTTCAAGATGGCCAGCAAGACCACGATATTGGTCCGAGCGCGTTCGAGCAGTACCGCAATCATCCGTTCCGGCCCGGCGCCCGATGCCGTCAACTGCGCAGCCAGGGCGGCTGCCTGGCGGTGTAACTGCGCGTAGCTCAGAGGGTCGCTGCCGCCGAGAATGGCAGGTGCATCCGGCCTGGCCCGGACGTGGGCTTCGAACAAGGGGTAGATGTCGGAACGGGCAGCGTCTGCGGCCGGAGCGCCGTTCCAGTCGACCAGCACGCGCTGCGCCTGCTGCTGGTTGATCAAGGCCAATGCGCCGATCTTGACGTCCGGCTCTGCCAGGACCGCGCGCAGCACATTGCCATAGTGCACGGCAAACTGCGCCGCCGTGCGCGCATCGAACAAGCCGGTATGGTATTCGAGCCGTGCGCGCATGGCGCCGCCACTGTCCGAAATGATCAGCGCCATGTCGAAAGCGGCGGCAGTCGAGACCCGGCGCATGGTCTGCACCTGCACCCCGTCGAGCTCCCATGATGGCTGGTCGTTCGGATTCAGGTTCAAGAGCACGCGCACGCACGAGTTGACCTGCAGCGGCAACAAGTCGCTTCCCTCATGCTGGCGGCCAGCGGCAATGTCGGCCGCAACCTGTTGCAGCAGGCTGCTGAACCTGTCCTGCACCTTCAGCCTGCTGCGCAATACAAGCGTGTTGATGAAACAGCCGACCAGGCGCTGCGTCCGGCGCTGGCCGCGGTTTGCCGCGGGGTAGCCGAGGCAGACATCGCTTTGTGCCGTATAGCGGTGCAACTGCACCTGCAGGCAACTGGCTAATATGGCAAAGGGTGTGACACGCTGTGCGGCGGCAAGGGCACGCAATCCTTCGGCCAGTTGCGCATCAAGGTCGAAATGGTGACAGTCAGCGCCAGGCTGCAGGTGATCGGTGCGGCGGAAGTCTGTCGGCAACAGCAACGGTGGCGCGTCCTGCAGCAGCGATGCCCAATACGCATGGCCGTCGCCGGCGCCCTCTTCCGGCGCCTGTTCCTGCTGCGCCAGATACGCGACATAGCCCAACGGCAGTACCGACGGCTTTGGCGCCACACCATGCAACAACGCAGCATACAAGCTACGCAAATCGCGCAACAGCAGGCCCATCGACCAGCCATCGGCAACCAGGTGGTGGACGGTCACCAGGAACACGCTCAGCTGCGGAGCAATTTTCAGCACGGTGGCACGAATCGGCAATTCCGATGTCAGCTGGAAGGGCTTTTGCGCTTCGCGCCGTGCGGCCGCATGTATCGCTTCGGCATCGTCCGCGACCGACGAGCGCTGCAGCGTGAAGTCGGCATGCGCCAGGATGGTCTGTTTCGGGACCTCGCCGGTATCGATCAGTCGTGTGCGCAGTGCATCGTGCTGCTGCAGCAGCATCTGCAGCGCCTGTTCAAGCAAGGCTTCGTCCAAGGGCCCGGCGATCCGCCAGGCCATCGGAATGTTGTACGCCCCGCATTCGCCACTGGTCTTGTCCGCATACCAGATGCGCTGCTGGGCCTTGGTGAGCGTGAACCGATCCTGGCTTGCCGCCGGCTCTGTCCTTGCGTTCATCGGCCTGCCTCCCTCTTCCTGACCAAGATATCCCCATCGCAAACCTCGCCATAGGCCGCTTAACCGGGTTTACATGTCATTCGCCCGCCAACCGCTCCGGTTCGCGCCGCTTGCGACTTCGACGCCGCTACAGTTTCATCTCCAGCACCACCTTATAGGTGCGGAAGCTCGTGGTACGCGTACGCAAGGTTTCGCTGATGCTGTCGTCGGCATAGCGCGTTTGTTGCATCGCATCGTGGGCCAGCAGATTGGTCAGCAGGAAGCGCAAGGACGTCGAACTGTTGAGCGTTGCCAGCGCGTACAGGTCGAGCAAGGGCTTGTTCGACTTGTCGATCCAGCGCTCTGCGCTCAAGCGCGTCACACCGCCGGACTCGTAGACGAAGTTGCCGCCCACGGTGACGCGCGAGCCCGGCAAGCGCCAGTCGGCGCCAAACGAGGCGCTCAGCCAGGGTTGCCGATCGAGATGGTTGTCCGGCCCGGGCACACTTTGTATGCGCGACCAGTTGCGCGACAGACCGCCGTGCAGGTCTACCTCGGCCGTGGTCGCGACCAGGTTCTTGAGTTTCCCCTTGAGTTCGAGCTCGAGACCGTAGACATCGGCATTGCCGTTGTTGGTCGGCGTTTCTATCCAGGTAGCGCCACTCAGGTAGATGCGCGGCAGGATGATGCGGCTGATGTGGCGCCCATAGATATTGAGGCCGAGGAAGGCATTGCCTGGCAGATAGCGCTCATAGCCGGCATCCAGGCCCCACGCCAATTCCGGTAGCAAATCCGGATTGCCCTGGAAGTTCGGGGTAGTGGCCGCATTCTGGTTGACGACCCAAGGCCGCGGAATGAGGTCGCGCGCAGTCGGGGCCTTGAACGTGCGCGCCAGGGCGACGCGCAGCTGGTCGGATTTGGTGCCGGGGATCTTCCACAGCACCTGCGTCATCGGACTGAAGACGCTGGCGCGCGAACTGACGGCGGCCAGGCCGATGCCGCTGGTCTTGGTGGTCAATACTTCGTGACGTACACCCAGATAGACGGACAGGCGTTTCGACAGCGCCCATTCGTCCTGCGCGTACAGTGCGAGCCGGGACACGGTCGCCTCATAGTCTTCCGACAGGTCTTCGGTCGGCAGTTGCACCGGGCTGGTTTCGTCCTGGTCGCGCTTCTCCCGGCGGCGGCCGCTCGTGCCGTCCCAACCAAAGGCCAGCGCGTGATCGGCGTTGATCCCGAGCGCATACTTGCCGCTCAAGCCCAGGCTGCGGTCATTCAGCGCCGATTCCACGTTCCGATATAAGACCGGCATCTGTTGTTCATTCTCGGCATCGAAGCGTGAGTGGGTAGTACGATGCAGCGCGCTCCCGGTCAGCTTGGCTTCGAAACGCGCATTCTCGCCGAGCCGCGTCTTCCATTGGATGCTTCCCTGCGCCTGCCTGGTATCGGCGGCCGTGACCAGCGCATCGCTGGCAAATTCCGGTGCGTCACCGAATACGGCAACGCGTCTATCCGGCGCCTGGTAGTCCAATTTACGAAATTGCAGCAAGCCATTGAAACTCAGGCTTTGGGTGTCGTCGGGCTTCCAGGCAGCGCGGGGGCTCAGGGCAATCTTGCGCTCGCGCTGCTCTTCCTCGGTGATGGTGCGATAGACGCTGGTATGTGCGCCTCCCTTCCCCGATGAGTCCGTAAGCGACTCGGCCGGCCAATTATCGCGGTCGACGCTGGCGCTCAAACCGAAACCATAGGACAGCGCCCCGGCGCGGTCGCCATAGTCGCCTGACATCATGGGCGAAACGCGGCCATCATGGGTGCCGGCGCCCAGCTTGAATTCACGGTTGGGCGTGTTGCCGGCCGCCTTCAAGACGATGTTGAGCGTACCAGCGATCGCCTGGTTACTCATATCGGCATTGGCAGTGCGTAACACTTCAATGCGTTCGATCTGCGATGGTGATATGGAGTTGATGGAAAAGCTCTTTGGCACCACATCACCATTGATCAATATCTGGGTATAGCCGCTGCCAAAGCCGCGCAGCCGGACCGTGGCATCCTGGCCGGACGAACGGTCGACCGACACCCCCGGAACACGCTGCAAGGCGTCACCCAGGTTGCTGTCGCCGAATCGGACCAGATCGGCGCGATTCACCACTACCTTGGCGACCGACGCCTCGCGCCGGACATCATTGCTACTGCCGCTCACTTCTACCGTCGCAGGCACTGGCACGCCAGTCGCCGGCGCCGTTTGGGCGAATGCGGGCACCTTGTTCGCCACGAATAAGGAAAACCCCAACAATGCCATCAAAGCCGGTTTCGGCCGCGTTTGTCCTTGACCGGGGCACGTGACCACAGCGCGATTTTCCATGAGTGTATTCAAGAGCAACGCTATGTCCTATTCATGTCAATATTGCACAAGCAATTTAGCCAGCCGCAATATGCCTATACGGTTCTCATGGCCTGCGCCCCGATTGCGGGCCGCGCAGGGGTGTGAAGTTCGCCATCACTTTTACGGAACTTGAACGAGATACAGCCAAATTGCAGATCCCAGGAAAAAAGGACACGGCAAACCAATGGCAGATCCGGAAGCGCGTCCATCGGCAGCTGAAAATGCGGGACCAATTTGCCAGCCTCATCCGTTGGCCAATCCAGATTGATCCGTTCCGACGCCGTCTTGGACAGAATATTCACGACGGCACTGGCATGCGATGGCACTGCACTCAGACCGAGCATTCCAGCTGCCGATACGGATAGCGAGGGCACTGCCGCATCCAGCGGAATATCGACTACTTCAGCGCAGCGAGGACAGCTGATTACCAACCGTGATTTACAGTTCTCGAGACAAAACTCGTAAGAACAGGCGCGCGCACCACAAACGGGGCATCGCAGCTTGCTATCGATGAATCTTTGGCGCGAAAAATTTTCCCATGCCAGGCTCAGGATGTGGAAACCGGAAAAGAAACGCAAGATCGCCAGTCGAAAATCCGGCGAATCGACGTCACCTCTTCCCGTCATGCCCTCGGCAATCGCTACTTGTTTCGCAAGTGCCTCGGCTGCCTCCTCATCGCAAAAGCGCAAACCATCCAAGGCATCCTGGATACACGTACGTAAAAAATTCCCGTATCCGGTATCGAATACACGGGAGCGGCAGGACGTCGATATATCTTGTTCGCTCATATGCACTCCCCTTGCCGACAGCCGTCATCCGATGCCTGCCCGGCATAGGATCGATAAGCAGGGTCTCCAAACAGTGCCAGCAGGCGGCCATGTCGACGGCGCTCGTCCGAACGATTGAACCGGGAAATGACTGCCCCAACTTCCTCGCCTGATTCCAACCCGGCAGCAATGAACTCGCTCACCTGTTCATCGCCCAATGTGATCTGCCAGCTGCCGATAATGTTAAGAACATTGGATCGCTCCCCGAGCGAGCAGGTCAAGCTGTATCCCGGGCTCACGACATTGTCGACAGAACGGAATGCAAAACAGCTGTCGTAAAATAACACCCTTGCATTGACCCTTTCCACATCGATCAGCCTGTTGCTGGCCCATGCGTTCTCGATCGATGGCATGTGGTGCAGGTTTGTGCAGCACTTCTTCTCCAGGCAATAAGGCTTTTGCGCCGATCGGGCTTTTAATCGGATTGACATTGGACATAAGGTAGTCCCTCCCGGCATCGCCAGGTGCAAGCCATTACCGTGCCCCTCCAAAGCAAGAAATTCGACATCGGCAGATAACACACCGCAAATCTCTTCAAACGAGGAATACCTGTCAGCCAGGAGATCATATGACGCATCTATTTCGTCCATTTGCCGAAAAATGGAAACACAAGCGCGGTTCAACCCAGGCTTGCTCGAAGGCCGCAAACCTTCTGCCACACGTTGACTTACCAAGGCAAGTTCGGCTTCGTTGCTTGCAAAAATAATTCCCGGCACGGGAGAAAAAGTGCCGTCATACAGATAATCATAGAGCTCGGCACCAAGACTATCTGCATGCGCCAACACCACAGCGATATCCGGCAGGCCGGCAAGTGCAGCAATGGATGGGACATTGACGACGGTCCGCCCGGTCTGACGAGCGTACTCTTCCGCAATGCGCGAATTATCCAGTCCAAGCCCGACGACAATTCCCTTTCTTGCGGAAGCAATTTCCTGGAATGTCATACCGCGCGCTCGCAAATCCGAATCCGAATCCATGATGCATACGATTGCTTTATCGCCAGCGAGAACAGTCCGCTCATTTCTTCAGGGCCGGTGTCATATCCGCGACCGTAGCCATATCTTTGTTCAATTGTGTTCCTCTTTTTGTGAACAAAACCCTTACATCATGCGCTTCATTCCGCGCCCACGATGTCGCGGCTTTCTGCTTCACCGATGCACAGCGGCGCAATACCTGATGACGGGGATTCAGACATTCGATAGCCTGGAAGCGTGATCCCCGTAACCGTCACGCATAAAAATAAACATGCTCTTTGATATTTATCTATTATTGCCACAAAAAATTTAAAAGTAAACAGGAAAAGGATTTCTTTGCACTATGCGCCTCGCATCATTGCAGCCGCAAACCCCTCGGCACAAGCACTCGCGCCCTTATCCATTCCGCATAATAAAGCCCCATTACGCCACAAGACATTCCCATATTATGATTTGAGCATGGGAATAAATCTGGGTTTCGCGAAAATTCCTGAAGAATAAATAAAAAGCCGTTGATCATGGTATTCAACGATGAAGCGATGTTGGGCAGATTGGGGCCCCAGAGTAAATTCGCAAAAAAGCGTGACTAAAAACAATGCTTTCGCAGAAGATAGGAAGTGAGACTTGGTCACGAAAATATTTGCGCAGTCGCATGTTCAGGCAGCCATTGCGTGCAGTTGGCGCCACATAAGCCGAGGGGGCTGGGATGGATGGTTTTGAGAATTGTGTGGTGTGGTCAACGACGAGGGCCAGTATTCGATCTGGCCTCGGGAACGCGACATCCCGAACGGTTGGGCCACGGCGGGATTCGACGGCAGCAAAGCAGAGTGCCTTGCCCACATTGAGGCGGTCTGGACCGATATTCGTCCCCGATCCCTGATCGCGTCACGCCAGAGTTGACCGGGGGTGGGGCTGTCTAGCCCCGCTTGTCCAGTCCTGGCCCTGCCAAACCCCGGTTCACGTTCCAACACGTTCAAACAGCGCCCGGTGGCGGTCGCACGCTCGCGTCACGCGCGCCGGATACGCTCGCCGACCCAGGATCCCATCCCACGCACATAGATCGCATGCGCACTTTCGTTGACGTCGTCTAGCCTGGCGAACGTGTGCTGTTGCTGTTGCGGCAAGACTGGGTGCTGGATCGCACCCATACAACTGCCCAGGGAAGCCAGAATACGCACTCGGTCTAGCCTGGCAAAGGATGGCTACGCGTCAGTCTCGAAAAACGATTCTGACTGTGAAGGGTGATGCCCACCGGTGTCCCGACAATGGCATCGGGATCGACATCGAACAGGTGATCGATGCAGCAACGCGTGACACCATACTGACTACCGTAGTCGACCGCCATGAGCAGGTTCTGCAGGCCGGCATGGCCAGCATATCGCCGGACCACTGCCTGACGCTGGCATTTTCGGTCAAGGAAAGTTTTTTCAAAGCCAGCTGCGGTGTCGTGGGCCGGTAGGTCGATTTTGATGCGGTCACTCTGCTCGAGCTTGACCTTGATTGCGAGACCATCCTCCTGCGCGTGAATCAAGAACTGAGCCCGCAATTCAGGCGTGGATAGCATGTGCAGGCCGTATTCGACCTGCTCGATGCCGCGCCCGCCATCACGGGATTGCGCTGGTAAGCCTGGCCGTGCACCGATCCAGGTTCACTGCCCGGACATCGCCTGGCGCAGGCTGAGCGGGCGCATGTCGATCCACCGCTCATCGATATCGTCCAGGCACGCCTGCTTCTCCCGTGCAGGACCGACCGACTGCCAGCCTGCCGGCAGATCGCGGTCGCTGCGCCAGATCGAATACTGTTCCTCGTGATTTACCACAACGAAATACATTGCTTTGTCATCGTCAGCCATCGTTTATCCTAAATAAATTGATTTGAGTTTGGCAAAAACTTGTCGGCCATCCACGCGATTCGATCGAGCACCGCCGCGCGATGCGGGTTGATAAAGAAGTGACCACCATCGAACTCGACTGCTTGGAACGAACCGGAGCAGCATGCGCGCCAGCGCAGCACTTGTTCAGCTGGAAAGGTATGGTCCGTGCTGCCGTACATGGCCAGCACCGGCTGGCGCAGCGGAGGGGCCACGGCGGGCATATAGCGCCCGTGCATGGCCAGGTCGGCGCGCAGGATCGGCTCGACATAGTCGAGCAGCTCGGGCAGTTCGACGATGTCGCGGGTCAGGCCACCGAGCTTGAACAACTCCTCGAGAAAAGCCGGCCTGGGCCATTCCCAATACGGCGTGCGCTCCGGGATAACTTGTGGCGCGCTGCGCCCCGATACCACCAGCGCATACGGCTCCCCCGCCGCGCGCTCCCGGGCCGCGCAGCAGGTCTCATACGCAAGCAAAGCGCCCATGCTGTGGCCGAAATAGACGCTGGGTTTCGGCGGCAGGTAAGCGAGCGCTTCCGCCAGAATGGCAGCCACGGCACGCAAGTCGCCGGCCGCCGCTTCCTCGGAGCGGGCTTCGCGACCCGGCAGGTGGACACATACCAGCTCGAACCGGGACGGCAGCTGGGCTGCCCAATAATAGAACTGCATGACGCCGGCGCCGGCGTAAGGAAACAGCACGATGCGCGCAACCGCGGCCGGGTTCGGCCTCGGCATGCTCAGCCATCGCCCAACTGAATGTTCGTTAGCGCCCATCCGCGCCTCCTATGAAGCCAGCCATGGTGAATGTCGGCGCCTCAGCGAGCGCACGAGCAATGCCGCTTGCGCCGTCGTCGTGAATACTGGCCTGCCGGAGCGCATTGTTTCGCGCACACGGCTGTGCGGCCTGGGGACGGCTGAATCCATGCGCTTGACTGCCATCATTCGGATGTACCAGAAAATACATTTTGCCATTGCAATTTTTTCTACGCAACACTTTGCTTGCTTAACCGGCGCAACGACTTCCACTACCCTCAGCGATGAACACGCCTCGACATCCGTTGTTCATGCCATTGCCCTGCTGACGTCCACATGGGTCCCGGCTACCTTGTTCGCCCACCCCGTATGAGCAGTTGCCCGACTCGCCGTGAACGCCGGCCGGCTGGCGGCGATGCATCATGCACGCCATATCCGGGAAGCGTTCGGCACAACCGGGGAAATCGACCGGGAACACCAGCGCCCTCTTTTTCTTGATGCAGTACTATCTGCCGGCATCGGAGCAGGGTCAGCGGGAGCCCGCGACGTGGCGAAGCAGCATCCGCACTGTGGACCAACATGCTGGACGTATCGCGATCGCGTGGGTCACCGCGGCTGACCATGCGCCAAGCAACAAAAAAGCCGTTGATCATTCGAATCGAACAATCAACGGCCAGCCTGAACTACGTAACAACTCCGCTATTCAGCGTGTTCAGTTCATTCCCACTCGACTATTAATGGCTGAGCTAAGCCTTTGAATCGCTTGGCATTCTTACCGTCCTCTGCAGCCTGTACCATTCACGATATCATGCCAAGGTCATCAATCTTTGACCCGGCAACAACAGGCATTACATCGGCTTTACCCCAAAACGCGACCAGGACTCCCGCTGTTGAGTCCTAAAGTTCATGGTATCGCGAACAATCTGCTGCCGACCGGCTCAAAACGACCGCTCTCGACGAAAGCCCGGGCGACTCGGAACCTTGTCGAACTCTTTGTAAGCCACGCATATATACGGACAGGCACCCTCGCGCCACCGCGCTGCTTGACACTGTCATTCCCAGTTGCAGCATAATAGAAGGATGAATCCTGAAATCCCGCGCAAAAGCACCCGACAGCGCAGTGCTATCCACGCTGCGCTGGCTCAGGAGCAGCGCCCACTGCTCCCGGCCGAAATCCTTTCCCTTGCCCGGCAAGCGATTCCCGAACTGGGCCTGGCGACGGTGTACCGTAACCTGAAAGTCCTACTGGAATCGGGCGAGATCCAGAGCGTCGAACTCCCAGGCGAAGCCCCTCGCTACGAGTTGGCCGACCGCGGCCACCATCACCACTTCCAGTGCCACGAATGCCAGCAGGTATTCGATATTCCCGGCTGCCCCGCCGACATCGAAGGCATCGCGCCGGCCGGCTTTACGGTCGAACATCACGACCTGACATTATATGGAACCTGCGCCGCCTGCAACGGCGG